>Ga0256834_1000020_pt1 | contig 124010 bp, 117 predicted proteins | sample 4281140metaG_FD_190536 | JGI IMG/M metagenome (GOLD analysis project Ga0256834, IMG submission 190536) | Hydrothermal vent microbial communities from East Pacific Rise, Pacific Ocean - 4281-140 | ecosystem: Environmental > Aquatic > Marine > Hydrothermal vents | place: Pacific Ocean: East...
AAGGGAAAGATGTAGATTTAAAATATATCACAAGCACTATATATGATATAAAATTACTTCACTATTCGCATCCTTTTATAAACTTTGAGATAACGATAAGCGAAGGCGGATATATAAGAAGTATGGGGCAAATAATATGCGAAAAATTAAATTGTACAGGAACTTTAAGCTCATTAGAGAGATTAAGAGAGGGACATTTTATCTATGAAGATGAAAAAGCTCTAAACCCTCTTGGCTTTTTAGACTTAAAAGAAAACTTTTATCTCAAAGATGCCGAAGACTTAATTCTTGGAAGAAAATTAAAAATTTATGATTTTCAGATGCAAGATGTTGGTAAATATTTTATAAAATTAGATAAAATGATATCTATAATTGAGATCAAGGATGATAAAGTAAGTTATCTATTAAATGGAGTTAAAATATGCTGATACTTGGTAGAAAAAAAGATGAAGAGATACATCTTGGAGATAATATCACAATTAGGGTTGTAGATGTTATAAAAGGTGTTGTAAAGCTTGGTATTGAAGCACCAAAAGATATTCTCGTACTTAGAGGAGAACTCAAAGAGAGAATAAAAGAGAGTAACAAACGAGCAAATATCAAAGTAAATACCAAAGAGATAAAAGATTTAAGTAGGCTTTTGAGAAAATGACTATAAAAGCATTCGCCAAGGTTAATATATTTTTAAAAATAGTAGGAACAAAGGAAAATTATCATCTTATCTCATCAAGATTTATGCGAGTAACCAATTTTTATGACACAATAGAGTTTGAAAAAAAAGAGTCAAAATCAGATGATTTTTTGCTTCTTGGAGAGTTTGGATGCACTACAGAACAAAATACTATTTTTAAAGCTTATAAAGCACTTTTAAAAGAAAGTAAAAGTGAAAAAGTGAAAACATTTTTCAAAGAGTATCAAGTAAGAGTTACAAAAAAGATACCAGAATTTGCAGGACTTGGCGGTGGGAGTTCAGATGCTGCTTCATTTTTAAATCTCACAAATGATGTTTTAGGCTTAAATATAAAAAAAGATGAACTATCTCATATCGGTTCAAAAATCGGTGCAGATGTGCCATTTTTTATATATAATTACCCAAGTGCAAATGTAAGTGGTATAGGAGAAATTGTAGAGCCATTTGAGGAAAAAGTGTTGCATCTTGAAACTATCACACCAAAGATAAAATGCTTCACTGCAAAAGTTTATCAAAAATATAGAGAGAGTTATATGAAAAATATTGATATAGATTTTGCTAAAGAGTTATCAAATAAAAATTCAAAAAATATATTAGAAACTTATGATGCATCTAGACTTAATGACCTACTAGAACCTTGTTTTGATATTTATGATGAGTTAAAAGATTACAAAAAGAAAAATTGGTTTTTTAGCGGAAGTGGAAGTACATTTTTTAGGATTAGTGATGGGTAAAACAGTAGCAAGAAATAAAAAAGCATATCATGATTATGAAATACTAGAAAAATTTGAAGCTGGCATCTCACTAGAGGGGAGTGAAGTAAAAGCTATTCGAGAAGGGCGAGTAAATTTAAAAGATGGCTTTATAAAAATCATCAAAAATGAAGCATTTTTGTTTAATGTCCATGTTACTCACTTTTCAACCACAAACCAGCACTTTAAACCAGATGAGAGACGAACTAGAAAACTACTTTTGCACAAAAAAGAGATTCTAAAACTTGAAACAAAAGTCGCAGTTGATGGCTTATCAATTGTCCCTTTGAGCATCTTTTTTAACAATAGAAATTTAGCCAAAGTACAAATTGCACTAGCTCGTGGTAAAAAACTTCATGACAAAAGAGAGTCCCTTAAAAAAAGACAAGCCGCTAGAGATACAGCAGCTGCTATGAAAGGGTACTAAGTTCTGGATGCAATAAACTTTTAATTGTGGCATCTTTTGAAGGATTTTTAGCAAGCATCATTTCAATATCTTCAAGAGTTAGATTTGGTACTTGGAACTTATATTTTTTTATATCATCTTGATTTATAAGATCATTAAGTCTTTGTGAATTTTCATTTTTACTATTTAGATAATTTAGACCTCTTTTATCCATAGGAACTCTTACAAACTCTCCTAAGTCAATTGTTCGTATCAACTCATTTTGGCTCAAAATTGTCTCTTGCATCTTCTCACCATGTCTTCTACCTATCACCGTTATATCTCTGTTTTTTGCATTGTAAATCTCTTGAAGAGATTTTGCTAAAAACTCTAAAGTTGTTTTTCTCGCTTTATATATAAACAAATCACCATTTTCTCCATTTTTAATAGCAAAAAGTGCTAATTCAACTGCTTCATCAACCGTCATAATAGATCTTTTCATCTGTGGATGCGTAAGAGTTATCGGCTTACCCTCTTTTATCTGTTTTATAAATGTATGAATAGCAGAGCCTCTTGTCGCAAATACATTGGAATAGCGGATATATTTTAGTGTTGTTTTGGAGTTTTGTTCTTCATTTAACTCCCTAGCTCTACTTATTATCGTCTTTTCCATCAATGCTTTTGAGAGTCCCATCGCATTTATAGGAGCTACTGCCTTTCCTGTACTTAGACAGACAACATGTTCTACACCTCTCTCAATTGCTGCTTTTATAACATTGTCCGTACCAAAAACATTTGTCTTAACAGCTTCCAAAGGAGCAAAATCACATGAAGGAACTTGCTTAAGGGCAGCAGCATGAAAAAGTATATCAACATTTTTCATAGCATCATAAACAACATCATACTCTCTTACATTTCCAAGAACAAATTTTAACTTTTGACTCTTATATTCATTTCTCATTCTATCTTGTTTATCTTCATCTCGTGAAAATATGATAATTTTCTTAACATCTGAATTTATAAAGCGTTTTATAAAAGCATTACCAAAAGAGCCTGTCCCACCTGTAAGTAAAATTGTTTTATTTTTCAACATATTTTCTCCTTATAGTTGATAAATCGGCAAAGAAGAGAAATGATTTAACTTATTATGTTATCATCTTAACTAATAATTTAAAAGGAAATATCGTTTATGAATATATCAGAGAAAAGTGATGCCAATAACTGGAATATCCTGTTTGTTGCTTGGCTCATTTCAATCATAGCAACTTTAGGAAGTCTCTTTTTTAGTGAGGTTATGGAGTATCCACCTTGTACTTTTTGTTGGTATCAGAGGATTTTAATGTATCCGTTAGTTTTTATATTTCTTGTGGGGCTTTTTCCCTTTGATAGAGGTGTATTGAAATATGCTTTTCCCTTTGTAATTTTAGGGTGGCTAGTATCGCTTTATCACAATCTTTTACAGATGGATATAATTGCTGAAAGCACAACACCTTGTGCAATGGGGATTCCTTGTTCTGCTAAATATATTGATATTTTTGGCTTTTTAACAATCCCTATGTTATCATTTATAGCGTTTTCAATCATATTGATTTTGCTTATACTATTAAAAAGGAGATTAGCTAAATGAGTAAACAAAAAATTATTCTCATTGCAGTAGCTGTTTTAGTTCTTATATTTTTTCTTGGGAGCTATTTATATAAAGATGCACAGGCACAAAAAGCGAGTGCAATTGCAAAAAAGAGTGAGGAAGTATTTATAAGAGACTACTCAACAATCGTTGGGAAAAAGGATGCAAAAGTTACTCTTGTTGAATTTTTAGATCCAGCATGTGGAGCATGTAGAGCTTTTTATCCACTTATTAAAAAAATCATGGAAGAACACCCTGACCAAATCAAACATGTCATACGATATGCACCTTTTCACCAAGGCTCTACTGAAGTTGTTAAAATTATAGAGGCTTCAAAACTCCAAGACAAGTATTTTGAAACACTAGAGCTACTTTTTAGATACCAAAACAAATGGACAATTAACCATAAAGTAGACATTAAAATGGTATGGAAAATACTTCCAGGAATTGGCTTAGATATAGAAAAGCTCCAAAACGACATAAAAAATCCAAAGTTTGATAAATTAATAGAACAAGAGATTGCAGATGCTAAGAAACTTGGAGTTAAAAAGACACCAGGCTATTTTGTAAATGGTAAACCACTTCAAAAGTTTGGATATGAGCAGCTAAAAGAGCTAATTGAGTCACAACTATGAAAAAGTTTTTTACACTTATCTCACTCATATCAATTTTGATATTCACAGGTTGCAGTAAAACTCCAGAAAAAGAGGAGAAAGTAACCGTCAAAGAGACAGAAACAATTAAAGTTAAAGATATAAACTCAGGTGCAGAGTATACACTAAAAAGAGAAAATGGTGGATTTGTAGTCAAAGGACATGAAGATAAAGCCATCATGTTCGATATGTATGCTACATATTGTCCCCCTTGTCAAAAAGAGGCACCGCATCTTACAGAACTTCAAGTAAAACATGCTGAAAAGTTCTTAATCATAGCACTAAACACTTTTGAAGAGGTAACTGATAGTTATATCAATGACAATTTTAGATTTAAATATGGAGCCTACTACTTCATAACAAACTCTAAAGATAACCAAAAAATCATAGATACAATCTTAAAAGATATCGACTATAAAAGAGTAATACAAATTCCATTTAAAGTTGTTATCAAAGATGGGAAATATCAAACACTAACAGACATCTATAATGCTAGGAATACTGACAATAAATATTACATTGGTGCTATTGAGTCTAAAGTTATTGAGAAGGATTTAGAAGGTATTTTAGGAAAATAGTATTATTTAAAGTAGAGAAAGTTCTCTACTTTTTAAGCTCTTTAATTCTTGCAGACTTACCTTTTCTCTCTCTTAAGTAGAAAAGCTTAGATCTTCTTACACGACCTCTTCTTAAAACAGTAATGCTATCAATACTATCGCTTAAAATTGGAAAAATTCTCTCAACACCAATACTATTTGCACCAATTTTTCTCACCATAAATGTTTCACCAGAACCTTGTCCTCGTCTAGCTATACAAACACCTTCAAAATTTTGAACTCTTGTTTTATCACCCTCTTTAATAATAACGGCTACTCTTAATGTATCACCCGCCCTAAAATCAGGGATATTCTTACCTTCAGCCTGTTTTGCTTCAAAAGCATCGATATATCTGTTTCTCATTTTTAAATTACCTTTTAGTTTTTTTAGTTTTTTTATACAAATCTGGTCTAAAATAATTTGTTTTATAGGTAGCTAACCTGTTTTTTAAAGAGTGGATATTATCATGATTGCCCTTTAGATATTCTTTGATAATATCAATACCTTGAAAAGTGTTTGGTTTAGCAAATGCTGGGGCTTCTAAAAGATTGTTTTCATAGCTCTCAACTTCCAAGGAAGAGGCATTTCCCAAAACCTTAGGGATATTTCTTGATATCGCATCACACATACAAAGAGTTGCAAGCTCACCACCTGTTAATATAAAATCCCCAACAGAAAAAAGCTCATCTGCATACAACTCAATAATCCGTTCATCAATCCCTTCATACCGTCCATTGACAAAGACAATATGGTTTTTTTTTGCTAATCTCTTTGCATCTGATTGTTTAAAAGGTTTTCCAACAGGAGTAGCAAAAACAAAATAAGCTTTTTCATTTTTTGATTTTATCTCTTCTAGTGCAGATGCAAGAGGCTGTGCTTTTAGCAAAAGCCCTGCTCCACCGCCTGATTGATATCCATCTACTTTTTTATGCTTATTTATACTAAAATCTCGGGGATTTACAAAGTCAATATTTAAAATCTTCTCTTTTACAGCCCTACTTAAAATTGACTCTTCAAAATAGTGTTTTACAAGATTTTCAAATAGTGTAACAAAGGTGAATTTCATGAAGCCTCTAAAAGAAGCAAACCACCCTTTGTCTCAATTGTATTATTATCTTTGTCAAAAGAGACAATATACTCATCAATATAAGGTATATAAAACTTCTTGCTAAACTCTTTTAAAACTAACTCTTGACAAGTCTCAATGATAAGATAATCAACCGAGCCAATTCTCTCTATCTCCAAAACTTTACCTATATCTATTTCATCATCATAAACAGTTGAGCCAATAATATCAAACCAGTAAAACTCTCCTTCATCTAATGGACAATTATCTCTAGTTTCATCTATCGTTGTAAAAAGTTTTTGATTTGTAAGTATACTTGCATCTTCTCTTGTGTTAAAACCTATAAATTTAACAAGCAATCTATTCTCTTTAAAGTACTCTATCTCTACAGTTTTACCATTTGTAAGTTCAAATGAACTACCTTTTTTAAACTGTGAAATAAAATCAGATTGAAGATGCAATTTAAGTTCGCCCCTAAGTCCTACAACCTTGCCTATTGTTGCAATTTGTAGCTCTTTAGGATTCGTCATTTGCTTTTATGGTAACTCTGTAAGCTCTACCCTCTTTTGCTTTGCATCCAGAGATGATAGACTTTAAAGAGCTTATCATCTTTCCATCTTTTCCGATGAGTTTTCCTGTATCACATTTATCAGCTCTTAAAGTTATTTCTGAAAAACCTTCATCAATATCCTTTCGCTCGACACTAACTTCTTCAGGTTTCTCTGCTATAAGTTTTGCAAATTCAAGTATGAATTGTTCAGCCATTATTTACCAGTGATTCTCTTTACACGGTCACTCATTTTAGCACCAACACCAGTCCAGTATGCCAATCTATCTTCATCAAATTTTATAACCTCAGGCTCTGTCATAGGGTTATAATATCCTATTGATTCTATCCATCCGCTATCTCTTCTTTTTCTACTATCTGTTACTACTATTCTATAAAAAGGTTTTTTCTTTCTACCCATTCTTGTTAGTCTTACAACTGTTGCCATTAATTCTCCTATATTTTTGTTTTTAAATTTTTTAGATACCTTATCTTGGTATCTGCATTCTATCTTGCCCAGACATAAGATTTTCTAAATCTTTCATCCCATTTTTACCTGAAAACTTTTTTGCCATTTTAGCAGCATTTTTAAACTGCTTTAAAAAACGGTTTACTTCAAGTTGCGATAAACCTGCCCCGTTTGCAATTCTCTTTTTACGAGCATTGTTTAACAAACTTGGAAGCTCTCTCTCTTTTTTAGTCATAGAACTAATCATTGCTTTCATTCTAGTCACTTCTACATTGTTTTCAAGATCCATATCTTTTAACTTTCCTGCCATTCCTGACATTCCTGGAATCATACCAATAAGTGACTTTAAATTTCCAAGTTTTTTCATACTCTCTAATTGATCTAAAAAGTCATTAAAGTTAAATTGACCTTTTTTAATCTTTGAAGTAAGCTTTTTAGCCTCTTTTTCATCAATAACACCTACTGTCTTTTCAGCCAATGTCAATAAATCACCTTCACCCATCAAACGAGTAACAATTCTATCTGGCAAAAACTGTTCTAAATCACCAACTTTTTCACCCATTCCGATAAATCGAAGCGGGATATTTAGCTGTTTAGCAATTCCTAATGCAACTCCACCTTTAGAATCACCATCATATTTTGTAAGAATAACACCACTTATTTCCATCAATTCATTAAAAGTTGCTGCACTTCTAACTGCATCTTGACCAGTTAAAGAGTCTGCCACATAAAAAACTTCATCAGGGTTAAGAGATTTTTTAATATCTTGAAGCTCTTCCATAAGCTCTTGATCAATTGCTAAACGACCAGCCGTATCAACTATCAAAACATCATAAAGTCCACTTTTTGCTTTTGCTAAAGCCTCTTTTGCAATCTTGACAGGGTCACTCTCACTATCATTAAAAAAGAGATCCATCTCATTTTGTTCACAAAGTTGTTTTAACTGCTCAACTGCTGCTAATCTTTGAAGATCACAAGCTGCGATTAAAACTTTTTTCTGCTTTGTCTTTAGATAATTTGCAAGTTTTACAGTAGTTGTCGTCTTACCAGAACCTTGTAAACCACACATTAAAGCTACAGTTGGTGGCTTGGATGCAAAGATAAAACCTTGGTTCCCAGGAGCTGTTAAAATCTCTGTCAAGTTATCTTTCATAGATCTTAAAAAACTCTCTTTACCGATACCAGCTTGTTTTGTCTCAATCTCAATAGTTTTAACTAAATCCCGAACTACTTTATGATGTACATCTGCTTTTAGAAGTGATTTTTTAAGTGTATCTAACGCTTTTTTGAGTGATTTTTCGTCATCTGCAAATCGTATCTTATTTATGGCTGATTTAAATGAGTCTGTTAAAGCTTCAAACACTAGATTTTCTCCCTATATTTATGTAAAAAAGTTGGATATCTTACAAAAAACATCCTTTAAGTTTCATAAGAGCATCTCTAAAAATCCCTAAATTCTTTCGTTTACAAAAGTATGTTACAATAATTTTCAAATTTAAATTTAAGAGTCACAAAAAAAATGTTCCATAAGCTCCTCCTTTTACTAACAATTATAATTTTCACAGCTTGTACACCTAAAAAAGTTGAAATTCAAACACCAAAAATTCAAACACCTACTCCCAAAATCAAGAAGAGTAAACTTGATATACTTGCCAAAGAGATAGTTGAAAACTGTAAGTCAACATCAGAAAAAGAGCTAAACAACTCTATAATTGTACAATTAACCAAAAAAAGGATTAAAATCAATTTAAATAGTAAAAATGATTTTACTCCTATAGATTTTAATCTCACTCCAAAGGCTAAAAAGAGACTAGAATGCATTATACCTTTTATAAAAGCACAAAGCCCTCTTACGATACAAATCATTGGACATGCCTCTGAACAAAATGTATCTAAAAGCCAACATCTTTCGGACAACAGAGCAATTACAGTTGCAGAGCTTTTTTATAATGAAGGAGTAAGAGATGAAATCTTTGCAAAAGGGTGTTCAGATAAAAAAATTAAAATAATTTCATCTGAATCAAATAATAGTAGAAGTCAAGAAATAGAAATCAATATATATACAAATAAATCTTACTTAAAAAATGGTTGTAATTAAGCTTTTTTAGATAACATGGCAAAAATACAAAATTAAGGATTTAGTATGAAGCTTAAAATAATTTCTAAAAAAACCACTTCACTTTTATTGATTACCGCCCTTTTTAGTGGCTGTGCAGGAGTGCAACAACAAACAGTAGCTGGGAACAAAACTGCATCTGGAGCAGCCATCGGTGCAGCTGCGGGTGCAGTACTGGGTAATATTATAGGAAAAGATACCAAAGGTACGCTTATTGGAGCAACGGCTGGTGCAGTGCTAGGTGGAGCTGTAGGATATAACATGGATAAACAAGCTGCAGAAATTGCGAAATCACTAGAGACTCAGGTTAATCACTCACCAAATGCAGAAGCCACAAGCGATGAAGATATTATCGTAACAAAAAATGATAGATTTGTTAAGATAACATTTAGAGACAAAATGATGTTTCCAACAAATTCAGCAATACTTACATCAACTGCCAGATACAAAATAGATAAACTTATCGGTGTTTTACAAAACTATCCACAAACTATTATCCAAGTGGTAGGTCATACAGATAACAGAGGTGGACATGGTTATAATTTAACACTATCAGAACAAAGAGCAAGGGGCGTTGCTAACCTTATCACAGTAGGAGGAATTAGAAATCCTATCTATGAAAAAGGGTGTTCATTTGATAAACCAATAGTTCCAAATACTTCTACAAGAAACATGGATTTAAATCGTAGAGTAGAAGTCTTTTTATATCCAAACCAAGAGTTTGTTATGAATCAATGCATTTAAAAGGAAAATTGAATGAAAAGTTTATTTATAAGTTCTATATTATTAGCAATTTTATTTACAGGATGCCAAGAGAGTGTATGCTGTAATGCAGGAGTAACTCTAAAAGAGAATAAAGTCGAGCCAAATGGGAATATCACTCCCATTGCAAATTTTGAAGAGTTAGAAATTAAAAAAGATGGAACAAATTGTACTTTTAGTGCTATTGGTTTATCTAGCAGTGACGAAGACGGTGATATTGTCTCTTATGTTTGGAAAGTAGATAATGAAGAGATATCAACATCTATAAATCCATCAAATATCCCTATCTTATGTAAAGATGAAACAATAGACTATATCGTATGTCTAAGTGTTACAGACAATGACAATGCCAAAAGCCTAGATAAATGTAAAGCAGTAAAAATAACACAAACCCCTCCTACTGATGAACCAAAATCTAAATCAGAGTTAATCCTTCCCACTGCAATTATTGGTTATGAAGTAATTGAAGATGGAAATGCATTTAACTTTAATTGCAATGCAAGTTATGATAATGATAATATAGATACAGACAACAAACCTGAAAATGACCCAAAAGTTGTAAATTGTCACTGGAGTGTATTTAAGACTAAAGCTGATGGATTTGTAGAGGTTCCTCACACACATGATGGCTTTTCAAAGTGGGTTGCTACAAATAATTACACTACACTACATGTAACTCTAACAGTTACAGATGATGATAATCAAACTGACACAGTAACTGAGAGTTACGAACTATCAAATTAAATAACCAATTTTTTTGGTTATTTAATAACTGCCACTAAGTACCCGTCCAGATATAATTTTATATTTTAATGAAATAAGTTTGCCTTAGATTTGCAACTAACTAGCCGAAGAACTAGCCTAAGCTAATTCGAGGATAGTTAGTTGTAAAGATGAGGCAAAATCATTTCACCCAAAGGGCGATAAGATAAAGGCATATCTGACGGCGTTAGATTTTCTTCTCTTAGCTTCGGCTAGGAGTGCAAAAATCTGTCTTGCACCTATGCCTTTCTCTTATCGTTAAAATGTGAAATTATATCTGGACGGGTACTTATATCTAATATAGAATTCACACAATACTTTGCACCTTTTTTATCGCTACAATCACTAGAGATAAGAATTGTATTTGTAACTCCCGCATTTAAAGCAGCTTCTATATCACTCTTTTTATCTCCAATCATCCAAGAAGCTTGCATATCAATATCAAATTTTTCTTTTGCACTTAAAAGCATTCCAGGGGCTGGTTTTCTACAACCGCATCCAAGATCAGGGTCATGATGACAGTGATAAACTTCATCGATAAATATATCTCTTTTTTGAAGTTCATCTAATTTCCATTGGGTTAGAACGCTAAAATCTTCACTACTATAATAACCTCGCCCTATTCCAGATTGGTTTGTCACAACAATAAGTAAAAAACCCAGTTTTTGAAACCTTCTCAAAACCTCAAAAATTCCATCACAAAACTCAAAATCCTCAATTTTACTAACATATGATTTATCAATATTTATTACACCATCACGATCTAAAAAAATAGCTCTATTTCTTGCCAAGTTCAAACTCCAAATCATTTTTTAAATACAAAAACTCTGCTTCATCTTCAAATTTCGGCTTTGTATAATTGATAATATATTCAGCCATTAAAAGGTATTTTTCTCCCTCTTTTTTATGTTTGAGTACATTTTTCAACAGTTTACCAAGATAATAATTTGCATAAAAGTTATAAGGCTCTTTTTGTACAATATTTTTAAGTCTTTTTGCAGATTTAAGATTTTGATTAAGATTCTTATAGCAGATTGCTAGAAGAATCTCTATCTTTGTTTGAGTTGCATCTAGAAGAAGGCTTATTGTATAAGCTTCTCTTGCTTCATCAAAGATACCCATCTCAAAATATATATCACCAAGCTCATTCCAAAGTTTTAAATCACTCTTTTTTCTGGCAGCTTCTTTAAGTTTGCTAAGCCTTAAAGCTATATCAAGTATTTTTGAGATATTTTTACTCTCAACAAACTTTGGATCAAGTACATAAGCTCTACGAATCAAATCAAACCCCTGTGAAACCTTATTATTCCTAAGATAAAGCGATGAAAGTTTTAGCATACATTGAAGATTATCAGGATGTTCATTTAAAATTTTTTCTAAAGATGACTGCTTTTGCTCCGTTTGATTTTCTTTAATAAAGAAGTACTCTTTGCACTCAGGGAACTCTTTTGCAAAGAGATTGTTACAAAGAAAAAACAATACCAAAACGGTTATTTTTATCCTAATCATTAAACTTTATATTCCTTAAATCTTTAAATAGTAAATTTTTTTTACTCTTCTTGACTCTTCTTAGTATTATAATGACTATTGATTAAAACTGATAATTGCATATATTTAATTTTTAGAATTTAAGCTACTTCTAATCTGGCGGTCCATAATTTTTCTCTCTATGTTTTTTCATAGCATCTTTTTTCTTCTGTTCTTGGTTAGCTGCATCTCGAAGAGCATCTACTCCATCGTTACGAACACCATCTAAAAATTTCTTTTCATCATCAAACTGCCCAGTTTTAAGCCCCCAAAGAAGCCCAAAAAGACCGATAAGCCCCAAAAAAGTTGAAACCCCTATCATTATAGCTACTATTCCACTACTCAACTCCATCTCCTTTTTATACGAACTGCATTTGCAATTACCAATAATGAACTAAGCGACATCGAAAGTGCCGCAACCAAAGGTATAATGTAACCTGCCATTGCTAATGGTACTGTAAAAAGATTATAAAGGAGTGACATCTGTAAATTTTGTTTGATATTTTTATATGTTTTACGACTAAGTATCAAAGCTTCTTTCAAAGAACTCATCTTATCATCTAATAGTATGATATCACTAACCTCCACAGATACATCAGCCCCACTTCCCATAGCTATGGCTATATCACTTTTAGAGAGTGCGATAGAATCATTTATACCGTCTCCTACCATGATGACAACTCTGTTTTTATCATGGTAACTCTCTACAATATCTGCTTTATCTTTTGGATATAAAGAATGATAAACTTTTTTTATACCAACTTCGTCTGCTATCGCATATGCTACTTTTTCATTATCTCCCGTAAGCATAGCAACTTCAAAACCTATTTTTTGAAAATACTCTATCGACTCTTTTGCATCCTCTTTTGTTCGGTCTTTTAGTTCATAAAGTGAAACTAACACTCCATCAACTACAAATGCAAATATAGAATTTTCACTATCATAGTCTAATTCTACCCCTCTATCTTTTAAAAGTTGTAAATTTCCACCAAAAAGTTTTTTTCCATTAAACTCTGCTTCAATCCCTCTTGCTTCAATATTTTTAGAATTTGATAAGCTATACTCTTTTAATTCATCTTGCTCTTGTTCAATAAATCTCAAAACCCCTTTACTTACTGGATGCGTTGAACTTTTCAGTAGTGAATAGAGTAAATTTTTGTCAAATTCTTTGTAAATTGTAGCGTTTAAAACAGTAGGTTTCCCCTCCGTTATCGTGCCTGTTTTATCCAAAAGCAGTACATTACTCTTTGCCATCGTTTCTAAAAAACTAGCTTCTTTAAACAAAAGCCCTTTTTTAACCCCAGCCTCAAGCCCAATTAGAGTTGATACAGGAGTAGCAAGAGCAAGGGCACATGGACAAGCGATAACTATAACAGAGATTGAAACTATCAAAGCCTTCTCAAAAGTTCCACCACTCATATACCAAAATATAAAAGTCCCAACTGCTAAAATCAAAATAATAAGTGAAAAATATCCTGATAATTGATTTGCCAACTTCTCAATCTTTGGTTTTTTACCAAGAGACTCTTCAAGCAAAGTAACAATTGTAGAGAGTGTAGAGTTATTAAAAGCTTTTGTCGCTTTATAACGGATTACTGAGTCAAGATTTACAGCCCCACTTACTATCTCACTTCCAACACTTTTATATATGGGTTTAGATTCTCCAGTCAAACTTGACTCATCAACGCTCCCCTCTCCACTTAAAACTTCACCATCTATCACTATCTTTTCACCAGGTTTAATCTCTATGATATCACCCTCTTGTATCTCCTCAACACCTACAACTATCTTTTCGTCATCTTTTATGATTAAAACTTCAGTAGGTAGAGAGCTTGTCATCGAGTCTAGTGTATCTATCGCTTTTTTCTTACTTAAAACTTCCAGATACTTTCCAACAAAAACAAAAGTTATTATCATCACAACCGAATCAAAATAGACCTCTCCGTATCCTGTTATCATAGAGTATATAGAAAAGAGATAAGCAGAAGTAGCCCCAGTTACAACCAAAAGATCCATATTTACAAAGCGGTTTTTAAGTCCATAATATGCACCTTTAAAATAGACCCAACCCGTATAAAAGAGTACAGGAGTCGCCAAGATAAATTGAGCTACGATGATAACCATCTTCATATCATCAGCAATTCCAGTAAAATACCCAGCATAGTGAGCAATTGCAAGCCACATAATATTCATAGAACCAAAAATACCAACTAAAAGCCTAGAGTAATAATCTTTTCTAGCTTTGTTTGCCCTCTCCTCTTGAGCTTTTGCATCGTAAGGGTATGCATTGTAGCCAACGGATTGGATTTTTTGAATGATTTGTGAAAGTTTTATAACAGTTGGATCCCAAAGTATCTTTGCTTTGTGGTTTGTATAATTTATATCAACTTCTAAAATACCCTCCGTATTGTAAAGTACTTTTTCATTTAACCAGATGCAAGCACTACAATGAATCCCTTCGATTATAAGATTTACTTTGCAAAGTCCATCTTTTTGATCTATATATTTTTTAAAAAAACCATCTGAATTAAATTTTTCTAAATCTTGTGAAATTTCTATCGCAGGAGAGAGTTTAGTACCAGCAGATTTTTCATAAAAACTATCCAACCCCTCATTTTGCAAAAGATGATAAACTCCCTGACAACCTTTACAACAAAAAAAAAGAGGGTTTTTAGCACTCACATCTTTAATTAACACATCTTTGTCAAACAAAAGTTTACAATGATCACACGAAATTTTATCCAATATTTAACCCTGACTTCTATAATTTGAGGCAATTATATCAAATGACTTGACAATTTCCAATATATTTACTAAAATGTCAGAACTTATTTAATCCACATAAAATAAAACTGCTAGAATATTCTAAAATAAACTAAAGAGAGAAGATGGACAAAACTCCAAAAAATCCTAAACCAAAAAACAGTGCAAGAAGCAATAAAACAAGAACTCATATTCCTGTGAATGGTCACAAAATCGAAGAACTAAGGCAAAAACCCTTAGAAGAACTTTTAGAGATAGCTGATAAACTATCAGTTGAAAACCCTCACCAACTAAAACGGCAAGATTTAATTTTTGAGATATTAAAGTCACAAGTATCACAAGGTGGTTTTATACTTTTTACAGGTATTTTAGAGATAGCAAACGATGGATTTGGATTTTTAAGAGCTCTTGACGCTGATTTTAGTAACTCTTCTAGTGATGCATATGTATCTGCTACACAAATTAAAAAGTTTGCACTTAGAACTGGAGATATAGTTACAGGACAAGTAAGATCTCCAAAAGATCAAGAGAGATATTATGCACTACTAAAGATAGAAGCTATAAATTATCTTCCATTGGCTGAGAGTAGAAACCGACCACTTTTTGAAAACTTAACACCACTTTATCCGACCCAAAAAATTAAGTTAGAGTATGACCCACAAAAACTTACAGGAAGAGTACTAGATCTCTTTGCACCAGTTGGAAAAGGACAAAGAGGTCTTGTAGTTGCACCTCCAAGAACTGGTAAAACAGAACTTTTAAAAGAGTTAGCACACGGTATCACACATAACCATCCTGAAATAGAACTTTTGGTTCTCTTGGTTGATGAAAGACCAGAAGAGGTAACTGATATGCAAAGATCGGTAAAAGGGGATGTTTATAGCTCAACCTTTGACCTCCCTCCTGCAAATCATGTGAGGGTTGCTGAAATAGTAATTGAACGAGCAAAAAGAATGGTTGAGATGGGAAAAGATGTTGTAATTCTTTTAGATTCTATCACAAGACTTGCTCGTGCTTACAACACAGTCACCCCTTCTAGTGGTAAAGTTCTAAGCGGAGGAGTTGACGCTAATGCCCTTCATAAACCAAAACGATTTTTTGGAGCTGCTAGAAATATTGAAAATGGTGGCTCACTAACGATTATATCAACCGCACTAATAGAGACTGGAAGTCGCATGGATGAAGTAATCTTTGAGGAATTCAAAGGTACAGGAAATAGTGAAACAGTCTTAAGCCGCCATGTTGCAGATAGAAGAATATATCCAGCAATGAGCATCTTAAAATCAGGAACAAGAAAAGAGGAGTTACTGCTCTCTCCAGATTTGCTACAAAAAGTGTGGGCTTTAAGATCTGCTATGAGTCAAATGGAAGATATAGAAGCTTTAAAATTTTTATATAAGAAGATGCAAAAAACTAAAAATAATGATGAATTTTTATCAATTATGAATGATGGAGCATAAAGGTATATTAGGATGCGAGCTGGAGTTTATGATAGCGGTATCGGTGGACTTACTGTTGTCAAAAGCTTAATAGAACAAAAACTATTTGATGAAATTATATACTTTGGAGATACTGCAAGAGTCCCTTATGGGGTAAAAGATAAAAATACTATCATAAGATACTCACTAGAAGCGTTAGAGTTTTTTAAAAATTTTGATATCGATATAATGATAGCAGCTTGCAACTCAGTATCTGCCTATGCGATAGATGAACTAAAAGCAAATGCCCCATTTAAAGTCTCAGGGGTAATAGAGCCAGGAGTAATGGCACTAAAAAATAAAATTCCAAACCTAGATGCCAATATCTTAGTCTTAGGAACAACAGCAACTATAAGAAGTGGCAAATATGAGAGACTGCTAAAACAAAATGGCTACAAAAATATAAACTCCCTATCCCCATCTCTATTTGTTCCTGTTGTTGAGGAGGGATTATTTGAAGGAGTTGTACTTGAAACTGTCGCTAGGCACTATTTTGAAGGTATAGATGAGCCTGATGTTATCATACTAGGATGTACTCATTTTCCACTTATAAAGGATGAAATAAGCAAGTTTTTTCCATCCTCTTTACTTATACACTCAGGAGAAGCAGTAGTTGAATTTTTGCAAAAAGAGTTTCTTTTAAATCAAACATTTAAGCAAACTTCTTTAAAGCTATTTGCATCAGAAAACCCTGATAAACTTAAAAAAATAGCTTCTGTTTGGTTATAATCTATAAGGCATACTATTTTCCACTAGATCTATGAAGAGGATGTTGATAATCAGCCTTTTCGCATCCTGAAAATATAGCTGATAATGCTATAAGCACCACGAGTGTTGATGATATTTTTTTCATTATAATTTTCCTTTTATCTATAAATCGACAGTTTTATAAAGTTCTTTACTCTTTTGTTGTAGAATAGATAAATTTTATTTACACAACAACAAGGATTCTATATGTCGCAAGTTTTAGCACTAAAATATAGACCATCAACTTTTGATAAACTTATAGGACAAGAGACGATTACTCAAACTCTAACTCTTGCACTTGATCAAAATAGGCTCTCACATGCTTATCTATTTTCAGGACTTAGAGGGAGTGGTAAGACTTCTACTGCTAGAATTTTTGCAAAATCACTTATCTGCGAAAAAGGTCCAACATCTCAATCTTGTGAAGTGTGCCAAAACTGTATAAGTGCAAATGAAAACAGGCATATTGATATAGTTGAGATGGATGCAGCAAGTAGTAGAAAAATTGATGACATCAGGTCACTTATTGAACAAACAAAGTACAAACCAAATAGTGCAAGATTTAAAATTTTTATCATCGATGAAGTGCATATGCTCACAAAAGAGGCCTTTAATGCTCTTTTAAAAACACTTGAAGAGCCTCCAGAGTATGTCAAGTTTATCTTAGCTACAACAGATCCTATGAAACTCCCACCGACTATACTATCTCGAACTCAGCACTTTAGGTTTAAAAAGATAAACTCTCCTGAAGTTATAAAACACCTCTCTCATATCTTAAATCTTGAAAATATAGAATACGAAGCAGAGGCATTAAGTATGCTAACTCGTGCAGGAAATGGCTCTTTGAGAGATACACTAACTCTTCTTGACCAGGCTATCATATACTCTAAAAACTTTGTAGATGCAAAAAGTGTAGCTTCGATGCTAGGTATCTTGGATCCTGAATTTATAGATGCTATCTTCTCTTCAATCTTTGCGAATAATAGAGACCAGACAATTTTACATATCAAAGAGCTTGAAAACTACGAGAGCGAAATTGTGATAGATGAAATTATCTCTTTTGTCAAAGAACGGTTTTTTGAAAAAGATATCAGATTTTCAACTATGCTAAGTGATAGATTTTTTAGGATACTTAGTGAGTCAAAAAACATGCTCTTTTTAAATGCTGATAGTAGTTTTGTTTTAACCCTTCTCTTTTTCAAGATGATTGAAGCTACAAAGATAAAAGATATAGATGAGATGATTGACCAATTAGAGGGTAAAATTACGACAAAAGTAGCTCCAACAGTTCAAATACAAAAAAAGATAGAAGAAAAACCTAAACCTGAAATTGCAAAACCACAAGAGCCAAAAGAGCAACCGATAGAAAAAGAGACTTACGAGAAAAATTTTCAAGAGTTGATTGAAAAGCTATATGATAGAAATTATGCTCTTGGGGAGTGTTTTAAAAACTCTATTGAATTTGTAGGATATGAGAACCATACACTTAAACTAATATCTTGTGCAAATGAAGAGTGTAAAAAGACTCTTAGGCAAAGCTCAGGGCTTATCAAGCACTTTACACAAGAGTGTTTTTCATTTGAAACAAAGATAAAGATGCTTCCATGTCAAAAAAAAATTGAAGAGAAAAAAGAGGAAATAGTAGATGAACAACCAAACCCTGTAGTAGAAGAAACCATAGATAGTTGCATATCAGAGCAAGTAGTAAATAGCAATAATGAGATAAATGCTGATGATGTTATGGAACATGAATTTGTTAAAAAGGCTCAAGAGCTTTTTGAACCTTCCAAGATTATAGTAAAATCAAAAGTTTGATACGCAGGTTATACCATTTTGCAATTCATTATACTCTCTACCAAAGCCAATAGTTCCATCTTCTCTAAGGTACATAGCATAGTTTGATTTCCTTGCACTTATATTGATATCATTAAAAGGCGTTGAAGATATCAAAATAGTTGCACCATTTGTAATAAATGTAGAAACACCACTATCTTCAATGACTGAGCGAAGCTCATTTATATTTGGAACTCTCCCACTGTGTTTATCTGCACAATACTCGGATGCGGTCTCATTGTTATCAGATGCAATAGGTCGTCGCTCTATTATAGGACTCCACTTTAAACCTGTAGAAAAATCAAATGTATATCCAGAATACCTATCAGTTGAAACAATATGTTCATTAGTAGATTTTAAAGAATCAATACATCTTGAAGTGTAGTTTTGCCCAACACTAAAAGAGTCGATATTTGCAACCAAAGCATTATCAAATGATACAACCATGTTTTTATCATTTTTAGAATCTACCCAAGTAAAAGCAAGAGTTCGATTTAAAAAAGCATCATCAATCATACCAGTTCCTGAAACCTTTGAATAATCTATTAAATTCAATGCTTCATTCATAGTTGGGAGTCTAAAATTTTTACCTTGCTTAAGACCTAAAACTTCACATTTTATAGATGCACTAAGATAAGATTTTACTTCACTTAATTTAGTATCGCTATTCTCAGCCCAAGTATTACCAAAAAAGTCTACAATATCACCTTCTAAATCTTGAACAAACAGACGATCTTCTCCAAAACCACCATCATCTGCACCTGTTTTTAAGATTTTCGTAGATGGTTGTATATCTTTAGAGACAGTTTTAAATGTTAATGTTAATGGATCACTCTGTTTTCCATTTGCATCTATACCAATAACCTTTATATCCTCTGTGCCATTAATATTTTCAGGTGCTCTATAAACCAAAATACCACTATTTTTATTTATCACTGTTTGCATTGCTTGAGACTTATCCAAAATTTTAAATGTGATACCTTCTCTATCGGATTGTACCTTAACATCCTTTTTCATTCCCTCTACAACATTATATTCACTCAAAAGAGTAGAGATTGTAAAATTATCACTACTCTTTTCACTTCCACAGGCTATGAATAAAAATGGAACAACAATTAAAAATGTGTTTTTTATCTGGTTCATTGATTTTTCTCTTTTATTATTTTTTACTAAACAAAAGAGTTTAAACTCTTTTGTTTAAATAGAACTTAATCCATGTCCCTAACACAACTTATTCGGTGAGTACTATCCTCGGTAGCACCTATAGCCAAAGTACCATCTTCTCTTAAAACAAGTCTCCAAAACCCTGCATCCGTACCATTTTCATCTACATAAGGAGTAGAAGAGATAATTAATCTATTACCTTGTGTAATATAATCAGATATTGTTCCATTCTCTACAATAGTTCGTAACTCATTTATACTTGGTAATCTAAAATCAATATGTGGTACAGGAGCACCACCTATTGTATGTGGACTGTTAAGACTTCCACAATATGTAATCGCATCTTCTGCACTCTTTGCATCTGATGTTGCTGGTGACCACTCTAACTTTGTTGTTTCATCATAGGTATACTCATAAATATCACTATGTATCAAATGTTCTCTACTTACTTCTTCACCCTTAACACACCTTACCGGCACTACATTATCAGCAGTAGTAAAATTCATTGAAGCACTATTCTCACCAATATAAATATACTTTCCAAACTCTTGTGTTACCCAAACATTCGCTAAAGAAGTCTCAAAACCATTCGAATTATTATCTTCAGTTATCATCGTTATCATCGCTGGATTAATTACTGTTGCACCATCTGCTTTATAAGGAGGTTTTGAATAATCAATCAAATTAAGTACTTCATCTTTATTTGGTACTCTCCATCCATCCCCTAACCCAGTACAGTGATCACCCGCATCAATAAAACTTACAGCTCTTTGATCATTTAGTGTATCATCATTATCTGCCCAAATAAGACCTGTTGGACCTTTAACATTTAAAACCGTTGTATCATTTTTTATAAAAATTCTATCCAGCCCCGAAGTATTATTATCCATAGCTGCTCCTGTCTTAACAGGTTTTATAGCTAAACCAATTGTTGCAACATCCACAGGTGTAAAAGTTATAACCATAGGATCACTTACAGCACCACCTTCAACTCGTGTAGCCGTCACAGTTATAGTAACATTTGAATCACCATTTGGAGCGGTATACTTAACTACTCCTGAATTTTCATTAATTCTTGTCTGTGATGCTTGTGTTTTATCTGTAATTGCAAACTTAAGTACTGATCCATCAAGAGGAACAAACTCACCAACTGTTAAAGTAACTGCTTTTTTTTCACCTGCAACCACCTTATACGCATCAGGAGATGTAAATACCGGCTTAGTCCCTGTTGGTGTTTCATCACCGCCACCGCCACCTCCACCGCCATCATCTCCGCCTCCACCACATGCGGTAAATAATACAGAAGCTGCTACCAAAGAAGTTAAAAACATACTTTTTTTCATAATTGAAGTCCTTTTTTTCAAGTTTTATTTCATAAGAATTATATCGGTAATGAATGGCAAAACTTTAATTAAAATTTTTATCATTCATCAAGATAGTAGATTATATTATTTTTAACTTAAATTAAAATAATTGTATTTTATAGGTTTTTTTCTTTTATTTACTATCTATATGATATAATGGAAGAAAAATTTAAAGGATTTTATTATGGCAAAAGTAGTTAAAGTTATCGAAGTATTGGCACAATCAGATAAAAGTTGGGAAGATGCGGCACAAAATGCCATTACAGAGGCATCAAAGTCAATTAGAAACATAAAATCAATCTACATCAAAGAAAAGAGTGCGAAAGTTACTGATAACAAAATATCGAGATATAGAATTACAGCAAAAATATCATTTATTATCGAGTAGAGGACTCACTTATAAGTACATCTTCTATCATCTTAGTGATATCTCCATCTAATATAGCATCTACTTGTGAGTATGCTATATTGGATCTGTTGTCTTTTACTTGTTGATATGGAGCTAAGACATATGATCTAATTTGATGTCCCCAACCTATTTCACTTTTCTCAATTCCCGCTTCTTGGGCTTTTTTCTTTTCTAGTTCTAATTCATAAAGTCTTGATTTTAGCATTTTGATGGCAGCTGCTTTATTTTTGTGTTGGCTTCTATCATTTTGACACTGAACAACAACTCCTGTCTCTATATGAGTTAATCTTATGGCAGAGTCCGTTTTATTTACATGTTGTCCTCCTGCTCCACTAGCTCTATAAGTGTCAACTCTATAATCTTTTTCTTCTAACTCTATCTCTATATCATCATCTACTTCAGGAGAAACCATAACAGAGCTAAATGAGGTATGTCGTTTTGCATTTGAATCAAATGGAGATATACGAACTAATCTATGAATTCCATTTTCTGCTTTCATATAACCGTAAGCATTATCTCCTTTGATGATAAAGGTAACATCTTTGATTCCAGCCTCTTCTCCTGTTTGATGATCCATAACTTCCACTTTGAAGCCCTCTTTTGTTGCCCACTTTAGGTACATTCTATAGAGCATATTTGCCCAGTCTTGACTCTCAGTTCCTCCAGCTCCTGGATGAATTGAGACTATTGCATTTTTTATATCATTTTCATCACTTAACATCATATTTACTTCAAGCTCTAAGATAAGTTTTTCAAGTGTAGATGCATCTTTAAAAAGCTCTTCTATCGTATCATCATCATTTTCTTCTTTTGCCATCTCAAAAAGTTCATTTGCATCTGTAACTGCCTCTTTTGCACTGTTATATTTTTTCATAATAGATAATGCTCTATTTTTCTCTCGTTGCAAAGTTGCTGCATTTTTAGGATCACTCCAAAAATCAGCACCCTGTTCTATCTCTGTAATTTGGGCAAGTCTTCTCTCTACTGCATCTGGATTGATAATCTGTTTTATGTTATCAATCTTTGTATTTAGCTTTGTTAAAAGTTCACTATATTCGTAACTATCCAAAAATTTCTCCTACATCTGCTATAATGAAAAGATAATACATTAAAGAGACTTAATTATGAAAGAATTTTCCAACCCGAAAGAGTTAGCTAACTACAGAAAAAAGATGAGTGGAACTATTGGTTTTGTTCCAACTATGGGAGCCTTACACAACGGACATATTTCACTTATCAAACAATCAGTAAAAGAGAATGATAAAACTATCGTCTCTATCTTTGTTAATCCTACACAATTTTTAGAGAGTGAAGATTTAGGAGCATATCCTAGAAGATTGCAAGCTGATTTAAAAATTTGTCAACTTAGTGGTGTGGATATAGTTTTTTTACCAAACATTGATGATATGTATGAAAAGAATGAACTTAGCATAAAAGCACCACGAGTTAAAGGTTTTATACTAGAAGGATTTGATCGCCCTGGTCATTTTGATGGAGTTTTGCAAATTGTTTTAAAACTACTATCTATCACTTTGCCAACTTGTGCATATTTTGGTAAAAAAGATGCTCAACAACTTTTTATGATACAAAACATGGTAAAACATCTCTTTTTAGATGTAGAGATAGTTCCTTGTGAAATTGTTAGAGAGGATGATGGTCTTGCACTTAGTAGTCGAAATATCTATCTAAGTAGAGAGGATAGAGTAAAAGCACTATCACTCTCATCTACTTTAAAACTATCGTCTAAATTAGTGATAAGTGGAGAGTTAAACTCAAAAGAGATAAAAGAGCAAATGAGAGATATCTTAAAAGATACAAAGATAGAGTATGTAGAAATTGTAGATAGAGAGTTTAACCAGATAGAAGAGATAGAGATAAAAAATACAATCATTTTAGTAGCTGCATCTGTAGGTAAAACTAGATTGATAGACAATATATGGATATAAAAATGAGTAAAAAATTACACTTAGTATCTTTAGGATGCACAAAAAATTTAATCGATAGTGAAGTTATGCTTGGACGATTAAAAGAGTATGAGATAGTTGATGAAGGAAGTGAAGCTGATGTCATCATCGTAAATACTTGTGGATTTATAGACGCTGCAAAAGAGGAGAGTCTACAAACCATTTTAAACTTACATCAAGAGAGAAAAGATGACTCTCTTTTAGTGATGAGTGGCTGTCTTAGTGAAAGATACAAAGAAGAACTTCAAAAAGATTTAAAAGAAGTTGACATCTTTACGGGTGTTGGAGATTATGATAAGATTGATGAACTTATAAAACTAAAACAGAACCGTTTCTCACCAAAATCTTACTTAATAAAAAATGAAGATAGAATCATAACTGGTTCAAACTACCACGCATATATAAAACTAAGTGAAGGATGCAACCAACAGTGTAGCTTTTGTGCAATTCCTCAATTTAAAGGAAAGCTACAATCCCGCCCTCTTACATCGGTAATAGAAGAAGTCAAAAAGTTATCAAAAAAAGGTTTTTATGACTTTAGTTTTATTTCACAAGATAGTAGTTCTTACTTAAGAGATTTTGATGTTAAAGATGGCTTATGTAATTTAGTAGAAGAGATAGAAAAGATAGAAGGTGTTAAGAGTGCTAGAATTTTGTATCTATACCCATCAACATTAGGAGATAGAGTTTTAGAAAAAATTATCGATTCAAAAGTTTTTCATAACTATTTTGATATGCCAATTCAACACATTAGCGATAATATGCTTCGTATAATGAAGAGAGGTTCTGGGGCTAAAGTTATAAAAGATCAGTTAGATATTATGAGAAGATCTTCTAATTCATTTGTAAGAACTTCTATTATCGCTGGACATCCAGGAGAGAGTCAAGAGGATTTTGAAGAGTTGGTCTCATTCTTAAAGAATTTTCATTTTGATAGAGTTAATGTTTTTGCATACTCTGATGAAGGCGGAACAAAAGCCAAAGAGATGGAGGAAAAAATCCCATTAGAAACCATAGATAAGAGAATTGAGATTTTAAACAATATTATAGAAGAGCAGATGCTAAAATCATTACAAAATGAGGTAGGAAAAAATATAGAGATTATAACTAGTGGAGAGAGTAGCGAACATGAGTATTTTATAGCTTCTAAAAAAAGTATCTGGGCTGAAGATATTGATGGAGAGATACTTATAAACGAGAGTGAGTTACCAGAAAAGATAGAGTATGGAAAGAGATATATTGCATCTATACAAGAGTGTGCAGGAGATAAACTTGTTGCAAAAATTATCAAATCTGCTTGATAGTGATACCTTAAAAGTTTTAAAAAAAGAGAAAAGTCTTCTTGCCTTTTCAGCAGGAGTTGATTCTACTGCTCTATTTTTTCTACTCCTTGAAGAAAATATAAAATTTGATATAGCAATTGTGGATTATGGAAAGAGAGAGAGTTCAAAAGACGAACTCTTATATGCAAAGTTTTTAGCAGAAAAATATCATAAAAAATGTTTTGATACAAAAGTAGTTTTAGATGACTCCTCTTTTGAACAAAAAGCAAGAGATGCAAGGTATGATTTTTTTGAAAAATGTATAAAAGAGAATGGATATAAAAATCTAATAACTGCACATCAGCTAAATGATAGAGTTGAATGGTTTTTGATGCAATTTACAAAAGGTGCTGGATGCGTCGAACTTCTAGGATTTGAAGCTTGTGAGAAAAGAGATAACTACTCGCTTATTCGCCCACTTATAAACACTTCAAAAGAGAAGCTTTTGGGATATCTTATAGAAAACGGTATCAAATATTTTGAAGATGCAAGTAACAGAGATAAAAAATATACAAGAAACAGATTTAGACACAACTTCTCAAATGAACTTTTAAAAGAGTATGAAAAAGGGATAACAAAAAGTTTTGAATATTTAGAGATTGATAAAAAAAGACTCTTTAACTTACAAGTAATCAAACAGATAAAAAAGCTCTATATTCTTAAAAATAGTGGCAATGAGAGTGAAAATCTAAGAGCGATAGATAAGATCATAAAAAGATTAGGCATAATCATCTCAGCCAAACAGAGAAATGAAATAGCTTCTCAAAAAGATATAGTTATCGCGCACAAAATATCAGTTTCGCTAGGTGATGAAAAAATTTATATCGCCCCATATTGTAATGTGACTTTAGATAAAAAGTTTAAAGAGCAATGTAGAAGATTAAAAATACCACCAAAGATAAGAGCATATCTTTGGATAGAGGGCATTAATCCTAAAGAGATGTAAATCTTTGAAGCAGAAGTTTTTCATCAACTAAATCTTCAATTTTGCTAATATGCTTATTTCGTGGAAACCTATATAGATAAAGTATTGATCTAGCTTTTTTATAAAGTTTTAGTTCAATTGCACTATAGAGTGCATTGATATGAATTCTTGTAGGAATATCTACACTAGTTCTCTCTAAGGAGCTATAAAGATTTAAAAAACGGTTATACTCTCTTTTTGTATAAAACTCATCTAACTTTTTATAGGCTTTTTTTATCGTGTTATCTGTTGTAAGTAAACTATTTTTACTTTTAATAAATCTAATCATTTGGACATCATCTGGATCTATCTTTAAAATCTCATTAGCTAGGCTGAGTGCTTGTGTTTTATCTCCAATAGAATCATAATGATAAACTAAAATCTTTCTGTTTTTAGTATCTAGCGGATTATTTTTAATATTTTGCATTACAAATTGTAAATCTTTAGAAAAAACTGTTTTAGGTGATTTCTTGATAGCAACTTTTTTAATATGTGAAGACTTTTTTATCTTTTTTTCTATCTTTCTTAAGAGTGAAATAGACTGCGGAAATTGCTCTTTTTTTAAAATATTTTCTAAAATATATTTAGATTTTTTATAATCTCCTTTCCAATAATAGAGAACTGCTAATAAATTTTGAGCTCTAATATTTTTAGGATTTTTCTCTATAAATTCATTTACATATGAAATTGCTTCATCAGAATTTCCACTTTTTTTAAGTTCATATGCTATATTTTTTACTTTTAAATATTGACTAAAGCTTTTATCTGCCAATAGCGAAGTTGATAATTGCAATAAAATAATTGCAATAATAACAATTCTCATATTCTGCCTTTTTAACTCTAAAATCGGCAGATTATGAAAAATATTTACTTATACATTACCTCGCATAATCAACAGCTCTAAGCTCTCTTATAACATTGACTTTTATATCACCTGGATATTGAACTTTTTCTTCAATCTCTTTTGCTATCTCTTTTGCTAATAGTACAGACTCATCATCATTAACTAAGACTGCATTTGCGATAACTCTAACTTCTCGTCCTGCATTTATTGCATAAGCTTGTTTAACACCTTTTTTACTCACTGCTATTGCTTCTATATCTTTGACTCGTTTTAAAAATGATTCTAAAACTTCTCGTCTAGCCCCCGGTCTTGCTGCTGAGAGTGTATCTGCAGTACAAACTGCTGCACACTCAACTGTGAGTGCCTCTTCGTGTCCATGATGTGCATATATCGCATTTATAACTATCTCATGCTCATTGTACCTTTTGCATACCTCTGCACCCAAATCAACATGGCTTCCTGCATAATCGTGAGTTAATGCTTTACCAATATCGTGAAGTAAACCAGCCCTAACAGCTAACTTTTCATCTCCTCCACACTCTGCTGCAATAATTCCTGCAAGATGTGCAACTTCAAGTGTATGAGCTAAAGCATTTTGTCCATATGATGCTCTAAATTTTAATCTTCCCAAAAGTTTTATAAGTTCAGGGTGCATATCGCTAATACCTAAATCTATAACAATCTCTTCACCCTCTTCTAAAAGTTTCTGTTCAAATTCACTTGTAACTTTCTCATATATACCCTCAATACGAGCAGGCTGAATCCGCCCATCTTCAACAAGTTCTTCTATAACTCTTGCTGCAATTGCACGACGATAGAGATTAAAACTACTTAAAATTATCACATTTGGTGTATCATCAATAATGATATCAACTCCCAAAAGTACCTCTAAGGCTTTTATATTTCGCCCCTCTTTTCCAATAATTCTACCTTTAAGCTCATCACTTGGAAGATTTACAGTATTTATAAGTCTCTCAGCAGAATACTCCCCTGCAAACCTAGTTGTAGCTTGTGCTAAAATATAATTTGCCTTCTTTTTAGCTTGGTCTTTAGCCTCGACTTCATGTTTTCTTATAATGTGTGCTATTTCTGCTCTTGCACTCTCTTCTACTCGTTTTAAGACAATATCAGTGGCTTCATTTTTAGTCATTCCAGATGCTTTTTCAATCAGTAAATCAGCATCTGAAATTTTCTTTTGGAACTCAAATTCTAGTTTTTTTACCTCATCTTGAAACTTTAAAGCAGCAAGTTTTTGGCTTTTAACTTCCTCTTTTTCGTTCATGATTGATTTTAGTTCATCTTTAAACATGTTGTTTAAGTCTCTATCTTTTTGCCCAATTTCTTCATATTTTTTATTGATATCAGCAGTTAATTTTTGCTCTTTTTCATCATATTTACTTTTAGCAGTAAGCTCTGCTTCTTTAGCTATTATCTTGGAGTCTTGAAGCACCATCTCCGCTTCTAATTCAATAGCCTTTGCTTTTGCTTTTGCTTGCTGGGTATGTATTTCTAAGCCACTATTGTGAATTTTTTTAGCAGTTATAAACGCTACTGCTCCGCCTGCTATGGCTCCACCGCCGACCAATATGATCTCTGTTATCATTTCGTTTTCCTAATTTTTGAATCTTTTGCGGGGTAATATAATAGTCAGCTTGAATATCGTGAAAATCTGTTACTCTTTTACAGCTCTTACACTCAACTCTTTGTATAAACAGTACTATGGGTTTTTGCCCAAGTTTTTCATAAAATCTATCATACATGCCTTTGCCAAAACCCACTCTCTTAAAGTTCCCATCAACCCCAACGACTGGAACGATAATCATATCAACTCTTTTTTGCACTAAATGCGAATTGGCTGATTCATAAATATTATAATTATTGCGTTTTAAAGGCAGTCTGTAGTGTACCATTTTAAAACTTTCTCCTACTATAAACGGAATAAATATATTTGATTTTTTTCGCTCTTTACTCAATAGCTGATTTAAATTTACTTCAATCTGCATTGGTAGATAAAATAGAATATTTTTAGGCTTATGATAAGATATAAGCTTTGCCACTTTTTGCGAAACAAGTTTGTCCAATATCCTCTTTCTATTCTCAGGACACTTCTTAAGTCTTCTTAAACAATCTTTTCTAAAACTTTTTTTATCCAATCTATAAGCCCCATTTCTTTATAATCATTATTTTAATATAAGGAACAACATGATAGCAAAAATTACAACTCTTATACTTCTAACATTTTTTACATTTAATGGATGTGGTAAAAAAGAGGAGAGTAAACCAAAAGAGAGTGTAGAAACAACACAAAAAGTAGAAAAGCAGAAAAATATAATCAACTTAGAAACAACAGATGGAGAGATAATCAAACTAACTGCACTTGAAAATGGTATAAATTTTGAAAAATATAAAGGGAAGATAGTTCTTTTAGTTTTTTTTGCGACCTGGTGTCCTCCTTGCATCTCAGAGATACCACACCTAAATGATATCCAAACAAGCTACAGTGATAAAGTTCAAATTATCAGCATTTTGATGGAAGAGAGTAAAACAAATGCCCAGATAGAAAACTTTATACAAAATCATAAAATTGTCTATCCTATCACAAACTCTAAAGAAAATTTTAGACTTTCAGATGTGCTTGGAGGTATAAGAAGTCTTCCTACTATGGTTATATATGATAAAAATGGTGATTATTTTTATCACTTTACAGGTGCAGTACCTCAAGAGATGATAGAAGATGTAATCCAAAAGGCATTGGAAAAATAATGTTTAATTTTTTTAAAAAAGCAGTTTCTGGTATAGCTCCAAAGAGACAAAAGAGTATAACTAAAGAACTGCTAGAAGATATTCTTTTAGAATCAGATGTTAGCTATGATCAGGTTGAAGAGATAATCTACTACATGCCACCAGGAGATGAAGTAAAAAGAGCAGATGTAAGAAGAGTGCTACTTGCCTATTTTGTAGATGTTGAAAAAGAGAGAGATATAGATGCAAAACCATATGTTGATTTAATATTTGGTATAAATGGTGCAGGGAAAACTACAACTATTGGTAAACTAGCTTATAACTATCGAGTAACTGGAAATTCAGTGATGTTAGCAGCTGCTGATACCTTTAGAGCCGCTGCAATTGCACAGCTAGAGACTTGGGCAAAAAATATCAAAGTCCAAATAGTAGCTACAAAACAAGGACATGATCCATCAGCCGTAGCTTATGATGCCATAACTTCAGCAACAGCCAAAGATATAGACCATGTTATAATAGATACAGCAGGAAGACTTCACACTGGACAAAACCTCTCAAAAGAGTTGCAAAAGATTGTACGAATTTGTGGCAAAGCAAAAAGCGGTGCACCGCATAGAAAGATACTCATACTAGATGGTACACAGGGAAACTCAGCGATAAATCAAGCAAAATCATTTAACGAAATAGTCTCAATAGATGCTCTTATCATCACAAAACTTGATGGCACTGCAAAAGGTGGAGCACTTTTTACCATAGCAAGTGAACTTAAAAAACCAATTATCTATGTAGGAGTTGGGGAGAATAGAGCAGATTTGATAAAGTTTAACAAAGAGGATTTTGTTGACTCTTTGTTAGATGAGATTTTTGAGAATGAAGGTTAATGGCAAAAAAAATTTCACTCTTTGAGTGCCAAGCTTGTGGTTATCAAAGCTCAAAATGGATGGGGAAGTGTCCTAATTGTGAAGCATGGGATAAGTTTTTAGAGTTAAATTCCACACAAAGAGAAGTTCTTAAAGAGACGGCGAAAAAAAGTACAACTAAAACAGCAGCTATACCAATCACCGAGGTAAAAGAGGAGCAATTTCAAAGATTCTCATCACATGATTGTGAACTTGACCTTGTTTTGGGTGGAGGAGTAGTTCCTGGAGGGCTAACTCTCATCGGGGGAAGTCCTGGAGTTGGTAAATCTACCCTACTTTTAAAAATAGCAGGAAATCTTGCTAAAAATGGCAAAAAGATCCTCTATGTAAGTGGTGAAGAGTCTTTGGGGCAGATAAAAATAAGAGCAAATAGATTAGAAGCTAATCATAAAAATCTCTATCTTCTTTCAGAGATAAAATTAGCACAGATATTTTCAGAACTTGGAAAAAATAGTTATGATACTCTTATAGTTGACTCTATCCAAACACTCTATAGCGAAAAACTCTCTTCAGCTCCAGGAAGTGTATCACAGGTGCGAGAAATCACATTTGAACTTATGCGTCATGGAAAAGAGAATGATTTGGCTATTTTCATCATCGGACACATCACAAAAGAGGGTTCAATTGCAGGACCTAGAGTATTAGAGCATATGGTAGATACTGTTTTGTATTTTGAAGGAGATTCAAACCGTGAACTTAGGATGCTAAGAGCCATAAAAAACAGATTTGGCTCAACAAGTGAAGTTGCAATCTTTGAAATGACAAAAGAGGGGCTTACAAGTGCAAAAGATATCTCAAAAAAGTTTTTTACCAAAAATAGCTCCTCTATTGGTTCAGCAATAACTGTAACGATGGAAGGAAGCCGTCCAATTGTACTTGAAGTTCAAGCTCTTGTAAGTGAGAGCGGTTATCCAAATCCTAAACGATCAGCTACAGGTTTTGAACTAAACCGTCTTACTATGCTTTTGGCACTATTAGAGCGGAAGCTAGACCTTCCTTTTAATGAATATGATGTTTTTGTAAATATCGCAGGGGGCATAAAGATAACTGAAACTGCAACAGATTTGGCGATAATCGCAGCAATTATCAGTAGTTTTAGAGATAGACCTCTTAGCAAAGATACTGTTTTTATTGGAGAAGTTTCATTAATTGGCGATATTAGAGATATATATAATTTAGATATTAGACTAAGAGAAGCAAAAACTCAAGGGTTTAAAAGGGCAATTGTGCCAAAATTACCTATACAAAAAATAGACAATCTAAAATGTTTTGAAGCTACCCAAGTAACAAAATTAATAGATTGGATGTAAAAATAGACAGGAGAAAAAAAGATGAAAAAGACATGTATAAAAGCTTACCATGAAATGGAAGAGAGGTATTCAAGGTTGGTTTTAGCTTACAGCTCAACTGAGCAAAGAAATCACATTTGTAACACAGTAGGTAAAATTATAGAGACATTTAAAGTAGCACCATCAGTAGTGGTGACACCTGGAAAAGATTTAAGCGGTGAGTACTCTATAGAGTTTCACGATGACTATGACAAACAAAGCGGTAAATTTTTTGAAGAAGTTATCAAACAATTAGACATTGAGCGTTGTGAAGTTTAGTACTTCACAAATCTATATACATACTGCATAATCCACTCATTTAATCATTATATTTGTCGATATACCTAGACAAAGGACTATGATGTTTAAACAACTTTTTTTAATTTCAACAATATTTATTTTAAACTCAACTCTTTTATTTGCGACTAATTTACAATACAATCTACTTAAAAATGCAGATTTTGAACTAGGAGTTGATGATTGGGATGCATCTGGTTTAGGTATCTCATTGACAAATGATAGCTTCAAGGGAGATAAAGCAATCCAATATACAACGGGAGGCACAGGTCAAACTAGTGATGAGCTTCCCACCACAGATGGAAATAGAACATATATTTTTAGTGGATATTATAAAAATATAGGGCTTGTAGATGGCATATGGTTAGGGGCTACATATTTGGATGAAAATTGGAGCAACATTGGTGAAACTTTTATAGATTTAAACCTTAGTACAAGTTATAAGAGATTTGAACTCTCTACAAAACCACCAAAAAATGCACTATATATAAGTGTATGGACTTGGTCAGACTCTAAAACTGGTGGTAAAACTCTTTTGGATGATTTAAGATTGCATCCTGAGGGATTTGAGATTACACCTTGTAATATCTTGCAAAACTCTAGTTTCGAGCAAAATGAAAGCATCTGGTCAATATATAGTGCATCTACAAGGCTTATCAATGATGCTTACAATGGAAACAAAGCAATACAAATAAGTGATGGAGGCTTAGATCAGATATCACAACCTGTAACAGGCAATGTTGGAACTTATCAATTTAACGGATATTATAAAACTTCAAACTCCCCTGAAGGTGTCTGGGCTGGGATGAATTTTTATGATAAAGATTATAATCTTCTCTTTTCTAAATCAATTCCATTAGAAAATACCAAAAGTTATAAGAAATTTATTGTTTCTGGAACTTCAAATCAGCAAACAACATATATTCAAGCTTGGATTTGGAGTAGTGCTGGTGAATCTAAAGGAGAAGTGATTTTGGATGAGTTAAAAATCGGTACAAACGATTGTTACGATTATGTTATACCATCATCACTACCACCAAAAGGGATTGCAATAGATAAAGCACCCCAATTTGTAGTAATAGGCTTTGATGACAATACAAAATCAGATGGCATAGAGTGGGCATTAGATATGTTCAGCAGCAAGAAAAATGCAGATGGCAGTGATGCAAGAGTAAGTTTTTATATGAATACAATAGGATTATATGAAGAGATAGAAGATAACACAAGTAAGCTACTAGATGCGATGATAGCACTTAAAAATAGTACTCATGAGATAGCAAACCATACCCGTAATCATCATAGAGATTTAAATTATAGTAACCCCCAAAATATTACTCAACTAGATGCAGCACAATGGCACAATCGCATAAAAGATGTATCTGATAATTTGATTGATAAAGTTGGTATTTTACAGAGTGATATTGTAGGATTTAGAGCACCATTTTTACTTTACAACCAACATATGTTAGAAGAACTACAATCTCAAAACTTTCTCTATGATTGCTCCATTGAAGAGGGATATGCTCCTGAATTTAACGGTACAAATTTTAGGTGGCCTTATCAACTCAATGAAGGTTCACCAGGTCACAGTGAAGGGTGGTATGGAAACCCAGAAAATAGTGAGTTTGTAAAACTTAATCCTGTTGAAGGATTATGGGAAATTCCAAACCATGTTTTTATGATACCAAAAGATAATGAGTGCCAAAAATATGGCATAGAGATTGGATTATGGAGTAGAATATTGGAAAATGTACCATATTTGAGTGACTTTAAAATAACTGGGTTTGATTACAATCTTTGGAGTGTTGCAAAGCTAAATAAAGCCGAAGTACTTGGAATATTAAAATACAATCTTGATTTAAGACTTCAAGGAAATAGAGCACCATTTATGATTGGTGCTCACACACAATACTATACAGATAGTTGGTCAGAAGCTAATGCACCAAATGCCACAACTACACAGATGAGAGAAGCCATTAGTGAATTTATTGACTATGCACTTAGTAAACCTGAAGTGAGAGTTCGTCCTGGAGTTGATATTGTCAATTGGTGTGCTAACCCAACACAAATAAATTAGGAGTTTATATGAAAAGAACAATTTTACTTATGATTACATCCTTACTACTGATAGGATGTGGTTCAAATGAGACAAAAGATAGTGCAATAGACAAAACATCAAAAAAATATTTTGGAATGCTTTCAAATGCTACAGTAAATATATATGAACTAGGAGGAGCTAAAAAACTTCTATTTAGTGAAAAAACCTCAACGGGTAAAATGATGGATGATATAGGAAACTTCAATGACTACTCTAACTCATTTGACTCCAAAAAATTTTATCTATATGAAGTAAGTGGTGGAGAAAACTGGGATATAGACAAAGATGCAAAGCTAGATAAAATCCCAACTACCAATGATAAATTTTATAGATCTATCTACAAAGGGAGTAGAAGTCATGTAGCCTGGTGGTCATCTACAACAACTTCTTAAGCTCCCCAAGAAGTTCAATATAATTTTTCACAAAGCTATCATTTTTCAAACTACTAAAAAGTGAAACTTCAAAACTTCCTTTAACACTTTGTGAAAAGATATAAACTCTATTTTTATCAAATATAACCCACATAGGAACTTTTAAATTCTCTTTAAATATTTTTAATTTTTCTAAAAAGTCATTTCTTAGATTTGATGTACCATTTTGGGAATATAACAACCAATCATCATCAAGAGTTCCCACAAGTTTTAGTCCCATGTGAGGTGGGTTTAGATAATCCCCTGCTTCAAAAACTGGTGTTCTTGCAGTTTTTTGACCGATAAGATATTTTTGATTTACACGGGGAGTGAGTTCTAACTCTACAAATAGTCCTTTAAATCTTGTTGTACCGTGTCTACCCTCTTCTGTATCTATCTTTGCACTCTCTAGTGTTACAAACCAAAAATGAAGAGTTTGATTTTTAACTTTTAAACTTACACAACCATCACTTTGACTCTCATCTAACTTGTGTGAAAAGAACTTTAAATCATTAAATTTATCTATATCAATTTTAAGATTGGGGGCATACTTATAATCTAAATCAACTTCTTTTAAAATTTTTGGGATCAGAAAAGTTTGGACTTCATTTTTGTATTTGGTATTTATAAAATAATAACTTCCAATAAGAACTATAAATGAAATAATAAGTGAGGGTATAAAATTTGAGCGAAATTTTATAAAAAAAAGTATATTTACAGACAATACCACAAGAGCAATTATGCCAAACTTTTTAAGTTCAGCAACTCTTTGCATCTCAAGTGTATTTAAGATGCTAAGTATCTCTTGTGAATTTTCCATAATTTTAGTGTAAATCCTCGTTTAGTTTTACCTCTCTTGTGCTTCTAAAAGCTTTTATAGAACCACTCACACTATCTTGTCTAAAGTGAATACCGTTTAAACTTGCTAATACTCCAGCTTTAAAAACATCAGTATCTATGCTTTTCCAATCAGGATTTGCATCTTTGATTTTATTAAACTCTTCAGTTGAAATCGTTACTTTTGTACCTTCTAAGATAGTCACTCCTGCATCTACAATGCATCCATCACCTAACGGAACACCTGTAACAGAGTTCGCTCCTAAAAGAGTGTTTTCTCCGATACTTATAGGATTTCCATCTGTGCCACTAAGCACTCCTAAAATTGAAGCTCCTCCACCAACATCACTACCACTCCCAACAATCGCTGATGAACTAATACGACCTTCAACCATAACAGGTCCTGTTGTTCCTGCATTGAAGTTTATATAACTAGCCCCTGGCATGACTGTTGTTCCGCTGTGAAGTTGAGCTCCCATTCTTACTTTACTTGACTCTAAAATTCTTGTATTGTCAGCTGGAATGATATGTTGTAAAAATCTAGGAAATTTATCAACTGAGTTTATTTCTGGATACATTCCATCTAGTTTTAAAGATATCTCATTTTCTCTTAGCCAATCTAGCTCTATTGGCATATTACCACTCCAAGCAACATTTGCAAGTATTCCAAATGCACCGTTTAAGTTTACAGACCTTAAAGCTACCTTTGAGGTAGAGAGAGCATAAAGTTTTAGATAAACACTCTCAACACTCTTAGGAGCTTCATCTTCAAAAATAAAGACTACTTTATATGAAGTTTGATCAATCATCTCAGATGCAAAAAGTTCGTTTAGGTGCTTAATCACTTGTACATTTTTGTGTTCTTCACCCGTTGCCTCATCAAGATATGGAGAAAAAGCACTCATAGCATTTGCCACAAATTCATGTGAAATGGAAGCTACAAATTCACTTCCACTAAAATCCACATAAATCCCACTCTCTTTAAGAGCCGCTACAAAAACAGCAGCTGAACCAAAATTTTCATTCCAGTTGATAATAGGATAAGTAGCCTGTAGGATTTTTTCTGTATTTTTTTGTCCTCTATCTACCCTAGCAATTCCAAAACCAATCGGCTCTTTATAATTTTTAATCTTTTTAGTCTCTTCAACTAAAGCCTTAAAATCATCACTACTTGATATCACCTGTATCGCCATTTTTATCTCCTGTCACTTCTTGATTTGTTTGATCTTCCTCTTTGACCTCCACCGCCTTCACGGTTACTTCGCCCTCTTCCTCCTCGGTTGTTTCTACCTCGATTTCTTCCTCGGTTTCCACCTTTATCTCCGCCACCTTTTTCATATCTTTCAAAAAGTTTGCCAACCTCTGCTGTAGATTTTCCTATCTTATTTGAGCCTTTTATATCATTTGCTTTATATAACATAGATGCAAGTTTTAATGCTATATCTTCATCAACAAAATCTTTTTTAAGTATTTCAACTAACTCTCGTGCAATATCGCTAATATCTTGAGTTTTTATATCTTCTATCAAAGTATCTTTATTTTTCATCTGAACATCTTGGATAGTTGGAATCACTTTTGACTCTAACTTACTTCCAACATCTTTTTGAATCTTTTTAAGAGAGTTAAACTCATGCGGAGTTACGATAGAGATAGCCAATCCCTCTTTTCCAGCTCGACCAGTTCGTCCTATTCTGTGAACATAGCTCTCAGAATCAAACGGTATATGATAGTTAAAAACATGACTCACATCACTCACATCAAGACCTCTAGCTGCTACATCTGTTGCTATAAGAGTCTCTATACTTCCTCTTTTAAATGCTTTTATAACTTCTTCTCTTTGTCTTTGCTCCATATCTCCGTGAAGACCTTTTGCAATTTGTCCTCTTGAAACTAGAAAAGTTGAGAGTCTATCAACCTCTTTTTTAGTACGACAAAAGACTATACTTTTAGTTGGATTTTTATAATCCATAAGACGAATTAAAGCATCATCCCTCTCCCTCTCATCAACAACATAGTAATACTGTTTAATATTTTCATTTGTTGAGTTTTTCTTTGTAATAGTTACAAACTCTGGACGATAAAGGATAGTTTTAGAAAGCTCTTTTATCGGTGGAGGCATAGTCGCTGAAAACATCAAAGTTTGTCTAGGTCCATCAAAATGCTTAAAAATCTCCTTTATATCATCTAAAAATCCCATATCAAGCATCTCATCTGCTTCATCTAAAACCACATATTTTGGTGATATTTTTATCTGCCCATTTGAAAGAAGATCTAAAAAACGACCAGGAGTAGCAACTATAACAGAAGCTTTTTCAATGTGTTTTATCTGCCTTGTATATGAACTTCCTCCATAAACTGTAGCTGTGTTTATCCCTAAATACTTACCAAATCTAAATATCTCATCACTCACTTGTGTCGCTAACTCACGAGTAGGAACAATAACAACAGCCTCAACCCCACTCTTACAATCCATCAAGTTTAAAACTGGCAAACCAAATGCTGCCGTTTTTCCTGTACCAGTATGAGCTTGAGCTACTATATCTTTACCATCTAATACGATAGGTATCGCCTCAGCCTGCACGGGGCTTGGCTCTTTAAAACCAGCATCTTTGATAGCTTTTGCTAACTGTGGTTTAAAATTAAAATCTTCAAAATTCATCTATTTTTTCTTTGTGTTAATATCATAAAAACCGTATTTATATAACCGACTATTATCATTAACTATTAAAAATTGTGAAATTTGTTGGTTATTAGGAGTCTTCATGTGTTTTTATATTAGCCAAAGTTAGCTTTTAATATACCTTTGGTGTTTTTTTACTAATTTTTCATAAAAACTTTCTAAATATTAAACATTGACATGACTTTGACACAACTTATTGATAAAATTCATTTTATAAAAATTAAGGAGATTTAAAATGAGATGGATAGAATCATTCAAATACGCTCTAAATAAACAAGATATACAAACTATAGGTCAACTTATAAATAACTTGCCTGAATTTAATAAAATTGAAGATATGAGAAGTGCTTATACTGTTATAGGTGAAGCAAAAAAGCAATTTGAAGATACTCAATTGTTAATTCAACAAAAAATGAATAGATTTCATTAATTAGCTAATAAATTAAATTATCTTAATTTAATTTTAAAAACAAACACTATTTTTATAGTTTTCTTAACTTGAATTGGCTATAATTATGAAGTATATTTAATTTAAAATAGGTATAAAATGTATAATAATCTAAAAGATAAAACAATTCTCTATATAGAAGATGATGAAGTTGTTTTAAAAAACATATCAAAACTTCTTGGGAACTATTTTGCAGGTATTCATACAGCTTGTGATGGAGAACAAGGGTACAAGCAGTTTGTTAACAAAGATGTTGATTTGCTCATTGTTGATATAGAGCTACCTAAAATAAATGGTATCGAATTAATTAAAAAAATCCGTAAACTTGATGACAATATACCTATAGTCGTTATTTCAGCATATACAAAAACTGATTATTTACTAGAGTCAGTTGAATTAAAACTTGATAAATATATCGTCAAGCCATTTACCTCAAAAAAATTACATAAATTATTACAAAAATTAGATGAGAGTTTCTTGGGTGGTAACTCATTTAAATTGATAGAAGATATACAAATAGATAAAGAATTTAGCACTATGAAAGTAGGTGGAGAGACTTTTACATTGACAAACAAAGAGCTTGAATTTTTAGAAACTTTATCTTTAAAGGGAAATGTAACTTATGATGATATAGATATATTATGGGTAGATCATCCACCTTCTCCAGATGCTATAAGATCATTTATAAAATCACTTAGAAAAAAATTGCCTAAAGATCTACTTAAAAATAGACAAAGCTTGGGCTATTTTATAGAAAAATAGTTTCTCATTATGAAATACCAACTATCAAAAAGACGATTGATAATACTTATTGTATTATTTCCGCTCACAGTTTTGTTGGTTTATGGTTTTATGACTTACCTTTTTTTATCATATATACAACAAGATGATATGGATAAAGAGGTCTTAAATTTTGAAAAAAGTTTTGTTGACATTGAAAAAGAGAGACTCAAAGAAAAAGTAAATTCCCTCACCCAATATATAAGCTATTATGATGAAAAAAGTAGCGATAAAATCAAAAAAGATATAAGAAGTATTGTTAATGTAAGTGCCGATATTGTAAATAATATTTATAGAAAGTATAGAGGCAAACTAGAGTGGAAAGATATCCAAAAGATTATTTTAGCTGCTTTAAAAGATATAAAATATGCAGATAATTATGGTCACCTTTTTATCATAAATAAAAAAGGATATGCTTACCAACATTTTGATAAAAATCTTGAAAGAAAAGTAATTTTAGATATTGAAGATGATTATGGGAAAAAATTTGTAAGAGAATTTAATGAAGTTATAGCACAAGATGGATATGGTTTTGTAGGCTATAACTGGTATAAACCAAATAACTATACTAATAGTATGTATTATAAAATCTCATACATTAAAAAACTCAACTGTTACAATTGGTACATAGGAGCTGGTGCATATATAGATGAAATCCAAGAGTTTGCAAAACAAGATATTTTAAAGTACCTTAAATCAAATGCACTATTTACAGATGGTTACTTTTTTATCATTGATGGCAACGCAAATCCCATCTTTTACCCCAAAAACAAAGAAAAACTTCCACTAAAGCAGTTTACAAAAATAGGTTCTCATGTAGATGGGGAAAATATGTATCATATTAACTATATCAGCAACTATAATTGGTATCTTGTAGCGGCTAGAAGCCTAGAGCATATCGGTCAAGATATAGATAAAAAGAGAGAAAAAGATATAGGTAAAAGAGAGATGAATATGCAAACAAATCTCCTGCTTTTAGGATTGGCTTGGTTGATATCAATGCTCTTATCACTATATCTCTCAACAATTATCTATAGACAAATAAGAGGTTATGAAAAACAGATAAACCAAAGCAATGATAAGATGATGTTTCAATCGAAACAAGCACTAATAGGTGAACTCTTTAGTATGATTGCACACCAATGGAGACAACCTATAAATAAAATTGCATCTATCATTGCTCTTGTTAGATTTGAGTTAGAAAATGACAAAATTTCAAAAGAGGATTTAGATAAGAATTTTGAAGAAATTGAAGATAGTATAGAGTTTATGAGTGAAACGATAGATGACTTTAGGACATTTTACAAACCCACAACTAGTACAAAACTTGTAAATTTGAAGACTCTAATAACTAGATCTATCTTCTTTTTGAAAAACTCAATCCAAAAACATGATATAAAAGTTGTTACAGAGCTTGAAGATATAGAGATGGAATTATATCGCAATGAGTTTTTACAAGTTATGCTAAATCTTATTAAAAATGGAATAGATGCAATAGGCGATCAAGGTGTTCTTATCATAAAACTATATAAACACCAAGGAGACAAAGTCATCATCTCTGTTGAAAATAGTGGAAAGAGTATCGATAAAGATGTAATGAAAAAGATATTTGAACCATACTTCACCACAAAAGACGACTCTATGGGGCTAGGACTCTATATGACAAAGATAATTGTAGAAAAACATATGAAAGGGGAGATAGTAGTAGAACCTCTTAAAGATGGTACTATCTTCACAATAATATTATAACCTGGAATATTTTGAACTTTTTACTAAAAAAGTAAAAATACTTAACTAATGACACAACTTTGACACAACCTATTGTTATACTTCTTACAGAATTAGAAATATAACATAAAAGGAAGAGATATGAAGTTTATAAGCAAGAGGTTACAAAACATTGACGCACTTTTAGAGCAGCTAATAAATCTACTCATAACAAACAAGCAACCGCAAGCCGAGTTTGCAGTCGCTAGATGCAAGGTGTAGAGATGCAAGACCTTAAAAAAATATCAAGCAAAGATATAGCAGAGGCTGTAGGGAAAACGGCTCCAGCAATAAGCTACCTAAAAAAAAGAAATGCTAATGAGTTTTCACTACTAAAACTCGGTGTATTATGTACAAAGCTAAACTTAGACGATGAAGATCTTATGGCGATGCATACACTAAAACAAATCGGACTTAAAAATAGAATAGCTTGTTAAAAGCTTTCTATTTTAAGTCAAATATTAGTAGCTTATATTGTAAGGTGACTTCAACAAACTCCCTATAGTTTAGGAACAAAGTAGTATTTTTATCTATTTCTCTAAAAGCACATCCTGTTTTTCATATACCAATCCTTCTTTTTTCCCCACATACTCCAACTCACCAACTATCTCATTTTTCTTCATCTCAATACCAGTTGGAACTCTCACACTATGAATCTGCACCGCCGTTTGTTTAAAGTTTGGTTCAAAAGATTTTGGGTCAAAAAGTGATTGAGTTAATCTGTTGATCAACTCGGTGTTAAAATGAAACGGTACAAAAACATCTCCTTCCCTAACTACTTGTGTCACTTTTACAGTTATATCTTCTACCTTGCCACGAGGAGAACTTATAGCAATCTTTTCGCCACTTTTTACTTTTAGTTTATCTGCATCCTTTGGATTTAACTCTATCCAAGCTTCAGGAGCTAAATTATCAAGAATAGCAATAGTTCCTGTCTTTGTTCTTGTGTGAAACTGTTCAACGGTTCTTCCTGTATTTAGAGTTAATGGAAACTTCTCACACAGAGACTCCTCCATCGGCTCCCAATCAGCACAGACAAATTTAGGCTTACCATCATCAGTAGAACAAGGCATATCTTTGCCGTAGAGTCTTTTTGTTCCATTTGGATTTTTTTCATTGCACGGCCATTGAATTCCGCCAAGTTTTTCTATTTTTTGATAACTCATAGAGCTATAATCACACAATCTTCCATAACTCACTTTTTGCCACTCTTTAAATGCATCTAGTGGCTCTTCCCAATCTTTGAAAAGTAGTTCATTTACCCCTTCAAAATATTTTGAGAACTCCAAAACGATATGAAAATCACTCATACTTTTTCCTAGTGGTTCTACCGCTTTTTTAGCTCTATTGCATCTTCTCTCGCTATTTGTATAGACTCCCTCTTTTTCACTCCAAGTAGAAGCTGAAAAAACTATATCTGCAATCTTTGCAGTATCACTCATAAATGAATCTTGCACTACTAAAAGCTCCAACTTTTCAAAAGCAGCTCTTAGACGAGATTGGTCAGGATAACTTATTAGTGGATTTGTAGCTATAATCCAAAGTGCTTTTATCTCACCTTTTTCTATAGCTTCTATGATTTGCGGATATGAGTAACCTCTCTTTTTAGGGACTATCTCTACAGGCACATTTACAATACTTGCATACTCTTCTCTATCATAAGAGCTTGCAAAATTTCTATATCCTGGAATTGAGCTTGTAAATCCACTCTCTCTGCTTCCCATAGCATTGCACTGCCCTGTTAAGCTCATAGGAGAACTACCCTCTTTTCCAAGATTACCCGTCATCAATGCTAAATTACATATCGCTGATACAGTATCAGTTCCCAAAGCTGATTGATTAACACCCATAGTCCATGCACTCATAGCTTTTTCTGCTCCTGCATAGACTCTTGCTAATTCATAAAGCTCTTTAACTCCGATACCTGTGATATTTGATACCTCTGATGGAGGGTATTTTTGGATATGTTTTACAAACTCTCTATATCCAGATGCACTATCTCTCATAAACTCTTCATCAGCCCAGCCCTGCTCCCAGATAATATGGCACAATCCATTGATAAGTGCTAAATCACTTCTAGGCTTTAAAGGTACAAAGATATCAGCCATATTTGCTGTTTTTGAGTGCCTTGGATCTATAACGATTATAGTTGGTTTTTTACCTGTTATTTTTTTATTTTTTGCGATATGAAGTTTAAGAATTGGATGATTATCTGCTATATTTGCACCTATTAACATAATGACATCAGCATGTGAAAAGTCTTCATAACAACCAGGAGGTCCATCACTTCCAAAACTCTGCTTATACCCCATCACTGCACTTGCCATACAAAGTGTGGTATTTCCATCAAAATTATTTGTTTTTAAACCAAGTTGGACAAATTTTCCAAGTACATAAAACTCCTCTGTTAAAAGTTGTCCAGTTGAGATGCAAGCAACAGAACCCGAGCCATAGACTTTTGCAACTTCTTTAAACTTATCACTCACTTTTAAAAATGCTTCATCCCACTCAACCTCAACCAATTTACCATTTTTTCTAATTTGTGGTGACAAGGCTCTATTATCAGCTCTTACCATCTCATATTGACTTAAACCTTTTGGACAAAGTGTTCCTTTGCTTACTGGATGTGCAGGATCTCCTTTTGTATAAACAGGTTTACCATCTTTTACCCCGATATATAAACCGCACCCTACCCCACAATAACCACAAGTTGAACGAACCCAACTATCTGGTTTTTTTGCTTTGGCAACTTTACCAAATATCTCATCATCAACTAACTCATATTTTTCATTTTTGATGTCAAATCCCAAAAAATCTTTTATTTTTTTTATCATCTTTGATTCCCCGCAAAAAAATTCCCAGCAAGTCCAAGTGGAACAACTGTAACAAAAAATAGATATCGCCCTAAAAGTTCACTAACTAATGCTCCAAGAACACTAACTCCCAATAAAAATGAAGCTACTCCAAAAGAATCACTTGCTATAAAAAGTATTGCAAATAGTGGTAACACCAACGCAAAAATTCCAAGTGAAAAGAGCCTAATATTTTTAAACTTTCCAAAATTCTCTTCTAAAAGTGTTTTAGTTCGGTTTAGTTGATAGTAGTTTTTATGTTCACTATCTAAATATTTATAAAAAATCATCTCATCATAGATCAAAAAGAGTTGATACATACCTAACATCAGCGTTACTGACAAAATCACCATCACACTTTTATCACTATCACTTCCAAGCAAAATAAAGGCAAGGAGTAAAAAACCAACATAAAAAACACCAAAAAATCTGTATGTGGTTGATTTTTTATCCCATGAAGGTCTTGCTTTTACTCTATAAATCATAGATTGGGCATATATACCATAAATCCCAGTAACAAGAACAGCTGCTTGAAGAAGTGTCATCAAAAAGTCACCTAATCCAAAGAGATAACCTAAAATAACAAAATTTAAACCAAGAGCATAAACTCCCAAAGCTAAAGCCTCACGAGAGAGCCAAGAGGTTTTTATATTTTTCATAGCTGTTATTGCTAAAAAAGGGCGTCCTAGATGCAAAGCTGAGAGTGGCAAACCAATAGCTGCGGGTAAAAAGACAAAAATTGCTAACCATATATTTGCAGATGCAAGATTGCCCCCAAAAAGAGTTAAAATCTGCCCTAAAAAGAGGGCTAAAAATCCCCCAACGGAAACTTGAGTAAGAACTGTCATAAATACCAATGGCAACTCTTTATGAGCGGGTTTTAAGATATGTTCATCTGCTGGTTTCACATCTCCTTGAAATTTAGGAAGTGTATATCTAGTTGTTGGTTTTGTGATAGAGATATCTGGTAAATGTGGAGCAACACCTTGTGAAGCCATACCATTTTTAATCCACTCTTCTTTATTTACAACCTCTATCTCAATAGCTCCTGCTGGACAAGCTTGTACACATGCTGGAGTTTGTCCATTCTCTAACTTTTCGTGACACATATGACACTTTGTTACAATGCCTCGATCTTGATTAAAAACAGGCACTTCATACGGACAATTCCAAGTGCAATATTGGCATCCGATACAAACATCATCATCATGATATACGATACCATTTTCAAATTTAATATAAGAGTTTGTCGGACACCCTTTTAGACACTCTGGATCAATGCAGTGGTTGCAACTCATAGAGTTAAATAGTTGTGAAACTTGTGGAAACTCTCCCGCTTCCATCTCTCCTACTCTTCTCCATTTGATATCTGCTGGGTTATTGTTTTGCTCATTGCAAGCCACTTCACAGCAGTGACATCCCACACAAACACTCATATCAAAATGAAACCGATACTGTTCACCCTCTTTTAACTCAGGTATATCTATCTGATAATTACCGCATTGCATCCCTGTATCTGCTTTGTAATTTATAAAACTTTCAAGTGGTGTGTTTTGGTTCATAGTCTCTTTTCTTTTTATATTAATTATATTACACATTATGGTACAATCATACATAATTGTTGGTCAAAAAGTAATCAAATGCTAAAGGTAAAGATTAATGAAATATATAATAACTCTCTTTTTAATTTTAATAATTATTCTAACGGGCGGATATTACCTACTCTTTACAGCTAGTGGAAATGATAAGATTACCCCCTATATCAATAACTATATCTCAAAAAAAATTCCAAAATATACAAAAGTAAGACTTAACAACTTTAGACTAACACCAACAAGAATTAATGCAAATATTACAATAAATGATAGCCTTAATGCAAAAATAATCGGCGATTTTGCACTAACAGGAAAAAAATTTGATTTAGATTATCGCCTCTTTTCTAAGCGTTTTAAAGTAAAAAACTTTGTAATGCAAGATAAGCTTGACTTAATAGGAAAAATAAAAGGAGACATTGAACATATTTTTATAGAGGGATCGGGAAAAGCTATCAATTCAGATGTAAGTTATACCCTAGAAATTGACAAAAAGATTATAAAAGATATTCAAATTGATATAGAAAAAGGAAATTTAAAAAGTCTGTTGTTGCTTACTGGACAAAAACCTTTTGCATCTGGAGAGCTTGACCTTTATATAAATATGCCAAAACTTGACTCTAAAAATCCAATAGGCGATGCAAAATTGGTTTTACATCAAGGAACTATTAATAGCGATTTAATTTATAAAGAGTTTAATATTACTCTTCCTGATAACTTCACTTACCAAGCTAACTTAAAATCCAAACTAAAAAATAATTATGCAACACTTGATGGCGATATCAAAACAACCTTAGCGAATCTCTTTTTAAAGAATTCAAAAGTTTATTACAAAGATAAAAAGCTTTTAACGGATTATCAACTTGTAGTTAAGGAGTTATCAAAACTAGAATCGTTAATTGGGAAGAAACTAAAAGGAGAACTGAATATTATCGGTAAGGCTATGTTTGATAAAACATTAATGCTAGCAGGTTATACAAAAAGTTTTGGTGGAAAGATAGATTTTACTTTAAAAGATTCAAAAGTAGATGCAACCCTCAAAGGTGTGCCTTTGACAAAAATCATGCATACACTTATCTATCCAGAAGTTTTTGAGAGTGCAGTTTTTGGAGATATAGAGTACAATTTTATCAGTAAAAGAGGTGAAATTAATGCAGAACTTGTAAATGCTAGATTTTTACCAAATAAAATAACAACCTCTTTAAAAGAGTATGCAAAAGTAGATTTAATAAAAGAGAAATACAACCAAACAACATTTACTGCAGATTTAGATGCTAATGAAGTTTTGTTTGACTTTAAAGCAAAAAGCGACAAGAGTTATATATCCATCTTGGATGCAAAATTTTTAAAATCTCAAAACAAAATTGACGCAAAATTTGATATCAACATTGATGAAAAAGATTTTTCAGGAACTATCAAAGGTGATATCTTAAAACCAAGAGTAAAACTAGATACTTCACAATACTTAAAAACAAAAATTATCAAAGAAGTAGATAAGTTTATCGATGAAAAGATAAGTGATAAAACAAAACAAAAACTCCAAAAAGAGTTAGAAAAGATAGGTACGAGAGATTTAAATGTTTCAAAAAAGGCTGAAGAAGAGTTAAGAGGCTTGTTCAGAAATCTTTTCAATTAGGCTTCTGTAAATGCTGCCTATTTTTTAATCAATAAATTGAATGATTTTTCATTTAAATCCATTATACTCTTGTCTATAAAAATAATTTAACACAGGAGAATAGATGGCAGGCATTAAAGATTTAAAAGGACAGGGGCATTGGCCCACCCTTTTAGCAGCGTTTTTATATTTTGATTTTAGTTTTATGGTTTGGGTAATTTTGGGACCTTTATCTACAGAGATTTCTGAGTCATTGAAACTAGCTCACAATTTTATTATGACACCAGATCAAAAAGCAACACTTCTTGCTATTCCAATTTTAGCTGGTGCAATTTTAAGAATTTTATTAGGATTTTTAGTTGATAAAATAGGGCCAAAGAAAACAGCACTTATGGCACAATCTATAGTAATAGCTGGTCTATTTTATGCTTATTTTAAAGGTTCTTCTATTACTTATGATGAGCTATTAGTAGTTGCATTTTTATTAGGTTTTGCAGGGGCTTCATTTGCTGTGGCACTCCCACAAACTGGGCAATGGTATCCACCAAAACTTCAAGGGATTGTTTTAGGAATTGCAGGGGCCGGAAATATCGGTGTTGTTATAGATTTTATATTTGCACCAAAAATTGCGGAGCTTTGGGGTTGGGAAAGTGTATTTTTGATAGGTGGTGTGCTATCTACTATTATTTTCATAGCCTACTGTTTTATGGCAAAAGATGCACCACCAGAGGTTTATACACCAAGACCTAAAAAACTTAAAGATTACGGAAAACTTTTAAAAGACAAAGATACCTGGTGGTTTAGTCTTTTTTATGCTGTTAGTTTTGGTGGGTTTGTAGGATTTGCTGCATATATGAAAGTCTATTTGATGAATACTTATCAAGTAGATATGAGTGAGTTTGGAGAAAATGTAATAAACGAGCAAAATGTTAAAGTAGTTGCTGGTTATTTTGGAGCATTTTGTATCTTTGCAGGAGCAATTCTAAGACCATTTGGCGGAGCAATTGCTGATAAGATTGGTGGCATAAAATCACTCTATTTCTTCTATGGTATAGTTGCAATTCTAGCGGTAGTAACAGCTACAATCGAAATACCATTTTATTTAGCAATTTTTGTACTATTTTTAATAATGGCTAGTCTTGGTATGGCAAATGGTGCAGTTTTCCAACTAGTGCCACAAAGATTTGGTAAAGATATAGGTATCATGACAGGATTAATCGGATGTGCTGGAGGACTTGGTGGATTTGCACTTATCAAAACTCTTGGTTGGAGTAAAGGTGCATTTGATGGATATACAGCAGGATTTTTAATATTTGCTTGCCTTGTATTGTTAGCAATTACAGGAATTTCTTTGGTAAAAACAAGATGGAGAACAACATGGGGTGCAAAAGCAGGTGGAATAATATAAATGGCAAATATTAACCTATCTGGTTTTTCATTAGCAAAAGGGAAAGAACTTAAAGGCGATGATGCCTTTTTGTTCAAACAGATAGACAATCTTACAATCTCTGTTGTTTGTGATGGAGTTGGAAGTGCAGAGCATGGAGCTGAAGCTGCTCAAAGAGTTTGTAATTTTTTGATAAACTCTCTTAAAAATCGCCCACTTTCGTGGAGCATCCAAAAATCTATTACCCACTTTATAAAAAACATCAATAAAATCCTCTATACCGAATCAATAGACTCTTATGAGAGAGAAGAGCTTATAACTACACTTACATTGGTGGTCATTGAAGGAGAACAACTCTATGGAGCGAATGTTGGAGATAGTAGAATATATTTACAAAGAGATGGAAAATTATCCCAACTTTCATCAGATCATAGTGCTGATGAAGAGGGATTAGATGGGGTCTTAACCCAAGCCATAGGTATAAGTGAAGATGTAGAACCTTATTATTTTGAAAATCTAATAGCACCCCATGATAAAATTTTAATGTGCAGTGACGGCTTATACACAATCTTAGACGACGATAAATTAAATGATGGAATCTCAGGAGGTGCTCACTATCTTATAAAAAAAGCTAGTAAATTGATGAATGATAATCTTCCTGATGATACAACGGCAGTTATTATTGATATAAAAGAGACAGATTTGTTCTGTTTGCTAAAACAAGCAAAAGTAGATATTCCTGAAAATCTAAAAGCTGGACAAAATATAGATGGCTATAAACTTATAAAACCTTTAGTACAAAATGAGAGAACTTGGCTTTGTGAAAATAATACGATAGAGTATGTAATAAAGTTTGCTCCATATGAAGCACTTGAAGATGAACGCCTACTTGATTTGTTTGTAAAAGAGGCTTGGAATGCTAAAAGATTGAAAGCTGGATATTTTCCAAAATCTGTAATTCCAAGAAATAGAACTTCAAGATATTATATTATGCAGCTGGTAAAGGGTGATGAAGTAAAAAAATATATCAAAAAGAGATTATTATCAATTGATGAGGGTGTCTCTTTGGCAAAATTTTTATTGGAGATGAATCAATTTTTATTGAAGTATGATTTAGTTCACGGAGATATAAAACCAGAAAATATCATTAGAGCTCAAAGGAAAGGTAAAACTTATTATAAAATGGTTGATTTTGGAAGTATTATCGAGATATTTTCGATAAATTCCAGAGCTGGCACTCCATCATATCTTGCTCCTGAGAGATTTAAGGGAGAAAATATAAATGAACAAAGTGAAATATTTTCTTTAGGTGTAACACTCTATGAAACACTTACTGGAAAACTTCCATATGGTGAGATAGAACCATTTCAAAATCCAACATTTAAGAAACCAAAAAATCCAACACTACACAATCCAAAAATCCCTAAATGGTTTGAGAGTGTAATTTTAAGAGCGATATCAGCTGATTCTTCATTTAGATATCAAAACTACTCTGAGATGCTATTTGAATTAGAAAATCCTAAAAAAGTAAAACCATTTTTTGACAAGGATGCATCCCTGATTGAAAAAGAACCAGTCAAAGTATATAGAGCAGGTTTTATTATCATGCTGGTTATAAATATCTTTTTGTCATATAAGTTATTTTTATAATTTAAAATTATATAAAATAGAAATTTAAAGCTTCTTTTTAAGTTAATCATATATAATACCGTCACTAAAAATAAAGGGCGGTATTATTTGAATGGATTTTAAAACATTAAATAAATATACTAAAAACTTACGCCTTCTTTATATAGAAGATGATGAAGAGATTTGCAAACAAAGCGTAGAACTACTAGAACTATTTTTTGAAGATGTCATCATCTGTTACAACGGAGAAGAAGCTCTTGAAACTTATAAATCTGACTTATATTTAACAAACAGACTATTTGATATTATCATAACCGATATTCATATGCCTAAAATGGATGGAATAGAGTTAATTGAAAATGTTTTAAGATTAAATCCTAAACAAGCTATAACTGTTATCTCAGCAGATGGTGGTAACTCTTTTACACTACTTAAACTTATAAATTTAGGCATTAACAGTTTTTTACTAAAACCATTAAAAGAGAATCAATTAATAGATACTCTATATAAAGCCTCAAAGAATTTATATAATGAAAAAATTGCACTTCAATACAATCAAAAGATAACCACATCAAATCTAAGACTAGAACAAGAGATAAAAAGAAGAACAAAAAGACTAAAAGAACAACTCTATACAGATAACTTAACAGGATTAAAAAACCGAAGTGCCTTAGGAAGAGATATTGACAATAACTCTTACAATATGATAGCTCTTATTGATATTGATCGTTTTCAATTTATAAATGATCTCTACGGTGCAAAAATAGGAAACCAAGTTATCAGAGAGTTTACAAGCTTCTTAAAGAAAAATGTAGATAAAACTCATTATAAACTTTATCGAACATCAGGGGATGAGTTTGCAATCTGCCATAAAGGAGAAGATGCTCTTCACTTTGAAAATTTTATAATTAACCTTAGTAAAAGTGTTACAAATTTGCCTCTTTTTATTCAAAAACTAACTGATACAATATATCTAGATGCAACTATCGGTCTATCTTTTGAGAAAAAACAACTTTTAACAAATTGTGACATAGCTCTGCGTCATGCAAAGAAAAATAAAAAACCACTTATAATATATAGAGATGAAATAAATACTCTTAAAAATATAAAAGATGCACTAGAGTGGAAATATAAAATTCGTCATGCATTAGAAAATGACAATATTATTCCCATTTTTCAACCAATTGTTGACAAAGAGGGAGAAATTTTAAAGTATGAAGCCTTAATGAGACTAAAAGAGCATACAGTCGATGGTGAACAACTAGTCTCTCCTAGCTTTTTCTTAGAGACCGCAGTTTTAACAAAACAATATCCAAAACTTTCACATACAATAATCAAAAAATCACTCCAACACTTAATAAAAAATGATATAACTTTATCAATAAATCTAACATACAGTGACTTTATAGATGAACAAATCATAACACTTATCACTGATATATTAGACAAAGAAGAGATTGGTAATAGACTTATTTTTGAAATTGTTGAGAGTGAAGATATCAAAGACTATGCTTTACTACAGAGCTTTATAGAAAAGTTTAGAAAATATGGTGTTAAAATTGCAATTGATGATTTTGGGAGTGGTTTTTCAAACTTTGGGAATATTATACAAACTAAACCAGATTATCTAAAAATTGATGGTTCACTTATAAAAAATATTGATACAAGTAGCCATACACAAACTATGGTAAGAGCAATAATGCAAATTGCAAATGAGTTAGATATAAAAATAATTGCCGAATTTGTACACTCAAAAGAGGTTTTTGAAGCACTACATAAATTTGATATAGATGAGTTTCAAGGTAACTATTTTTATGAGCCTTCAACTGCATTAATAGAAAAAAAAGGTACAATAAAACTAAAAACAATCTAATGAAAAAACTCTATATACTTGTACTATTACTTCTATCTCAACTCATCAATGCATCCCAACTAGAAAATGTTTCAATCCAACTTAAATGGAAGCACTCTTTCCAGTTTGCTGGTTATTATGCAGCCATTGAAAAAGGCTTTTACAAAGAAAAAGGACTTAATGTCACACTAAAAGAGATAGATATGAGTCGTGATTTTATACAAGATGTAGTAGATGGAAAGTCTCAATACGGTGTATCAGACAGCTCTTTGATAATACGCCGTCAAGAAAATGAACCTGTTGTATTAATATCACAAATTTTCCAGCACTCTCCACTCGTTTTAATTTCACATCGTGATTCAAATATTACCACCCCTTATGAGATGAGCAATAAAAAAATCATGTATTCACTTAATAATAGCGGTGGCACTCCCTTTAATGCACTCTTTTTAAATTCTATAGGCACATATAAAAATCTTAACATAACAGAATTTACAAACTATCAAGATTTTATAGATAAGAAAGTTGATGTTACTTCAGCTTACTCAACTTCACAACCATACATGCTAAAAAAACAAGGTATAGACATAAATATAATCGACCCTAAAAGTTATGGTATAGATTTTTACGGAGATAATTTCTTTACAACTGAGAAAGAGCTTCAAAATCATCCCAAAAGAGTGGAAAAAATGAGACAAGCTACACTAAAGGGCTGGGAATATGCACTCTCCAACCAAAAAGAGATAATAGATATAATAATTCAAAAATATGCATCTAAGAGCGATAAAGATTTACTCTCTTTTGAAGCAAGAGGTATATATCAGATGGTTATACCTGACTTAACAAAGATTGGCACTATTAATAAAGATAAATATGAAAAAGTTATAAAAACTTATCATAAACTAGGATTAGTAAAAAAATTAAAAATAGATGAGGGCTTCTTTTATCAGAAAAAGTTACAAAAAGTTCTTTTAACAAATGAAGAAAAAAGTTGGATAAAAGAGCATCCCATTGTAATTGTTGGAGGAGGACCAGACTGGGCACCTTTTGATTTTGTGAATAAAAAAGGTAAATACAATGGAATTTCGAATGATTATTTAAATCTTTTAAGTAAATATACAAATCTAAAATTTAAAGTAGTTGTTGATAAATGGAGCAATAATCTTCAAAAAATGAAAGATGGCAAAATTGATCTTTTACATGCAATTTACTATACAGATAAACGCTCAACATATATGAACTATACAAAGCCCTACTTTGAGATGCTTGATTACTTTTTTATCCGAGATGATTTAAATGTAGAAACAATTGAAGATTTAAATGGAAAGAGAGTTGCAGTTCCTAGAGAATATGCACATGAAGATATCCTTAAAAAGGAGTTTCCTAAGATTAAAATTATCACTGTTGAAACTTTTTCACAATCTATAGATGCCGTTTTAGAAAATAAAGCAGATATATTATTTAATACTTATGCATCTCTCTCTTATGTTCTCAAAAGAGAAGGTATAAATACAATTATCCCATTTAAATCCTATCGAGGACATGGCATGATGAGACTGCATATGAGTACGAATCAAAATAACCTCATACTTGCACAAATCATAGATAAAGCTCTTATTGCAATCACAGATAATGAGAAAAAAGAGATTTATGATAGATGGATTGGTAAAAATATTCAAAATACTCAAAAGCTTATTAATTTAACAAACAAAGAGAAAGAATGGATTAAAGAAAATCACAATATTACATTTGCTGGTGATCCTGACTGGATGCCATTTGAATCTTTTGACGAACAGGGCAATTATAAAGGAATTGTTGCTGATTATTTAAAAGAGGTAGAAAACAGGGTTGCTTTATCCTTTAAACCTATAACTGTAAAAAGCTGGCGGGAGACACTAAAAATTGCACAAGATGAAAATGTTGATGTAATTTCTGGAGATATTGATAATATCATTTTAGCAAAAAAATATGAACCAATTACTCCATATTTTGAAACACCAATTGTAATTGTTACAAATAGCAAACACTCATTTATCAATGATTTAGAAGATATCAAAGATAAAAAAATAGCTATTATCAATGATTATGGCTATACAAATAGGTTAAAATCAAGTTATAAAAATATCAACTTTATAAAAATACCCAATATTCAAGAAGCATTTGACAAACTTCTATTTGAAAATATAGATGCACTTTTACTCTCTATGCCTGCAGCTTCATATTTGATTAAAACAAGGGGATTAGACTCTTTAAAGATTTCTGGAAAAACTGTAGTATCTATGCATCCTACTCTCTTTGTACATAAAGATAAAGCTTTACTTCATAGTATAATTGAAAAAACAATGGCTGGAATTGGAAATAGTAGAAATAGAGAAATTTTAGGAAAATGGCAAAAGATTGAATTTGCAAAGAGGGTAGATTATACTTTAATATACCAACTACTTGGTATTTTTTTACTTTTTATCTTAGGTGCACTTTACTGGAATAGAAAACTTAAAGCTGAAGTTATAAAAAGAGAAGAGAGTGAGATGCAGATAAGAACACTTATGGATATTATCCCTCTCAATATTCTTGTTACCACTTATGGAGGGAAAATACTCCTAGCAAATCCTCAAACTCTTAAATATCATCAAATCCCAAAAGAGGATATAAAAAACTATAATATTTTGGATTTTTATTCAAATCCAAAAGAGCGAGAAGTTGTATTAAGTGAATTGAAAAAAAATGGAAGTGTAAAACAGAAAATTGTAAAGTTTAAGAGCTCAAATAGTAAAACTCATGATTTGATGATATCACTCCTGCCCATTACTTATCATAAACAAAATGCGCTACTTGCTCTTGGAGTTGATTTAACAGATAGACTTAAAATGGAAAAAGAGCTATCACTTGCTAAAGAGAGTGCAGAAAAAGCAAATTTAGCTAAAAGTGAATTTTTAGCAAATATGTCTCACGAAATACGAACACCAATGAACTCGGTTATCGGATTTACTGAACTTTTATCTAAACTTATAAAAGATCCTATCCAAAAAGATTATCTTGATTCTATTCATAGGGGTGGTCAATCACTTCTTGCTATCATAAATGATATTCTCGACCTTTCAAAGATTGAAGCTGGCAAAATGGAAATTACTTTGGAGAGTGTAGATATAAAACAGTTGATATATGAGATGGAATCAATTTTTAGTGTAAAACTTATACAAAAAAATTTGATTTTTGAAGTAGATATTGATGAATCTATTCCTAAATACTTACTTCTTGATAACACTAGAGTTAGACAAATTCTTTTTAATGTCATAGGTAATGCTATCAAATTTACTAATAATGGGAAAATAAAACTTTCAATTAAAAAAACTTATATTGACAATAAAAACAGCAAAGTAAATTTAATTTTAATCATTGAAGATAGTGGCATTGGAATCAAAGAAGAAAACCTTGAGTATATATTTGATTCGTTTGAACAACAACAAGGGCAAAATCATAAATATGGAGGAACAGGACTAGGACTTGCAATCTGCAAAAAACTCTTATCCATTATGAATGGGAAGATAAGTGTAGAAAGTAAATTTGGCGAAGGTTCAAAATTTACAATTTTTTTAGAAAAAATCTCAGTTAGTTCTGTAGAAAACATTATAGATAAAGCTAAAAATATAACAAAAGAGTTAAAATTCAAACCCTCTATTGTCCTTATAGTAGACGATATAACAGATAATAGAAAATTAGTCCACTCCGCACTTAAACCTTATGGTCTTACTATCATTGAAGCAGTTAATGGAAAAGATGCATTAGAAAAACTAAAAAACATTAAAGTTGATCTTATTTTTATGGATATCAAAATGCCTATTATGGATGGATATGAAGCAACTCAAATCATAAAAAATGACCCCCAACTAAAAAAAATTCCCATAATAGCTCTTACAGCTTCAGTGATGGGAAAAGATATGGAAAAAATCATAAATTATAAATTTGATGGATATTTACGAAAACCTGTTGGAATTGATAAGTTAGTAGAAGAGATGGCTAGATTTTTACCACACCAATCACTAGAGATAAAAGAAGATAATGGGATGCAAATAAGTCAAAATGGATATAAATATCTTGAATCTGTAATAGAAACATTAGAGAAGAAATTTCTTATAACATGGGAAAAAATTAAAGATAAAGGTGATTTTGAACCAATAGAAAATTTTGCTAATGAACTTAAGAGTTTGATTGAAAACAAAGGTATTTATTTACTTGAAGGGTTTGCAAAAGAGCTAAAACTAAGCTGTGAAAGTTTTGATATAGAACAAATTGATTTTCTAATGAATAACTTTCCAAATGTTATAAAAAAATTAAAAAAGATGTTAAAAAATGAGTAATATATTAATTGTAGATGATATGCCTAAAAATATCCAAATGGCAATGAATATGCTAAAGGGAGAGGGGCATCATATGTTTTATGCCAAAAATGCTAAAATGGGTTTAAATATAGTAAAAGAGCAAAAAATCGATATAATTCTTTTAGATATTATGATGCCACAGATGGATGGTTATCAAATGTGTAAAATTTTGAAAAGTGATAAAAATACAAAAGATATACCTGTAATATTTTTATCAGGAAAAGATTCAAGTGAAGATATACAAAAAGCATATGAAGCTGGTGGAGTAGATTATATCACTAAGCCTTTTATCGATATTGAACTCAAAACAAAAGTTTCAATTCAAACAGAATTAGTTAGACTAAGAAAGGAATTTATGTGCGCCTAAAAAACAGAAGTGCCAAGATACTGCTCATAGATGATAATCCAAAAAATTTACAAGTTGCTATGGGTATTTTAAATAAAGAGGGATACAACCTAATCTACGCACAAGATGGTAAAAAAGGGCTAGAGTTAGCACAAAAAGGAGATTTTAATCTAATTCTATTAGATATTGTGATGATGGGAATGGATGGATATAGTGTTTGTCAAGAGCTAAAAAGCAATATAAAAACTAAAGAGATTCCTATAATATTTTTAACAGTAAAAGATGAAGAACAAGATATCGTAAAAGGTTTTGAATATGGCGGAGTTGATTATATCACTAAACCTTTTTATTCGGAAGTACTTCTTAGAAAAGTAAAGACACATATAAATCTCTCAAAAACAACTAAAGAATTAAAGCATCTAAATGAAAACTTGGCAAGAACTGTCGAAGAACAGGTTGAAAAAATTCGCCTTAAAGAGCAAATTCTTTTTCAACAATCTAAAATGGCAGCAATGGGAGAGATGATAGCAAATATCGCTCACCAGTGGAGACAACCTCTAAGTGCTATATCTACCACGGCTATTGGACTTAAAATCAAACTCCAAACTGAACACTTTAATCTTTCAAACCAAGAAGGAGTTGAGAAGTGTATTGAAGATGCAAATAAAAAGCTTGATGATATTGAAGAGTATATAGGAATACTATCTGATACAATTGATGATTTTAGAAACTTTTTTAAGCCACAAAAAAATGTTGAAAGTTTTGATATAGATACGGTTGTTCAAAAAAGCATAAAACTTCTTGAAGCAAATTTCAAAGATAGTCATATAAGATTTATAAATGATACAAAAAATATAGAAATAGTTGGCTTTGAAAATGAACTAGCACAAGTTTTAATAAATATACTAAATAATGCAAGAGATGCATTAATAGAACAAGATGATTTAGCTGAGAAACTGATTTTTATATCTACAAAGAAGAGTGGTGACTTTTTAATAATTAGCATAAAAGATAGTGCTGGTGGTATAAAAGAGGAGTTACTAGATAAGATTTACGAACCTTACTTTACTACAAAACATCAATCAATTGGAACTGGAATAGGACTTTATATGAGTCAAGAAATTATAAAAAAACATATGCATGGTACAATAGAAACAAAGAATGTCAAATACACATACGATAAAAAATATTATTTTGGTGCTGAATTTACAATTAAAATTCCACTAAAAATTAAAGGTATTTAATGAAAATATATATAGCAACAGACCACGCCGCATTTTGCATAAAAGAAGATGTTAAAAAGATACTTGAAGAGTTGGGAAATGAAGTTGTAGATTTAGGTCCATTTAACGATGAAAGAGTAGATTATCCAGATTTTGCACATAAACTCTGCAATGAAGTTTTAAAAGACTCAACCTCACAAGGCATACTAATCTGTGGCACAGGAATAGGAATGAGTCTATCTGCAAATAAACATATCGGTATCCGTGCAGCTTTATGCCATGACGCTTATACTGCACAAATGGCAAGAGAGCATAATGATGCCAATGTCTTATGTTTTGGACAAAGAGTTGTGGGTTTAGGCACAATTGAGTCTATATGCACTTCATGGTGTAAAAGTAGCTTTCTTGGCGGAAGACACGCTATACGAGTAAATAAAATAGAGCTTTAATTATGTTTGGCGAGTGGATTATATATACTGCACTAATTTTTACGATTATATATCTTATAATTATGTTAAATTATAATAAAGCACTCTACAAAAGAGAACAAAATGCTAATATAATAAAAAAAGTTAATATTGACGACTCTAAACTTATGATTAGAAAATATAGAGTACAACTCCAACGAGCAATTGGAAATATAGATATACTCACTGAAGAGTTAAATAAAGTAAGAAATGATATAAAAACATTAAGAGCAAGAAATTCACAAAATAAACTAGAAAATGATCATTTAACGCAAAAAATAAAAGAGTTAGAAGAGCGAATCGAAGCTTTGATATAAGAAAGGTATAACAATGGGAATAGAGAGTGTAGGTTTTGTAGTATTTGGAGTGGTTATGGCTCTTTTTTTAGCACTAAAATTTACAATGTTTAAGTAAAATAGAAAGGAGTATAAATGAAAGAGTTAAATAACACTGATAGAGAGTATCTTTTAAGCACGATTAGGGATATACCTGATTTTCCAAAACCAGGAATTAATTTTAAAGATATCACAACACTTTTAAAAGATAAAAAAGCATTTGGTTTTTTAATGAACCATTTAGAGGAGAGATATAAATCATATAATCTTGATTTTATTGCTGGAATTGACAGCAGAGGTTTTATATTTGGTGCTCCTTTGGCTGATAGACTTGGAATTGGGTTTGTTCCGATTCGAAAACATGGGAAACTTCCATATACGACTATCGGAGAAAAATATGCATTAGAGTATGGATTTGATGAGATAGAGGTACATATAGATGCATTTAAATGCGAAAAAGCAAAAGCAAAAGTTTTGATGATTGATGACCTCATAGCGACAGGAGGTACTGCATTTGCAGCGGCAAACCTTATAAATCAAGCAGGAGCCGAGTGTGTTGAAGCTTGTTTTTTGATAAATCTCATTTTTTTACAAGGTGATGTTAAAATAAAAGAGAGAACAACTGTTTACTCTGTTTTGGAGATTGATTAGTGTATATTCCAAAACCTTCACGATTTGATCCAGATGCAAATGGGCATTTTGGTATATTTGGCGGACGATATGTACCTGAAACTTTGATGCCAACACTCTTAGAACTTGATGAAAATTATAAAAAAATTCGTTTTGATAAAGATTTTTGGTCTGAAGTTGATTACTATTATAAACAGTATGTTGGTCGCCCTAACCCACTCTATTTTGCTAAAAATATTTCAGATGAGATAGGTGCAAAAGTCTATCTAAAAAGAGAAGATTTAAACCACACTGGAGCTCATAAGATAAACCACACTGTAGCACAAGCACTATTAGCAAAAAAACTTGGCAAAAAAAAGGTAATAGCAGAAACTGGAGCTGGACAACACGGAGTAGCAACCGCAACAGTCGCTGCACTATTTGGATTGGAGTGCGAAATATTTATGGGTGAAAAAGATGTTAAGAGGCAAGAGCTTAATGTTTTTAGAATGAAACTTTTAGGAGCAAAAGTCCACTCTGTAACTAGTGGAAGTAAAACTTTAAAAGATGCCATGAATGACGCAATCCGCCACTGGGTAACAAATGCTAGAGATACCTACTACATCATAGGAACAGTAGCAGGACCGCATCCCTATCCTATGATGATAAGAGATATACAATCTATCATAGGATATGAAGCAAGAAAACAGATTTTAGAGATAGAGGAAAAATTGCCAGATTTTGTCATTGCTTGTATCGGTGGAGGAAGTAATGCTTTAGGAATCTTTAACCATTTTTTAGAAGATGATGAAACTACTTGTATAGGAATTGAGGCTGGAGGACTTGGACTTGATAGCAAACACGGAGCTAGTTTAGCCAAGGGTTCTCCTGGAGTTTTACACGGTCAAATGAGTTATCTTTTACAAGACAAAGATGGTCAAGTCCTTGAAGCCCACTCTATCTCAGCTGGTCTTGATTATCCTGGAATTGGTCCAGAACATGCCTATCTAAAAGAGTTAGGAGTAGCTTATTATGAATCCATTACAGACGATGAAGCACTTGAAGCTTTTGTATGGCTCTCAAAATCAGAGGGAATTATACCAGCATTTGAAAGCTCTCATGCTATCGCCTATCTTAAAAAAATAGCAAAAGATGAGATAAAAGATAAACTAATCATCATAAATCTCTCAGGAAGAGGTGATAAAGATATGATACAGGCAAAAGAGCTTTTAGATTTTGACAAATAAAAATAAAATATATAGGGAAAATAGTGAAATTTTTAGTAAGTGAAAAAAAAGTAGATGATATAGAAGCTGATTGTGAATTTATAATCGTTGTAGATGAAAAAAAAGAGCATAAATGGATAAAAGATAGAGAAGATTTAGAGACTTTATCATTTAAAGGAAAAAGCGAAGAGGTAGTATTTTTACCACACCAACATAGAGTTTATGTAGGTGCTGATTCACTCGATAGAGATGAGATACGAATAGCCCTCTCTTGTGCTATAAATGTAGTTAAAAAGACAAAATACAAATCTATAAAAATAGGCTCATACACCCAAGATTGTCCAGCTACAAATACAAAAGCAATAGTTGAAGGCATAAAGCTTGGAAGTTACACATTTGACAGATACAAAAGTGAAAAAGAGGGCTCTAATGTAAAAAGCATCACTCTATCAACTGAAGATTACAGTGACAAAGAAGTTAAAATTGAATCTTCTCAATATGCAGTAAAAGAGGCTATTATAATCTCAGATGCAACAAATAATGCAAAAGAGATGGTAAACACAGTCCCAGATGACATGACACCAGAGCATATGGCAAAAAAAGCACAAGAGCTTGCAAGGGAGCTTGAAGATGTGGAGTGTTTTATAGGTAATGAAAAGTTTTTAAAAGAGCAAAAGATGGGTGCATTTTTGGCAGTGAGTCGCTCAAGTGTACATAAACCTAGATTTATCCACTTAACTTACAAACCAAAAGATGCAAAAGAGAGATTTGTATTTGTTGGTAAAGGTTTGACATATGATAGTGGAGGATTAAGCTTAAAACCAAGTGAACATATGGTTAGCATGAAAGCAGACAAAGGTGGAGGAGCAGCTGTAATATCAATCTTAAAAGCAGCAGCTGAACTTAAACTCCCTTTTGAAGTACATGCGATTATCGGAGCTTGTGAAAATATGATAGGCGAAAATGCCTTTAAACCTGATGATGTATTACTCGCAAAAAATGGCAAAACTATAGAAGTAAGAAATACTGATGCTGAAGGAAGACTTGTTTTGGCTGATTGTCTATGTTTCGCACAAGAATTAAAACCTGACTATCTTGTTGATATCGCCACACTAACAGGTGCTTGTGTAGTTGCAGTTGGCGAATATACAACGGGAATCATGGGTCATAGTAGCAGCTTAAAACATCAGCTTATGAATGCAGCTTCAAAAAGTGGCGAACTTGTAGGAACACTTCCATTTAATAGATATCTAAAAAAATCAATAAAAAGTCAAGTTGCAGATATGGCAAATATCAGCTCAACAAGATATGGAGGAGCGATAACAGCAGCCTTATTTTTAGATAATTTTATAGAAGAAGAGTACAAAGATAAGTGGCTTCATCTGGATATCGCAGGACCTGCATATGTAGCAAAAGATTGGGGATACAATCAAGCAGGAGCAAGTGGTGCTGGTGTAAGATTGTGTCTGTATTGGTTAAAAACCATATCAAATTCTCATAAAAAGGAGGCATAAATGGGTCTAAGTGTCGGAATAGTAGGTCTTCCAAATGTTGGAAAATCAACCACTTTTAATGCTCTTACAAAAGCACAAAATGCACAGTCGGAAAATTATCCATTTTGTACAATTGAACCAAACAAAGCAGTAGTTCCAGTACCTGATTTTAGGCTAAAAGAGTTAGCAGAAATTGTAAGTCCAGAGAAGATTCAAAACTCAACTATTGATTTTGTTGATATCGCTGGTCTTGTAAAAGGTGCAAGTCGTGGCGAGGGACTTGGAAATAAATTTTTATCAAATATAAGAGATGTTGAAGTAATACTTCATATGGTTCGCTGTTTTGATGATGGAAATATAACTCATGTTGAAGGAGATATAAATCCACTTCGAGATATCGAAATCATAGAAGGAGAGCTTATATTTTCCGATATGGAACAACTTGATAGAAAGATAGAGAAACTAACTCGTGATGCAAAGATGCAAAAGGATGCAAAAAGTAAACTAGAACTTGCAAAGGAACTAAGAGAGCATTTAGATGAGATAAAACCTGTTGCAACATTTACAAAAAAAGATGATGAGATATTTATAGAACTTGACCGTGAACTTAGGTTTTTATCAAACAAAGAAATAATCTATGGTGCAAATACAGATGAAGATGGTCTTTTAGAGGATAATAATTATGTAAAAATTCTACAAGAGTATGCAAAAGAGAGTGGTTTTGAAGTCATCAAACTCTGTGCAAAGATAGAAGAGGAACTTATCGGTCTTGAAGATGATGAAGCTAACGAATTTTTAGAAGAACTTGGCATAAAAGAGTCAGGCTTAGAGCAAATCATAAAAAGTGCATATACAAAATTAGGACTAATATCATATTTTACAGCAGGAGTCAAAGAGGTAAGATCTTGGACAATTAAAAAAGGATGGACTGCACCAAAATCAGCTTCTGTAATCCACAATGACTTTGAAAAAGGATTTATAAGAGCTGAAGTTATCTCTTATGATGATTTTATAAAATTCAAAGGTGATCAAGGTTCAAAAGATGCTGGCAAGATGAGATTAGAAGGAAAAGAGTATATCGTACAAGATGGTGATGTTATGCATTTTAGATTTAATGTGTAACATTTAGCAAAAGTTTTTTATAAAAGTGCCGATTTGGTTTATAAGTTAAATTAAAAATTAGAATTTTTTAGTTTAATAAATAAACTATTATGGGGATTTTGATGAAAAAAGGGATGATTTCAAATATTGCAGCAAGTGCAATATTAGCGGGGACATTTGTATTAAGTGGTTGTGGAAGTAGTAAAAATAGTCCAACAGTAGTAGATGATACACCAGAAACTTATGGTGTGAGTGGTAGTGCTTCATATGTAGGTGATATTTTTGAAGGAGATGTAAAAGTATATGATGCAAGTGGAAACGAGTTAAGAACAGTTGCCTTAGATGCAAATGGTGACTACTCTATAAGTGGATTAAATACTAAACCTTCATATGTTAAATTACAATCTGGAGCAAAAGGTAAAGGTAATGATGGAATTGCAGGAAATGATGATGATAATAGGATAACACTTGCCCTCTCTTCAGATGTATCTAACTCAACAGCTAATCTTAGTCTTTCAAGCTATTTAAATAAAGAGTATAATTTAAATGTACCTAGTCCACTTTCAATAGCACAAAAAGATTATCTACTAAATATACAAGAAACACTTGTTTACTTAGATATACCATACAATGATGCTTTTAAATATGCAGGAGGTGCATTAACAACTCCAGTAAGTACATCTGCTTATAGTGTTTTAAGCACAGGAACAAGTACTTCTTTACTATTAAGCCAAGAGCTTAGAGATATTTTAGGAAGTGATAAGGTAACCTTACTTCAAGAAGTATCAGAGATGCTTACAACTCTCACATCTGACTATACAGGAACTGCAAATGAACAAAAGATTGCACATAATGCTATAAAAGTTGTAATGAGTGCGGTAAAAGAGTTAGCATCAGATGGCTTTAATAGTGATGATAAAGAAGCACTTGAAGCAATAACAGCTACTGATAATATAAATACTACAAAAGATTGGGTAGCTAATAATATAGATAAAGAAGTAAATCTCTATACACAAGGTGTAAAGATGGCTAAAACAGCAACTGCTGATCCATCTACACCTCCAATTGCAGCAAATGATGAGCCCACTATAATCGTAACTTGTGCAGATTTAGATATGAGTGGTTCTGCTGCTGTGGTGTGTGGACCACAAGAAGATAATTTCCAATTTTCTGCTGATTTTGGAGAGTTGCAACCAAGAGATAATGATATAAACACTCCAGATGGTGGTCTTTTACTATATATGGCTAGTTCAGACTTAGGTGATGTTACACCAGAAGTTGCACAAAGTGGTTATGGTGAAGGTAGGATTGAGCATACTTGGATAGAAAAAAAGTATCTCCGTTTAAATACCGCAGCGAAAGCTCTTAATACTGATGCAAAGTTTGAGTTGATAAAAGATTATATTGAGCCACTGTTTTCGATAAAAGGTCATATCTTTGAAAATGATAATAATAAATTTAATCTAGAGGAAGGTCAAACAAGAACATTTGTAGCAACTATGGTTCTTCACTTTACAAATAACCAAGCTGAATCAACGCCAAATAAAGAGTATATGAGTGCCACAATCCAAATGGATGTAACAAAAACAAATGATAAATACTACTTTGAAACACCAGCAGATAGTAAAGTATTGTTAACTGCAAAAAAGCTAGATGATTCAACTGGAGTTATGATAGTTACAGAAAATGGTGATTTAGCTGCTGGAACAATTGGAGATGAGTTTTCATTTAATCCTGGAAAATACTTTGATAGACTCATAGCTGATGGAGATAGTGCTGGGGTTGCAGATGCGGCTAAAGAGATATTAGTAAAAAACACTACTCAAGAAGGTCCAATTAAAATACACTTTACTCTACATGAGAAACTACCAAATGGAACTTTTGATAAATCATTTATCAGGAATCCTGGAACTTTTGAACCAGCTAACTTTGCTTTAAATCTAGGGGGAAGTTCAAATCCATATGTTGATGCATTTGATAATGGAGCTGTTCAGGCAATAAAATTTAAATTAATCTTAGAATAAGTAGATAACCTAAGCCAAGAAGGCTTAGGTTTAGTTAGATAGTTTATTGTAAACTCCACCAGGATATACAATGTTAAATTTAATTGCTTGGTTTGTATTTCCATTAGTAAGTGAATAAGCTGGAGCATGAGAACCTGTCATATCTAAACCAAACAAAGTAGCATTTAACTCTGCAGGATTTCTCACAAAACTTCTCTCAAATGAACCGTTTTTCATTTCGTGAAGTGTTCCATAGATTTTTACAGGCCAAGGATTAGTAAAGTTTTCTACCAAAATCTCTTTTGCATAATCTGCAACACCGATACTTTCACCTTTTTCAATCAATTTATCAAAATACTTTGCCATGTTGATAGAGAAAGCACTATTTACATAACCTTGACTAGGATGCAATATACTATTTATAGATAAATTTGATGTTTCAACCTGTACACCTAATTGTCCCACTTTTTTAGCACGCAAAACAATTGGAGTATTTGCTGGTGAAGAGAACCTAAGTTTACTGCTATTTCCATCAACCCTCTCTACATCTAACTCAAATGATACTGTCAAATATTCTAAATTTGTTGTATCTGTTTTAAATTGTTCTAAAAGATCTAATTCTCCAACCCCTCTTGTAAAATGCATAACATATGTAGCTAAAAATTTTCCAGCTTCTCTGTTATTATTTAAAGGAGTAGAATTATTGCCGTCATCAAAATATGGATTATTTTCAGGCTCTGCTGCCATACACTGAATATTGCAAACATTTGCAAGATATGTTCGCATATACTCATATCGTTGATTTACACTATCAGTTTTTGCTGTATCTGATAAAACAATATAATTTGTCGGAATATAAACTTCATGAATACGATTTTCTTGTGGGTTGCCCTCTAGTGGTGTATCAAATACTGTACCATTATATGCTGTTAAAGCATCAAAAAGTAGCACACCGCCATCTGGAGTAGATGCATCATTATCTAAATCACCCAACCCTGTAATAGCACCGCCCAATGATCCAAAATCTGATTGAAAGACATAAGTAATTCCCTCTTTTGGACCACAAACCACAGGAGAACCCGTTGTCTTGTCTGCACACTCATTTAACTCAGAATGAACAACAGATGTACGCGTATTATCTCCACGGCTAACTGTTGTAGCCGAACCTGCTGGAACACTAACTGTAGTTCCATTAGCTGTCACTACTTTTATACTTGAATCATCTTGTGTATCTCCGCCAAGTCCTCCAAGACCAGCACCACTATTATCAATAGGTGGCTCTACACTATTATTACACCCTCCTAATATTAATGTACCTGCCAATACAATACTGATTAATACTCTTTTTTTCATTTAATTCCCTTTGTAAGCATTATTTTAAAAGTATCATATCTAGTTAAGTTTAATTTTAGTTTAAATAATAATATCTCTTTTTACCTATTGTAACCTTAAGAACTATTTTCTTTAATTAATGCTTAAATTATTAGTAAACATACTATATTTTACTATAAAACAATTAAATATATTTAATTATTTAAATTAATTTATTATTTTACTGAAAATAAATTTTCTTTAATTTTTTTCTTGTTTTCTTGTCTATTCTTTTCAATATGTTACTTTTCTGGACATATAAAGTATTAAACTATAAAATCATATACTAATAATTCAATATCTTAAACTATCAAGGATACCATTTACCTATGAAATTACAATTACACTTGTTTATGATTTTTTTTATTACAACAACACTATATGGAATTACTGGAGCTCAAATACAACAAGCAAAAGAGATGTTATCGAAAAATCCATCGCTTTTAAACACTCCTCAAGCCAAACAAGCAATAAAGCAACACAAAGGAGAAGGAACTTTAATTGATGCTGCACAAAAAAGTGAACCGATAGCTGATAATGTTATTGAGTCTGATGGCAAAGAGACTTCAGAAAATGAGACATCAGATGAAGACAGTAAAAAGATACTCCAAAAACATATAGATACTTATGGAACTCTTAGACTAAATCCACAACGATATCTTTCAAATGATGAAGAACTTATGCGAATTAAATCAGTACACAAAGGAAGAAGCCGAAAAAAGCTTCAAAGATTTTCAAAAGAGTTTTTCAGGAATAAAAATAAAATATCTAAAAAAAATGTCAATGTTCCTTCAAGTTATATTATAAACCGTGGAGATACTGTTAGATTTTGGGTTTATGGAGCTACAAATCAAAAACACACTCTAAAGGTTAATAACCAAGGAAATATAAATATACCAGAAATTGGACCAGTTAAAGTAGCCGGAGAAAAATATGATGAAGTAAAAGAGCTATTGACAAACTATCTTTCAAGTTCTTATAAAAATAGTGAAGTTGTTGTTGATTTAAACTCGTTTTCTACAGTACAGATAACTCTTACAGGTTTTGTCAATGCTCCAGGAATTTTTAATACAAGTTCGGTCTCAAGTGTCAAAGATATTCTTATAGAGGCAAATGGCGTTTCAAATGTAGGATCAGTACGAAACATTCAAGTAAAACGAGCTGGTCAAACAATTGCAACAGTTGATTATTATCATCTTTTAAGTATAGGATCAGATCAAGGGGATGTTGTACTTCAGCCAAATGACACAATTCATGTACCAAGAGCTTATGGTCTTATATGGCTAGAAGGAGCCGTTAACAAAGAGGCAATATTTGAAATAGAAGCAGGAGAACCACTCTCTAAAATATTGCAACTTGCAGGTGGTGTAAAAACTGAGGCAGATGGACTTAATATCCACATAAAAAGATATGCCAACAACAAACAGATTAAATATCATAAAATTACACTAAGAGAAGCTAGCCGTTTTATACTAAAAGATGGAGATGAAATATATGTAGGCAAGATGGGATCAACAAATGAGAGATATATAGAAATAATCGGAAATGTTGTAACAGAAGGAAAGAGAGAACTTAATTCAAACTCCATAAAATTATCTAAGTTATTAAAAAGAGAAATTAGGGGCGGTAAACTAAACAGTTTCTTTTTAGAAAATACTAAATTAGATTATGCTGTTGTTAAAAGAGTAGATGATGACCTTACTCCGCAAATGATAAGTATAAATCTAAGCAATATTTTAGATAAAACTGAAGATTTTACTCTTTTAAACAAAGATATCCTATACATATACAATCATCTTGATATTGGGCTAAATCAATTTGTTACGATTACTCAAGCTTTTACAGAACAAGAGTTAAAACAAGCCAAAAAGACAACTTTATTAATGAAAGAGGGAAAACACCTCTATACAAAAGGCATGACTCTAAAAGATCTTATATATGCAGCAGGCATAAAAGGCTCATTTGACACAAATAGAGTTAAGATAATCAATTATGATGTAAAACATAATAAAGCTGATGTAAAAATTATTAACTACGATAAAAACCCAAATTATATGCTCAAACCTTTTGATGCAGTTTATCTATTTGATTTTTTTGAAACAAATCCAACAAAAGTGGCACATATAGTAGGTGAAGTTGTCAAACCTGGAAAATATGAAGTAGCCGAAGCTATGACTTTGAAAAAATTTATCGAAAGTGCCGGAGGGTTAAATGAAAGAGCTTATCCAAAAACTTGTGAAATCATCAGATATTATGTAGAAAATGGAGAGAGACAAAAAAAGATTTTTAATGTAGATCTTAAAGATATAGGAACATTTCTTATTCAAGCACATGATGAAATCAATATAAAACGAATTCCAAACTGGCACGAGAGAAAATCTATAACCTTAAAAGGAGAAGTAAAATTTCCAGGAACTTATATCATACATAGTGGAGAAAAACTCTCTTCAGTGATTCAAAGAGCAGGTGGCTATACAAATGACGCTTTTTTATATGGTGCAATCTTTACAAGAGCTGAAATAGCAATGCTTCAAAAAAAGAGCTTAAGAGTTGAGCTTTCAAAACTTAAAGAGCAAGTGATATATGCAAGTCTTAGAGCTTCTGGAAGCAAATCTGTAAGCTCTATCAATATTAATGAAAGCATAAAAGCGGTGGAATCACTCATAAATGAGGCAGAAGAATTAACACCGATTGGAAGAATCGCAATAAATTTAGGTTATAATGAAAATGCCTTGTGTTCTGGATATGGAGCTATTGGCAGTGCACATGTAAGTGGCAATCTTAAAGGTACTCCTAGTGATTTAACACTCAAAGATAAAGATACACTCTATATTCCAGCGTTTAACGATACTGTTGTTGTAAGTGGAGAAGTTATGAACCCAATGGCTTCAATTTACTTAGGTGACAATATTAGCAATTATATTTCTAAAAGCGGTGGTTTAACAGAAATCGCAGATACAGATCATATCTATGTAATGCATGCTAATGGTGAAGCACAAAAAGCAAGTATGGGAAGTTACCTCTTTAGCTCAAATAAAGTTAATGTGAAAAAAGGTGATATAATCATCGTACCTAAAAAACTTATGTTTCAAAGAGGTATAGATGTAGTGGGCGAAGTGGCTGATATTTTTTATAAATTGACACTTACTGTTGCTGCCATGCGAACAGTCGGTGCATTATAATGAGAGATAATTTACAAATGCAAGATAGAGGACATTACATAGAAGAAGATGAAATTGATTTGAGAGAGCTCTTTAGCACTATCTGGCAAAATAAATTTACAATTGCCATAATATCTCTCTTAATTACTTCATTTGCTCTTCTTTATGCTTTGAAAATACCAAATATTTATACCTCTTCTACTATACTTGTCCCAAAGGACAATGATAAGCCAAGTGTAGGTGCAGGTGCAGCTGCAATGGCTGCAATGGCTGGTATAAATTTAGGTGGTGGGGGTGGTATGGATATCTCTGGGCTTTTTAAGAACTTACTTGGTAATTATTCTTTTAATAAATATATTATTGAAAAATATAATATTGACCAAATGCTTAAACTTGAAAATATAGAGAAAAACTTTGTATTTGCGGCCAACAAAAGAGAAGTTTATGATCTTTTTAACTCTTCTTCCAACAAAGGAGAAAAAGACAAAGAAGAACTCATCTATAATACCTATATGAGTCTCAAAGGTATTTTATCGATATCAACAGATAAAGAATCTGGGGCAATAACACTCAGTGCAAAACTTGAAGATCGTTTTATGACAAAAAAATTAGTGGATATCTATCTCGTAGAGATGAGTGACTATGTAAAAAAGCTGGATTTAAAAGAGTTGGATGAACAAGTATTATATTATGAGAGTGAACTACAAAGTGCTAAGAACCTTGATTTAAAGTTTAATATTAGCGAACTACTTTCAGCACTGGTTAAAAAGAAAGTCCTTTCACAAGCTGGAGAGTTTTATATGGTAAAACAACTTACAAAGCCACAAGTTGCGTATATTAAGGATAAAGCAGGACCTAAAAGAGCTTTGATTATAATAGTTGCTTTTATCACTTCTATCATTCTTGGTATCTTTTTTGTATTTTTTAAAGAGTTTATAAAAGGTTCAAAGGAGAGAGAAAGTGAACTATCATTTTAAATTAAGGTGTTTTCATGATTAGAATTGTATCCCTGTTTCTTTTATCTATTTTATATTTACAAGCTACAAATGTCTCAGCCACATCACAAAATATACGCTCATATCCTCTTCCTCTGGGAAAGACAAGTATTAAAGCAAATTACAATGTAATAAGCGAAAGTTTAGATATTTTTAGTATTCGAAACGATACCGCAGGAAAGGCTAGTCACCATGGAAGCTTAGGAAACTTAAGCGGTATTGATTTTACTTTAGGTTATGGTCTCTATAAACATACTTCACTTTTTTATAATTTCAAGTATGAGAATATTGATTATGCAGGAGAAAGTTTAAAAAATAAAAAACATGATATTTTTGTAAAACTAAATATATATCATAATCCAAGTGCCATGTTCAATACATTTTCAACAGATATAGGATTCATTCATAACAGTGCAAATGATTTATCAATCACTGGCTCAAACTTGGGAATATCAAAGATGAGTGATTTGAATGATAACTCATTATATATGAGACTTTTAGTGGGTTCAAAAATAAGATCTAGTATTTTAGATTTTTATCTTGGATTAAAATATACAAGTATAAATACCAAGCTAGACTCTATATCATATGAAAGAAATGAAGTCGCATTTAATGTAGGATTCCAATATACCTTAGAGCTAGGAGAGTATTTGATTGAAACAGGATATGAATATTTAAGACTTTTTAGCAGAGATATTGATAATGTTAAAAAAAGCAATAATATTTTTAATCTTACATTCTCTAGAGCATTAAATGAAAAACTTTTAATTTTTATAGGAATAAAATATTTTAGCAATCAATATAATGGTATAATCCCTTACCTATATAATGAAAAAACTAAAAATGAATTTAATCAAAATTTTGGATACAGCACATTTGGTTTTGTTTATAGCTTTGATTTGGAGAGATAAATATGAAAAAACTATTTGCACTACTACTATCTGGATTTTTACCACTCTTAGCCCAAAATGCTAACAAAACAACACAAGGAATCTGCCTCTGTCCACTTCCTAAAAACACGCTTAGTATAAAAGCAAATTACAACCGTATTAATGACACTATTGATATTTTAAATATTAAAGAGCAAGAACTTGGAAGTAGAAACTTTGGCGCTATGGGAGATGCAAGTGGTTTTGATATATCTTTAGGATATGGGATTAATGACTATAGTGCTATATATTATGATTTTGAGTATCTGGGTGTAAATTATGCAGATACAAAACTTAAAAACAAAAAGAATAATATATTTACTAAAATCAATCTATATCACAATCCTAAAAATATTTTTCAGACATTTTCAATCGATTTTGGAGTAACTCTAAATAGTGCTGATGATTTAGATATCAAAAAGGTATCTACACTAAATTCTATGTTACAAAAAATGAAACCTGGAACTAGTATAAAATTTAATGGTACAGGTCTTGAATTTAAGGGTAGTACACTAACCATTTTTGACCAAGATGGTGTTTTACCGCCATTTATTCGTATCGCTAATATGAGTGATACATCATTTTTTATCAGAGGATTAACAGGAATTAAATTTCAAAACTCTATACTTCAACTATACTCTGGTCTAAAAACTACTTCAATAGAAAGTCTTATCACGCTTGAACCATCAAATAGTCAGATAATTGCAGATGCAATCAAAGAATTTGGCTTACTTGATTTAAACAGAGATGAAAAAACACTATTTGCTGGTTTTAATTATGCATTAAAATATCAAGATTTTATCTTTGAAGCTGGGTACGAATACCTTAAAATATTTGGGCGAGAATCAAAACTAGATGCAACAGATGACAACCATATATTAAATGGTTCAATATCCAAAAATATAAATGAAGATTTTAGAGTTTTCATAGGTGGAAAAGCGATGCTTAATCAATTTAATGGAGTTATCCCTTATCTATACAATGAATATACAAAACATAAGTATGAAAAAAAATATGGTTATGCAAAAATAGGATTTATCTATAATATAAATTTAGATGCTTTAGGAAATCTATGAAAATACTTCTTACAGGAACTGCTGGATTTATTGGACACAGTGTTTGTAAAAGACTTTTAAATAGAGATGATGAAGTAATCGGTTTAGATAATATAAATAACTACTATGAAACATCTTTAAAATATGGAAGATTAAAAGATACAGGAGTAGAGCAAAAAGATATAGAGTATAATAAGCTAATAAAAAGCACAAAATATAAAAACTACTCTTTTATAAAACTAAATCTTGAAGATAGAGAAGGCTTGGAAAGACTTTTTGAAAAAGAAAAGTTTACTCACGTCTGCCATCTAGCTGCACAAGCTGGAGTAAGATATTCATTAGAAAACCCTCACGAATATATACAAAGCAACATCGTAGGGTTTATGAATATACTAGAGTGTTGTAGATACAATGGCATAAAAGCACTCATCTATGCTAGTAGCTCTTCTGTTTATGGATTAAACAAAGAACAACCCTTTAGCACAAAACACAATGTTGATAAACCAATCTCACTCTATGCAGCTACTAAAAAATCAAACGAACTTATGGCACACACTTATAGTCACCTTTTTAATCTCCCTACCACAGGGCTAAGATTTTTTACAGTTTATGGACCATGGGGAAGACCTGATATGGCTCCTTTTCTCTTTACAAGGGCAATTTTGGAAAATAAATCTATAAATGTCTTTAACAATGGAAAGTTAGAAAGGGATTTTACCTATATAGATGATATAGCAAAAGGAGTTGTAAAAGTTATTGACAATCCTCCCTTGTTAACTCCTCCTTACAAAATATACAATATTGGTAATAACTCTCCTGTAAAACTTATGGACTTTATAGAAACTTTGGAAAAAAAGATAGGAAAAAAAGCAGAAAAAAACATGATGGAGATGCAAAAGGGAGATGTTTATAGCACTTATGCAGATACTAGCGATTTGATTAAAGATTTAGGTTATAAACCCGAAACTTCTTTAAAAGAAGGAATTTCTGAGTTTATAGATTGGTATAGAAAGTTTTATAACTTAAAATAACAACTCTTCATTAGAGTTTGAACTCTCATTTGTATTACTTTTTGGTGGTTTTGATATAGGTGTAAAGTACTCTCTATTTCCTTTTATCTTAACTGAGCGAACTTCTTTTGGTACATCAAAAACTCTTTTAGTCTCTGGATGAATTTCAAGATACTCTTTATAAAAATTTGCAAATACTGGAGCTGCAGCTTTTCCACCTGTCTCCTTGTACATCGCTTTATTGTTATCCTTGCCAAACCATACTAGAGTTTGTATCTCGGGAGAATAGCCACAAAACCAAGCATCTTTATAGTCATTTGTAGTACCTGTCTTTCCAGCTAACTCTATGCCTTTTACCCCTGCTCTTCTTCCTGTTCCTTTTTTTACAACATCTCTTAAAATAGAAGTTATAAGGAAACTTTGAGCATCAGTTGTTACAATCTCTTCTCTTGCTGTATAAGTTTTTTCATCACCCTCTTTTGTAATCACTCTTTTTACTAAAATCGGTTCTAACCTTTTTCCATAATTTGAAAATATTGTATAAAAACCACTAAATTTTAGTGGCGATATACCAAAAGTCCCAAGTGCTATAGATAAATCAGCTGGTATATTCTTAAAACCCATCTTTTTAATCTCTCTATGAACGGTACTCAATCCTAACTCATTTACTAAATTAATAGTAGCTAAGTTTTTAGAGTGTATCAATGCCTGACGAAGAGTTACCATTCCAGAAAAGTTTTTAGAATAATTTTTTGGCTTCCACTCTTTCTCTTCATCTTTATCCTCATAAGAGAAAGTTCTTGATATATCTGTTAATCTACTTTGTGTTGAATATCCTGCATCTAATGCAACTTGATAAATAAAAGGTTTAAATGAAGAACCTGGCTGCCTAAGACTTTGTGATGCTCTATTGTAGGCACTTTTTTTATAATCAACTCCTCCAACAAGAGCTAAAACCTCAGCACTATTATTTTCCAAAACAACAATAGCACCATTTAAATCACTATAATCAATAACATCCTCTCCTGTTAAATTTTCAGCCCTCTTTAATATCTCAAAATAGCCTATTTGAAGTGATCTTTTAGCAAGTTCTTGAAGCTCAAAATCAATAGTTGTATGTATAGAATACCCGCCCGTTCTGATATCTGGATACTCATCTTTTAGTTCACGAAGGATTTGATCAGTTATATAGGGAGTTTTGTTTTGAGTTAGTGTATCATCATAAATTGTTGGCTCAAACTGCTCATATTTTTGATACTCTTCATCTGAAATCCAACCAAGTTTCTTCATTCTAAAAAGTACAGTATTTGCTCTTGCAAAAGATAAATCAGGTCTTCTTGTCGGGTCATAACTACTCGGCGCTTTTGGAAGCCCAACAAGGATTGCCATCTCTTTTAAATTTAACTCTTTAAGCTCTTTTCTAAAATAACCCAAAGCCGCAGTTCTAACACCATAATACCTATGCCCAAAATAAATCTCATTTAGATACCTCTCTAAAATCTCCTCTTTTGACAGTTCGCTCTCAAGCTTTAGTGCTAAAATCGCTTCATTTACTTTTCTTTTAAACTTTTTCTCATTTGTCAAAATTGTATTTTTGATGAGTTGTTGTGTGAGGGTTGAAGCTCCCTCTTTTAAACTCATAGATTTTACATCTTTGATTGCTGCTCTAAATATCGCCTCATAATTTACACCATCATGCTCAAAAAATGATGTATCCTCTATAGCGATTAAGGCTTCTATGAGCCTGGGAGGAATCCCCTCAAACGGCACATATAATCTATGTTTATCACTAAAAAGATTGGCAATGAGTTCGCCATTTCTATCATAAACCCTTGTTGTTGTGTTTGGATTATAGTCAATAAGCCTATCCGCATCTAATTTAACTTGATTTGAGAAATAACCAAATGCAATAAGTCCTGCTATAATGGCAACAAGAAAAAGTGCACCAAATATTTTTAATATCAACTTTATAACTTTCATACTCTTTTTCCTCGATGTTTAAAATTTGACTCTATCAACTCTTTTGTATAGTCATCTTTTGGATTATCAAATAGTTCTAAAACAGAACCCCTCTCGACTATTGTACCATTTTTTAAGATAGCTATATCTTGACATAACTCTTTAGTAGCTTCTATATCATGAGTTACAAAAAGTATCTTATAACCCACCTTTTTTTGAAGCTCTAAAATCAGTTCTAAAATAGCTCTTTTAGAATCAGAATCTAAGGCAGTTGTAGGCTCATCCAAAAGTAAGAGTTTAGGTTTAGAGCTTAGAGAAATAGCTATTATGACCCTTTGGAGTTGTCCTCCGCTTAACTCTGAAGGATATCTATCTAAAAGTTTTGTCTCAAGACCTACCATCTTCATATACTCTTTTGCCTCGTTTGCATCTAGCATAAACTGTTTTTTTATCCTTGTTAGTGGAGAGAGTGCTGTAAAAGGGTTTTGAGGCACTATTGAGATATTTTTACCTCTTTGTGGTTTGAAGTCTGCTTTGAAATCAAGTGTTTGAGTCAAATTTGAAGGGAGCATATTTAAAAGTGCTTTTAAAGTCAATGACTTTCCACTGCCACTTTGTCCTACCAAAGCCAATGAATTTTTTATCTCAAATGAGATATTTACAAGCTCTTCTTCCTTATTTTTTATAATAAGTTTATTGACGGTTATTTTCATCGTTTAACTCCAAAAGAAACTTCTCCAATACTAAAGTAGGCGTACAGATTCTAGGTATAACTCTAAGAATTGCTTTTTTAACAGTAGGTGGGCGAATAGCACCTATCAAAAAACCTCTTTTTTTTGCTTCCTCTTTAAGTAAAAGAGCATTATGAGAGCTTTTTACATCTAGTTTTAAAATCAATCCATCCATTTTGACACCAAAAACATCCTTTACAACCAAAGAAATTTTCTCTTTTTTTATCTTTATAGATTCCAATTCTCTCTCTATCTTTTTCATAGCACAAAAAGCAAAAGAGATATCAAAAACAGAAGGTGCAGTAGCATAAATAATCGCCTTTGCACGATTTTGTAAAAAGTCTATTATCTCAAAATTCGCCAAAATATAAGCCCCATAACTACCATAAGCTTTACCTAGAGTTCCCATCTTGATATGATTACTTTTAGGAGTGATATTATAATATTCAAACACTCCCAAAAGATTATCTCCCAAAACTCCAGCACTATGAGCTTCATCAACTATAAGTAAAATATTTTTCTCATTACATATATCAAAAATCTCTCTATTTAATATATCCCCCTCCATTGAGTAAATACCCTCAACACAAACAATAGCTCTATTAAACTCATAAGTGTTTAATATCTCTTTTAGGTGCAATGGGTCATTATGCCTAAACAAAACCACCTCTGCATCTACAAGCTTTGAAGCCAAAATCCCACTCGCATGGTAAAACTCATCCAATACAAGCAAATCTTTTTTTCTAGGAAGTGCTTCGATAAGAGATAAATTTGCCAAAAACCCACTACCAACAACTATCCCTTTTTCAAACCCATTGGTTCTACAAAGATACTCTTCAAACTCCTTATGCAAAGGATGATAGCCATTTACAAGTTGTGAAGCCTTGGGAGAGTGAGAGTTGTAAGTTAAAACCTTCTCATATGCACTTTTAAAAAGCTCCTTATCTTCGCTAAATCCTAAGTAGTCATTAGATGCTAAGTCAATCAAATCATCAGAAAAAATTTCACGCTCTCTATAAAGATTTACCTTTTTGATAGCCTTTAACTCTTTTTCATACATTGTTACTACTTTTTATAAAAGGCAAAAGTCTCTCTATCCCAAGTCCCATAGCTGTACTTTCAAGCCCTCTAACCTCTTTGATATATTTTTTACAAAATCCCTCCACCATACAAGCCCCTGCTTTTCCTTCCCACTCACCACTATCAAGATAACTTATCAAATCACTATCTTCAAACTGAGAAAATCTATAATCAGTTGTAGCTATATCTAAAGAATAGAGATCTTTTGACTCATAAATCATACAAGTTATGATAGTTGTAACATTTCCACTTTGAAGCTCTAAAATCTCTTTTGCATCCTCTCTATCTTTTGCTTTTCGCAAAATCTTACCATCAGCGGTAACAACAGTATCAGCAACCAAAAGAGGAATCTCTAAACCAAACTTCTCTTTACAAACTTTATATTTACCTAAAGTTGCAAGATATACAAACTCTTTGGGTCTTTTAGCCTCAATCATATCTTCATCAAAATCACAAGCCTCTTGAATAAACTCTACACCAAAATCTCTTAAAATCTTTGCACGAGATATAGACTGGGATGCTAATCTAATCAATCCAGCACTCCTCTTGAAACTGTTTTTGAAGATGCATTCGTTGTCTTAAAAACCATTTTGAGATATTCATATGCTCTATTTGGTGAAACATCCTCTCCACAAGTAAATATATCAACAGCAGCATATGAGTGTTCAGGCCAAGTATGAATCGCCAAATGACTCTCTGAAATTATCACAACACCACTAACCCCACAAGGATCAAACCTATGAAAAGAGCTAGCAACTACAGATGCTCCAGCAACTTTTGCAGCATCTAAAAGTGCTTTTTCAACCTCTCTTACATCATTTATAACTCTTAAATCACACTCTTTATACTCAGCCAACATATGAGTTCCCAATACCTTTTTCAATTTCTAAGCATCATCCCAAAATATGCAGCGACAAATCCTAAAAATATATTGATAACAATCAAATAATTTGATATAAGTCTAATATTGTCCCTAGCTCCTGCTGCGTCACTTGCCATACACTTCTTCTTTGCTTTTAAGACTTTATAATAAGCTATCAAAACATTTACAAACATAAAAACCCATAAAATCTCTTTTGTATTTATGATGGTAGAGAGAACTGGGTTTTTGCTCTCATAGGATGCACCAACAGCCATAATCAAGCCAGTACATCCCAAAACTAAAGAGATAATAATAATCATCTGATAGAGTCTTTTTAGTGTTCTTATAGAAGTTCTAACTAAAAGCTTCTCATTTGGAATCTGCTTGATAGAGGGATAAGATGCAACTACATATCCTATCATCGACCCCAACCAAATCACAGCACAGATGATATGACTGAGTATAATAATATTTGAATAACTATGGTAAAACTCAATCATGTAAGCAAATTTTTAACATACTCTTTTGATTTTTCCAAAGCTTCATCTATCTTTGAGATATCTTTCCCACCAGCTTGTGCAAAATCATCTCTTCCACCCCCACCTCCACCTAAAATCGGTGCTATCTCTTTTATCCAAGCTCCTGCTTTTATATCAGCATTTTTAACTCCAGCTGCTATCATAACCTTGTCACCATTTTTTCTTAGAAGCATAACAGCAAGTGAGTTTTTTTGATTTTTAAGTTCATCAATCATCTCTTTTATATCTCCAGCCTCAACAACACAAACAGCAACATCAACACCAGAAATATTTTCAAACTCTATCTCTTTTTTCCCAGCCTTTTGAAGTGTTAAAATCTCATCTTTTAAAGCTTTGATATCAGTTTGAAGTTTTTTAATTCCAAGAAGTGGGTCTCTGTTTTTAACTTCACTAGAAACCTCAGATAATTTTGCTCTAAAGTTCTTAGCCAAATTTAAAGCACTTTTAGAACAAACCGCTTCTATTCGCCTAACTCCTGCACTTACCCCACTCTCTTTAGTGATAAAAAACATACCTATTTCCGAAGAGTTTTTTACATGAGTACCACCACAAAGTTCCAAACTCACATCTCCTATAGATACAACACGAACCTCATCACCATATTTTTCCCCAAAAAGAGCCATAGCTCCACTATTTTTTGCATCTTCTATGCTCATGATATCTGTCTTTACACTCACACCTCTTGATATAACACTATTTACAAAATCTTCTATTTGTGAAATCTCCAAAGCGGTCAATGCCTTTGGATGCGAAAAATCAAATCTAACTCTTTTATCATCATTTAAACTTCCAGCTTGTGAAACTAAAGAGCCTAAAATCTCTTTTAATGCAGAGTGCAAGATATGAGTTGCACTATGGTGTCTTTGTATCTCAACTCTAGATGCATCTACGATAGCAGTTACATTGTCATCTACCTTTATAGTAACTTGGGTTTCAACTTTTGAGAGGTTAAGCTCAAAAAACTTCTGAGTATCTAACACTTTTGCCCTATTTTCAAGCTCGCCACAATCTCCAACCTGTCCGCCACTTTGTGCATAAAATGGCGATACTTCCAAAAATACCCAACCAATATCGCCTTTTTCTAAACATTTAACTCTTTTAAACTCTTTATCCAAAAGAGCCAATACTTTCGTATCTTGTTTTAGAGTCTCATATCCGCTAAAACGATTTACCCCAAACTTCTCTAAAAGAACTTTAAAATCTCCACTAGATGCTTCATCTCCACTACCTTTCCAAGAAGCTTTAGCCCTAATTCTTTGCTCACTCATTAATTTATCAAAAGTAGAGATATCAACCTCTTTTCTAACCTCTCTAAGCATATCTTGTGTCAAGTCAAGTGGAAACCCAAAAGTATCATAAAGTTTAAATGAAACCTCACCACTAAAAATATCTTTAGTTTTTAAAAGCTCCTCTTCAAACAATTTCAACCCAGATGCAATAGTCTTAAAAAATCTCTCTTCTTCAATCCTAATAAGCTCTTTTATATTTTGTGATTTTTCAGCCAAATAAGAGTATTCACCCTTCATAATATCCACCAAAACATCAACCAACTTAAACATAAAAGGCTCTCTAACGCCTAAAAGATACCCATGTCTAACCCCTCGACGAAGTATCCGACGAAGAACATACCCTCTACCCTCTTTATCAAAGTTTACACCCTGAGCCAAAAGAAATGAAACCGCACGAATATGATCAGCTATAACTCTAAAACTAGCCCCCTCTTTATACTTGTATGAAACTCCTGAAATTTTAGAAACCTCTTTGATAATAGGCATAAACAAAGAAGTATCATAGTTGCTAATCTTCCCCTCTTTTATAGCAACAACTCTCTCTAACCCCATACCAGTATCGATAGAAGGCTTTGGAAGTGGTCTCAAAGTACCGCTCTTATCTCTCTCATACTGCATAAAAACTAAATTCCAAATCTCCAAAAAGCGATCTCCTTCGCCTCCCATCTTGTCTTCACTAGAGTTAAAATGCTCCTCCCCTTGGTCATAAAAAATTTCACTACAAGGTCCACAAGGTCCACTATCTCCCATCTGCCAAAAATTATCCTCATCCCCAAGCCGCATAATGCGTTCTTTTGAGATATGTTTTTGCCAAATTTCTTCCGCTTCATCATCACTCTCATGCACTGTAACCCATAACTTATCTTTGGGAAACTCTAAAACCTCAGTCACAAACTCCCAAGCATAAGAGATAGCTTCCTCTTTAAAATAATCCCCAAATGAAAAATTCCCAAGCATCTCAAAAAGAGTATGGTGTCTATTTGTATAGCCTACATTTTCAAGGTCATTGTGTTTACCTCCAGCTCTTAAACAAACTTGTGAACTTGCATATCTTGGAGGATTTGGAGTTGGTATATCTCCTGTAAAAATATTTTTAAAAGGAACCATCCCAGCATTGTTAAACAAAAGTGTAGAATCATCAGGTACAAGCGGTGCACTCTCTCTAATTTTATGACCTTTTTTAGCAAAAAAGTCTAAAAACTCTCTTCTTATATCCATATCAACATACCCCATTGTAAATTAGAGATATTTTATCTTAAATTAGCTTTTAAGCCTTTGCATCTAGTTTCAACATATAATCTACAATACCTTTTGCACCATTTGGACTGATTAACTCTCCAAGTCCACTACTTAAAGTTTTTATATCACAATCAAAAATTTGATTCAAATCATAACTACTTAAATCTTTTTGATTTACAACAAATGACAATTTTTTTTTAACCAAATACTCAGCATTAAAAAACTGATGATTTCCAGCAGCATATGGATATGGAACATAAAGAGCGGGGAGTTTTGAAGCTGTAAGTTCCCAAAGTGTTCCTGCTCCTGCTCTGCAAATTGCGAAGTCTGCTTCTTTTATCTTTTTTGGCAGGTTTGAAGAAAATGCAAAAAGGTCACAATCTATTTTTTCATTTTTGTAAAATTCTATTAATTTTTTCTCATCTTTTTTTCCACATTGGTGGATGATTTTGATGTTTTTCTCTTTTAAGATAGGTGCGATTTTTATAGCAAATTCATTGATGGCATTTGCTCCTTGTGAGCCGCCTAAGAATATGATGGTTTTGATTTCTTCTCTTACTCTTGCAATTTTGAAAAATATCTCTCTAACTGGATAATCACAAACAGGAGAACTCTCTAAATATGATGAAAATATAACTTCTGATTTATTTAATAAAAGCTTGTTTAATCTTCCTAAAACTGCATTTTGTTCATGGATGAAAAGTTTTTTTCTAAATATCACAGATGCAAATGAGGCTGGGGCTGATGAGTAACCACCCACTGAAAAAACTGCATCTATCTTATGAGTTTTGAAAATATCACGACATTTAAAAGTGGCATTTAAAATTTTAAAAAGTGCGATGAACTTTCCTAGATATTTTTGGTTTACAACGCCTGAAGTTTCAAAAAAATATTTTTCACTAAAACCTTCATCATCTTTAAACCACTCTTTATCTTGTCCATAAGTTGAGCCTATGAAAATTGGTTTTATATCTCTTTTGTTTAGCTCCTCTTTAATAGATTTTGCGATGCTAAGATGTCCGCCTGTTCCGCCACCTGTAATTGCAATATTCATCAGTATCTAACCTTTTTACTTATCATCAAAACCATTCCAATAGCGATAGAGTGAGCCAAAAGAGAGCTTCCTCCATAACTTAAAAATGGGACTGCTATCCCTTTTATAGGGGTAATTCCCGTAATTCCATAGCTATTTATAAAAAGCGATGTTCCTATCAAAAGTACAACTCCAAGGGCAAAAAGTGAGTGGGTTTTATTGTCGCATCTATTGGCTATTTTTAAAATTCTAAAGATAAGTATAAAAAAGAGAGAAACTACAAAAAATATCCCAACCAAACCCAACTCTTCAGCAATTCCAGCCAATACAAAATCAGTATGTACCTCAGTAAGATAACCTAGTTTTATAGTTCCATCACCTAACCCTTGTCCCAAAAAACCACCATTTTTGATGGCATAAAATGAGTTTGATATCTGATAAGGAGCTTCACTAACATCAACTCGAAGCCTATCTGAGATACTTTCTGGTAAAAATGAAAGTATAAAGTTTTGTGTATTACTCCACCAAGAAATTACCCTTGCAACTCTGTGTTCACTTCCAACTATCGCTATGATAAAAACTGTAGTGGCTCCTAACATCGAAAACATAAAAAGCCTAGTACTAGCTCCTGCCATAAATGCCATAACAGCTAACGAAGTACCCAAAACTATCACTTGTCCAATATCATTTTGCATGATAGCGATGAGATATACTACTACACCAAAAGCCATAACATATGGCAAAAATATCAAAAATTCATCTCTTAGTCTCACAACTCCTGGTTCAATCTTCCTAGAAAAACTCCAAGCCAGAAAGAAGATAAAACCAACTTTAAAAAACTCCACAGGAGCTAGAGAACTCATAGGTAGTTTTATCCACCTTTTAGCTCCTCCAACTTCAACGACATAACTTGGAGGTAAAAAGTGCATAATTGTCATAAGAGCTAGAAAAATAAAAAATATAGAAAATCCAAGGATATTAAAATGTTTATCAGGGTTTAGTCTGGAAATCACCCAAATAACAAAAATGGAAAGCATACCGACTGTAAATTGTCTTGTAAAAAAGAATAGATCACTATATTCATATTTTTGCACTATAAAAGCTGAAAGTGAGAGTGAAAATACAATTCCTACTACGATAAGAGTTACTGTAACAAAAAATATAGTTTTATCAGTAGCCAAATAAAAACCTCAAAATATAATATTGTTGCATACTACAAAAAGTTTGATTAATATGAAATTTTAGATATAATTATTTAAATAATTTAATTATTTGTTTATGGCATATTATGTGCTACTCAATTTATAAAAAAACTTAGGACTACTCTTGAAGACAACTATGTCAGCTGAAATTGTTGAAAAAGCATTAGATTTTCGCTCTCTTAGACAAAAATTGATTGCTGGAAATTTAGCAAATGTTGATACACCCTATTATAGAGCTAGAGATGTAAGTTTTGAGAATTATTTAGCAAAAGAGGCAGATAAGCTTGAAAATAAAAAATTACCAATACTTGAGATTGCAAAAACGAATCCATTACATATGAGTTCTAAGGCATCAAATTCAAGCTTAGATGCAGAGATATTTTTTAGAGGTACGCATCCTACTAGAAATGATGGGAACAATGTAGATTTAGATATCGAAACAACAGAGATGAGTAAAAATACAATGATGTATGATGCATTAATAAGTGCAAAAAAGAAAAATACTATGATATTTAAAAGTGTTATAGAAGCTTCAAGCAAAGTACAATAGGAGAGATAGATGGCATTTTTAAGTGGATTTGATATAAGTGGTTATGGACTCTCAGCCCAAAGATTTAGGATCAATCTCATAAGTTCAAATATTGCAAATGCAAACACAACAAGAACAGATGAGGGTGGGCCATATAGAAGAAGAGAGGCTGTTTTTAAAGCTGTTGATTTTCAAGAACTTTTAAATAAAAACTTAAAAGAGTTAAATAATTATACAAGAGATGAAAACCCGATAGATGATCCAAATGCAACACAATTTGCTAAACCATCTCTTATGGGTGTTGTAGTTGATAAAGTTATTCGTGATGATAGTCCATTTAAATTACGATTTGACCCAGCTCATCCAGATGCAGATGCAAATGGGTATATTTCACTTCCAAATGTTAATCCCGTCATAGAAATGGCCGATTTAATAGAAGCGACAAGAGCATATCAAGCAAATGTAGCTGCATACCAGAGTTCAAAATCTATGGCTCAAAGTGCAGTTGAAATGCTCAAAGGTTAAGGAATAAAGAATGATAAAAACAGTTGATTCACTCTCACCTATATCACTTCAAAACGATATAGTAAATAACCAACAATCAGGTGGTGGTAGTGATTTTTTTCAAATTTTGCAAGATTCACTAAATGAGGTAAATGATAAGCAGATAAAAAGTGATAAAGCTTTAAGCGATATCGCAACTGGAAGAGTAAAAGATTTACATAGTGCTGCGATTACAATTGATAAAGCAGAAATCAGTATGAAAGTGATGTTAGAGGTTAGAAATAAAGCACTCAACGCTTATAAAGAGATACTTAAAACTCCAATTTAATATTGGAGTTTATTGATAAGATATCAATAGTTTAACTCTATATTGATTATAATCGGGAATGAACCAATCCGAAAGCAAAAAATTTAAAATTGCATTTATATTTTTTATAGTGTGTATACTATTTCTCATACTTTTTGGCACTTTTATAAATATAATAACAAAAGATAAATCTCTCCCCAATCTCATAAGAGCTGAAAAAGATATCTCACTAAGAGGTGGTATATATAGTAGAGATAATTTTACAATAAGTGCAAGTTCTAAACTCTATTGTGCAGAAGTTAATACTAAAAATATAGATCCTAATAAATTTGAACTATTTGTTAAACTTTTTTCCATTTTTAGCAAAATGGATGAGTATGAAGTAAGAGAAAAACTCCAATCAAACTTTGGTGTTGTAAAACTCACATATACACTAGACTCTAAATCAGCTCGCTATGTTAAGCAATTAAGAGCCAATCTTAACAAACTTGGAGTATTTAAACGCTATGTTGACCCTATCACGGGTAACTCTTTTCTGCATGGATTATCTATCACTGAAAGTGGTGAATATCGCCAATTTCAAACTAAAGATACTCTCTCTCCAGTTTTGGGTTTTATGCATAAAGATGAAAGAGGAAACTATCGTACAGTCAAAGGGAAGTATGGTCTTGAAAAGTTTTATGATAGAGCATTAAGCGGAATTCAAAGTACTAAAATAGTTGGTAGAAAAGATGTACATAACAATATAATTTTAGATAAAAATAGTGAAGTAAAGACTAGAATAGATGGATTAGATGTCATCACTAGCATCTCATTAAAAACTCAAAAAAGCATTGAAGAGATGCTTGATACTCAAAAAGAAAGAACTGGTGCTAAAGAGATTATAGCTTCAGTTATGGATAGCAAAACTGGGGAAATTATAGCCATTGCAAGTTCAAGACGATACAATCCTTCAAATATCACAAATATAGAGAGTACAACAATTTCAGCAACTCGTTATATATTTGAACCTGGATCTGTTATAAAACCCATAGTATTTTCACTTTTACTACAAGAGAGAAAAATTCATCCAAATGATATAATAAATACAGAAAAAGGAAGATACAGACTTGGAAAGAAAATAATCACTGATGAACATAGATATGACTACTTAAGTGCTGAAAACATCATAGTATACTCTAGCAATATAGGAATGGCAAAGATTGCACAAAATCTTGATGAAATCGACTTTTTTCAGGGGTTAAGAAAGTTTGGATTCTCAAGAAAAAGTGGTATCGATATATCTGATGAACTTAGCGGTTCCATCCCAAATATCCACCAAATCAAAAATAGTATCTATAAAGCAACTGCATCTTATGGGTATGGAATGAAAGCAAACTTTTTTCAACTCCTATGTGCTTACAATGTCTTTAATAATAATGGAGAATGGATAAAACCAAGCATAGGCTCTTACTTTAGAAATGCTAATGGGAAAACAGAAAAAATCGAGCATAAAAAGAGTAAAAAAGTCATAAGTGATGATGTTGCTTATGTTATGAATCATATTTTACGAAAAGTAGTTAAAGAGGGTACAGGAAAGGGAGCTTATAGAAAAGATCTTAGAATTGGTGGGAAAACTGGGACAGCTCATATCTCAGTAAAAGGTGTATATGCAGATATCTATAATAGTTCATTTTTTGGATTTGCCAACGATATAAAAAATAGATTTACGATTGGAGTTACAGTTATAGAACCGACTCCTGGAGGGTCTATGCATTTTGGCTCACAAAGTGCACTACCTGTATTTAAAGATATTGTAGATATTTTGGTGGAGCAAAAGATGCTCACACCATTTTAAATTTTAATACAATCCGTATCTGTTATCAGCTCTCTTATATAGAACTCTTGTTTTATCATCTTTATCATTGAAGATAAAAAACTGCATATTACTCTGTTTTAACATATCTAATGCCTCTTCGATATCTAACGGCTTATAAAGTTCTAACTCCATTGGAACAATTTCATCAATTTCACTATCACTCTCATACTCATTATCTGTATCTGGTATATTTAAATTTGCAAATTCACTTACCTTTACAGCTTTGTGCTCTGTAACCTTGTCATGGTGTCGTCTTAACACTTTTTGTGCTCTATCTATAGCTAAATCAACCGCTGCATAAACATCTTTATCTTTTTGCTTGATTACAACAGTATTTTTTTGTGGTAAATTTATCGCAAACTCTACAGAAAAACCTTTTTTGCCATTCTTCTCATCTGCACTCACAACTGCTCTTACAGAGATGATGTCCAAATTATACTTTGTCAAAGACTCAATCGCTGAGTTCATATGTGCTTTCATAGATTCGGTTAACTCAATTTGTCTACCAACTAAACTTATATTCATGATTTTTCCTTAAATAATATATTCATAGTAATATTACAATAATTTGTTTATATCCCTTATTAAATTAAAATCCATTAAGGTTTTTGTATAGTTCTTCTATGTACTCTGATGGGTTCTGTTATACCAGGTGCAACTACATTTACAACTACATCTATGATAGCAGTAAGATTTGATTCTGGTGTAGTGATATTGTTATCTAAAATACTACCAGCACAATTTGGAATAGAGGTTCCTATATACCATATTGTTAAATTAGCTTCATGCGTTGGATTAGCCTCAGGGTATCCAATATCGATATTTTGGATGCAATTATTACTATTATTATGCCCAGATATGGCAAGAAGTGCATATTCTGTTGCACTTCTTGCTAATAGTTCTGACTGCTCTTTTAAATAAACATCTACAGTTGTTTTTACAGAAGAGCTAGACAATGACATCATAAGTGTCATCAAAGTCGCCACGGTTATCATCACTACAATTGCGGTTATTAAACCAAATCCTTTTCTTGTCAAAATATAGCCTTCTCTTTACAAAATCCAATAGGAGTTCCAGTCCTATTTCCATCTTGTATACATAATTTAATACTTATTATATTTCCCGTTTGTGTAAATCTAAATGTACTAACATGTTCAGCTAAAAGTACAGAAATTGTATTTGCATCATCAAATCTCTCATTATGCCAAGGCTGATAATTATAACGAAGAGTTAAATTAAAATCATCTGGTCTAACAGAAGGTTCTGGCACAATTGCATAAGCACTCCAAGCTAGATAATACTGTTCATAAACTATTTTTTCTAAACCTGCTATAGTTGCCTCTTCAAAGGCTAATATATTATTTGAAAATCTACTCACACGATATGTATCATTATGCTCATTGATTGTTGGATGAAGACCAAGTGATCTAACTGTTGCTGAATGTTCTTGTTTTTTAAAGATAAGAGCAGGGTAATCATTTGTAGGATCTGACATGTTTACATCACCATTTGATAGAGCCATTATAGTTCGTTCAGCAAACAAGAGCGTGGAACCAGGTGTTGAGACATGAGTTCGGTTTGAATCACGGACATCAACAAACCCACTCCAACCTGGACTAAAAGCACCTGCACCAATAGTATTATTAAACTCTCCTAAAAAACTTTCATTGTCATACCCTATCCACTCAAGCATATCAAAAGTGTTATTTTGATCTGAAGAGAGTTTTTTAAAAGTTCCAGTAGCTGTGGAGTCTTTTGCAATTACTGTAGATTTTATACGATATTGTAGTCTCTTTGCAATTTGATCAAGAGTGAGTTCAGTTTTTTGCTGTAATTCACTTACAATTTGTGAACGAATATATCCTTGATACATCTTAGAGATTATATCAGTACTTATCATAGCAACAACACCAAGAATTACAATAACCATTACTAATTCAATCATAGTAAACGCTGCTCTTTTTTCCATTTGTTTCACTAATATCTCCTCTACTTAATATGGCAGTGAAAATAGAGTAGATTGACCAATATTACTAGAAAATGCTCTCAATGTAAATGGAGTGACACCAGCACTTTGGACATTCATCTCTATCATCTTTATATTTGTACTTAAATTAACATTTGTTATACTAGCAGAACTACTAACATTAAAATCAAAATTTACTCTTTGCCTTGAGTAATTTGTATCATCACTGACATAAGAGACATTTGTTGTAATATTGAAATCTCTAATATAATCAAACCCTGTTGAATTATTAACAGCCAGCATCTGCGTGATATTTCCATCAAAACCACTTATATTTGTTTTATTTACTTCAGATCCAAGAGCTAATGGACGAATAGGTCCTACGGGATTATTAAGTGTTACTGCGTGGAATCTACGCCTTGTATCAATAGGAAGATGTCCTATACGCCTATTTTCAACAATTGTACGATTCAATTCAAGATCCCCATTAATAACATCAAGAACTTTTAGCCTAGTCTCAGCACCAGCTACTCCCTCTTCAATAGTAGAACATGCATCCCACTGATAAGAGAGGATATTCCCCATTTTTGTTCGAGTTGCCAAAATAGACTCTTGCATTATTGAAACTGAATCATTATTTGTACTTTGACTTAGCATAAGTGGTATTGTCATAAGCGATATAGCAATAATAACAATAGCTAAAACAAGCTCTATAAGACTAAATGCCGCTCTTTTTATCATCTATATCACTCCATGTCATACACTTTAATTACAAGTAATATCGACATGGATAGAAAAAAATGAATAGTTTGAAATTATTTATTTTAGATATTCCCTTTACTCATTCCTAAGAGTTTGAAGAACATCTATATCGGTAGCTTTTTTAGAAGGATAAAATGAAGAGGCTAAAACTATCAAAACAGCACCGACTAAAATAGAGATAAAATCACCAGTTGCTAAATCAAGTGGAAGTTTACTAGTACCATATACATCAGCAGGAAGAGTAACAATATCAAAACGACCAAGTAAAAAGATACCAAAAAGCCCTAAAAATGTACCAAATACTATCCCAGCACCTCCAATAACAGAACCTAAAAGAAAAAATGCTTTTTTAATTTCATCTTTTGTAGCACCTAATGATAAAAGCAAAGCTATCTCTCTTCGTCTGTTCATTACAGTCATCAAAAGTGAACTTATGATATTTAAAGATGCAACCAAGATAATAAGCATAAGAACAATAAAAAGAGCTTTTTTCTCCATCTCCATAGCTGCAAAAAGATTTCCATTTTGTTGCCACCAACCAACTGCAACTAAATCACTAGGAAGATACTCTCTTATCTTTTCAATCTCTTTAATTGGATCAGCTGAGTAAACATGAAGCCCATGGTATTTATTGTCTTTAATTTTTAACACTTTTGATAGTGCTTCTATAGTTGTATAGATATAAGCATGGTCATAAGCTTGCATCCCAGATCTAAAACTTCCTTTATAGACAAATCGTTTCATTGTTGGTATGAGAGAGAAACCACCTGGTTGTGGTTGAGTAAAGACAAGTGTAACTCTTGTGCCATCAAATAATCCAAAATTTTCAGCAATTCCCTGCCCTGCTATCATCTCAAATCCACTTATATTTATATCTTTTACTGCATCTTTAATGATACTATTGATTTTTACCTCATCATCAAAGTTTACACCATAAAGCACAGCACCCTCCATAGTATCTCCCTGTTTTATGATAACTTGAGAATTGAGATATGGACTAAATTCAAGATGTGGAAATTTATCCCTAAGTGCTTGTACACCATACATATCAATGACCTGATCACCTCTTGGTAAGATAGTTATTGGATAACTCATAGTAGAGATTTTACTTTTAAACTCTTTACTTGTTCCATTCATAATAGCCATAGCAATTATAAGAACCATCAGACCAATAGAGACTCCCAAAAATGCCAATATTGCACTGATAGTGATAAACGGCTGACTTCTATCAAACCGTAGATACTTTTTTACAAGATAAGGTACTAAAGTTTTTGATTTCACTTAGCTAGAAGTCCCTTTTTGGGTCCACTTTTACCACAGCAATTTTTATACTTTTTACCACTTCCACACGGACATGGATTATTTCTTGGGATCTTTTTCTCTATAACATGCTCTTTTTCGCTTGGCTGCAAAACGCTATCTCGTTCCATCTTGATATCTTTTGTAGAGTCTTCAAGTTCAGCCATCATCTTAGCCATAGCCTCTTCTCGCTCTTTCTCTTGTGACTCATCACGAAGTTGTACAAGTTGAAGTGTTTTAGTACTTTCAAATTTAATTCTGCTTATCAAATCCATAAACATTTCATAACTCTCTTTTTTATACTCTGTCAAAGGATCTTTTTGGTTATACCCTCTAAGTCCGATACCAGTTTTTAAAACATCCATCTGATACAAGTGGTCTCTCCAACTATTATCTACAACTTGTAAATATACAATTTTCTCAATTTCACTTTTTTTCTTTTCATCTAAAACTGACATTTTCTTAATATATAAATTTGAAAGTATAGTTTCTAACTCTTTTGCTAGGGCATCTGCTTCAAGATTTTTAAATTGATTTTCTTCAAACTCTATAAGGATTTCTTCTCTTAGTATTGCTAAGAGCTTTTCTATATCATACTCTTCTTCAGGAATACCCTCATAAATCTCACAACGATTAAGTAAATCAATAACATAAGCCGTTCTATTTTCAGCAACCTTTCCGCTGATATCATACTCTGCATCTAGTAGTTCATTTCTATATCGATAAATTACTTTTCTCTGCTCATTTGCTACATCATCATACTCTAAAATATTTTTTCTTGACTCATAATGCAAGTTTTCAACTTTTTTCTGAGCACCTTCAACAGCTCTTGTCACCATTCTTGACTCTATATGCTCACCCTCTTCAATTCCCAGTCGCTCCATGATAGATTTAATTTTATCACTTCCAAAAATTCTAAGAAGATTATCTTCGAGACTAAGGTAAAACTGACTCTTTCCAGGATCTCCTTGACGACCAGACCTACCTCTTAATTGATTATCAATCCGTCTTGATTCATGCCTCTCTGTTCCTATGATACAAAGTCCACCAAGCTCTTTTATCTCATCAGTTAGCTTGATATCAACACCCCGTCCAGCCATATTGGTAGCAACTGTAATAGCACCTTTCTTACCCGCATCTAAGATAATTTTTGCTTCACTTTCGTGATGTTTTGCATTTAAAACAGTATGAGGAATTTTTGCTTTTTTCATCAAGTCGTGTAAAAGTTCACTCTTCTCAATAGATGCAGTACCAACAAGCACAGGTTGTCCTTTTTTATGAAGCTCTTTTATCGTCTCTATAACTGCATTAAACTTTTCTCTCTCACTTTTATATATAAGATCATTTAAATCTTCTCTCTCAATTGGAACATTTGTAGGTATTGAGATAACTGACAAATTATAAATTTGCTCAAATTCAGTGGCTTCAGTTTGTGCAGTACCTGTCATTCCTGCAAGTTTTTTATACATACGAAAATAGTTTTGAAAGGTAATATCAGCAAGTGTTTGAGACTCTTCTTGAATTTCAACTCTCTCTTTTGCCTCTAACGCTTGATGAAGCCCTTCTGAAAATCTTCTACCTTCTGAAAGTCTTCCTGTAAACTCATCAACTATAACAACTTGTCCATCATTTACAACATAGTCAACATCCTTTTCAAATATATTTCTAGCTTTTAATGCTTGATCTAAATGGTGGCTTAAAGACGCATTCTCAAGACTATAAAGGTTATCAACTCCAAACGCTTTTTCTGCTTTTTCAACACCACTTTCGGTCATAATAACTGTTCTATTTTTTTCATCAACAACAAAATCACCACTCTCTTGGTCAATTTCACCTTTTTCATCTTTTTTAGTTGCCCTCTTCATTAAAGATGCTACTTCATCCGCTTTTTCATAGTTATCCAATGTCCTATTTGTAGGTCCAGAAATGATAAGAGGAGTTCTAGCTTCATCAATCAAGATAGAATCGACCTCATCAACTATGACAAAGTTATGCTCACGCTGTGCTTTTTCAGATAAGGCATACTTCATATTGTCTCTTAGGTAATCAAAGCCAAACTCGTTGTTAGTACCATATGTTATATCAGCATCATATTTTGATTTTCTTTCTTGATCATCGTGAATATCATTTGTAATAACTCCTATGGTATACCCTAGAAAATTATATATCCGTCCTGTATCTTCTGCATCTCTAGTTGCTAAATAATCATTTACAGTTACAAGATGTACACCTTTACCCAGCATAGCATTTAAAACTATAGGGAGAGTTGCCACTAGGGTTTTACCCTCTCCTGTTTTCATTTCAGCAATCTTGCCATCATGCAAAACTAATCCACCAACCATTTGTACATCATAATGTCTAAGTCCTGTAGTTCGTTTACTAACTTCTCTTGTAATTGCAAATGAATCTATCAAAACATCATCTAAACTTTTTTCCTCTTTTTGTACTTGCTCTTTGAGGAGATTAAACTCCTCTTTTAACTGTTCATCACTCATCTCTTCAAAATGTGGCTCTCTAGCATTTATAAGTTTGACCGTTTTAAGATAGTTTTTAACAATTTTGTCATTTTTGGTACCGAATATTTTATTCACGACTGAGGTTAGCATCAACCTAATCCTTTGATTTAATTTGTTATTCATTTTAACAAAATATTAATTTTAATTTGCTAAAGTGTAATAATTCAACATTAAAGGAGAATATTTGAAAAAATTTTTATTATCTACAACCTTAATAGGTGTTTCTTTACTAAGTGCAAATATAGAAAACCTATACTCTTTGGAGTCAGGTTTTAAACAAAGTATCACAAATGAGCAAAACTCTCGCATCACATATAGCGGAAAGATGTATGCAACAAAACAAAATAATCAAGCATTGTGGGAATATAACAGTCCAATTGAGAAAAAAATTTACTATAAAGATGGAAACATAGTTATAATTGAGCCTGAACTTGAACAAGCCATCTTTGCAAAACTTAGTAAAGTCCCAAATATATTACAACTTTTATCAAGTGCAAAGAAAATCTCTGACAATCAATTTGTTACAAATTTCAACAATATCAAATACACAATAACAGTAAGTGATGATAAGATAGAGAGCGTCTCATATATAGACGAAATACACAACAAAGTTATCATAGAGTTTAATAATCAAACAATAAATAGACAAATAGACAAAAAAAGATTTGTCTACTCAATACCTAAAGATTACGATATTTTAAAACAATAAGAAGAGTATTTGCTCTTCTTACCCTCTTCTCCAAGTTCTTACAGGACCGACATCTACATGTATAAAATTAGAATTTGGATAGTAGCCTACACCACCACGACCAAGACCAACTGCAACATCTTTTAATTTTCTCAATCTTACTCCAGGGACATATATATCAACCGCTTTACCTTGCATATGATAGCTATCTTTTGCAACACCTCTCATACTCTTTCTAAGTGCTTCATTTGTATGTTTGCTTCTATACCCTGAAATAACATTAAACTTTTTATCAAGTCCGATATGAAGATTTATATCGTACAAAAGGTTGATAAGATCTACATCTATTCTAGTTATCTCATGTGCTCTATAATCTATAAAAGCCTTATTGACTTCAAATAGACCTCTAAGTTTATAGCAATCTTTTTCGAAAAAAGATGCATTGTATGTTTTGTTTTGATGGATATTGTGCAATTTAAGCGTTTTGACATCTGAACTACTCGCAAATAGTTCATTTTGTGCAACGATAGCTCCACCAGTAATAATTGCTGTTTTCTTTAAAAAACTTCTTCTAGAAATATGAATACTCTTTGCGTCTGTAATTATATCTTGACTCAAAAACACTCCTTGTTTTTATAAAATATAGACTTTTAAAGGAGGAAGTTTACCAGAGAAAAGTAAATAAGTCAATTAACAAGTAAATCTATTTATTCTTTTGAAGCAATTTATAATGTATTTTATCATATCCATAAATATCTTTACTAAAGACAACACCACCGTTTTCATCGACATATGCAGTATAGTATCTAACATAAACTGGTATCTTTTTATTTAGAGAAATAGAATAGTTTTCGCCACTATCTAATTTTAATTTTATTGATTCATATGAACTCTCTAAATAATCTTTTGAGACAAATTTTAGAAGTTTTTGAGGATTATGAAGCCTTATGCATCCATGACTATATGCACGAACCGATTTTTTAAATAGATTTTTTGTAGGTGTGTCATGCATATAGACCGCATAATTGTTAGGAAACATAAACTTTACATTTCCAAGAGGGTTACTACTACCTGGGTCTTTAACTATATTAAATGGAATTTTACTCTCTTTATCATAATCAAACCAATCAATATCAAATGAATCAACCATCTTTCGCTTTCTATTCCATCCATCATAAATTTTGTAATTTCTATCTTCAAGATAGTATGGGTCATCTTGAATCTTTTCTAAAAGTTCTTTTGCAACGATAGAATTTGGAACACTCCAAGTAGGGTTTAAAACTATATAGGTCATATAAGATTTAAAAATTGGTGTTGGATTTTTCTTCTTTCCTACAATCACACGAGAATCTAATAGAAGCTTGTTACCATCCATAAAACGCATCTTAAATTCAGGAATATTTATAATAAAGCGGACATATGATAGATCAGAACCTTCCCAACGCGATCGTTCAAGATTTAATTTAATCATCTTAAGACGCTTTTTTATTGGTATATTTAACTCTTTTTGAGTTGTTGAATTTAAGATGCCAGAGGGCCAAATACCTACTCGCTTTTGGAATTTTTTTAATGCTATTTTTAATTTATTATCAAATTTATTATTTGTTTCATCAAAAGAACCTAAATCACCACTCTGGTTTAATCTTTGTCTTAACTCTATAACTCTACTAGATACTGAACCGACTTTTAAATTTTTTCCAGATTTTATCTTTTGAAATCCGCCTTGTTCTTGAACACTTTTATATCTTAAATAGGCATTTTTTAGATTATTGTAAATAACATTCTCAGATGCATTTGCATAAATTCCTGCAACAAAATCTCCGTCTATCATTAACTCTTGAAGCAATTTAAAATAATCAACTTTTTGTGGTTTTGCCTCCCAGCGATAATCAATATCTTCTTCATCATGAATTTTATAAAGTATATTTTTAAACGAGGTGTAGTCAATTTGACTTTGAGTGAGATCTTTTACAAGTGTAAAAAATGCATCACTTAAAAGAATATCCATTTTAGTTGAAGCTAAATTATAGTCCCTATCATCAAAAAGCATACTATTGCTCATCTTCTTAAACAGAAACTCTATCTCATCTAAGTGATATCTATTTTGATTTAAACCTTCATTTTCTGATAATCTAATCGATTCTATCATATTAGATATATTCTGATTTAAATTTCCATCTTCTTCAAACCAATAGAGTTTACTTTCGTTATTTTTATACAACTCTTTAACATTTTTTGTAGATTTCAAGTGTTTAACTTCATAAATCCCATAACTCTGCTCTGCTAACATACCATTTAAATAACTTTTTTTAACACTATCACTCTTTTGAAGATTCCCTAGAGATTTAGTCCAGTCTGCAGAAAGTGACATCTGTAAAAATAGTAGAGTAGATAAAAAAAAGGTACAGAGTTTATGCATAGTTTATTTGCCAATTTAATTTGAGTTAGATTATATTAAATTAATTTTTATAAAAATATGCTGAATTTTTTATCTGCATCTACTTAGTGCCAATCCTTCTCTAACTCCATCATCAACAACCAAAACCTCATCAAATCCAAAAATTTCCACAATCTCTTTAAACATGAGTACTCCAGCGATTATCAAATCATCTCTTCTGACTCCAACCCATCTTACTCTCTCACTCTCTGATAGTAACAGAAGTTTTTCCAAAGCATCTTCTATATCTCTTAGTGACAAAATTGTTCCGTTTACTTTTTTATAGTCATAATTTTCATAATCCATACCTTGTAAAAATGCAGCAACTGTTGTAGGGGTTCCTGCTGTTGCTATAAAAGTTTGTGGTTTTTTTACAGATTCTGCAAATTCCTTAATCTCTAAGAACTCTTTTTTGATACCCTCTTTAATATCACCTAAAGAGTAAATATCTACAATAGTAACAATCCCAATATCAAAACTTTTATCAAACTCTTTAAATATAAGCTCAGTTGAACCGCCACCTAAATCCATGATTATGTAGTCATCAGATTTTATTTTTAATGCATCTAGTCTATTTTCTACTGCAATTTTTGCATATTTTGCCTCTTTGTTAGAGTCTATTATCTTAAACTCTACACCAGTTGCATCTTTGATATTTTTTAAAACTTCACTACTATTTGAAGCAATTCTTAAAGCCGCTGTTGTAACACAATAAGCATCTTGGAGTTTGAAAATCTCTTTTGCTTCATTGATAGCGTCTATGATTCTACTCTGTGCTTTAAAACTTATCTTGCCACTTTGTGCCAAACCATCAGCAGTTTTGACAATCTTCTCAAACTCTCTAACTCGCTCTTTACTTTTACAATCAATTTCAACAACACGAAAAGTGTTTGAGCCCAAATCACAAGCTATCATGATATAATTTCCCTCAATTATTAAAATACAAAAGGTTATCAAAATGTTACTTGGAGTAAATATAGACCATATCGCCGTTTTAAGAGAAGCTAGACGCATAAACGACCCAGATCCATTAGATGCAGTCTCCATTGCTGTAGCTCAAGGTGCAGATCAGATTACTATCCATCTAAGAGAAGATAGACGACATATAAATGATTATGATGTAGAGCGAATTATAAAACACTCAAAAGTTCCTGTAAATGTAGAGTGTGCAGTAGATCCAGATATCATTGAACTATTAGGCGAACTAAAACCAAATCGTGTAACTTTTGTCCCAGAAAAAAGAGAAGAGGTAACAACAGAAGGTGGATTAAACTTCGACGATGCAAACTATGCAAACTTAGACAAAGCGACCCATTACTTAAAAGCGAGAGAGATAGAGACTTCATTTTTCATAGACCCAACTAAAGAGGCTATAAGAGCGTCTTGTGGCATAGGAGTATCATGGGTAGAGCTTCATACTGGAAGTTATGCAAATATCTTTGCAATGCTCTATTCAAATCTAAGATTTACTCCTCACTCTATCAAAGATTTAGATGTTGAGCGAAGCAGACTACAAAAGATGCTAAAAAAAAGCATAGATGATATTAAAACTGCTGCTACAGAAGCACAAGAGTATGGTTTAAAAGTTGCAGCAGGACATGGGTTAAATTATCAGAATGTCTCTGAAATCTGTAAAATAGAATATATAGAAGAGTTAAACATAGGACAAAGTATCATAGCTAGAAGCGTTTTTAGTGGATTTGAAAATGCTGTTAGAGATATGGTAAAACTTGTAAAATGAAAATAGCAGTTAGCATCGGTGATTTAAATGGTGTTGGTATAGAGATAGCATTAAAGGCTCATAAAGAGATAAAAGAGTTTTGCCATCCTATTTATATCATCGATGATAAGATGCTATCACTTGCTTCTAATTTACTTGAAGTAGAAATTCCAAAAGATTTTGAAACTATGGAAGTTGATAATATTTTTAATATAACTCCTTCAAAGCCAACCAAAGAGAGTGGAAAGTACTCATATGATTCTTTTAAAAAAGCAGTTAATTTAGCTGTACAAAAAGATGTAGATGCGATAGTAACTCTACCTATAAACAAAGAGGCTTGGAGTAAAGCTGATATATCTTTCAAAGGACATACAGAGTTTTTAGCAGAGCATTTTCAAAAAGAGGCTATCATGATGATAGGATGCGAGAAACTTTTTACCGCTTTTTTCACTCATCACATCCCCCTAAAAGATGTACCCTCAAAAATAAAAGAGAAAAATCTTATAAACTTTCTAGTAGATTTTTATAAACATATAAAAGAGAAAGAAATAGGAGTCTTAGCTCTAAATCCTCACGCTGGAGACAATGGCATTATAGGAGATGAGGAGAAAACAATAGAAAAAGCAATAAAAAAAGCAAATGAAACTCTAAAAGATAAGATATTTATAGGACCCTTAGTGCCCGATACTGCATTTACTCCTCATATGAGAAAGAACTTTAACTATTTTGTATGCATGTACCACGACCAAGGACTCATCGCTGTAAAATCCCTCTATTTTGATGAAAGTATAAATGTAAGCCTAAATCTCCCAATTATAAGAACTTCAGTCGATCACGGCACAGCATACGACATAGCTTATAAGGGAAAAAATCCATCAACCAAAAGCTATATCAATGCAGTAAAAGAAGCAGTAAGATTAATTCAAAAAAAACAAAGATATATTATCTAACGATAATCATTTATATCTATATCACTCTTTAAAACCTTCGCAGGAATACCGCCAACAATTGTATTATCAGGCACATCTTTTAATACTACAGCATTTGCTCCTATAACACAATTTTTACCTATTTTTACAGGTCCTAATATTTTTGCCCCAGGAGCAATCATGGTCATATCTCCAATCACAGGAACTTCATAGATTTTTGATGTCCCACCAATAGTAACACCAGCACCTACCAATACACTCTCACCAAGCACTGCACGATCGTGAATGACAATACCAATCCCACCATAACCCAAATCAGAATTTTTACCTATTTTTGCTCCCATACCAATATATGGACCAAATACTATTCTGATAAAAAATTTTATCAATGTCGGTAAAAGCGGAATCCTTTTATTGTGTAAAAACAGCCCAAAATTATATATCATCAATACTAACTTACCCAATTTAACAACCTTTTTTTAAATTTAAACCAAAATCGTCTTATTTTGAAACTTCTCCAATATGTTTTTCAACAGATGCAATTTTAGCCTTTAGACGTCCCTTTTTACCTTTTCTAATATCCATTTTTATAGAGGAGTAGACGCGACTAGAATGTGGTTCTAAAATTGCATAAGCATTTTGAACTACTTCCAATGCCTCCTCAACTGTATAAGTTTCGATAAGAGTACTCATCGCTGTTAATTGATACGGATAACCACTCTGGCTAACCATCTTTACAATTTTACTCACATACTCACTCTTACTCTCACCAACATCTGTTGGAAACATAGAAAACTCTAATAAAACACTCATAAAATTACCTTTTATTTTTTTTTCGTGATGCTTTGGCCAATTTTGCTTTCTTTTTAGCTTTTGCTTTGGCAGATACTAAATTTGGTGCTTTTTTTGCATTTATAACTTGTTTGGCTACCTCTTTTCCGCTCTTGTTAAATTCACTTCTCATAACCGCTTTTTCTTGATTTGCAAAATATGCCATCTTCTTTCCATTTGCCATATCTACACTAGATGTATTTTCTCTACTCATAATTTACCCTTTTTAGTTTTGAGATTATAATAAACTTCTTATTAAAGAGCTTATTTTAAGATATTGACATGTCGGGACAATATCTTCATCTTACCAACCTATTATCAAAAACAAAGAAGATAAAAAATAATCCATCACAAAAACCACAATCGCAGCATATACAACAGCAGTTGTTGTAGCCTCACCAACTCCTCTAGCTCCTCCTCTTGCATGATAACCTATGTAGGTTCCTATCATTCCTATAAAAAAGCCAAAAATAAAGCCTTTTAAGACTCCAGTCAAGATATCGCTCATATTTAGATACATATTGATTGTGTTTAGATATGCAGTTTCATTTATGCCAAGGGCATAGATTGAGATTAGGTATGCACTTAAATTTCCTAAAAAATCAAATAAAATGACCAAAAGGGGTAAAGAGAGTGTAGTTGCTATGATTCTAGGGATTAAAAGATATTTTTTAGAGTTTACGGCAAGTGTGTCTATCGCATCTATCTGTTCTGTTACTCGCATAGTACCAAGTTCTGCTGCCATCGCACTAATCGCACGAGAGGTTAACATCAACCCTGCAAATACTGGACCTAATTCTCTTGATATAGATATAAAGATAGGATACCCCATAAGATTTTGAGCACCAAACTGATGAAATGCTTGATATAGTTGTACAGCAGAAACAAGACCTGTAAAAGTACCTGTTAAAACTATAACACCTATGGAGCCAATCCCAATTATCTCCATCTGTTTTAGAATCTCTTTTACTCTAAATGGAGGTTTAAAGTATAGCGGCAAAAGTTTAGCTTGGAAAATCCAAAAACTTCCAAACCCAGAAAATGCTTTGATAAAATTTATAACTCTTCTGCCTAAAAAGGCAAAAAATTGTTCAACAAACGCCATGATTATGATATCTACCTCTTTTTTATTATTTTATGGATAAAAATATATAACTTTTCAAAAAAAACTAAACTTTTCTCTATCCTGTACGATATTGTTTATAAGTTAGAGAAACAATAATAACAAAAGGAAAGATAATCATGGCTGAAGCAATAGAGAATACAGAAGTTGAAGTTGAGAAAAAAAGTGGTTCAAATATGTTACTTATCATAGTAGCGGCTATACTTTTTATAATTTTAATAGGGGGAGCAGTTGCTGGATATTTGCTACTAAACTCTGACGATGAAGTTTTAAATGATGCAAACAAAGCACAGCAAACTCAAGTAGCAAATCAAAAAAGTACAACAAAAACAGCAAGAGGAACAAACTATGCTGAAATTGGGCAAATGTACCCGATGAATTCATTTGTAGTAAACCTATATAGTGAAAGTGGTAGTAGATATCTAAAAACCACACTTAATCTTGAACTTTCAAGTGAAGAGTTGGCTATGGAGCTAGATGCAAAAACCCCACTGATAAGAGATATAATCATAAAAACATTATCAGCAAAAACTTATGAGGAAATAAGTACGATTAAAGGAAAAGAGAACTTAAAGGATGAAATTGTGCTAAGTGTCAATGAAGTACTTTCAGATGGTCATGTAAATAATGTCTTTTTTACGGATTTTGTTATTCAATGATTGGTATTGATATAGTTAGTATCAAAAGATTTGAAAAGTTTTTAGAAAAGTTCCCCGAGCGTGCCTTAAAGAGATACTTAAACCCAGACGAAATATCTCTTATCGGCACTTCAACAAATAGAGCTGCTGGTTTTTTTGCAGCAAAAGAAGCAATTTCCAAAGCTTTGGGAGTCGGTATCTCAAAAGAGTGTACATTTACTGATATCATCATTCATAAAGACAACAAAAATGCACCCTACTTTACACTAAGTATCAAAATTATTGAAAAATATCAGATAACAAATACTGCACTCTCCATCACTCATGATGGCGGTTTTGCTATAGCAGTAGCCAAAATAGAGTCAAAAAGAGAAAACACAAATCCCATATGTCACTAAACTACACACTTAAATAACAAATAAGTTCTATCTTATATAAATTTATTTTAATATTCTTTATTTTAAGTTTTTACTAAAAAAAATTCTTCTAAATCCTACCCAAAACTAATCATTTCAGCCACATTTAGACGATATATAAAGTATGAGACTAAAAAAAGGAGTCGCATGAAAGAAAAAAAGAAAAAAGGGGGCAACATGTTCTTAATAGTAGGTACATTTGCTATCGTAGTGTTGATGTTAATTGTAGGTTTTATCGGAGAGAGTGTTGGAAGTATGTTTTCAAAAACAGAAGATTCTACAGAAGCTTCAACTTCAAGCGAAAACCACACAGAGCTTGTAGCAGTCTAACTAATTACCACCAAATACTAGGAGGTGATTAAATTTCACCTCAAGTATATAGTCTGCTACTATTTAATATTCTATTTAGTATACCTTGGTGCTTTCCAATGTGGCTTAGCATATCTTACTTTTTCATTTACATTAATTTTGGAACATAACACAATAATGTCACTATTATCACGCAATGCAAAGAGTACTGTATAAAATTTTTGATTGGTGATTTTAACTACTTTTAAGTTATATTTTTGTGAAAATAGCACTAAATCTCGCTCTTTACCAAAACTTACATAAAGCTTTCTTGTATCTTCATAACGCATTCTTTTTGACTTAATACCATTTTTATAATAAATCCTATTTTGATTTGAAAGAATCGTACGGCTCTTATCAGATTGAAGTACAAATTTCTCTACCTTTCCATTTGGATATGTTAAAAATTGTGCCTGCATTTGTAAAGCTACTAAAATTATAAATATAATGACTTTCATTTTTTATGTCCATATATTATTAATTTTGAAGAAGATAAAATTCCTGTATCATTTTTAACAATATCACTTATCTTAAGCTTCCAATTTCCTCTACTTACCTCATCTATAAATGCTACAGAACTAAAACCCCACTGATTGTAGACATCTTCTGTTATTGTCCCTCCATCAGCTAAAATAGATGTAGTATTTGAAGGAGATGTTAATGTAATTTTAAGGTCTCCACTATAGCTATGATTTGTGCTAATTTCAAGCATAACATACTCTACTGAGATATTCTCATCTATCTCAAATTCAAGATCCACCCCTTTAAGATCGTTGTCTTTAATAGGCAAAATTAATTTATCCAAATGTTTACTAATATTTAACTCTTTTGAAAGAGTTTTAAACTCTTTTGCAACACTAACAGCTTTTTGGGCATTAACTAATCCAAAACCATAATAAGGGCTTACCCATAACCCTGCACTATTTTGAATCCATGATGTATGATTATTATCAAGTTTATCACTACTATATGCAAGTATATATTTAACATCACGATAATCTAAATCTTTATTTGCCTCAAGCATCAAAGCAATCACACCTGAAACCATTGGAACAGCAGCAGAGGTGCCATTAAAGCTATCTGTATAATCATAATTTTGATTTTCAAAGATATCAAAATGGTCTCCTTTAACATCGTATCCATAAAGATCACCAATGAGATCTGTTGTAATAATATTAGACACACTCCTATCTTCATAACCCCCAGGTGCTACACAAAGAATATTGGCTCCATGATTGCTATAATTTGCAATTTTTCCATTCTGTGTTGTTGCTCCTATAACCAAAGTATATCTACTGTTTAAAATTGAGCTAAATCCACTATTGCTCTCTTCATTACCAGCAGCAAAAGTATAAATGATAGGAACACTCAACATCTTTTCAACAATTGCATCCAAAACCACCTGATCATCATCTAACCCAAAAGAGAGATCAGCACCCCAGCTATTTGAAGAGATATCTACACCCGGATACTTCATCGCATCTTCAAAAGAACTATCATCTAAACGACTAAAGACATTAAGCCCCACAAGTATTGATTTTGGAGCAACCCCACTGATTCCTATATCATTTTGCAAAGCTGAAATAATCCCTGCCACTGCAGTACCGTGAGAAGCATCCACAAAAGGATTTTCAAGCTCTTTTTCTGTAGGGCTTGGATCAGAACTTCCATCTTCATAGCGAAAAGAACGGGTTAAATCTATGTTTCCAGCTAAATCAGGATGAAGTGCTTCTATACCCGAATCCACTACAGCGATAGAAATACCCTCACCCAAATAATCTTCCCACACAGGTAAAACATTGATTCCAAATTTTTGATGTAAATACCATTGTCTCTCATAGAGAGAATCTGAAACTTGAAAAGATTGTGGGATAGAGTTATTGCTTTGATTACTCTCAACAGAAGTTTTATTTTCTTCACTAAACACTTTACTTTTGCCACAGGCAGATAACAATAAAGTAATCAGTGAAAAAAATAAAAGATGAGAAAACCCAAAGTCAAAAAGACTTCGGGTTTTTAAATAGTTACTCATCATTAATTTATACTATTTGTATCTGCAGGTGTGGCGATAAAAATTCTTTCAATTGCCATATCCATTATACTTGAAGGCATACCATTGTAAGTTGGAATACCCTTAATCTCAACAGCATAAACACTCTCAGCTTCAAGGTTTCCAAATGTGACCGTTGGCTGATTGTTCATGCCCGTATCAAGCTGCACATTGAGGATAGAATCAATCTCTTCTCCAATATTATTGTAAACTACAAAGTTTGCAGGTGTGATTTGGTAGTTATAATCCATATCTTCTATTCTAAATGTAATAGCATTTATTCCATTCCCATAATATGAAGTTACATATGGTAAATTAACTCGGTTTAAATAATCTCTATTTGCATCTATGCTAAACTCCTCTCCATTGACAGCATAAACAATCTCTGCATCTGCATAGATTTCATACGAATTATTTGTTATTGGTTGAATTAACATCATATTATCTGGATCAAAGATTAATGCTCCAGCATTTATCATATTATTCATATTCCATCTATCTTTAACATTGATACTTGATTTGCTAAGATTTATATCTACTCCTTCTAATACATTAACAGGAATCATAACAAAACTACTATTATCAAAAGAGGCATTTACCATATCTGTACTTCCTAATATATATGGGGTTTCAGGATTATTACCTACTGAGCCATTTTGTGAAATATATACCATTTCGCCCATTTCAACATAAGTCAACGGTATCTCTTGACTAAATTCATTAAGTTTTTGTGCTCCAAATGCCGCTTTGATACTCTCACCTGTTTTTAATGAAAGAATATAAGTTTTACTTACATTTAACTCTTCTGCTAATGTAAATATCACATTACCATAACCACCACCATCAACATCTATAATTGCTACTGTTGTATCATCATTAGCTTTTACTTCAAAAGCTACATTAGTCATTGTACCATTTTCTGCAAATGTCACTATATCATTTAAATCTACCGGTCGGTTAAAAAACATTTCAATCTCATTATTTTGCATAGAAGTAGTTTGAATCTCCTCTACCTTAACAGGTAGCAAATCAGGTTTAACATCTTCTACAAAAGTAACTGGCTCTAATAATGAAGAGTTGTTTATCACCTCATCACCTGTAAGTGGATTGATAAACACCATATCCTGCCCATCAACTTTTGAAAGTTCAAGTTGCAAAAGACTATAAAGTGTTCTAGGTACAGCAAAAAAGAGATGTGTTCTAGTCTCAACAGCACTTGAATTATCAGCACTTAAAATTCCATCATTTGGAGGAGTAGAGATACTATCTTCTACAATATCAGCACTACCACTACCACTACCACTACCAAACCCAAACTCCGGCACAAATACTTCACCATTTACTTTTACGCTAAAAAGTTCATCTAAATTATCTGTTTTCATCGGTGCATTAAAGTACATATTGAACATTATCATGCCTTCACCATAATCAGAAAGCGAAAAATCAACTGTTCCAACAGGATCAGTTTTTACAATTTGTGTCATTAGTGTATTAGAAGCTAAAACATTAGATTGGAGTGTATCTGTAAAATCTAAAGAGACTTCATAGGTTTTATTATAATCTGCTTCAAAAGAGGCGATAGACTGGTAACCATACTCCATTCTAATATAACACATTTTCTCATTATTAATCCACTCCTCATTAATATCCCATCTGTAACCATCATTAAACTCTACATTGACAGCTTCTCCATCAGAATTAACATGTAAGCTCTCTTCAATTAAATCATTTACTTTTTTAGTATAATCCATTTTGCCATATTTATTCCAACAACTCTCATACTCTGTACCTCCATACTCATTTTGATATGATTGAATATATCCAAGCGGTATTCTTACATTAGCACTGATATTACTAATTAATTTCATTGAACTCTCTGTCTCATTGTACACTTCTTGCAAATATGGCTGATTTACTGAAAGTCCATCAATCACTCTAAATGCATTTGGATTTGTAGCACTATCATCTTTTCGCACCGTTGCAAAGCTCACAAGTTTTGTATTATCAGGAAAAACAATATCAGATACCCCACTAAGAGAACTTAGCATTAACTCATAATTAGTATCAGGATCAATTGTAAATGCCACAGAAACCATCACTCCACTATCTTCTTGGATAAAAAAGAGTTTTCTTACAGGATGTACCTCATCAACAGTAATAGGTTCACCATAACTAGTAACTACAAGATTATCTTCTAAAAATGTTTTTTCATCTTCACTTAATCCTCCAAAGAAAAAGAGGTTCACTTTATGGTTAAAATACTCACCCGATACATTCATGTTTTGACTATATTGATTAGGCACAAAAAGCATTTTTGGTGGTGTTGAAAATTCTGTTGTTTTTTCAGGTATATTTACACCATCCATATCTTTATACCCAGAAACAGTGATTTTATATCTTTGATTTGGTGCCAATTTTTTCATATTAAAGTAAATTTCATATGAACCATTATAACCATTCTCTTGTCCAGCAACAATCTCTGCACTCAAACTACTATCAGTCAAGTTTTCTATCGTAATAGTTCCACTTTGTTTATCAATAGGTACATTAAACCCAACTCTTTGCACATCATTAAACAGATCTTCCATGCTCTCAGGATCCATATCAACAATAGACGGACTCATAGTTTTAAAAGTTGTTGTTTTTGTAATAACATTTCCTGACATATCTTTGGCTTCAAAAACTAATGTATAATCTGTACCGTATGCCAATTTATCATGTCTAAATGAGATATTTGCACTAGATGATTGATAGTTACCATACATATCACTATAGCTTTGACCATTAAACATAATATTTTTGCCACTAAACTCTTGTGAATTTAGAGTAAACTTAACAGTTGATGGATCAAGTTGATTTGCATGTTGTACATTTACATAGATATTTTGATTAACTGACACACCATCTACCCCACTGTCTGGATAAATCTCTTCTACCATAGCATCACCAAATACCAATGCATCATCCATAACCTTTATTGTCCCTAAAATTGCTTGTTGTGCATCTGTTGGCTTTAGTTCGTATTCAACACCTGTTTTAAATGATCCAAAAAGTGTAAGCTCATGATTATTGCTCCATACTTGTCTAAGGCTCAATGACTCACTCACCCCTTTTTCTGAAACTTTTAAATCAGCCAAAGCAGTTTGTTGTGAATCTGTCAAATCTGAAGGAAAATAAACTTGCATATATCTAGAACCTTGTACCATATTTGTAGAGGCAACACTCACCTCTTCAACATTAAAAGTGTAAATACGATCCTCATTGATAGGTCTATTTAAAATCTCTGATATCTCTTTTGCAAAAGTTAGTGTATATTCACCAGCTGATACTTTCTCTTTTGTTCTAATTCGTTGTCTATCATAGTAATCAACTTCAAAAGCGATCTCTTCACCTGCACTATTTCTAAGAGTTATGTACTTTTTAAAATTAGGTGTACTCATACTATTATAGTTATATATTCCAAAAGGTATTCCTTCATGATAAAGCTCTAAAACACCAAATTCCAGTGAAGTATCAATATATCCAAACTCATCACCATAATTACCAACTTCACTAAAACCACTATCCATATCGATTGCAGTTACAGCACCTGCAGTAACTGCAACCTCAAGCTGTTCTCTTTGATCTAAATAATCCGCTTTATATATAAGAATATAAGTTCCAACAGGAATACCAGTTAGAGCAAAATTACCATCCTCATCAGCAATACTCACATGGTCAGTTCCAGGGATATAAACTACCCCTGCACCTGAGATTTTTCCGCTAACTGACCCAGCAGCGGTAAGTGAAAAATCAACCACTTGTCTTGTCCCTTTTTTGAGTGTGATTCTTTGGACTGCATTTTTTGCATACCTATCATTTTTCGCAAAAATTTGATAATCACCATCACTAAGACCTGAAAGCTCATAATTCCCACTACTATCTGTTGTTGTTTTATAACTACTATTATCACTAAGATTATAAGCTGTAATATCTGCTTGAGATTTAGTTAACGACCTTGTTTTAGAACTATTTGCTGTCTCATCTAATTTTACCTTTCCAGATACAACATTAAATCCTTGTTTTTGATTATTTAAAACTTCTGGTTTTTGTTGTGCTATAGGCTCTATAGAACTATTACAGCCACCCAACCCCAGTGCACTTATAAGTGCAACTGAGAGTGTTATTGATACAAATTTTATTCTTTTCATTTTTTATTCCTTATTAATTAATTATTATTACTTGTGTTTGGTTAATAAACCCGTTACCGCCACTTACGACCAAATAATATCTTCCTGAAGGAAGAGTACTAAACATATAACTTCCACTCTCATCTGTGGTAATTGTTTCATCATAAAGTGAAAGGTCATCTGCATTATAAAGACGTACTTTTGCACCTGCTAAAATTTCTCCACCAGCATCTGTAACAACACCATAAACCGTATCTGCTTCATTTATCTCTTGCTCATCTGTAACTACAATAGATTGCTGTGCATTAAATAAAACTCCATCTATCTCAAATGAAAGTGAAATAGTATAAGTCCCACTCAAATCTGGGGTAATTGTGGCACTACTGCCATCTACTTGAAGTGTTGCTGTTGAACCTTCAGCTTTTGTAGTTAATTCCCATAAAGCATTTGAAGGAATTACAAAATTATCATCACTTAATGATGCATCTATCTTAAATTCACTTCCTAAAACTTGAACCGTATTTTCTGCAGCAAGTGCAAGTGTTACAGTTTTAACCTCAATCTGAATCGTTGATATTTCACTTTGGATATCATCTTCGTTTGTAGCTACAACACTAACTGTATAAATACCAGGGTTAGAAGCACTAAATGTTACACCACCTGTATGTGCAAAAATTTCACCACCCTCAGATACACTCCATTTTAGACGACTTACAACACTAACTGTTGCTGTTATTTCTACCTTAGTTGATGCCAAAATCTGACTCTTTTGTGCTTGCAATGTTACTACAGGTTTTGCTACTAATTCTTCTACTGTAATAGTTTCACTCTGTTCTTTTATAAATTCACCATCACCAACTTCTAATTTCAGTGTATATGTTCCAGCTATATCTATTTTATATCCACCACTACTCTTTGTTGAAATTTCCTCATCATTTAAAGACCATTTATAACTCACACTGTCCAAATCAGGATCTGAAGCAAGTGCACTAAATTGAATACTTTTCCCAACTTTAAGCACTGTCGGTAATACTTTAAATTGATTAATCACAGGAGCTTTGTTTGTAACAATTTCAATAGTTCTTTGGCGTCTCACACTATTTTTACCATCACTTACCACCAACTCTACATTGATTTCACCACTGATAGTAGAATCTAGTACCACTTTGGCATTGTTATTTTCAGCATTTGTAACTGTTAATGCCCCACCACTATGTGTAGCACTCCAAGAATAAGTGACATTTCCACCTTCTGGATCTATTGCCAAAGCATTAAAGGCTATCTCTGTTTCTACTTTTGCTTTAGTAGGCACAAAAAAGCTACTAATACGAGGCGGTTTATTTTCTAAAATCTCAAATAACACCCTTTTTGATGTTATTTTTCCATTCGCATCTTTAACATCTACCTTTATAGCATGACGACCCACACTTAGAGTAGAGATATTATATGTTCTACTATTTACTTCACCAAAACCACTTACTGCTAAATTACTAACAATCTCTCCAAAATCATACAAAAGGTTTGTACCTTCAGGATCACTTGCTGATACTGTTACAGTAATTTCTGTTACTTCTTCACCTTGAACATCTTGAAGTTTATCACCCACTTTCGTAATAGTTTGTGGGTTAAACGAAATATTTTCAATAATAGGTTTTAAATCATGTTCAATCACAAGTGTAATCTCTTTTGAGATATAAACTCTCCCATCTGTAACAGAAACAGTAATTGGAAAAATTCCTACCTTCCCACTTGGATTAATATTTAAGATATTATTAGAAACAGTTCCTAATGATTCATTTAGACTCCATGTATAAGTTAATGTATCTCCATTGGTATCTGTTGCATTAGCGACCAAGTTAAATGCTTCACTACTTGTTTTGACATAAACCATTTTATCAATTGTCTGTGACTCTTTTGAAATACTCAAATTTACAGGAGCAACATTATCATCTGCAACAAACCTAAAGTTTCTCTCTATTTCATCAATTCCATCACTAATATAAATTACTAAATGGTAATCTCCATTTGCTATACCATTATCAACTGTAATCTCATTATCTACTACCGATACATCACCAACTTCTTCTCCAAATAAAAACATTTTAGCTGCATAATTAAGCATTGCACCATCTGGGTCATATGCATCAATAACAATCACCATATTTGAAGCTTTTGTAAAATCTTTGATGAAACCAGTAATGCCATCAACAACTGGTTTAGCATTTTCACTTACAATCATACTCTGTACGATTTGGGCACTTAAATCACCATCTATCTCTTCAACTTTAGTTGTAAACTCCAGTTTCCCTATACTTTGTGGTGTAATTGTCGCCATACCTTGCAATACATCTATCTCATTTCCATCATATATAATTGTCGTTTTAAGTGTATTATTATCAGGATCATATGCATTTACATAAATATTCATCGGCTGATCCAAAATCGGCTCATCCCATGTAACACTTTTTATAATCGGTGCAATATTGGTCGAGATTCTTATCTCTCCTGCATCAAGTGTTATACCTCTTTTTACTTCTCCATCAATATTTTTAGAACCTAATAGTTTTGTATTATCATTTGCATCATAAACATTCAACTTGAGATTAGATTGTCCCATCATAGAAGCTTCATTAATCTCAAAACTAAATTTTCCTTGGGCATCCGTAGTAGAAAATAACCATCCATAACTAGTGTAAACAAGCACCCCCTGAACAGGTACTCCTTTATCATTTATCACCGTTCCATCAATATTTGCACTTCTTCTATCTATAACAAAATTTTTACCACTATGATCTTGATCTTGCTCATTTTCTGCAATATTAATCACATTAGGACGCACAATATCACCATTGATTGGATCAATAGCTCTTAAAGTCTGCCCACCTTCTTTGTAAAAAAGTACCATTTGGTAATTACCATTTTCATCACTTTGCACACTTTGAGAATCGCTATATATTGTGATATTTGCAATACCATTTTTTCCACTTGGAGCAAATGGATTACTCACTTTTCCACTAACAATAAATGGCTGTAGAGAAAATTCAAAATTATGTTCTATATTTTTTGCTTGTATATCTGCATCACTAATTGTGATGGTTAAATCTTTCTCTATGAATCTAGCATAAAGAGAAACAAGAATTCCAGCTTTAATTGTAACAGTTTTTCCACTTTGAAGTTTGTTAAGTGGTAACAATAACTCATATACTCCATTTTTAACATATACTTTGTTAAATAAACCACTAGCCTCATCATGAATCTCTACATACCCATCTTGAAAATCAATCACATTGTCATTTTCATCTTTAAAGCTAATTAATCCTGAAACTTTAAAACTTCTAGTATCTAAAACTATAGTTTTATCACTTTTGCTAACAAACTTACTAGAACTAGTAACAAAACTTCCAGTATCATATGAAGCTATTACTTTTGTGCTATTTTCTTTTGCAATTTCTAGAGTCACCAATCCTTCACTATCTGTAGACGACGAACTTCCCACACTTTTTACTACAACTCCATTAAGAGGATTGTTATTTAAATCTTTAACAAATAAAGTAACTTCTTGCATCTGATAATTACATACCAACTTTTCACTAACTTGTTGACTTTGTGAAGAATTACCCAAAGTTTGTACAAAAATTGACTTAGATTTAGTTCCATCTGGATATTCAAGATATAACTCTACTTTAGAGTTTGCTTTTGCACCTAATTTTGAGTAAGTCAAATCTGAAGAAACCAATTCTCTAAATGAACGACCTGTATAGTCTGAGCCTTTAGAAACCACTACTGTACCAGCAGGAATATTCGCCCCAGCATTAACTATTACCTCTCCATTCATATATTTAACTTCTCTTGGCATATCACCATTCCAATAACTAAAATGCCCTACACTCCCTGATATATAAAGTGTATCTCCAGCATCTGCTATACTGTTAGTATTTAAATCTTCAAGAATCAATTCACCATCTACCGCTTTACCATCTTTAACTTGTCTTATCCAAGTAGCTTCTGTTTGAGAATAGTAATATAGAGGTATAGTTCTTTCACCTTTATTGTAGTTATCTGCATATTGTTCAAACTGAGATGAAGGTATCTTCATCTTAAGTGTTGCAGTAGAATCACCCTGACACTCACCACTACTTTCATCATAATCACTTCCATCAAAACAGTGAATTTCTTCACCATCTGAAGTTGTCATAGAGATACTTGACATAACAACAGATTCCAACATAGTATCACTTTGATTAGTTGAACTTGTGATACGACTTGACCTTGGTTCTTTTGAAGGTTTGTAAGTAAAATCTCCTATTGCTGATTTTAACTCTGTTTTAGGATCAATAGTTGTTATATCAAGAAAAATTTGTGTATTTTTATCTGCTTTTGTAGACCTGCTGACTCTTTTAGCAATTCTATCAATCTGAGATTTTTTAATACTAAGCATCACTGAATTATCATGTGTCTTAAATACAACATCACCTGCATTAACCTTTGTTGATGCTCCCATAGCGAATCTTGTTGTTACTCTTCCAGAATTTAATTCTCCTAAGTCAAAAACTTGTCTTGAACCAATTGGTTTTAAAGATACTCTAATACTATTTGCTTCAAGCATTGCCATATCTATACTCTGTTGCTGTGGTGTAAATCCATCTGCATTAAGTGTTAAAATATCACCAACCTTTAATATAGCTTTTGAACTTATAGTAATAGAGCTATCTTGATTAGAAATTGCATCATAATTTTCATTCTCTATTTTTGAATCAAAAAGTGTCTGTGAACCTCTTTGAATAGTTAAAGAAAAATTATTTATACCGATAGAAGAGTTAAGTTCATTCTCTGCATCACTTTTAGTGTAAATGGTAAAACCATAATTACTTCTTGTTGCCTTTATAGGTGATTTACCTGGTATATCTTCTTTGGTATCATCATCACCTGGAAGACTAGAACTAGGAGGTTCTGACGGTTCACTACTCCCTCCACATCCTGTATAAAGAAAGAGTGCAGTCATACACACAATTATATATTTAATCATGCAACACCTCCTTAAAACTAATATTTTGAAGCAATATTATTTTAAATATCTGCTCATCAACTCCATTGTATTCTAAAATTACATTTATCATACAAACCTCCTTTCAAAATATTTAAACTACACTTTCTACATCGGCAAAAAGTTAATATACTTTAATTATACTTAATTTAAAAATGTATATTAATTTTTTTACCTTATTGGAATTTGATAAATATTAAGTCAGATATTTTTTTGATTTTAGTATTTTTGTGTAGTCAATCTTGAAAAATCAATTTTCACCTCCATACTATAATAGAATTTAGAAAATCTAGTTTTTTACAATTTAAAAAAGTGCATAAAAATAGATATTTATGCACTTTTTAAGATTAAAGGCAGTAATACTATCTTACATACCCCAACCCTACAAGCTTATTAAATATACGACTCACAATCGCTCCAGTCGCCTTCCCTCCGTGTCCTCCATGTTCGACTAAAACAGTTACAACATAACGAGGATTTTCATATGGTCCATAGGCGGTAAACCAAGCATGAGATCTATTGTAATACTCCAAGTCATATTCACTCATCCTCTCCTTCTCCTCTTGTGGGATTCCGACTACTTGGGAGGTGCCTGTTTTTCCAGCTATGGTGATTATAGAGCTGTTATACTTTGTGGCGGTTCCTCTTTTTGCGTTGCAGACATCATACATGCCCTCTTGTATGATTTTTAATTTACTCATTTCAAGAGGGTTAAATATCTCTTTTGTTTCATATGTGATAGTTCTTGAATCTATCTTTTTTACAAAGTGAGGGATTACCTGTTTTCCAGATGCAATCATCGAGGTGAACAGTGCTACTTGCATAGGAGTTGCTAGGAAATTTCCCTGACCTATTACTGTGTTTAGAGTTTCTCCTTTGTACCAAGACTCTCCATATTTATCAAGTTTCCAGTTTCTACTAGGGACTGTTCCTATAAATTCATTTGGCAAATCTATGCCTGTTTTTTTACCAAAACCGTATCGTGTCAAATCAGTTGAAATCTTATCAATCCCAACTCTAAGCCCTCCTTTATAAAAGTAGTCATCACAACTCTCACTTATAGCTCTTCTTAATCCCACCACTCCATGTCCATAGCTGTTCCAGCATCTAAACTTTCTATTTCCAAGGCGAAGTTCTCCACTACATAAAAAACTCTCATTTTCATCTATTAAGCCTGAGTTTAGAAAGCTAAGAGCCACTGCTATTTTGGTTGAAGAGCCAGGGGGATAGAGACCATTTATAAACTTATTTGTAAATGGATGATCAAAATCCATAATGAGCTTTTTCCAATCTTTTGTACTTATTCCTCGAACAAAAGAATTGATATTAAACTCAGGGAAACTTCCCCCAGCTAGTATCGCTCCATTTTCAATATCCATAACTATAACAGCTCCACTTCTAGCTCCAAAAATCTCTTTTATATATCCTTGGAGCCTCATATCGATTGTCAGTGTCATATCAGAGCTTTTTGGTGCTTCTTCACTTAAAAGCTCTATCTCTTTGTTTGAAGCGGTTACTTTACTCTCTCTTTTACCCATCGTTCCACCTAAAATCGATTCATACTGCTTCTCTATACCACTTTTACCAACCACACCTAAATACTTTGCTACTCTATTGCTATCTATCTCTTTTTGGTTTGCTTTTGAGACATACCCTACTACATGAGAGGCTATCTCATCATATGGATAAAATCGTCTTGAAGTTGGCAAGATTGTGATATTTGTATAGTTAGAAAAAGTGACAAATTTATCAATCATATCTTCATAAGCGATAAAATCTACAACTTTTATAGGTTTATGGTTATAGGGAGAATCAAATTTTTTATAGATTTTTCCTAATTTTTCACTCTTTAGTTTTGGAAATTTTTGAATGATAAAAGATATCTCTTTTTTAGATTTTTCTCCTAAATGAGCCTTTATGTAGATGCTAAATCCAAGTCTATTCATTGCAATGATAGAGCCATTGATATCCCTAATCTCTCCTCGTTTTGGAGCGATATATTCGATATTTATTATGTTTCTTTTACTAAGTTCTTGATAGTATTCATTTGATTTTATACTCAAAAAATATAATCGAGAGACTACAGCAATCCAAACGAAAATAAATATAAAAGCAATAAACTTAATTCGTCTATTCATAACAATAAAAATGCCAAAAATATATCAGTCACAATAAAAACAAGATATGCCCAACCGATATCTGGTCTCTCTAAATTAAAAATATTCGATAAAAAAAGATTAAAGAGAAAATAACCAACATAACCAAATATGATATACAATATAGGCAAACACCATTTACACTCTATTGACTCTTTAACAATTTTTAAAACAGCTCTATAAAAAAGTAAAAAAAACATCAAAAACGAGAAGAGAAAAAATCCATAATTTATCTCAATAAAAGCCATATAGATAAAGATAAATAGATTTTCAAGATAATAATCCTCATCCTCAAAATGCTCAAACAGATAATAGACACAAAGCCCGATAAGAGGAGTAAGATAATAAAATATCGGAGCTATTAACCCATATATCATCGCTAGAGCAAAAAATATATAGGTAGGGTTTACAGCTCTAAGATTAACGCTATTTCGTCGCATATTGGGAAATGTTTGCATTTAATACAATCAGCCCAAATTTTATGTTCAGGCAAAGACTCTTTTGGAATTTCATCAAAATTTAGTTTTTCAAAAAATCTCTTCTCATATGTGAGTGTAAAAACTCTTTTGACTCCAAGTTCTTTTCCTTCAACAAGTGTTCTTCTCACTAGCTCTTGCCCAATTTTCTTACCTCTAAAACTCTCACTCACTATCAAGCTTCTAACCTCAGCTAGATTGTGGGCATAAACATGCAAAGCTACAAAACCAACTAACTCATCACCACTTTTGGCTAATGTATATGACCTTATATTTGTCGCTATCTCATCATTTGAACGAAAGAGAATTTTTCCACTCATCACCTCTGGCTGGACAAGAGATTGCATAAGAGCTACATCTGTTAGTTTTGCTTTATGGTAAGTTATACTCATCATATACACTTTTTAAAAAATAGAAGTTCAAAAATCTTATCAATAGCTTTTTGGATGCCACTTTTTTTAAGATTTGAAACCAAAAGTGCATCTGGATATTTTCGTCTTAAGGCACTTAACTCTTTTTGATTTAATTTATCAGCTTTTGTAAATATCTCTAAAATCTCTTGATCCCCTCGCTTGATACTTTGAAGATACTCCCTTACATCTTGGTCTATTGGCATGTTAGTGTGTCTTGCATCCAGAAGATGGACAAAAAGACGAATAGAACTTCTATCTGTTATAAATTCCGTCAAACTCTTTTGCCACTGCTTCTTTTCACTCTTAGATACTTTTGCATAACCAAATCCAGGTAAATCCACAAGACGAGCCATCATCCGCTCCTCTTGGCATAAAAACTTGATATCAAAAAAATTGATAAGTCTAGTTTTTCCTGGAGTTTGCGAACTTTTTGCTAAATTTTTTCTATTTGTGAGTGAATTTATAAAACTGCTTTTTCCAACATTGCTTCGCCCCATAACCGCAATCTCACTCATGTCAGCTGGAAGAGCTAATTTTATAGAGGGGGCAGAAACGATAAACTGTGCATCTATTATACGAACCATATCTACTCATCCACCGTAAAAATAAACTTTACAGGTCTATTTTTACTGCCACTTATCTTTGATTTTCCACTTATTCGGTCTATGGATATTCGCTCACCTTTTAAGATTTGGTTTTTAACAGTTTCTACCATATTTACATCTCCAGATGCTATATATTTTTTCGTTAATGGCTCATAAATAATTTGATTTGATGAACCTTCAAAGTTTTGATTTTCAGTCTTTACTTTAAATGAGACAGCTCCTTTTGCTTCATACTTTATCGGTTTATTGTCTTCACCAAAAACTATCATAAGGCTATCTGCTTTTATCTCATCACTCCCTTTTTTTATATGAACCGAACCTTTAAAATATGAGACTTTTTTAAACTCATCCGCTTCAAAACTATCAGCACTTACAGTAACCTGCTCTTTAGCAAAAAGTGATAGTGAACAAAAAAGGAGTATTATAAATATATTTTTCATAACTTCTCTCTCTCTTTTGGACTCTCATATCTTATTTTTGTTACCTCTATTTTGCCACTTTTTTGATCATACAAAAAATCATCTCCCCAAATATTACCCTGCAAACTACTTAGAGTAAAAGGAGTAGCAGAACTTACGATATCAGTTTTGCTATTATACACTAAATCTTGGCTCTTTATCTGCATCGATTCATTGTTTTCATAAGATGCATTGCCAGAAAGAGAGATAATATCTCCTTTGAGTGTTGCATAATCAGCAGTTATCTGATTTTGTAAATCTTTTTTAAAGAAATTTGCTTGGACATCTACTATCTGCACCTCTTGGCTATATTTTAAAAGTTGTGAAGCTTTTAGTGTAGACTCTACACCATCTTTTGTGATAAGATATCCTTCAATATTTTCAAATGCAATGTCAGTAAAATCTATATCCTTTTTTATATCCCTATTATCTTTAAAATCTTTAGTTGTTAAAAAAACAATTTCTGCCAAAAAAAGCAAAATCGCAATCGCAAAAACCTTTAAAGCCACTCTTTTAAAAACCTCTCACTAAGCCCATCTTTCTCTATGATTATCTCTATCATCTCTCGCACTGCTCCTTCTCCGCCATCTGAGTTTAAAACTACATCTACACTCTCTTTTATCTTTGAAGCTGCATTATTTGGAGCAAATGAGCATCCACAAGCTTTTAACATATTATAATCATTCAGATCATCGCCAATAATTGCAACATTTTCTGCTTTTATTCCTTCAAGGAGCAAAACTTCATCTAGTTTCTCTTTTTTATAACGAATCCCTTGATAAATATGTGTCAAGTTTAACTCTTTGGCTCTTTTTTGAACAATTTTTGATTTTCTTCCTGTAATGATGATAGCTTTTTTACCCATGCGAATCCAAGTTGCAATTGCTAAACCATCTTTGACATTAAACGACTTTATCTCATCTCCACTTTCAGTATAGGTAATCATACCATTTGTTAAACATCCATCTACATCAAAAACTAGCATCTCAATCATAAGATACCTTTTGTGCTAGGAACTCCAACACGAGAATTTTTAGCAGTTGCTCGTCTAAGAGCTACTGCAAATGATTTAAAAGCTGCCTCTACGATATGGTGTCTGTTTTTCCCTCTTTGACATACGATATGAGCAGTAATCCCAGCATTAAAACATAAAGCTCTAAAAAACTCTTCAACAAGCTCTACATCAAAATCACCAATCTTATCTCTCAAATCAATCTCAAAATGCAAATATGGTCTATTGCTTAAGTCCAATGCAGTATTTACACTAGCTTCATCCATGACAACAGTAGCTTCACCAAATCTCTCTACATTTTCAATAGGAAAAATCTCTTTTCTCAAAGCCTCCCCTATAACAATACCCACATCTTCAACACTATGATGATAATCAACTTCAATATCCCCATCACAAGACAACTCCAAATCAAGAAGCCCATGTTTTGTAAATGACTCAAGCATGTGATCAAAAAAACCTATACTTGTATTTATACTACTCTTTCCACTACCATATAGCTCTAACCTTGCTACGATATCTGTCTCTTTTGTTTTTCTTTCTATCTCTACCATCTTACTTCCTTACGATAAACGCACCTTGATAATTTGCAGTTTTTATAAAATCTCTCGCCTCTTCAACACTTTTAAACCCAGATAACATCACTTTATATATCGTTTGATTATCATAAACTTTATCTCTTACCAATGGATTATAACGACCATTTGCATTATAACATCTTTTTAGATATGCCAAAGCCTTATCCTTTGAGCTAAAAGATGCAACTTGCACAAGATAATCACCACCACTTACAACTTGAATTTCATCTTGTTTTTTAGGTTTTTGTTCAAAATTTTTCCAAACACTTTTTTTCTCTTGAACTTCTTTTTTATGCAGATATTTATTTGCTGCTTCATCAAAATGCAAAACTTCTACTCTAACCTTAGCTGTCCCTTTCTTAACCATATCTATATCATATGCTGCTTTGTTTGAAAGGTCAATTATACGATTTTTTACAAATGGACCTCTATCATTTATTCTTACAGTTACAGATCGGTTATTGCTTAAGTTTGTCACTTTTACAACTGTATTCATAGGCAAAGTTTTATGAGCTGCTGTTAAAGTATGCATATTGTAACTCTCACCATTTGAAGTTAATTTACCATGAAAATCATCTCCATACCAACTAGCAATTCCTTCAAATATATCACCTTCCTTTACAGTATCAGGATAATATTTTTTACCCAAAACAGTATAAGGACGCATAGTAGCCCTATACATCGGTTCTGTAGCTATAGGTTCACTTGGTTCATAAATTGATGAGTCAAATTCTGGTGGTATAAAGGGGTTTTTAAAAGCACATCCGATAAGAATAAGTAAAAAAGCTAATATAAAAACCGTTTTGAAAGACATTGAAAAGAACCCATCCCATCGTTAAATTATATTTATTATACAAAAATAGACTTTACTTTTTAGTTTTTTTAAAATTCAGCTATACTCTCAAAAAAACAAACCAAGGTCAAACTTATGTCAAAACATCCAACACTTCTACAACAATTTCGCTCTTTTTGCTTTCAAAATTCTATCACAGACTTAGACAAAGCGATAGAATATTTTGCTGTTTTTGGCGGGATGGGATGGGATGTAAACATGTCAAAATCTCTTGATTTTTTAATAGAAAAGAAAATTTTGAAAAACTATAAATATATTCATGCAGACATCACAACTATTACAAAAAGCAACAACATACACCACTTACTACTCACAGCTCTTGCAACTGGTGATAGACGAGAACATTCTGCATTTAAAAAAGCTAATGTTGGAAGAAATGTAGGAGAAAACTCTATAGATTTTCTTGTTGATAATGGACTTTTGATAATTGACAAATTTATTGAAAAACCAGTAGCTGACGATGAAATATCTGAAAAGCTTCTTTTTGTACAGCCATTTATGCGTTTTTGGTTCTCTTGCATCTCACCATATTATAAAGGTATCAAAGAAGGAGATTATAAAGAGGTAAAAGAGCGTTGGATTCACATTCAAGAAGGCTTTTGCAATTATATTTTAGAACAACTTACGATGGAAATTGTAAAAAATAGTTTTGATGAAGACCCAATAGAGCGTATAGGTTCATATTGGGATAAAAATGTTGAGATAGACATCTTGGCTAAGACAAAATCTGGCAAGATGATTGCAGGTTTATGTAAATACTCTAAAGCAAAAGCTGGAAAAAACGAATTTGCTAAGCTAAAAGAAAACTGTAAGAGAGCAGAATTAGATATAGATACTTTTGTCATATTTTCCAAAAATAAATTTTCAAATGAACTTAAAAAAGAGAAAGGTGAAAATTTAAAACTTTTTTCTCTTAAAAATATTCTTACTCTTTTAGAGGAGTTAAATCAAAAAGATTTGTTGGTAAATACAAATAAAAGATATTAGATAGGGATTGAAATGAAAAAAACTTTATTATTAGAAATAGCCAAAAATTCTATAAAAAGTCACTTTGGCAAAACAATGCTTGAGACTAAAACACTATCCAAAGATAATCCTCAGCTGTTAGAACAAGGAGCGGTTTTTGTCACTTTGACTCTTGATGGAGAGTTACGCGGTTGTATCGGTTCGATAATCGCACATAGAAGTTTATTGGATGATTTGATACACAATGCAAAAGCAGCTGCTTTTGAAGATCCTAGATTTCCTCCTTTGAGTGAAGAAGAGTTTTCAAAAATTGATATAGAACTCTCTTTGCTTAGTATGCCAAAGGAGATACCTTACAAAGATATAGAAGATTTAAAAAGCAAAATCAGTGTAAATGTAGATGGTGTGGTTTTAAGAGATGGTAATTATCAATCAACATTTTTACCTCAAGTTTGGGAACAGTTGCCTTCGTTTGATCTATTTTTTGCACATCTTTGTCAAAAAGCGGGTCTTGGTACAGATTGTCTTCTTAATCATCCACAAATATTTACTTATCAAGTAGAAAAGATATCCAAAGGAGATTGTGATGAGTCATAGAACAATGAGTGTAGCTGGAAGTTTTTATCCTAGCAGTTGCAAAGAGATAGAGCAAATAATCACTAAGTTTAACAATATACAAAAAGAAGTTCATCAAATATCTTTTAATCCAAAAGCTATTATTTCTCCACATGCTGGGTATATTTATAGTGGATTTACTGCAAATTGTGCTTATAAACTGATAGATAAAAGCTCTGTAAAAAGAGTAGTTGTTATAGGTCCAAGCCACAGAGAGTATATCAAGGGAGCTAGCATTGCACTGCATAAGTATTATGATACTCCATGTGGGAGCTTAGAGATAGATACTGCTTATAACCAAGCATTAGGGCAAAAATATAGTTTTTTAACTTTTGTAGAAAACCTCCACTTTGAACACTCCACAGAGACTCAGATGCCATTTATCAAACACTATTTTCCAGATGCAAAGGTGGTAGAGATAGTTTATGGAGAGGTCGAGTATCAGCAGTTAGTTCCTTTGGTGGAAGAGGTATTGGCAGATGAGAAAACTCTCATTGTTATCAGTACAGATTTGAGTCATTTTTATAAACTTTCAAATGCAAATACTCTTGATAGTATTTGCCTTAAGGCTGTAAAAGAGCTTGATATTAAGGGTATGCAAGGTTGTGAGGCATGTGGTATAATTGGGGTTAAAGCATTGTTAAGAGCTGCAAAAAACAAATCACTTAAAAGTCAGATTATTGATTATCGTACTAGTTATGATGCAAGTGGTGATGATATGAATGTAGTTGGTTATATGTCAGCGTTGGTAGGCTAATTTCTAATTTTTATAGCCATACCTTTTTCTATTACAGGAAAGTCTGGATTTAGTTTTGTAAGAGTAGAAAATGTGTTGTTAAATTTCAAACTGATTGAGTAAGCTGTATCGTCTTCTTTTACAAAGTATGTGAAAATCTCACCACTCTTTAGCTCATTTTGTACTATTTGAATATTTTGTTTTTTCTCTATTTTTGATGGCTCTACTTCCTCTATATTATCACCTATTAAAACTATCTTCTTTCCAATTTTCAGCATAGTTTTTAGATTTGGATTTAGATTTTTTATAGCTTCTATTCTTATGTTAAATTTTTTACTTATCAAAGATAATGTATCACCATTTTTTATAGTATATGTAAAACGCCCAACAGAAATATTCTGATTAGTATTTTTTTTAAGATTTTTTAAATACTCTTGGGGCAAGTAAACATGATATTTTTTTTTATATGAAGGAAGTCTTGAATTTAACAAATGAGGATTACAAGTTTTTATTTTTTTAAGAGATATACCAACTTTTTTAGAAATAGTATTTAAACTCATTCCTCCACTAAAAAAAACTTCTACAAGTTTTGAAGTAGTACAATTTCCAAAAAGATGATTTGCATCATTTTTTATAATAATTTCATCATCATATGCCAACAGTGCAGCGATTATGATACGCCTTATATAATCTCTTGTCTCTCGTGGAAGATATTTGTTATTGTCATCAATTAAAACTGCTAAATCATCAGTTCCTACTTTTTTTATTACTCTTGCTAACTTAGTTTGACCACAATTATAAGCAATTGCAGCAAGATACCATTTTCCAAAACGACCGTGAAGATAATTTAAATACTTTATTGCAGCCTCAGTAGATTTTATAGGGTCTAATCTCTCATCAATACTGCCATTAACTTTGAGCTCAAACTTTTTGGCAGTTAAAGGCATAAGTTGCCAAAGTCCAGCTGCGTTTTTATGAGATTTTACATTTGCAAGAAATCTTGACTCTACCATCGCCATATAAAGAAAAGTGTCTGGTATCCCAGATTCATCGAGTAACTCATGAAGATTTGGCATAAAGATATTGCCTTTTTTAAGAGTTTTTAAAAAATACATCACTTTTAATTCATCAATATTATTTTTCATCTTTATATATTTTGGATTATCCATATAAGATGCATCTATATCCAAACTATTCAAAATTCTAATTTCATCAAGTTTGCTAAGTTTTAACTCTTTTGCATTTAGAAGAATTATAGATAGTGCTATTATTAAAAAAATCTTTTTCAAAAATAACTCATTGAAATTCTTTGAAAAGTGAGTTTGTATTTTGTC
>Ga0256834_1000021_pt1 | contig 123937 bp, 89 predicted proteins | sample 4281140metaG_FD_190536 | JGI IMG/M metagenome (GOLD analysis project Ga0256834, IMG submission 190536) | Hydrothermal vent microbial communities from East Pacific Rise, Pacific Ocean - 4281-140 | ecosystem: Environmental > Aquatic > Marine > Hydrothermal vents | place: Pacific Ocean: East...
TTATTCTGCAGCACCAACCCCGTAAAAGGTATCACTCCACCCGAACCATCCGGTGGGGTAGTAACCTGTACATGCACACGATAGGACTCGGTGGTGACAACGAATGTCGCGGTAACAGTACAATCGGTCACCACGAGGGCGGTAGTATAAGTATTGCCATTCAGATCACCCCAACACCCGACTACTGAGTCCAGCACATAGCCTGGGTCTGGCATAAGCGTGAATGCTGTGGTGAGTTGATTCTCAACCAATTGTGGAGTAGAGGGGTCTATGCTACCGCCGCCAATCACAGCCGGGGTTACCGTATGCACTTCAATACAACGCACTTCAACAGCCACATGCCTCCCTGAAATAACTCCCGGATTCGGTGACCATGTACTCGAACCCACTGACGATACAAAACAAGCCAGATCATCCGCCGGCTGGCTCGCTATGGTTACATCATAGGGCGACCCATCTATTTGCAATGGAAAGGTATCATCCTGGGGTGAATATATCAGGTCATCCCCACCGTTATTTTGCAATACCAACCCCGTATAGGGCAGCATAGAACCAGAACCAGGATCGTACGGTGTATAAACCTGGACACGCACATGAAAGTAGTCAACCACACATTCCACATTCAGGAAGAGATCACCCTGCACGGTACCTGAAAGGTAGCCAGAGCCATTAAATATACAGGTCTGACTGGGATCGCTGGGACGCAGATTAACCCGGAATGAATATTCGCTGTTCTCGGCTTGATTCTGAAATTGGAAACTGGCATCTGAGTCGGTCAGTGAAATGATCTCTCCTGTGGAATTGTTGATCAACTCCAGCGTGGTGAGCAAACCGGTGATCTCGCCCTTTACGCTGTACTGATTTTGATGACAGAAAACCGCCACATCAGTAACATCACTGCCACTTATACTCCCATAACCCCGGTTCACGGTACACCATAGCCCAGCTGGTTGATTCGCTACGCTGACCAGATAATCGCTGCCATCCTGCTGGGGCGGAAAAAGAAACTCGTTCTGCCCCGAGGCTACATTGATTTGCACTCCGCCATGGTTTTGCAGCACCAGACCCGCGCTGGTCAGTCCCGTGACATTCCCGGCGATGGTATGCATATCAATCTCACACTTCACTTCAACGACTACATCTGTGTAGCCGACCACACCTGTTTCATCATAAACCGTACAAGTGTAGTTTGGATCAGCGGGCGTATCAGCAACCGTCAACCAGTAGTTGGCCTGGGTTTTCCGGCGTGTTGGCAAGGTAGTTAGCCCGTTGGCGTTGACCGTTATGTTGTCACTCGCATGGTATTCATTGACCGTCAACGTTTCACCAGCAGGCAGACCTGTTACATCAACACTTACCGTGTAGCGCCTTATAAAGATCGTGGTAGCACCCCTGCCAATAACGATATTTGACCCGTACCCGCGTTTGGCGGCATTTACAACCAGAATTTCACCGTCGATACTCACGTTCATGCCGAAACGCTCAAATTGACTTGGGTCAGCCCATGCCGTCGGAGCTCCGTACGGGCCTGTTCCATCCGGCAAACCATCAACCGGCCCCTCTTTCAGGTAATTGATCTGACTCCAGCTATTACCTGTTCGGGAAAACACATAGGCAGCACCGGCATCCGTTTCGCCATTATCGTAGTCTCCCCTGCCTCGACCAAAACCATCTTCGTTCGGCGCCCCCACAACCACGGTATGGCCATCAATGGCCACACTTGTGCCAAACTCATCTCCAGCTTCAGCTGGCGGGTGTGTTGTATTACTTGCTTTGAGGCGAGCCTGCTGGCTCCAGGTTGACCCGCTGCGTTGAAAAATATAGGCGGCGCCCGCAGCATAGGTGAAATTATCATCTTGAGAGGGATTTGGATTCACTCCGACCTGGGAACTTGCCTCATATCGTGCGCCAACAATAATGGTGTCACCAGAAATACCGACACTGCCCCCGAACTTGTCACCCGCGCCCGCATTAGCGGCTTTAAGGTAGGCCTGCTGCACCCACGAGTTGCCTGAACCGGTGAAGACATAGGCTGCTCCAGCATCGGCAGCATTGGCGTTTGGTGAAGCCATCGTGCTACTGGCATCACCATCCTCATTTTGATCACCAATAACAATCGTATTGCCTTGTATCGCCAGCACACCTTCCACCGCCACACCACCTGTTGTGGAAGGTATTAACTGTGCCTGATTTGACCAGTTGTAAGTGTTGCCCACGCGATTAAAAACATATCCGGCCCCGATCACGATGGTGCCGCCATCTATCGCAACACGAGAGCGATTACCAAGCACACTACCATCAGCAGGGGCAAGCTGAGCACGTTCAACCCAGATACCACTACTTCGGGTATAGACGCGATTGCCAATCAACAACACATCACCATCAATTGCCAGGCTAACGCCGAAATACCTGTCATGCTGGGGTACAACTGTCAAAGGTGGTTCAAAAACCTGTTGCAAGGTCCATTCACGCACTGGCTGTGGTATCGCCGGACGCGTGTACAAATAGACAATTCCTGCGTTGAACTCTTGAGGATATACTGTACTGCCGTCATAAAATTGATCCCGGTCTTTATCAGGCCAGCTTACAACCATGGTATTACCGGAAACGGCCACAATCCCACCACGCTCATGCTCAATCCAGGCATCTCCCTCGAAACTGGGGTCTATGGTTACCGGGTACAACGCGTTGCTGTCATCAACCAGCAAGCTCACCATTCGACCGGAAAGCCGCATCTGGCTTGGCAGAATCCTGCCAGTGGCATCCCATACTTTCAGTTTTTCATAGGTGATATTCTGGCCCGCAGGAGTGGTAAATTTGAGCCTGTTATCCTGTTGACTGACAGCCAGGCCGGTGGTCAGCTCAAGCTGGAGTTCCAGTTGCGCCGCTAAATCTGTTGAAGTGGTTAGGCCACGCCCCTCCGGTGGGTGATTGATCTGAAACCATTGTTCTATTCCTTCTGCCGAGTTAGTCCACCATTCTCGAACATTGTCATCCCATTCATAGGCGAAGGTGTTCTTATCGTTTCCATGCCATCTTGGCGTACTGAATTGCTGCCGGTTTACAGCCCGAAGCACAATCCCGATTTGATATGTTTCCCGACTCGATAAAGGTTGCAGTACGGTTTTCCCGGATGGCAGAAAATTTATCTGCCAGTTGTTTACCGGGTTGGTTGCTTTATAACTGCCATCTTTTTCGGGCTGCGCCAGATAGGAAAATGAAGCCATCTTCTGCTGCATCAACTGGACGGGGTCCAGTGTCTGGGTCGTGGCAATAACCACATTCACACTACTCAGCAAAAACAAAAAGACCACGGCTTTCATTAGAATAGAATGAGCGCCCTGAGAGGCAGCGACATCTTTCGTGTCGATCCAGCTTATTATATGGTCAACCATTTTTTCTACACTCCACATTAACAGCCTGTACGCCGTACAAGGACATGCGGCCATTTTCAATGACCATAAGTCATTGAAAATGGAGGGAAGACAAAATCACATTTTTGTCTTCCCGGATTGAAAAAAGCCATGGAAGGCTTTTTTCAACATCCTGTTAGTCCGATACCCGAATGGCGCTTACTTGCTAAGACAAGCCATGGTCATCCCAGTGCAGGCCGGGATCCATAACTTATTGAAAACTTTAGACACCGGCCTAGATTCTGGCTCCCTGCTTCACTCTACTTCCTCCATCCCTGGAGTCGTGCGCCAATGTGACGAAAGCCGAATTATTCGAGGTGCCCTATTATTCGCTAAACAGCCGGCTTCTATGGCTGAATGCCATTCCCTAACCGCAGCACACCTTGATCCTCCACTCGAAAATTCGGATAAATTATTATCTCCTTCGACGAATAGATCACTTTACTTCCCCCATCGATGGAAACACCGTTTCCAGATCCGGTTCCATCAATATCACCCACGGCGATGTAATTTGACGCATGGCAGAAGTATTCCTCATTCACATAGCTGTCGCCCTGAATTTCCAGATCGGTGGTTCCCGGCGGGCAGGATTCATCGTCGATAATGGTGATTTGGGCTTGCGCAGGAGAGCCAAGAACCGCACCCACGGGATTACTCAGGGTCAGGGTAAAATACTCTCCCCCCTCTGCCAGGGTATCGTCATGAATGGTGATGTTCAGCGTCTTGCTGGCCAGGCCACTTTCCAGCACCAGTTGGCCGGATGCACTGGTATAGTCCTGGCCGCTGGCTGCGGTGTTGTTGACTGTCACATAGTTCACACGGACTTCGCTGTTCATATTGCCGGTACGCTGGACAGTAACACTGGCCATTCCTGTTTGTTCGTTCACATCATGATTTGTCTGGCTCAACATCAGTTGGGTCGCAGCGGTGGCGGTATACAGGTCATCAGATAGTTTGCTGGTGGTTCCGGCGCCGTAAATGTGAATAATGCCATTGCCGTTGGCCATGCTTTGGGTTCTCAGCCCTTCGTTGGCCGTCAAGGCACGAGACAAGGTGGCCGTCCAGTTGCCGCTGGCATCAGCGGTGGCTTCACCCAGGAATTCATGTGCTTCGATACGATCATCGAAATCATCCGCATACAGATACACCTGGCAACCGGAACAAGCCGCCGAGATGGTTGTCGGGCCGGGTATAACGGCATCATCGCCCTGGGTTCCGCTGACAGCCGTACCATTGATGCTGGTAACTTTTGCCGGATTGAATTTACGCAGTTCAACCGGCACTCCCGGCGACGCAAAGCGATACACATGATCGGAATGGGTGGCGGCAGTGGCATCGACAACCATATTCTTGCGCACGGTAATCCACCGGCCGCTGCCAGTGGCAAAGCTCTGGGTAAGAATGGCACTGTCAAAATCGGTGCCTTCATCACCCGGATCAAAGCCGTTGCGGGTATGCACGATGAGGTTGTCCTCAACAAGGAGCTCTGTACCCTGCAACAGCATCCCCTGCCCACAAACGCCCACATCCCTGTTGGCCAGGTCGCGGCCAATCACATTGAGAGTGACGGTATTTGCCACACCGGATATTTCCATGGTGATGGGGGGCGTGTCGTTTGTGGCCTGGGGAATGTGCAAACCGGCAAGGCGGTTGTTGGTCACGGTGTTGTTGCTGCCCGTGACCTGAATGCCCCGCCCGCCGTACCAATAGCTGCTGTTGTAGTCCAGCTCCCGTGCGCAATTCACCCCGGTATCATGAGGAGCAGGAATATGACCCTGGGCATCCATACCGATGTAGTTGCCTGTTATCTTGTTGCCGTCCCCACCGCTCGTAATACGAATGGCACGTTCAAAAGCACCGATGATACGATTGCCACGAATGGTATTGTTGTCAGAGTCTTCATTCGGCATGATGATGCCGCCCCGCGCCAGTGAGCGCATCGCCTGGCTGGTTGCCGTGGATGCCAGGGAAAGCCCGCTCCCATCGGCTTTCAATCCCATCCAATTGTTTTCTATGAGATTATCCCCTTCATACAGAATAATCTGTCCACCGCCGATAAAACCAAGATTGCGGATTACGTTATTCGATGTGCGAACTTCAAGGGAAACACCGAACAAAGGTGCATTGTCTCGATTGGTGTTGACCATGATTTTGGGGCCATCACTGCGCCCACCTGGCTGTGTATTGCCATCGATAGCCACCTGACCGCCGACATCTGTGATATAGCGACGCCTCAGTTCCCAAGCATGGGATTCATCTATCTGCACTTCCCATACCTGCAGGCCGGCATCATAGTTGGCATCTGTGGTGGGGATATTGAAGCGGATGCCGATGGGGCGATCTGCATCCGGTCTCGCCCCTGCTTCTACCACCGCCCTGCGCAGGGTGCATTTGCCATCCGGTGCGGGAAAAAATAAAGCGCCGCTGGTGAAACCACAGGTATGCTTGCTGAAATTGCTACTGGTTGCCAGATCTTCTGTGGTGTCTACTGTAATGATTGTGGCGGCTTGTGCCTGGGTAGAAACAATGCCCAGCACACAGCTTGCAAACAGGATCAAAAATGTCTTTGATCGAACAGCTCTTGGTGATTTAATGGTTTTCATACCTGAGTCCCCCTTGGAAACAGCATCTTGAAGTCGAAGGTGCTTGCTGGCCATCTGCGGATATCCCACCGTTCCACACCTTCACGGCCAGTCGATGCTGCTGAAATATTTATCATTAATCACCGCAGGCTAGACGAATGAGGGAAAAAGAGTTCTGAAAAACTTCTGAAATTCTTCTGAAAACAATATATATTTTAGGAAAATCGGTGACTTAGACGGACGATGAGAAACCGTTACACTGTTCTAAATACAGCCTGATTTTCGGCTGAAACATACAATAATACCTTTGTCATGAGGCATTCCAGAGAATGAAATACCGGTTTTCCGTCTTCGTTTTAAACACCGAAAGCAAGGAGGTCACTGCGGAAGACCGGGTGCTAAAGCTCTCAAGGCAAGATTACGAGATGCTATTGCTGCTTCTTGAAAATCCCGGCAGGGTATTTTCAAAAGAAGAGCTGATCAAAGAGGTCTGGAAAGGGCGTTACGTCACAGCCAACTCGGTTGATCAGTGCATTTCCAAACTAAGAAAAACTCTCCAGGATGTGCAACCGGGAAACCACATCAAGACAGTGTATGGCAAGGGATTCAAACTGGTTCCTGAAGTCAAAAAAATCCAGGGAGTTTCTAAAAACCAGCCGCCGCCTGAAGATACCCAGGCTTGCGGAACAACCGTAGAACAGGTTCCGGACAAACCACGCCCCCGCTACCGGCCATTCAGCCTGATAGCCACCATATTTTTGCTTGCAGCCGCAATGATTGCCGGTCTCGCATGGAAGATAGACACCGGAGCCGTCTCCATGCCCCTCCCCCGGTTGATTCTGATGAATGATGGTGAAACCCAGGACACCTGGTCACTTTCGCCTTATCTTGCGCATCTTTTCACCTATGCCAATGTTGCCCAGATCGAAACCCCGGATGTCCCCCTGCCCTCTCAGGAGAGCAAACAGTATCTGGAAAGGCAATGGCGCCTTTCTCCCGAACTGAAGGTAGCTACTTCCCGGCTTGAAGCAGTGGACGAAGGATACAGGGTCACAATGAAGATCAGCTCAACATCACAACCCGATCTGACCCGCCATTTTAATGGCGACAACATCAGCACAATCATGAAGGACGTGAGCCGCTGGCTTGCCGTACAGGTTCGCGGGGCTGATCCCATGATCGGCATTCAGCCATTGCTCCCGGACAATTCGTTTCTGCTGGAACTCTACATGCGTGGCCTCTCCGCCTCGAAAAAAGGTGAAATAGACAAAGCAGCCCATTTCTTCAGCCTGTGCCTCAAAGACCAACCGGACTTTGATCTCGCCCGTTTGGCATTGGCCGAAGTAAAGAGCAAACAAGGCAAACCGAAGGAGGCACTGGCCCTGCTCGATATGCTGGCTGACCTGACGGTATTGCCGCAACTGGAAGTGGAGATCCAATCGATTCGGGCAGACATCCTGGATACCCAGGGAAAACACCTGGATGCGAAAAAGCTATACCTGCAGATCATCAGCAAATACGAGGAAGATCCCGGCGTAACCCTGGATAACCTGCGCTATGATCTCAGCCACACCTATACAGCCCTGGAGGAATATGACAACGCCCTGAATGAGCTGGAAAAACTCAAGAAAAGCCTGCTCAGTTCCAGCAATCCGGAGCTGCTGGCAGACGTCTATCAGAAAACTGGCAGCGTTCAGCAGAATCTTGGGCAATTGCAAGAAGCTGATGGCAACGCAAACGAGGCACTGACATTATTCTCCCGACTGGAAGATTTACCCGGCAAAGCTAAGGTATTGAGCTTACTGGCGAGGATCGCAAACCACCGCTCCCAATACGGCAAAGCCACACACTATCTTCAGCAGTCGCTGCAAATCAACCGCTCGCTCAACTACAAGCTGGGCACAGGCGCCACCCTCAACGAACTAATCTATGTGTTGATGGTACAGGGGCACTTCAGTCAAGCAACCGTTTTAAACAAGCAAATGCAGGATATTGCGCTGGAAATCGACTATGGGGCCATGTTGCTGGCATCGAAGCAGCTGGCGGTCGACATCGCCCGCGCACAGAACCAGTGGATCACAGCACAGGTGGCACTCGACGAGCACTTGATGCTGGCAAAATCCTTAAACAACAATCGCGCCCTCTTGAAAAACCGGTTATTGAGCCTGGATCTATACCTCGATCAGAAGAAGACAGGGCCGGTACCGGAAACCATCGATAAAATACAGCAGCACATAGAAAAAACAAAAGAAAACCGTTTGCGCCCCCGGTTGCAAAGACAGCTTGCCCGCTATTACCTGCTGACGGGCAAGACCACCGAAGCGCTGGATTTGCTGCAAACCACCAAAAACCTGGCAACAACAACAGACGACATAGAAACCCTGACAGAAGTAGGTATCATATTGGCGGAATACTATCTCGACAAACAACAGTCAGAGCAGGCATTGTCCGTCCTCAGGGAAATTGAGCCATACCAGCCTTTGCCCTACCCCTACCTGTTGCTCAAATCAAAGGCACTAGCCCTCAACGGACAAACAATTCCGGCACTGGAATACGCCGGTCTGTGCAAACAGAAAGCCAATGAATGGTGGTCCCCGGATGACGAAAAATACATCACAAACCTTCATCCCCCTGTCACATCATCATTGTAATTTATTGATTCGGCAATAAAGTATTGGGGTGCACCTTCCTTTCCAGGATGCACCTTCCGGGAAATGCTGGCCAGCATCAGGCGATGCTGATACAGTTTGCCGATACCCTGGCATTGTTCCCCTGGAGCCGTTGATGACCGGACTGATCGACCCTTTCAACAGAAGCATTCGTTATCTGCGTGTATCGGTAACGGATCGTTGCAACTACCGCTGCTTTTACTGCATGCCTTCCCAGGGGATGGAATGGGAAGAGCGATCAGAATTCCTTACCTTCGAGGAAATGACCCGCATCATTCGCCTGTTTACCGAGCTGGGAGTGGACAAGGTGCGCCTCACAGGTGGCGAGCCTCTGGTACGCAGAGGATTACTGGATTTCGTAAAGCAGCTCAACGACTTGCCCGGTCTGCACGACCTTTCCATGTCGAGCAATGCGCACCTGCTGGGCGAGCAGGCGCAACAACTCAAAAATGCCGGTGTCAGCCGGGTCAACATCTCCCTGGATTCCCTCAACCCGGATACGTTCCGCAAGATCACCGTCAACGGCGATTTACAGCCCGTACTGCAAGGCATTGATGCGGCACTGGCCGCAGGCATGCACCCGGTAAAGATCAACATGGTGGTGATGCGTGGCCTGAATGATGGGGAAATCGAATCCATGCTGGACTATGCCCTGGAGCGCGGCGCAGACCTACGTTATATTGAAACCATGCCCATTGGCGAAGCCGGCATTGCGGGTACGGATTATTACATGCCTGCCACAGAGATCCTGGCGCGCCTGAAAGAACACCTTGGTGAAGAATTGATCCCGGCCAAAGGCGGCAAGGGTGCCGGGCCCGCCCGTTATTATCAGGTGAGCTCCGGACCAGTGCGGGTTGGCGTGATCAGCGCGCTCTCCCGCCACTTCTGTGATGACTGCAACCGGGTGCGCCTGACCGCCAAGGGCGATCTGGTGCTCTGTTTGGGGCAGGAAGACCGGGTATCCCTGCGCGATGGCCTGCGCAAGGGGTTCAGCGATGAGCAGGTCAAGGCGGTCATTCTCGATGCCATTGCCCACAAGCCTCACAGTCATGAATTCAATAACGACAACAGCAAGGTTTCCCTGCGGCATATGTCATCTCTGGGTGGCTGATGGGGAAATTCCGTTCCCTCCTGTTTCCTGAATCATCCCGTAGTTTCCCCGGGCAGCGCTGGATCAATATCAGCCTGCGCACCCTGCACCTGATCGGCCTGTCGGGAACCGGATACGGCTTTCTCGGCGATGGCAACTACTTCGACTGGAAAGCTTTTCTGCTGCTGACCATTGCCAGCGGCACGGCCATGATGCTGATTTCCATCTGGAACAACGGCATCTGGCTATTGCAACTGCGCGGTCAGATCATCTTGCTGAAGCTGGTATTGCTGGGACTGGTTTTCATTCAGCCGCAGTTCCATGCGGCATTGTTCATCGCCGTACTGGCGCTTTCCGGCTTTATTTCCCATGCGCCGGGGAATGTCAGGTACTACTCTATACTTCATGCGCGGCGGATTGATTCAATACCGTAGAAGCGGCAGCAGTACTTTCCCTGTTCACATGGAATTGGCTGCGGCCCGATACAATTCACTCTTTTCCATACTGCCCCTCGTTGCCGCCAGATCCGCCAGACGATAGAGCATTTCCACCTGCCGCTCACAGGCCTATTGGTTTTTTTACCAGCCCTTTGGCAAGGAATTCCACTTCCCGGAAGACACCAATACTGGGAATGACTTCATCGGGGCAAAACAGAAAATCAAAACCAGTCGCACCCATCCCCACCAGCAGATAGCAAAACAAAAATGCTCCATGCCGAAGAGCCTTTTCCAGCAGAAAGATCGGCTGCACAGACCCAGGACAGCACTGCCATCCTCTTTCGTCAGCAGCACTGAAATAATACCTACCTGCACCCGGTCTTAGTATCCTCACAACCCCACATCAATATATTATATATATATAGTTTAACAGGACGTAATACATGAAACATCTTTGGCTAAGCATTGCACTATTTTCCCTAAGCACATTTTCAATGGCTGACACAATCCCTTTTGACTTAAGTATCAATGGAGATTTATTCAATATACAAAAAACATTCAAGTTAAGTGATATTGGAGAGGGAAAAAATAAAATCAATTTCGACTTCACGGATAAAAACGGAAAAACCTATAATTTTGACCTGAAATACAAAAAGCTGCCTAGCAATCGCTCTTACCCAACAAACCTTGATATAACCATAAAAGATCATCAAGGGCACAAGCTAGGGTATTTGTTCTTGGCCAATAACGGGGTTCAATCACTGAAGAAACTTGGTGTATTCGGCTTGATACTTGATATTGATGGCAAGGAAGCAGATATAAGGTTTGTTTTTGACAACAATAAAAAAGGCACACTTAGTGTCGCGGACCTTGGAGAGGAGAGGTTCGTACAGGATACCTTGATTCCAAAATTTGGTTTTCAAATGATACGCCCGGTAATTCTGCCGAAAACAGAGGAAGGAATACGCTCAATTACCTATAAACTTGATGATCACCCCTATGCCGTGAACTACACTATATTAGACATGCAAAATGGCAACATTGAATTTCAACACAATCTATTTGCACAACAGGGAAAAACAAACCATCTTCTTGAAAGAATATACTTTCATGCAGACAGTATAGAAACACTCAGAGAAGCCATGTATGCAGGAAAATTCTTTCATAAGACTGACGGCACGTTCAAATTGGTATTCTATCCTGCAATGGGGCAAACTGAACCACCAAAATAGAGGGGATGCTCTTCCTCACCCTAGTATATGCGTCGGAATTAAAGGCTCTTTCAGAGCCCCCCAAAAGCGCCAGGATGAGGCGGAGTGTGCAGACAGTGTTTGCTCCCTTGGCAAACGCCCCAACACCATCCTGGCGCTTTCCGATTTCATTTCCCATACGCCAGGGAACGTCAGGTATTACTCTGTTTTCTATCAGCGCAGGATTGATTCCATTCCATAGACCACTGTAGGTCATTAGCAGGATGATGACTAAATCAGAGGCTCCTCAACAATCGTCCTCAGTTTGTCCACCCGCTTTCGATTCACCCCAAAATCCGAATACCCAACCCTGGATGCAGAACGAACATGGATCAATCCATCCTGTTCCTGCAGGCGAAGCTCCAGGTCATCCACAAAACGGAAGATACGAGAGCGAAACTCCACATGTAAATAACCCGGCTGTTCAGCAACGACTATTCCACCCATGGCGGAAAGTTTTTGTTGCAGCTTCAACCAGGCTCTGGTGGATGACCCCGAAAACCGAAGGGGTTGAACCCGATGGGAAGCTTGGGTTTCCGGTTCGCTGCATACGCAATTCGGTTTTTCCGGACAAGATCGGAGCCGTCCTTCCAGCAGACCCGACTCCGGCGCCCTGGCTGTCATGGACAGATAGGCGAAAAACAGGCAAACTGCCAGCCCAATCAGCAGCAGAACCAAGAGCACTTTCATCACCATGCCGGTTTTCCTCTCTCAAAAGCAGCAACAAACGCTGTTGGAAACCACCCGGTACTGGATCGCCCAGGCTGAAAAACTCCACGGACAGACATTCTCCATGCCAGAAGTACGCTTCGATCTGCATGGCCAGGCAGCGGGACAATACCGCGGCGGTTCCCACCCCTGCATTCGCTACAACATGGAAATCGCTGCTGCCCAGTTCGATGCCTACTGCCATCGCACCCCGCCTCATGAGGTGGCGCACTATGTTATTGACCGGCTGTATCCGGGCAATCGCACCAGACCCCATGGCCGGGAATGGCGGGAGCTGATGCAGGCGTTTGGCCGGGAGCCTTCCCGCTGCCACCAGTACAGCCTGAAAAGCGTGCAATTACGCAAGCAACGACGTTTTGCCTATGCGTGCGCTTGCCGGCAGCACCACTTGAGCGCTACACGCCACAACCGGGTGGCACATCATGGCATGAAATACCGCTGCACTGCATGCGGCGAAGTATTGCAGCAAGCCTCACGCAAATGAGCGAAGCAACTGCATTTTCTGTTTTCTGCTGAAACTCTTGATTTGGGCCTCGCGCCGCAAGGCGCTGCTGCGGTTCTCACAGCACTCGGTATATACAACTTCCAGCGGCGCACGCCCGTAAAAATATCTGGCACCCTTGCCGCTACGGTGCTGCTCGAAACGCCGTTGCACATCTGTGCTGATGCCGGTGTAGTAGCTACCATCCGAGCAATGAATGATATACACCTGCCAGTTACTCACACCAGGCTGTCTCATCAACGAGTATTTCCGCCCCGGGCAGGCGAGCGGCAGGAATGTCTTTTCCGTTTCGCCATTGCCGCACTGCTCCGGCCTTTCCCTGGCCACTGACGAGAAACAGCAGCTCATGCGCTGACGACAGCACGCCATAGTTGAGACTGACGCGATCCGGCGGCGGCTTGGGGGCATCATGCACGGCGACCACCAGTTGCTCCTCGGGGTATTCCCGCCCGGGAAACAGGGATGCCGTATGTCCATCTTCACCCAGGCCCAGCAACACCAGGTCAAACGGCAGCACAGTTTCAATTTCCCTTGCATAGGATGCCGCCGCAGCCTCGGCGCCCTGTTCCGCCGGAATGACGTGGATTTGACCGCTTTGCACGGGGATATGCCGGAACAGGTTCTGCTCCGCCATGACGCTGTTACGATCCGGGTCATCCACGGGCAGACAGCGTTCATCGCCAAAATAGAACTGCCAGGCCGGCCAATCCGGATGATCCTGCTCCGCCAGCAGGCGATATGCCCTGGCGGGGGTGCTGCCACCTGCGAGCACCAGAGAGAAGCTGCCTTTTTGCCGGATCGCATCCTGCGCGCAAGCAAGAACTTTTTGCACAGCCGCTGTGGCTACTGCTTCAGCATCTGCAAGTACCTGCCAGTTCATTCTTCCGGATCCATGCTATGCCGCCATTGTTGCTGTGGTTTTTCAAACAATCGTCGGCTTTCCGCTGGCCCCCAGCTGCCCGCTGCATACAGGGGGACGGGATCCTGATCTTTTTCCCAGTGCCGGATCACCGGATCGACGGCGCGCCAGGCCCATTCCACTTCGTCATAGCGCAGAAATAGGGAGCGGTCACCATCGACGACATCCAGCAGCAGTTCTTCATAGGCGTCGATGGGCGCTTCATGGACGCTGCGCAGCTGGGCATCCAGACTGCGTTGCCGGGTGCGGATCTCCAGCCCCGGTTCTTTTACGGTCATCTCCATGCGCATGCACTCACAAGGCTGAATGCCCAGCATGATCCAGTTTTGCTTCATCGGCCCCACATCCGTATCCCGAAAAAACTGCTGGGGCGGATGGCGGAAGCAAATGGAGATCATGGACTGTTTCTCCGCCAGACGCTTGCCTGTGCGCAGATAGAAAGGCACGCCACGCCAACGCCAGTTGTCTACATGCAGTTTCATTGCCGCATAGGTTTCGGTGCGGCTGTCCGGTGGAATGCCGTCTTCCTCGAGGTAGGATTTCACCAGGGAATCACCCACCAGGCCGCTACTGTATTGCGCCCGGAACGCATATTCCGGCACCTGCTCTTCATCGATGATGCGCAGGGACTTGAGCACCTTGACCTTTTCATCCCGCAATTCTTCCGCTTGCATGGATACCGGCGGCTCCATGGCCACCAGGGTAAGTAACTGCAGCAGATGGCTCTGTATCATGTCACGCATGGCGCCACTGCCATCATAATAGGCACCACGGCTGCCCACGCCAGCGGTTTCCGAATGCGTGATCTGCACATGGTCGATATAGTTGCGATTCCAGAGGGGTTCCAGGAGAGTATTGGCGAAGCGAAACACCAGTACGTTCTGTACCGTGCTTTTTCCCAGATAGTGGTCAATACGGTAGATCTGCTCTTCATGCAAATGCTGGCTGAGGTTTTGTTGCAACGCCTGGGCGCTTTGCAAGTCATAGCCAAAGGGTTTTTCGATGACGACCCTGCGCCAGTATTCACCTTCTTGCAGCAAGCCCTGACGACCGAGATTCTCCACCACCAGGCCAAATTCCGCCGGGCGGATCGCCATGTAGAAAGCCATATTGCCTGGAAGGTCACTACGGGAATTCAGCCAGGCTTTCAGCGCCGGCCAGGTGGACGCCTCGCCAAGATCACCCCGGAAATAACGCAATCTTGCCGCAAAGCGATTGAATACCGCTTCGTCCAGGGCATCTCTGGCCTTGGCCTCCACCCAGCTACGTACTTCCTGTATGCAACGCGCATCATCCCAGTCCCGGCGGCCACTGGCGACGATGCGGGTTTCCGCATCCAGCTCCCCAGCTGCATCCAGATGATAGAGCGCCGGCATGAGCTTTTCCCGGGACAGGTTTCCCGTAGCGCCGAAAATCACATAGGTGCAGCCAACCTGGTCAAACATCATATTGTCCCGAAGCCACATCACCTCCCTGCCCGGTCCAGTCAGTATGGAAGTATTCTCCCCGGGGTCTGTCCAGACGTTCGTAGGTGTGGGCGCCAAAGTAATCACGCTGCGCCTGAATCAGATTAGCTGGCAACTGCCCTCGCCGATAACCATCATAGAATGATAGCGCCGCGCTCATGGCAGGCAACGGAATGCCCTGTCCCACCCCCAACACACAGGTTTTTCGCCAGGCAGGTTCTGCATTGCGTACAGCCCGCACAAAAAAATCATCCAGTAACAGATTATCCAGCCCGGGATTCTGCACATAGGCATGCTTGATGTTGTCGAGAAAACGGCTGCGGATAATGCAGCCGCCCCGCCATACCAAGGCAATATCGCCATAGTGCAGATCCCATCCATAGGTTTGCGCCGCCTCTGACATGAGCATGTATCCCTGGGCATAGGAAACAATCTTGCTGGCGTAAAGCGCCTGCTCGATGGCATCGACAGTGTCTTCGGTATTCTCCTGAAAGCGGGTGGGGGGTAGGCCAAGAATCTCCTGCGCCTGCTGCCGCTGCTCCTTGAACGCCGACAGGCAGCGGGCAAACACCGCTTCGCCAATAAGCGTCAGGGGCACTCCGAGTTCCAGCGCACTGATGCCGGTCCATTTTCCCGTTCCCTTCTGTCCGGCACTATCGAGAATCCTGTCCAGTAATGGCTCGCCATCCTCATCCTTATAGGCAAGAATGTCTGCGGTAATCTCGATCAGATAGGAGTTGAGCGCCCCCTGGTTCCAGCGGGCAAACACCTGCTGTATAGCATCAATATCCATGCCCAGACCTTCGCGCATCAAATGATAGGCTTCGGCGATGAGCTGCATATCTCCATATTCAATGCCATTGTGCACCATTTTTACATAGTGCCCGGCACCACCATTGCCTATCCATTGACAGCAGGGAACGCCATCCACTTTGGCCGCGATGGATTGCAGCAACGGGCGAATCTCCGGCCAGGCCCGCTCATCTCCTCCTGGCATGATGGCGGGGCCATGGCGTGCGCCCTCCTCACCACCCGAAACACCACAACCAACAAAATGCATACCCTTGCTCCGCAACAAGGCAACCCGCCTGTCGGTATCTGTGAATTTCGAATTGCCGCCATCGATAATGATGTCCCCTGGCGCCAGCAAGGGCAGCAAGGCATCGAGCACCGCATCCACCACCTTGCCGGCACGCACCATTAGCATGATTTTTCTCGGTGTCTGCAGGGCATCAACCAGGGTTTTCAGGGTTTTTGCACCGACAATGGATGTACCCGCAGCCGCTCCTTGCACGAAGTCCTGCATACGCTCTGTAGTGCGGTTGTACACCGCCACACTGAAGCCGTGATCACTCATGTTCAGGGCCAGGTTCTGACCCATTACCGCCAGCCCGATCAGTCCAATATCCACTTTTTCCACAGGTTTATCTCCAGTTTGTTGGATCAGTACTCCAATATTCTGACACAGGCACAGAAGGCATGCACCGCTCCTGCGCATGATCTCCATGCAAGCAGGGAATGCTAGTGTACTGTGTCAGAATTCAAGGCCCTTTCAGTGAGTCACAATGCGGCCAGATGCAAGGCGTACTCGCACAGGAAGGGCCACCCCCTTTCAAGCGAGTACAACACCGCAGATGGCCGCATTGTGGCTCACCCGAAGGGAGTCCCCCAAAAGCGCCAGGACGGTGTTGGGGTACTTGCCAAGGGAGCAACCATTGCCTGCGCACCCCGCCTTGTCCTGGCGCTTTTGGGGGACGCTGAAAGAGCCTTTAATTCCGACACAATACACTAGTGTACTGCGTCGGAATTAAAGGCTCTTTGCGACATACAGTACATCTTTGTACATAAAAAAACCCGCAAATGCGGGTTTTTACGAGATGAAGCCGGGAAGCGGGATTCATTCCACCATTTGCAGCTTCGGCCCGACAATACGGGCATTGAGAACTTTCATCATCCTTTTGATCGCCCGGTCAATAAGCGGCGCCTGCGCATCTTCAAGGAACTTTGCACTGCCATCACGAAAATATGCCGCCAGCTCCGCTTCCTTCATTTGACCGGCCTTGTTTCCCTGTCCGTCTACAAACACCATGGTGCCGGTAAATTTGCTGCGCCATACCAGTTTACAAATCAGCGGTTCTTCTTCCGCATCCAGCTGCATGCGAATCCAGCTGCCTTCTTTCATATTTCTTACGCTGACGCTGTGTGCGTCTTCAATCTCCGGCTCGGCAGTATCCACCTGTTTCTCAGCGGCCTCCTGCTGTACCTGTTGCCCGTCTGAAACAACTTCCCCATGCTTGAGTACACTGATAAAGCAAACCTGGAGCTTATTGAGCATGGCCGAGGATTTCTTCTGGTCGAAAGAAATATAACTGAACCCTTTTTTCAGGCCGCTGATCATGTCCGGAATGCTGGACAACAGCTTCTGCCGGTCGATTTCTCCCGAATCCCGGCCAAGATACAAGGCCATCAGTTTCGCAATATTTACCGCCTTGACCCAGTTGCTGCCTTCTTCACCTTCCCTCAGGAGAAGGATGGTCATGAGCTTTTTCCAGGGCTGTTCCAGAATTTCCCTTGCTGCCTCCGGCAAGTAACCCACACCCAGCTCATGCAAAACCTCTTCAACCCGCTGCTTTGCCACTTCCAGTTTTTCTTCACCTGAAACGGCCTGCGTCAGCCGATCTTCGAGCATTTTCTTGAGTTTGGCGCGCTTTTCCATAAAACGCGCAAAATCTTCAAGAACTTCATCGAACAGGGATGCATCCTGGTTGTATTCATGCACAATGCGATCGACGGAGCGCTTTACTTGGAAATGCAGACTCTTCTCGCTACGATCACCATCATCACGCCACCCGACCGATGCTGCAGCCAGCTCATTCAGCAGCCGACGCGCCGGGTGCTGCTGATCATTGACAAAAGAATCATCAGCGATGGCCGCCTTGAGTACTGGAATCTGCAAACGTGCTATCAGAGCGCGCATGGCATCGGGGAGGCTGGAATCATCCAGCACATGATCGAACAGCATCATGATCACATCGATGGTCTGCTGCTCTGCATCACCAAACCGGTGGGTGGCATTTCCTGCCTCATCCAGGCACAGGGTCTGGCTAAGCTGCTGGCGAATGCGCTCCTGAACTGCCACCCATTCCACATTTTCCAGATCAAGGTCAGAAAGCGCAGCGCTCTGCATACTGCTCAATGCATCCATGACGTTGTTTTTGGGCAATACCGGCAGATGCAGATTCGCCACTCCGCCAGCTGGATCCCCCGCCACGCCAGGCGCCCCCTGGGCTGTCATTTGACGGACGTACTGCCAAAGCTCCTGCAGGGAAGGGGTAGCTTCATCCTGCGGAATTTCCGCAGTGCCATCGCCAGTTGCCATGGCGGCATCTTCGGCAGGACGGGGGGTATTTCCGGTGGTGGCAGAAGAACGATTTCTTACCCTTCCCGCAGAGCGCTGCTGGGCCAGTTCCGGCAACACCCCTTTGTCCGCCAGATAATGATTCATGGTTTCATATACGTCACCAAGACTGGACAGCACGGATTTTTCAAAACACTTGTAAACAACGATGCGCGCCAGCACTTCTTCCGTTTCCCAGTCATCCAGCACTACACGGAAAATCTCGGAAAGCACTTTAGGACCGGCCGGATTCTGCTCACTATCAATGGATTCCTTGCCAAGCATATGGGCAAAACGCATGTCCAGGGCATGCAACTCCCTGTGGTACTTCCCAAGAGCCTTGGAGGCCATTGAGGTTACCGCCAACTCTTCTTCAAGCTCATCCTTTTCCACCAGCGAAAACTCTTCCTCATCTGCACGGCTTCTATTTGCAGATGAGGAAAAGGAAGATCTGCCCTGCCAGAACGAAGTAAAAGTATTCTGCAGCAGTCTCGGATAGGCTTTTTCCACCTTTACCTGAAACAGCCGAAGACCCCGCATGGCATCGAAAAACAGGGTCTGGCGGGCATTGCTGGTGGAGTTTTCCGCCAGGCGGTACAGATCATCATCCGCCTGCGCAAACAGGTTATGAACAAGGGGTTTGATTGCTTGCACCATCATGGTGCCACAGGCATCTGCCTGGACGCCGTATTTTCCCATAGTTGCTTTTGGCGCCTGCCCCCCCTGGGTTTTCTCCAGATAAACAATTTTATCGGTAGTAACCATGTTGAACCCCAAACCAGTTCCGAAGAACATTTCGTATTACAACATATTAGGAGATCTCCCCCCGACCAACCGTGAGAAACATCACAGCATTGACAACCCATGTCACTACTCTGCCAATAAATGTCACAACACCGCTTGCCTCAGGCCTTGACGGCCAGTCCCAACTCCAACATTAGGACTATCGTACTAATAAAAACAGAAAACAATTTATTTGTTATTTATTATGTACTTACACTCTCCCTGGAGGGAAACAACAAAAAATAAAAAATAATCTTATCATCCGAAAATGAAAAATCTCTGTAACGGTCTATACTTGACAGAAACAGGACTGACCGAAATGAACAGGCTCAAACTAAAATCCGTCATTGGGCAGAGATGGCAGCCATATGGGCACCCCCCATCCCTTCTGTCTCCTGGCAACGAATCAGTGCTGCATACATTCAGAACAGGTAACCGCCCCTATCGCACCATACATTTTCCCGGTATACGCCGGAAGGAGTTGTGATCATGTGGTTTCTAGGACTCATTGTCATTCTGGCCATCGCCTGGTACCTGGCCTACCGGGAAGCAAGCGCTGGCCCGTGGATTGCACTGTTTGCAGGTAGTATAGCGGCAGTTACCTTTGGAACAGACATCCAGTGGTACCTGTCTGTTTTCTTGTGGCTGACGGCAGGCGGTTTGATTCTGTTGCTTGGCGTTCCGGCAATACGTCAGAAAACCATAACCGCGAAACTGCTGGGGCTGTTCCGCAAGGTGGCACCTGCCATGTCCAAAACCGAACGGGAAGCGCTGGAAGCGGGGAGCATCTGGTGGGATGCCGAGCTGTTCAGCGGCCGTCCCGACTGGGACAAGCTGCTCAACACTCCGCGCCCTCAGCTTTCCGAGCAGGAGCAGGCGTTTCTTGATGGCCCGGTGGAAACGCTGTGCACAATGCTCGACGACTGGAAGATTACCCACGAGGATCAGGATCTACCTCCGGAAGTCTGGAATTTCATCCGCGAAAAGCGCTTTTTTGGCCTGGTGATCCCCGAAGAATATGGCGGTCTGGAGTTTTCCGCCCAGGCGCATTCTGCGGTAGTGATGAAGATTTCCAGCCGTAGCATCGTTGCCGCCGTAACCGTGATGGTGCCCAATTCCCTGGGGCCGGGCAAACTGCTGCTGCACTACGGCACCCAGGCGCAACGTGACCACTATCTGCCACGCCTCGCCAGGGGTGAGGAAATCCCCTGCTTCGCCCTCACCGGCCCAGATGCCGGCAGCGACGCCGGCGCCCTCCCGGATACCGGCATCGTCACCCACGGAGAATGGGAAGGAAAAACCGTACTTGGCGTGCGCCTCAACTGGGAAAAGCGTTATATCACTCTCGGGCCAGTGGCCACCATCATTGGCCTGGCTTTTCACCTGTATGACCCGGAGCATCTGCTAGGAAAAGAAGAGCACCTCGGCATCACCCTGGCGCTCATCCCCAGAAACACCCCGGGCGTGACCATTGGGGCCAGGCATATCCCCATCGATATACCCTTCCAGAACGGGCCCAACTGGGGCAAGGATGTCTTTATCCCCATGAGTCAGCTGGTCGGCGAGCAAGAGTTCATCGGCAAGGGCTGGCGCATGCTCATGGAATCCCTGGCGGAAGGGCGCAGCATATCCCTGCCCGCCCTGTCAGTGGGAGCCGCCAAGGTCAGCAGCCGGTACACTGGCGCCTACGCCGCTATTCGCCAGCAATTCAGCATGCCCATCGGGCGGTTTGAAGGTGTTGAAGAAGCGCTGGCGCGCATCGCGGGACTGACCTATCAGATGGACGCGGCACGCAAGCTTACCCTGTGCGCCCTGGATACGGGAGAAATGCCTTCCGTCATTTCCGCCATCATCAAATACCATTTGACGGAAGGCTATCGCCAGCTGATCAATGACGCCATGGACATTCAGGCTGGCAGTGGCATTTCCCTGGGACCGGCAAACCTGATTGGCCGCGCCTACCAGTCCCTGCCCATCGCCGTAACCGTGGAAGGGGCCAATATACTCACCCGCAATATGATCATCTTCGGCCAGGGCGCCATGCGCTGCCACCCGTGGATCATGAAGGAATTTGCCGCAGTGGAGACCAAAGATCCCGCTCGGGCCATCACTGATTTCGATCACGCCATATTCGGACATGTGGGATTTCTCCTGGGCAATGCCACCCGCAGCCTGTTCCTTGGGCTCACCCGGGGACGCTTGTCCCATTCTCCGGTAACAGGGCCAGCCAAGCGCTATTACCAGAGGCTCAACTGGATGAGTTCAGCCTTCGCCCTGGCCGCCGACACCACCATGATGACCCTGGGCGCGGCGCTGAAGCGCAAGGAACGCCTCTCGGCGCGTCTCGGGGATGTACTGAGCGAAATGTATCTGACCTCCGCGGTGCTCAAGCAGTTTGAAGATGATGGCTGCCGCGAAGAAGACCTTCCCCTGTTGCACTGGGCATGCGCGCATTCCTTCCATCGTATGCAGGAAAGTCTGCGCTTGCTGGCCCGCAATCTTCCCTTCCGCCCCGCGGGCTGGGCGCTCAGGTTGCTGCTGTTTCCCAGCGGTCTCCCCTATGCACCGCCCGATGACCGTATCAGCCACAAAGTCGCGCAACTGCTGCTGCACCCTTGCGGCAGCAGGGACCGGCTCACCCAAGGCATCTTCCTGACCGATGACGAACGCTTCCGCCAGGGCGTGATCGAGCAAGCCTTCTCCCAGGCTGGCGTAACCGCACCCATCGAAAAAACCCTGCGCAATGCACACCATGCGGGCCTCATCACCGCCGAGGACAGGATCGAACAGGCGCAGGAAGCACTGGAGAAAGGCCTGATCTCCGAGCAGGAACTCGAGGACATAAAGAAAATGCATCTGCTGCGCCGTCAGGTGATCACCGTCGACAGTTTCGAGGACTATGGCAAACAGTACCTGTTACAGCCGGAAACCAAGATCAGCAACCATGTGGCCTGAACCATGAACAGTGAAACCAGTACATCCGACATCCCCCAGGACAACCCGGTGTTCATCATCGATGGCGCCCGCACCCCGCAGCTCAAGGCGGGCGGCCCGCCGGGGCCTTTCCGCGCCAGCGATCTGGCGGTGTCTGCCGCCAGATCATTATTGTTGCGCATGCCCTTCGACGCTTCCGCCCTGGATGAAGTGATTTTCGGCTGCGTGTCCTCCGGCCCGGATGAAGCCAATATCGCCCGGGTCGTCTCCCTGCGCCTGGGTTGTGGCGACAAGGTTCCCGCATTCAGCGTACAACGAAACTGCGCCTCGGGCATGCAGGCCCTGGACAGCGCAGCCAAGGATATCGCCAGCGGCAGGGCGGATCTGATTCTGGCGGGCGGCACGGAAGCCATGAGCCATCATCCCGTCATACTCAACAATGCCATGGTCGCCTGGCTGGCCGCCTGGAACCAGGCGCGCAATCTTCCCGCCCGTATCCGCACTTTGGGAAAGCTCAAAGTCTCCCATTTCAAACCCGTCATCGCCATTCTCCGGGGGCTTACCGATCCTGTGGTCGGGCTTTCCATGGGACAGACGGCGGAACAGCTGGCGGAAGATTTCAACATCAGCCGGGAAAGCATGGATCAATACGCCATGCGCAGCCACCAGCGTCTGGCGGAAGCCATGGAAAATGGCTACCTGGATGAAATCATTCCCCTGTACGACAAGGAAGGAAACATCTATACCACAGACAACGGGGTTCGCCCGGACAGCAGCATGGAAAAACTGGCCAGGCTCAAGCCGGTATTCGACCGCCCCGTGGGCAAGGTAACCGCCGGCAACAGCGCCCAGATCACCGACGGCGCAGCCTGTCTGCTGCTGGCTTCCGCCAGGGCGGTGGAAGAGCATCAGCTGCCGGTGCTGGGGCGCATCGTGGACAGCCAGTGGGCGGGACTGGAACCGGCGCGCATGGGTTTGGGGCCGGTATACGCCATGGCGCCTGTTCTCCTGCGACATCAGCTCGACAGCAGCGACATCGACTACTGGGAGATCAACGAGGCCTTTGCCGCCCAGGTGCTCGCCTGCATGCGCGCATGGCAGGATCAGGACTTCTGCATGCAGTCCCTGGGGCTGCCCCGGGCCTTTTCCCCCATCCCGGAAGACAAGCTGAACATCGACGGCGGCGGCATCAGCCTCGGCCATCCCGTGGGCGCCAGCGGCGCACGCATCGTTCTGCATCTGCTCAAGGTGCTGGAACGGAACCAGGCGAAACGGGGCATGGCCAGCCTCTGCATCGGCGGCGGGCAAGGCGGCGCCATGCTGGTTGAGAGGATCGAATCATGAACAAACATTTCCATGTGCAATACGATGAACAGCAGCTTGCCTGGCTGTATTTCGACGCCGCCGACGCCACAACCAATGTGCTCACGGAAGAGGCGCTGGAAGAATTCGATCAACAATTGCTCGGCATTGCCCAGACCCATCCCAAGGGATTGGTGATTCTCTCCGCCAAGAAAAGCGGCTTTATTGCCGGGGCGGATGTAAAGGCCTTTGCCGCCATCCACTCCGCCGAAACGGCAAAAAAGCTGATTCTGCGCGCCCATGATATTTTTCATCGCCTGGAGGCCCTGCCCTTTCCCAGCGTAGCGCTGATTCACGGCTTCTGTCTGGGCGGCGGACTGGAACTGGCCCTGGCCTGCCGCTATCGCGTTGCCAGCACGGATCCGGCCACCCGGCTGGGGTTTCCCGAAGTGCGGCTGGGCATCTTTCCCGGCTTTGGCGGCAGTGTGCGAAGCATCAAGCTGCTGGGGCATCTGCCAGCGATGCAGATGATGCTGTCGGGGCGTTCGCTCAGCGCCAGAGCAGCCAGGCGCATCCACCTGGTGGATTACGCCGTCCCACAGCGGCAACTGAAAAACACCGCCCGCAAGCTCATCGAAGAACAGCCATCCCAACACCAGCCCGGCTTGCTGCAACGCATTCCGGGGAACTTCATCCTGCGCCCCGCAGTGGCCCGCATACTGAAAAAACAGGTAGCAAAACGAGTACGGCAATCCCACTACCCGGCACCCTATGCGTTGATCACGCACTGGCAACAAAATGCCGGAAATACCACGCAGATGTATACCAGTGAAGCGCAACAGGTATCCTCCCTGCTCACGGGAGAAACCGCACAGAATCTGATTCGCGTATTCTTGTTGCAGGATCGCCTCAAGGGATTGGCGGAAAAAAGCAGCTTTCAGGCAAAACAGGTGCATGTCATCGGCGGCGGCGTCATGGGCGGGGATATCGCGGCCTGGTGCGTATTGCGGGGACTCAAGGTGACCCTGCAGGATCGCGCCCCGGAGTATCTTGGACGCGCCATTGCCCGCGCCCATAACCTGTTCCAGAAAAAGCTCAGGGATCGCTACCTGGTGCAGGACGCCATGGATCGCTTGCTTCCGGATCACCTCGGCAAAGGCGTGGGAAAAGCAGACGTGGTGATCGAGGCGATCTTCGAAGACATAGAGGCCAAACAAAGGCTGTACGAAAAAGTGGAGCCACAGATGAAAGCAGCCGCACTGCTGGCCACCAATACTTCCAGCATTCCCCTGGAAAAACTGGCGGAAAAACTACAGCATCCGGCCCGGCTCATCGGTTTGCATTTCTTCAATCCGGTGGCAAAAATGCCTCTGGTCGAAATTGTCACCCAGGAGGACAACCCGCCCCCGTTGATCGCGGATGCAACCCGCTTCACCAAAGCCATCGGCAAACTCCCGCTGCCGGTAAAAAGCCGGCCGGGATTCCTGGTCAATCGCGTGCTTATGCCCTATCTGCTGGAAGCCGTCACCCTGTTGGAAGAAGGCGTTCCCGCCGCCGACATCGACGCAGCCGCCATCCGCTTCGGCATGCCCATGGGGCCGGTAGAGCTCGCCGATACCGTGGGTCTGGATATTTGCCTGTCAGTGGCGGAGAAACTCGCAGAAACCCTGCACAATGAAGTGCCGGAAAACCTGCGGAACAAGGTAGAGGCCGGCCATCTCGGGAAGAAATCGGGGCAAGGCTTCTACACCTGGAGCAAGGGCAAGGCGCAAAAGGGAACCGCCAACGCGGCGGAAGAAAAGCTGGATCACTATGCCGAACGCATGGTATTGCGCCTGATAAACGAGTCCATGGCCTGCCTGCGCGAAGCAATCGTGGAAGATGCGGACCTGCTGGATGCAGGGGTCATCTTCGGCACCGGGTTTGCACCATTTCGCGGCGGCCCCATGCACTATGCGGATAAAATCGGCAAGACGGAAATTCTCAGCAAACTCGGGAAACTGGAATACACTTATGGTAGTCGCTTTACTCCCGACCCGGGTTGGGAAAACCATTTTGCAAAATAGGGCCTGTTATTATTAACCCGGTGACCATTCAGTTTACGCTCAGCCGGCAAGACAGAATGAGTAGAGTGTAGTGACACTACATGAACGAATGACAACGCCGCTGGGTGGAAAAACAGCCCCGGCAGAGTCTATTGAATTAGTGTTAACAGACCCTAGGAGGCATGCATGAGTAACAATACGCTCATCACCCTGAAAGAAGCACCCACGCTGGCTGCGGTATTCCGCCAGCGCGTTGCCCACACTCCCAACGCCATCGCCTATATTCAACACGACACCAAGGACGGGCAGTGGCATGAATACAGCTGGTCGGAAACTGCCCGAGAAGTTATACGCTGGCAAGCCGCCCTGAAGTCTTCCGGGCTGCAAACCGGCGAGCGGGTCGTCATCATGTGCAAGAACTCCCGGGAATGGGTGATCTGCGATCAGGCAACCCTGGGGCTGGGACTGGTGTTGGTTCCCGTGTTCATGAACGACAGGGCGGAAAACATCAATTGGATCAGCAACGACTGCAGCGCCTCCCTGCTGGTGATCGAAGGCCAGGAGCAATGGGACACCCTCAAAGGCAGTATCGATGAACTGGAAAGCGTACATACAATTGTCGCCGTACATGAAGTCAAAGACCAACACCCCAAGCTCAAACCACTGCAGGAATGGTTGCCCCAGGAACCTGTTACTGCCGACCTTGCCGAAGAAGAAACTTCTTCCGAAGAGCTGGCGACAATTGTCTACACATCCGGTACCACGGGGCGCCCCAAAGGGGTCATGCTCAGCCACCACAACATCATCTGGAATATACACGCCGCACTGCAGCTGTTCGATATCGGCCCGGACAATACCTTTTTGTCCTTTCTGCCCCTATCCCATACGTTCGAACGAACCGTAGGCTATTATCTTGCCATGGTGTGCGGCGCAACCACGGCCTATAACCGCTCCATACCACAGCTTGCAGAAGACCTCTCCATCATCAAACCCACACTGCTGGTTTCCGTGCCACGCATATTCGAGCGTATCTATGGGCGCATCATGGACAAGCTCACGACGGAATCGTCCATCAAGCAAAAGCTGTTTCGAAGCGCCATCGATATTGGCTGGGACAAATTCGAATATGACCAGGGACGGGGGAAATGGGCACCTGCATTCCTTCTGCATCCCCTGCTGGATGCCTTGGTAGGCGCCAAGGTGCGTGCACGCTTGGGAGGGCAGCTGCGTTTCACCGTTTGCGGCGGCGCGGCGCTTTCTCCCGATGTGGCACGCATGTTTATTGGCCTGGGCATTCCGGTAACCCAGGGATATGGCCTTACCGAAACCAGCCCGGTAATCGCCGCCAACCCTCTGGAGAACAACATCCCCGCGTCTGTGGGACTTCCCCTGCCTGGCGTGGAAGTGGAAATTTCCGACCAGGAAGAGCTGCTCACCCGCAGCCCCAGCATCATGATCGGCTACTGGAACAAACCGGAAGCCACCGCCGATATGATCGATGCACAAGGCTGGCTGCACACCGGAGACAAGGCCAGAATTGAAGACGGGCATGTATTCATCACCGGACGCCTGAAGGAAATCATCGTGCTGTCTACGGGCGAAAAAATCCCTCCCACAGACATGGAAAATGCCATTGCCCTGGATCCGCTCATTGAACAGGCGATGGTAATCGGCGAAGGGAAACCCTATCTTTCCGCACTGGTAGTACCAAATCCCGAGCATTTCGAGCAACTATGCCGTTCGTCTGGACTAAAACCCGGCGATGCAGAAAACTACAACAATGAAGTGGTGCGCGAACAGGTGTTGCAGCGGGTTCAGGAGAAACTCAGCGCTTTTCCCGGTTACGCAAAAATCCACAATGTAGCAATACTGAACGAACCCTTGACGCCGGAAAACGGTTTACTCACCCCTACCCTGAAGCTGCGGCGCAACCGGATACTGATGTATTACACCGATGAAGTGGCCGATTTGTATTCCGGACACTGAGGGCGTTTTATTTGACCGCCGCTGCATAAAAACGCTCGAAGCTCGCCGGCGAAAAACCCCGCATGTGCTTCTTGCCCACGGCAATAACAGGCACGCTGCTGGTGGCGTATTTTTCATATGCCTTGCGCCCTTCTGCAGATGCATCGATATCATATTCCTTAAAGGGAATTCGCTTCTGCACAAAGTATTTTCTGGCGCGTTTGCACACCCCGCACCAGGCAGCGGAATACATCACCACCTTTTTCTTTCGCACCCGGGTCGCCGGCTCGCGGCTGCCCAGGCCGGAAGCATATTCCCTGGCGCTGCTTTTTACATTGTCCGGAGCTTCTACTGTATTTGGCTTCACCTCCAGTTGCTCACTCCTGGCCTCCACCGGTGGCCGATCACCAAAATGCACGTTGCCTTCCTTGTCTTTCCAGCTGTAGATGCCCGCAGCGGAAGCCAGGCATGGCAACAACAAGAACCCAAGCCCCATGGCCACTCCAAATAAAACCTTGTTGCCGATTGTCATGACAATCCCCCTTTGCATAGATGCACCAGGAAAGTATTCTATTCCAAGATCAACAGCATATAGCAAATCATATGGATATTGCCCCCATACCGCCAGGATTGGGGCAACCGGCGCAGCAACCGCATATTTCGTGTAGCTTTCGCCTGCTTGATGCTATAATCTTGCGCCTTCACGAACTTTCTCCCGGGTGGAGAGAAGTTTCAGATACTTTACACAACCAACACACTGCAGTGGCTTTATGGCAAAAGAAGATGTAATTGAAATGGAAGGCACGGTCAAAGAGACCCTGCCCAACACCATGTTTCGCGTAGAGCTGGAAAACGGCCATGTGATTACCGCGCATATCTCCGGCAAGATGCGCAAGCACTATATCCGGATTCTGACCGGGGACAAGGTCAAGGTGGAAATGACGCCTTATGACCTGAGCAAGGGGCGCATCGTTTACCGCGAGCGTTGAGCGACACCGTGCCAGGAAGCCGAATCAGGCTTCTTCTTTCTGGTTTTCAAACACGAAAGTCAGCTCATCATCTTTCACCTGAACCTGCACATGCCCACCCTGGCTGAGTTTGCCGAATAGCAACTCCTCCGCTACGGGTTTCTTGATTTTTTCCTGAATCAAACGCGCCATGGGACGTGCCCCCATTTTCGGGTCATAGCCCTGCCCCGCCAGCCACAGGCGCGCTTCCTCATCCACGCTGATCGTCACCTGCTTCTGCGCCAGCAATCCTTCCAGTTCAAACAGGAATTTGCTTACCACACTGCTGATGCTGTCCAGCGACAGGGGCTGGAACTGGATAATGGCATCGAGGCGATTGCGGAATTCGGGAGTAAACAGCTTGTTGATGGCTTCCTTTCCATCCGAGCTGTGATCCTGACTGGTAAAGCCGATGGAGCGACGGCTCATTTCCATGGCGCCGGCATTGGTGGTCATGATGATGATCACGTTGCGGAAATCAGCCTTGCGGCCATTGTTGTCGGTGAGGGTACCATGATCCATGACCTGCAGCAGCAGGTTGAAAACATCGGGGTGCGCCTTTTCAATTTCATCCAGCAACAATACGGAATGAGGGTGCTTGGTGATCTGCTCCGTGAGCAAGCCACCCTGATCAAAGCCAACATAGCCAGGAGGGGCGCCGATGAGACGGGAAACTGCATGGCGCTCCATATATTCCGACATGTCAAAGCGAATCAGCTCCAGCCCGAGAACCCTGGCGAGCTGGCGGGTGACTTCCGTTTTTCCCACCCCCGTCGGCCCGGCAAACAGGAATGAGCCAACGGGTTTGTGCTCTTCTGCAAGGCCGGATCGGTTCATGCGGATGGCGGCAGAAAGAACATCGATCGCTTCATCTTGCCCGTAGACCACCATTTGCAGATCCCGCTCGAGATTGCGCAGCGCCTCGATGTCTGAAGAGGAAACCTTGCGCTCGGGGATACGCGCAATACGCGCCACCACTGTCTCTACCTGATCGACACCAACTTCCGTTTCGCGTTCTTCCTCGGGAACCAGGCGAGTAGCGGCTCCGGCTTCATCGATCACATCAATCGCCTTGTCCGGCATGTGGCGGTCATTGATGTATCTATCTGCCAAGTCTGCCGCTGCCTGCAGGGCAGCATCGCTGTACGTCACATCATGATGTTCTTCAAAGCGGCTGCGCAGCCCCTTGAGAATATCCACCACTTCTCCGATGCTGGGTTCAACTACATCAATTTTCTGAAAGCGCCGGTTCAGGGCATGATCCTTTTCAAAAATGCCCCGGAACTCCTGGTAGGTGGTGGAACCAATGCAGCGCAACTCACCCGATGCCAGCATGGGTTTGATCAGGTTCGAGGCGTCCATGGTGCCCCCTGATGCGGCACCCGCGCCGATTATGGTGTGGATTTCATCAATGAACAGGATGCTGTCCGGGATTTTTTTCAGCTCCTTGAGTACGGCCTTCAACCGCTTCTCGAATTCACCACGGTACTTGGTTCCTGCAACCAGCCCTCCCAGATCCAGGGAATAGATGGTCGCCATCTGCAGCACTTCAGGGATATCCTTGTCCACGATTTTTTTTGCCAAACCCTCGGCAATGGCTGTCTTTCCTACTCCAGCTTCACCTACCAGCAGAGGGTTATTCTTGCGCCGGCGGCAGAGAATTTGTACCGCCCTTTCTACTTCATGCTCACGGCCGATAAGCGGATCGATCTTTCCTTCCCTGGCATGTTCATTCAGATTCAAGGTCCAGGATTCCAGTGCCGATACCCTGGCTTCGCCTTCAGGCGCCTCAACAGCTTGCGCACTATCTGCAGATTCTTCATCCGCATTGTCCTTCCCCACCCTGGAAATGCCATGGGCCATGTAATTCACTACATCCAGACGGGTTATCCCCTGCTGATTGAGAAAATATACAGCCTGGGAATCCTTTTCACTGAAAACCGCCACCAGTACATTGGCGCCAGTGACTTCTTTTTTTCCGGAGGCCTGCACATGAAATACAGCGCGCTGCAACACCCGCTGGAAACCGATGGTGGGCTGCGCCTCCTGCTCCTCACCTTCCGGCAACAGGGGGCAGTTCTCCTGAATAAACTGCCGGATATTGTCTGTCAGCATATCCAGATCTGCACCGCAGGCTTTGAGCACATCCACCGCTGATGGATTACCCAGCAGCGCCAGCAGCAGGTGCTCAATGGTAATGAATTCCTGCCGTTTGTGCGTTGCATTGACGAACGCCTGATTCAGTACATACTCCAGTTCCTGACTTAACATCTGCTTCTATCTTGCCCTCAATATTGTTTAACAGGTTGTTAAAAAACGGATTTTTTCAACATCCTGTTAAGCTTCTTCCATGGTGCATAACAGGGGATGCTGGCTTTCCCTGGCATATTCATTAACCTGAGACACCTTGGTTTCCGCAATATCCCGGGTGAAGACCCCGCAGACCCCAACGCCCCGGGTATGCACATGCAGCATCACCTGGGTTGCCTTCTCCTCATTCATATGAAAACAGGAGGTCAGTATTTCAACCACAAAATCCATCGGCGTATAATCGTCATTCAACAACAGCACCTTATACAAAGGCGGCTTCTTAAGCTTAGGACGACTTTCCTGGGTCGCAAGTTCCCCATTTTCGTTATCTTCGTATTCTTCACTCATAGTCAGCTTGTGTACTGTGTCGGAATAAAAGGCTTTTTCAGTGAGTCACAATGCGGCCAGATGCAAGACGTACTCGTGCAGGAAAGGCAGCCCCCTTTCAAGCGAGTACAACACAGCAGACGGCCGCATTGTGGCTCAGCCGAAAGGAACCCCCCAAAAGCGCCAGGACGGTGTTGGGGTACTTGCCAAGGGAGCAACCATTGGCTGCACACCCCGCCTTGTCCTGGTGCTTTTTGGGGGCCCTGAAAAGGCCTTTTCTCCCGACGCAGTACATTAGTTTTCATTTACCCATACTCTGGCGTTTCTGAACAGGCGCATCCAGGGGCTGTCTTCACCCCAGCCATCGGGATGCCAGGAATTCTGCACCGTGCGGATCACCCGCTCCGGATGCGGCATCATGATGGTCACACGCCCATCCTCTGTTGTTAGACCGGTAACCCCCTCGGGAGATCCGTTGGGATTTGCCGGGTAGTTCATGGTTACATCACCATTGTTATCAATATAGCGCAGGCTCACTCCCTTTCCAGGCCGGGAATCACCACGGTACTCTGCACGGCCCTCCCCGTGGGCCACCGCAATCGGCATGCGCGAGCCGTGCATTCCCTGAAACAGCAGCGAAGGACTGTCCAGCACTTCCACCATGGCCACCCGCGCCTCGAACTGCTCTGAACGGTTGCGTACGAAATGCGGCCAATGAGCTGCCCCAGAAATCAGCTCTTTGATATTGGAAAGCATCTGGCAGCCATTGCAAACGCCAAGGCTGAAGGTGTTTTCCCGCTCGAAAAAGGCCTGAAACTGATCCCTTGCACGGGCATGAAAGAGTATGGATTTGGCCCAGCCCTCTCCCGCGCCCAGCACATCACCATAGCTGAATCCCCCGCAAGCCACCAAGCCCCTGAAATCATCCAGCGTTACGGAACCATTGAGGATATCGGACATATGAACATCCACGGCCTCGAACCCCGCCTTGTGGAAGGCGTAGGCCATTTCCTGCTGGCCGTTCACTCCCTGTTCCCTGAGAATGGCCATGCGCGGCCTGCTGATCTCGAGAAATGGGGCGGCAATATCGTCTTCGGGATCAAAGCTCGGGTGGGCGCTCAAGCCAGGATCATTTGCTGCAATGCCCTGAAACTCTTCCCGGGCGCACTCGGGATTATCTCGCAACAGCTGCATCTGCAAACTGGTTTCCGACCAGATTTGCTGCAAATCGCTGCGCTGGCGCTCCAGCAACACCCTGTTCCCCTGGAAAATGACAATTTTTTCATCCTCTCTGGTAGTGCCCAGCACATGGCTGTGATGGCCCAGGCCAGCATCTTCCAGGCATTTGAGTACATCATCGCAGTCACTGTGACGCACCTGCAAAACCAGTCCCAGCTCCTCGCTGAACAAGGCGGCTAACGCATCCGCATCCAGGGCATCGATGCCAATATCCAGTCCACAGCGACCGGCAAAAGCCATCTCCAGCAAGGTGACTATCAAACCACCATCAGAGCGGTCATGGCTGGCCAGAATCAGGCCATCCCGGTTTAGCTCCTGGAGGGCATCAAAGCAGCGCCTGAGCATTTCCGGATCATCCAGATCCGGGCCGACATGGCCAAGTTGGCCATATACCTGCCCAAGGGCGGATGCACCCAGGCGATTCAGGCCTTTTCCCAAATCGATGAGGATCAGATCCGTATCACCCTGATCCATGCGCAGGGCGGGGGTCAGCACATTGCGCACATCGGTCACCGGGGCGAAGGCTGTGATGATCAGGGACAAAGGCGCAGCCATTTCCCTGGTTTCATCATTTTGCTGCCATACTGTTTTCATGGACATGGAATCCTTTCCTACAGGTATGGCGATACCCAGCTGGGGACATAGTTCCATACCCACCGCTTTGACCGTATCAAACAGCCGGGCATCTTCATCCTGATATCCGGCGGCAGCCATCCAGTTGGCGGAAAGCTTGATCTTTTCCATGGATTCCACTGGCGCGGCCATGAGGTTGGTGATGGCCTCGCCAATCGCCATACGGCCGGAAGCCGGCGCATTCAACAGCGCCAGGGGCGTGCGCTCGCCAAGCGCCATGGCTTCTCCGGCATTGCCCTCATAATCTGCAATGGTGACCGCCACATCCGCCACCGGCACCTGCCAGAGTCCGACCATTTGATCCCTCGCCACCATGCCGGTAATGCTGCGATCTCCGATGGTGATCAGGAAGCTTTTGCTGGCTACTGTGGGCAGGCGCAAGATCCGCTCCACGGCTTCTATCACATCAACATTCTGCAATACCAGCTCCGGCCTGGCAAAAGGTTGGTGATGGGTTTCACGCACCATTTTGGGCGGTTTGCCAAACAGCAGCGGCATGGGCATGTCGATGGGATTGTTATCGAAGTAGGCATCTCCCAGAAGCAGGTGTTCTTCATCCACAGCCTCACCAACAATGGCGTAGGGGCAGCGCTCGCGCTCGCAGATTGCCTCGAACTCTTCCAGCTTGTCCACATCGATGGCCAGCACATAGCGCTCCTGGGATTCGTTGCTCCAGATCTCCATAGGAGACATGCCAGGATCGCCGCAGGGCACGGTACGCAGTTCGAAGCGACCACCCAGGCCTGCATCATGCACAAGCTCGGGCAAGGCATTGGACAGACCACCAGCGCCTACATCATGAATAAACAGTATGGGGCTGGAGGCACCCCTGGCGCAGCAGTGATCGATCACTTCCTGGCAGCGTCTTTCCATTTCCGGGTTGGCACGCTGCACCGAAGCAAAATCCAGGTCTTCGGCCGAGTCGCCGGAAGCCATGGAAGATGCTGCGCCACCGCCAAGACCAATGAGCATGGCAGGCCCGCCAAGCACTATCAGAGGAGAGCCAGCGGGGAAAGTATCCTTGCGCACATGTTCATCACGAATGTTCCCCAGGCCGCCAGCCAGCATGATGGGTTTGTGATAGCCGCGCAGTTCTTCACCGTTCGGTCCGGGCACCTGCGTCTCATAGGTACGGAAATAACCGCACAGATTGGGGCGGCCAAATTCATTGTTGAAGGCAGCAGCTCCGATTGGCCCCTCAAGCATGATATCCAGGGCGGAAACGATGCGCTCCGGCTTGCCGAAATCCTTTTCCCAGGGTTGTTCAGCGCCAGGAATTCGCAGGTTGGACACAGAGAACCCGCACAAACCAGCCTTGGGTTTGGAGCCTTTTCCCGTAGCCCCCTCATCCCTGATCTCCCCTCCAGCGCCAGTAGCCGCCCCGGGGTCGGGTGAAATTGCCGTTGGATGATTGTGCGTCTCCACCTTCATCAGGATATGCACATCCTCGCAATGCTCTTCATACACTCCGGAACCCGGAGCAGGGAAGAAACGGTAGCCTTGGCTGCCGCGCATTACCGCCGCATTGTCCTTGTAGGCGGACAATACATCCTGTGGCGACTTCTCCGTGGTATTGCGAATCATCTGGAACAGGCTTTTATCCTGGGACTTGCCATCGATAATCCAGTCAGCATTGAAAATCTTGTGTCGGCAATGCTCCGAATTCGCCTGGGCAAACATCATCAATTCCACATCCGTAGGATTGCGCCCCAGCGCCTGGAAACTTTCCACCAGGTAATCGATTTCATCCCCGGACAACGCCAGCCCCAGGTCTGCATTGGCTTTCACCAATGCCGCCCGCCCGCCATTGAGGATATCTACAGAAACAAACGGGCGCGGCTCTGTATGCAAAAACAGCACTTGCGCATCATCCAGATCATAGAAAACGGATTCCGTCATGCGGTCATGAAGTGAATCCCCGGCTTTTCCCAGATCCGCATCTGCGAGATCACCCTCCAGGTAATATGCAACCCCTCGTTCGATACGCTCGACAGCCTGCAAGCCACATACACGGGCAATATCCGTTGCCTTGGATGACCAGGGTGAAATGGTGCCCGGCCGGGGTGTTACCAGCACCAGAGAGCCAGCCGGCTCATGGCTCGCCAGCGCCGGGCCGTAGCGCAATATCCGGTTCAGGACAGTCTGCTGGGATGCAGATAATTCTTCTGATAATTCAATTAGATGGGTGAATTCCGCATACACAGACACGGGCTTCCCCAGACGTTCAGTCAATCGGGTATTGAGTTTTTCCAGACGAAAATCGGAAAACGCCGGTGCGCCGCGCAACTTGAGCATTTCAGGCCTCGGTAGAAACAGATTCTGCAGCCGTAATGATACCCTGATCCGGGAAACAGACCTAACAATTCAGGCCTTTGGGCCACCATCTTCCGCAAGCCTTCTCAACACCCAGGCAGCAGCAGCCATACCAAATCCTGCCGTTACCGGCGCGCAGGAGCCAAAACCACCACAATTCAGGCTGCTGTTCGCCGCCCCTTCACACGTACCGGAAGCATCAGAAAAATACCTCAGAGGCTCATCAGACCAAACTGCAGGGATACCAAAACTGCGCTTGGGGTTGCGTGGAAAACGGTAGTTCTGGCGCAACTGGCGGCGGGTTTTCGCCAATAGCGGATCTTGCTCTGTGCGGGCTAGGTCCGTATGGCGGATTCTGGTTGGGTCTGACTGACCACCCGCGCCACCTACAGTGACGATTTTGATACGGTTTTGCCGACAATGGGCTATCAATGCAGATTTGACACGAAAACTGTCGATGCAATCAATCACAAAATCATGATCACCAGTAATCGTATCTGTAACATTTTCCTTGGTAATAAAATCATCCAGAAGATTGATTTCCGTCTGGGGATTGATTGAAGCAATACGCTCCGCCATGACTTCAATCTTGGCTCTCCCCAGGGTATCAGTCATGGCGGGTAACTGGCGATTGATGTTGGATTCTGCAACATGATCCATGTCGATCAGGGTTATCCCACCAATACCACTTCGAGCCAGCGACTCCACAGCCCAGGAACCTACTCCACCAATGCCTATGACGCAAACATGGCTGCGGGCAAACCCCTCCAGGGCATTCTCACCATAGAGGCGGGCGATACCACCAAATCGTCGTTTGAAATCCACCAGCTTTGTTCTACCTGACAATGTAAGCCTGAACCCACGCATTCAGGATAATGTTATATTATGCGGTTTGTGCAGCAAATAAACAGCAGAGCGCCTCTATCAAATGTCATTCCGGTGTGGCGAAAACAAAATTATTCGAGGCGCCCAGCAGAAAATTGGGTGAAAGATAGTGTCTGAAATCAAACTTACAGAATACAGCCACGGTTCTGGCTGCGGCTGCAAAATTGCTCCCCGCCTTCTTGACAAAATACTTCAGGGCAACATTTCCATGCTTCCTGATCCACGCCTGCTGGTGGGCAACCAAAGCCGGGATGACGCCGCAGTCTATGATCTTGAGGACGGACGCTCCGTAGTTTCCACCACCGATTTTTTCATGCCCATTGTAGACGATCCCTTTGAATTCGGGCGCATTGCCGCCACCAATGCCATTAGCGACATCTACGCCATGGGAGGAAAACCCCTGATGGCCATCGCCATCTTCGGATGGCCGATAGACAAACTCAGCACCGAAGCAGGGCAGCAAGTGGTTGATGGTGGTCGGCAGGCCTGCAGGGATGCCGGCATCCCCCTGGCTGGCGGCCATTCAATAGATTCACCAGAACCCATTTTCGGCCTGGCAGTTACCGGCATCGTTGACAACAAGCAACTCAAACGCAACGATCAGGCAACAGCCGGTTGCAAACTCTATCTGACCAAACCCCTGGGAATAGGCATCCTCACTACTGCACAGAAACAGAAAAAACTGGCCCCCGAGCACATGACAATCGCTCCGGATACCATGTGCCAACTGAATAGTATTGGAACAGAAATCGCCACTATTTCCGGCGTTACCGCCATGACTGATGTCACAGGCTTTGGCCTGCTGGGGCATTTGCTCGAAATCTGCCAGGGCAGCGGCTTGTCGGCCAGCATTCATTATGACCAGATCCCCCTGCTTCCTCATGTAGAGGAATATCTGTCCATGGGCTGCTCTCCCGGCGGCGCACAGCGCAACTTCGACAGCTATGGTGAGCATATCGCCTCTCTGCCGGAAAAACACCGGCAGGTTCTGTGCGACCCCCAGACTTCCGGCGGCCTGCTGGTTGCAGTTTCAGATGAGGCGGAGCAGCCGTTTCTGGAAATAACAGGAAAAGCCGGACTTGCCCTTTCCCCCATCGGAGAATTACATGCCAGAAATGGCGTCAGCAGCTCGTTTATCCAGGTAAGCTGAAAGTGGAGCTTCCGGAAATCGGCAATTTCAGAGAGATTTTCCTCAAAGATATACCACTTCTGGATGTTCGTGCTCCCATAGAGTTCAAGGCAGGCGCTTTTCCAGGTGCCAGCAACATTCCTCTGCTCAATGATGAAGAGCGGCACCTGATTGGTCTGCGCTACAAGGAACAAGGCCAGTCTGCCGCTATTGCCCTGGGCAAGAAACTGATTGACGGGCAGCCAAAAGACACATGTACGGCTCGTTGGCAAGCATTTGTGCAACAGTATCCGGAAGGGGCTTTGTACTGTTTTCGTGGCGGCATGCGCTCCAGAATCGCCCAGGAATGGATCCATGGGGCAACGGGCATTGCCTATCCCCGCATCGAAGGGGGATACAAGGCGCTGCGGAATTTTCTTCTGGAAGAGCTCAACATATCCATTGCCCGAGTCCAGCCCGTGGTTCTTGGCGGCAGAACCGGCACCGGAAAGACTGTTGTTATCCAGCAACTGCAAAACAGTATTGACCTGGAGGGCCTGGCCTGGCACCGCGGATCAGCTTTCGGCGGGCATGTAACACCCCAGCCATCGCAGATAGATTTCGAAAATCGCCTTTCTGTTGAACTGATCAGGCACAGAGCGGCACAGCACAGCAAACTTGTGCTTGAAGATGAAAGCAAAGCGGTAGGGTCACGCCATCTTCCTCCCCTGCTATATGAGCGAATGTCCCTTAGCCCTCTGGTAATTCTGGATACGCCATTGCAGGAACGAATAGACAATTCCGTTCAGGAATATGTAACAAATGCCATTGCAGAATACCAGGCCATGTATGGCGAGGAAGAAGGTTTCCAGAAATGGGCAGACTACGCCCAGAATGGCCTGCAGCGCATCAGCAAGCGCCTTGGTGGCATGCGCTATAAAGAACTGGCCTCCAAGTTGCAGTACGCTATCGACCACCTGAAACAAACCGGCTGCCCTGAAGCTCATGAGGAATGGGTATCACAGTTGCTGACTGAATACTATGACCCGATGTATGACTATCAAACCTCACAAAAGAAAGACCGCATTATCTTTAGCGGGTCGATGGCAGATGCCCTTAACTATCTAAAGGACCTCTGACCTTGTCATATATTCACATTGTGACTTACTTCTGTAAGATATAAAAAAACAACCCATGAAACATCAGGCTTTTCCAGATCGGTATTAAATATACCCAAACTTATACCCAATATATTTCAAAATCACTTTTAACACTTGAACAAATCATACAATTGCCTGTCACATTGAGAACAAGCATACAACAATGTTTATTTACTGTTGATTAATTGCAATGAATCTCTTATATTTCCACGGTCGATATCTTGATGAATGGATTCATATTGAAGGATTCATTGCAATCCTGAAATAAATATTTACATTTGATCTGAATCTATGGATTCAGAATTTCACAACTCATTTAACGAGGAACAACATGGCCAAGAAAAAAGCACCTGCAAGAAAAAAACAGGTTACTGACTTGTCAGCCGCTGAATTATACAAGCTGGCAAAAAAACGCGAACAGGAAGAGCTGCAGAAAACCATTGATGCCAACAAGGAAAAACTTTTAGCACTGCGTGCAAAACGGCGCGAACTAATCGCCAAGCAAAAGAAAGAACTGCGCAAAATAGATGCAGAGATCGCCCGCCTGAGTGGAAAATCCCCAAGCAGAAAAGGCCGAAAGTCTGGCGGAAGCGTTACTGAAAAAGTGGTCGCAATTATTGCCAAGGCAGGCAAGATCTCCACTTCCGACCTGAAAGCAGAACTAAAGAAAAAAGGGATCTCTGCAGGCAATCTGCCGCAGACACTTGCCTATCTGAAGCGCCAGGGCCGTGTCACTTCCCCTGCCCGCACTATCTATCAGGTTCCAAAGTAAGGTCTCTGATTCTTAAACCCGGCGGTTTGGTATCACACCAGATTGCCGGGCTTCTCTATCCTCAAGAGTCAGGGCGGTGTGCCCTCCTACTGACAATAATCCACTGCAGGAGAAACAGACAGCCTGGCTCCGCCTTCTACCCGAAACACCGCACCAGCCTTGACAAGCATCCGGGGCGCCTTCAAAACCAGGTAGTGTGGCGCCAACACCTCTACAGGGCTGCTCTCATCTGCAGCCTGAATTTCCTGCGCAGAGGACAAAATGGTGCTTCCCGCACCGGCAAAATCACCACTGACCTGCAGTAAAGCCGGCTCATAGGTGCATGCACCACGCTTCAGGGGCAGGTTGTTGTTGATGATCCTGGCGGCATCCACCGCAATATTGAAGCTCTGATACCAGGTATTTGCGCTACAACTCTTGTCCAGCAGCTTCCCGCTGGCGTCGTCCCTGGAAGAGCCAAGGCTGGTCGGCAGATCCGTCACAGGCACGTCCAGCGCTCCAGCCGCAGGCGGGCAGGCATCGTCAAGCATATAGCCTGCAGGTGGCGTGTACGCCAATGTGCAGTTCGCCTGCAGGTTGATCTCGGTTACAGCAAACTGATAGAAACCTTCGCTGCCATCACGCCCGGAAACAACACTGGCGACACCATTGGAGCAGGTCATGGCCATCTTTCCTCCATGCACCAAAGAACCGGTTTCCGCATGGTACAGATAGCCCATGGGATTGTAATCATTGTCCCCATTGACGCCATTGGGGTCTGCAGGATCAATACCATTGAAGCGGGCATCAACACTGACCGTCGGCTGGATGATTACATTGAACACCTGGTCGTCATCATAAATTGCATCATCAATACCCCTGACCATGACCTCTCTCGGCTGATCCCAGTCTTCCGGCGTAAAGATCAATGTAGTGGAAGCAACGGCATTGTCCGTAACGTCATCTACCAACATTGCCTCCCCCGCATCATCTACGCGCATTTCCATGTAGACATTTTCATTGGGTTGAGCATTCAGGGAGATACTGAACCTGTCCTCCGTACCACTTTCATCCGTGGTCAGGCCGGCATCCGGCTCTTGCACAAGCACCACAACCGGGTCATTGTCCACATTGGTCACCTGTATCTGGGGAAGGGAAATCGCGCCATAGCTAGGATGATCTACGGTAGCACGCAGGCTCAGGTTGATATTGAACTCCTGATTGCCATCAACCTCGTCGTCATCCAGACCGGTGGCGACCACCTGTTGCGGTTGGTTCCAGTTTGCCGGAGTGAATGTCAAGGCCTGTAAATTCAGTTGGGCTTCTTCCGTATTGCTGACAACCAGAGAAAGCTGCACATCGCCCTCCGGCGGGGTATCCAGCACAACGGTGAAACAGGCGCTGCCGCCATCTTCCGTTACCGTCAATTCCGTTGCGGACACTGTCACGCCCGCTTCGTCATCATCCAGGTTGCTGGCCTGCACATCTGCAGCATCCAGCCCGTCATAATTGGCATCGTCACTGACGGCAGGCAGCAGTTGCACCACATAGGCCTGATCCCCATCCGCCATCACATCATCCTGCCCGGTGACGGTGACCATTTGCGGCACAAACCAGTTCGTGCCGGTGAACAACAGGCTGGATACATTTACGTCTCCCTCACCAGGGTCACTGCTTTGCAGCGGAACAGTAACATTGGAAGTTGGTTGCGCAAGCAACACCACATCAAAACTGGCTTCTCCACCGGACTCGTTGGTGCGCAGGCTGGCTTCCGGCGTCGTGAGGATCCCGGCGGCATCATCATCTGACAGATTGATGGTGAATGCAGCGGAACTCGCGCCCTGGTAAGCCGAGCCTACACCAGACCCGGCAGGCACTTGCGCACTCAGCCCCACTGCACGCAACCCGTCGATAGCAGGATTGTCCTGCGCCGTGAAAGTAACGATACGGGGTTGGTTCCAGTTCTCCGCTGTAAACACCAGCATCTCTGGAGAGACGGTTCCCTGCAAACCATCGGTGAGGCTGAATTCTACGGCGACATCAACAAGAGGCATGGTATTCAACTGCACGGAAAACAGCGCCTTGCCACCATTTTCGGAAACATCCAGAGAGCCTTGCGCCGCCAGCAGTATTTCCGCTCCGTCTGCATCGTAGTTTGTCGCGGTAACAATTTCCTCGATCCCGTCATAGGGCGTTGCGCTTGCGGCGGGCCCGGCAATAACCCAGAACACCGCATCACCATCCTTTACCCCATCATTGATGCCGGTGACGGTCACTGTCTGGGGCTGATGCCAATTGTCCGGAGTGAAAGACAAGGACATGGGAAAGACGACTGCTTCGGTCGATACAGGCGAAGTAAAGCGGATGGGAACCGTTACGGGTGAAGCAGGCTTTTTGCCCAGCGCAACAGTGAACGTATCACTGCCGCCCATTTCGGTGACCTCTAGGCCGCTATTGGGTGAGAGCACCAGGGTCGGTACGTCATCATCCTGGTTGAGCGCCTGAATCTGCTCCGGTATCCCGGCGTACAGCGGGTCTTCGCTGGAAGTAATGAGGCTCACGGTATAGTTTTGATCTCCATCCACGGTTTCCTCGTCCACACCTGCAAGGGTTACCTGTTGCTCGTCGCCCCAGTCCTCCGTGGTAAACAGCAATTCCCCCTTGTCCACTTCCCCTTCACCACTCATGCTGCTGGCGATGGCGACCTTGACCGTAGCTTCCGGCTTGGAGCGCAAACGCAGGGAGAAGGATGCGTTTGTTCCATCTTCTCCGGTTTGCAACGGTTCAGTCGCGGTAATCAGCAGCCCGCTTAGTTCATCGTCAATATTGACCACGGACAAATCATCGATATCGGCATCCGTAAGCAAGAAATAGGAATCCGAACCAGCAGATGAGATTCCGGTTTGTATGGCGAATGTCTGATCGCCATCTTCAAGCGCATCATCGACGCCGGTCAATGTCACCGTCTGTGGCAGATCCCAGGTGGTTTCGTTAAATACCAATGAAGAAGGACTTAGCGTTCCTTCATTCGTATTGCTGCTTTGCAGGCTTACCGTCACCACACCACCGTCCTCTGGCGCACTGTTGAGCACCACCCGGAAACTGGCGTCGAAGGATCCTTCATCAGCTTCCGTAGTCCGCAGATCCACGGTGGGCGTGATGGTTACGCCTGCCTGGTCATCATCGGCATTGCGGGCATTGATGTCCCTGCCCATGCCATCGTAAAAGGGGTCGCTACTGGCAGCGGCGACCTGGATCTGCCCTTCCTGGGTACCATCCTGCACATCATCATTCACACCGGTAACAGTAACCACCTGAAGAGCATTCCAGTTCGTGGCGTCAAAATTCAGGGTAACGAGATTGACGGAAAACTCCGTAGCATCAGTGGATGAAAAACTCAGTGTGACAGGATGTACCGGCTGGGAACTCAACCTGATATTCATGTCGTCATTCGCACCAGGCTGCTCTCCCGTAAGCACCGCCCCCGGCGAAACGAAAATCCCGGCGCGGTCATTGTCTCTGATATGAATGCTGGTCTTCTCGGCGCTTCCTCCCTGAAAAACCGCATCGGCACTCTGCATCTCCATACTGATGCCGGAAGTACTACCCCGCTCGGCAACGGCATCATCCACGGCAATAACAGCAAGCTGTTGGGGGGTATTCCAGTTGCTGCTGTCAAAGGTAAACTCTGCAACCGCCCCTGCTCCTGCGCCCAGATCAATCTGCGCATTGTCCGGCGTCAGGCGCAAGGTAACCGGCGCGGAAGGCTGGGCAGAAAGCCGGTAGCCCAGCGTGCCAGGCAAGGGCGGGGTCGCCTCACGAAGCGTCAGAACCTGCTCGTCCACCAGGGGCATCACCACTGTGAGCTGGAATACATCTTCGCCCTGCCCGCCGTAGCCATCGTTTGCCCGAACGATAATTTCCCCGGAAAAGTTTTCACTCACCGTACCCTGCAAACGGCCATTGACGATCTGGAGAAAAGGCGGACGTCCGTACATGCTGTAACTCAGCGCCTGCCCGTCCGGATCATCAAAATGTGCATCAAGGTCGATATCAATCACTTGATTCCATTGCGGCCTTTGATCTGCTATTGGCACGGTCACTACGGGCGCCGAGTTTGCCCTGACCTCGAAGTTCTGCAGCGGAAAAGCCTGGAACCCCTTCAGCTCCCACTCGCCATGAAACTCATGAGAGAGGAAGTCATTGCCCACCCAGACATTCTCGTCCACTACCGGGCCGTAGCCCAGGTCGAAACCAGACCACTTGAATCTTCCGGTACAGATGGATCCCACCCAGAAATCAACACATCTTCTTCCAAACACGGTAAACCGGGGCGTTTCCAGGCCGACATCCAATAACAGCAGATTGGTATAGGTGAGCTTTCTGTAGCGCTCAGTATTGGTAAAGCGGTTTGGCAATGTCACTTCAGGAGAGATGCCAAGCGGCAGTATGTCTTCCGTCGTCTTGACTCGCAACGATTGCCCGGGGATAAGCCGCACCGCTGCGCTCTTGCCGGAATCCACCGCCCTTCCGTTCTCGAAGACCTCCCACTCAACGATGGAGGAAAGCGTGAATTTCATTGAAAAATCGGGATCAAAGGTAAAGTCTTGATGTTTGATCACCTCGATACTGGTGGTGATACCAAGAAGATTGAATATCAGCTCAACCTTCTTGAGCGCCTTTTTCTTGTTGACACCGAAATACTTTTTTGCCAGTTTCTGCAGCTTGCCCAATCCCAGCAACAGCCACTGATCCACGAAAACATCAAGCTGGGCAAAGCTATGCGTATCACTGCCGGTGAGCACCAGCTGGCTATCCAGCTGTTCATTGGTAATGTGGATTTCCGGTATGGTGAACCGGCCAGTAAACCCCGCCAGATCCTCGAAATTCACCACCAGCGTGGAAAGGAGGGGATCAGACAAATCTATCGTGGTTCCCGGAGGACCATCCACAAGTACGATTCGGCGCTTGCCGCTTACTTCCAAGTCCCAAAATTTGTCACTCTTGCAGTTTCTGTACAAGCAAGCTTTTGCTCTTGCATCCGTATCCAGGGATCCGGATGCGTAGATCCCCAGTTCGGCACTTGGCGCATGGCTGACAATATTGACTCCGTTACGGGGTGCCAGAGAGGTTTTTATCTCAACGGTGTCTCCCGGGTTGATCTGGTTTTGCTCTGGATAGGAAATCGCAATCGACACCGGGTATTCCAGATCTACACTGCCTCCGGCATAACTGCCAAAAACAGACAGCCCAAAATCCCCCGCCACGCTGGTGTCAAAATCCGCGCCAAATTTATAACAGCGGTTGCTGAACCAGTCCTTCAGTTTGTTGATGACTCTGCTGGAGGATATGCCATGGAGATCTATCCCGCTGAGCATGCTGCTCAGCTTGCTAAACAGGCAGAATTCGATGGTTTCGTCGATATTCAAATCCGCTGCAAAGCCGGTATCAGAGCGCTTGAGCACAGTCATGTGCATGAACTCATCCTTGTCTTCCCCTGTGGGAGCATCGCCCGCATAGCGCATGGATTGGCTCTCGGTACGGAAATCAAGGTCATACTGTCTTGACACCATGACACCATCTGTCACGACAGCTTCAGGAAGACATGTCACGCCATCCGCATCACAGGCGGCGTAAGCAAGGGAAGAAATGGAGGCAGAGGTTACAAACAGGAAAGCAGGCAGACAAAGGCGTAGAAACAGTCGCCAGCCCGGAGGCAAAGGAAGCGGTTTATTGACTATTCTGGGTATTTCCACTACAGCAACCATATTGCACCTGCATAGATAACCATTGGTTTTCTATGACAAGCTACCCAAGATGCCGTCAGCAGGTCAAGAATTTTCTGGCAAAGTTGCGAACTTTTTCGACAAGGCCACCGCTATTGGACTGGCAACCAAATGTGGCTGTAGGTACACTCAAACAGCCATCATGGATCAGTATAACTTCAGGAGAAAATGGACATGAATACTATTCTACGAACCTTGACCGCTACAGCGCTATCAGGCATCTTTCTCTCTGGCTGCGTGAGTCAGAAAGAGGAAATGATCAAGGAGGGCTACCCGGTTTCCTATGCGGACGGCTTTGATGACGGCTGCCACAGCGGAAAAAAAGCAGGCGGCAACATGTTTGAGCAATTCAAAAAGGACGCCCGGCGGTTTGAATACGATTCCCAATACGCCCAGGGCTGGTCTGACGGCTTCCGGCAATGCGAAACCGAAGAGGAAAGTACGCAGCGGCAGATCCGCATGAACATCGAGCAGCAACGCTACCTTCAGCACAAGAAGGAGCATGAATGGGAAGACCGGTATTATTTTGAAAAAGAAATGCTGAGAGGCATCGACACCCGGGGGCTGGAAAACCTGAAATAATCCCCTGCGAAGAAGCACCCGCCATGCCATCCCGGCCCGCGCCGGGATGGCAATTTCTGATGTGCCGGGTCAATACCTCTTCAGCAAGCTCCCCCGCCGCGCTGACATCAACCCCAGAGCCAGCAACAACATCCCAAGCAGCAAGATACCCATTCTGGAAAGCGTGGGCACGGCTACCGGCTCGGAGTTGACAGCCGTTTGCGCCACACTGGCGTTGTTTCCGGGGTTCGGATCCGGCGTACTTGAGGATACGCTGGCGGTATTCACCAGGTCACCCGATATCCCCTGATCCACGGTTACTTCTATGGTATAGGTCTTGCTGGAGCCGACGGGGATGTCACCCAGATTGCAGTCAGGAACCCCCATGGGATCATTGTCACAACCCGTGGTAGCCACCGGACTCATTCCTGCGGGCAAGCTGTCGTTTACCACGACATCGCGGGCATCACTGGGACCATGATTGGACACCTCAAGGGTGTAGACGATGGTGCCGCCGCCCTGTATATACTGCACATCGCTGACCTTGGTAATGCGCAGATCAGCCGCCGCACCTACAGTCGTCGGTTCGGTTGCGGTGTTGTTGCCACCATCCGGATCCGGCGTAGTGGCGCTGACAACCGCTGTGTTGGTCAAGGTGCCGCTGACGCCAGCGTCCACCTCCACAGTTACCGAATAGCTTACGGATGCACCGACAGCCAGATCACCCAGGTTGCAGCTGGGCACCCCATTGGGATCATTGGCACAGCCACTGGTGGAAACCAGGGTCATACCGGCAGGCAGCGTATCTTCCACTGTGACGCCAACGGCGTCACTTGGGCCGTCATTGCTCACCTGGATGGTATAGACAACCTGATCACCGGCATTGACCGGATCCACATCATCAGACTTGCTGATGCGCAAATCAGCCGCCGCGCCCACGGTGGTGGGTTCGGTGGCGGTGTTGTTGCCTGTATTGGGATCCGGAACCGAGGAAACCACAGTCGCAGAATTGGTGAGCGTACCAGCCACACCCGGGTCTACGGTTACCGCTACGGTATAACTCTTGCTGGTTCCCGCAGCCATACTGCCAAGATTGCAGCTGGGCACTCCCGCAGGATCATTGTCGCAACCCGTACTTGACACAAAGGTCAAACCCGCTGGCAGGGTATCCGTTACCACCACATTCGTGGCGTTACTGGGGCCATCGTTGAACACCTGCAGGGTATAGATAACCGTGTCACCAATGCGAACCGGATCAACATCATCCACCTTGGTAATGCGCAGATCGGCGGCAGCACCAACGGTTGTCGGTTCTGTCGCTGTGTTGTTGCCGGTATTTGGATCTGGCGTGGTGGCACTAACGACCGCTGTATTGGTCAGGGTGCCACTGACTCCCGCACCAACCTGGACAGTCACGGCATAGCTGGCGGATGCGCCGACGGCAATCGTACCCAGATCACAATTGGGGACACCGCCAGGGTCATTACTGCAGCCGTTGGTGGAAATCAGGGTTACCCCCGCCGGCAGGGTATCGGTTACCGCCACCCCGGTTGCATCGCTGGGACCGTCATTGGTGACTACGATGGTATAAACCACCTGATCACCGGCATTGACTGGATCTGCGCTGTCGGTTTTGGCAATGCGCAGATCGGCAGCCACATTTACGGCTGTCGGTTCTGTGGCCGTGTTGTTGCCCGCATCGGGATCCGGCGTGGTGGCGCTGACGACCGCTGTATTGGTGAGCGTGCCGCTGGCACCGGAACCCACCTGCACGGTTACCGTATAGCTGACAGTTGCGCCGACCGCCAGGTCACCCAGACTGCAGTCGGGTACGCCAGCCGGATCATTGGCGCAACCGCTGGTGGAGACCAGGGTCACGTCGGCAGGCAAGGTATCCGCCACGCTCACGCCGGTTGCATTACTGGGGCCGGCATTGCTCACTTCAATGGTGTATACGATCTGGTCACCAACGGATACGGGATCTACATTGTCAACCTTGGTAACGCGCAAATCCGCAACCTGACCAATATCCGTCGATTCATCGGTAACATTGTTGTTTGGATCCGGATCGGGCACCGATGCGCTTACACTCGCCGTATTGGTCAGGGTGCCCGTAGCGCCCTGATCAACCTGCACCGTGATGGTATAGGAGACCGTACCATTCACCGCCAGATCACCCAGCGAACAAATGGCGACGCCACTGGGATCCTCCGCACAACCACTGGTGGAGACCAGAGTCAGGCCTGCCGGAAGGGTATCCGTTACCACCACATCGGGCGCCATGCTGGGACCGGCATTCTGCACTTCTACCGTGTAGGTGAAGGTATCACCCGCAGCAACGGGATCAGCACTGTCCACCTTGGTAATGCTCAGATCCGCATTTTCGATGGGCACCACCGTGGGATCCAGGGGATCCGGGGTGGATGGATCGTTCGAGGGAACCTGCGGCAACTCATTGGAATCCGCCAGCGCCTGGTTCACCAGCTCGACAACGCCGGGTGCCAGGGGATCCGGAATGACCACATCGTATTCAATCGTCACCTGCCCCTGCACCGGGACAACAGGGAAGCTGACCTGTACAGCCGTATCCCCGGCGGTATTGCCTAGGGCAATAACGCCACCGGGAGCAACTACGGAGCCCGCCTGGAAGTCACCATTGCTGTCCGGCACATCATTGACCACCAGGTTGGTGGCATCGGCAAGGCCGGTGTTGGTGATGGTAACGACATAATGAATGCTGTCTCCCGGCGTGGTGCTGCCGGAGCCATCCGCATCCACGGTGCGTGTGGCCGTTTTGTCCACCACCAGCTGGGGCAGGCTCAGGGTATCGCTGCCATCCACGTCCGGCATTTCACGCTCATCCGGATCCACGCCAGGCAAGGTGGTGGTAACGGTATTGGTGGCCAGATTGACCACCGTCGCCGGCGCTCCATCCGCCAGGGGAACGCTGAATACAAAGGTGACAGTTTCACCCGGCTCTACGGAATTCGCCGGCGCCGAGGAAGCCGCATCGGCAGCCATCAGCACTGTGGTTTCCGTGGCGCCTGGGCCGGCAGCCGTGGTCAGGGTAAAGCCCGCCGGAACGGTTACCGGACTGATGTTGGCCGTATCCCAGTTGCCACTGTCGAGAATATCTTCGATTTCGATATCAAAGGCTGGCGCGGTGCCATTGTTGGTGATGTTCACCGTCATGGTCACAATACCCGCATTCAGGCTCATGGTCTTGGCGACCGCCATGGCCGGCTCCACAACATCGATGTCTGCGGTATCACTCAGGGTACTGCCCGCGCCATAGGTCATGGTTGCGGTATTGGTGAGCTGATCGCCATCGACATTCTCTGGCACATCGATCACCCTGCCCGTCACTGTAACCGTAATCAGATCATTTGCATCATCGGCATTGTCCGGCGTATTGGTTACGGTGCCAAAATCAATGCTCACGGTGTAGGGGTCGGGCGATGTGATCACCGGAGCGCCAGTGCTGACATTGCCGCCCAGACTGATCACCGGGTTGCCCACGATCTCGATAAAGCCCTGACCCGGGGCCCCGGCCGGCATGAGATCGGAAAGGACCACATTTTCGGTTGTTCCTTCCACAAATTTCAGGGTGATGTCGTAGGTAACCAGCTCACCAATGGTCAGATCCTGAAGCAGGCCATCATGGAAAGCCTGACCGGTATCCGCCAGGCTGGTGCTGGAAACCACCTTCACCAGTGTCGGCGCCAGTACGGTAACCTGGGCGCTGGTGGAGCCGGTATTGCGGCGTGTTTCTCCCGCGGTATACACCGGTGTGGAATCATAGCGCCAGTCGGCCACGTTGCTGAGGGTTTCGCCAGGCATGGCCAGCAGATCCACTTCCACCTGATAGGTAATGGTGCAACTGCCGCTGGCAAGCGCCAGGGTGGGTATATCGAATACCACCACCGGCGGCATGTTCGCCGCTGCGGAAGAATCCACGCTGGCGCCACAACTGCCTCCCACCGTTGCATCGCCGATCCAGTTCATCAGGGCAAAGCTGCCATCATTGGCCAGGGTATCACTGATCTGGATATTGAAGGCATCCGCAGTGGAAGCCGCCTGATGCTGCACGGTGATCTCGAAGGTGACCTGATCACCTGCGTCCACCAGCAAGGGAGCGCCGCCCAGGGCCTGCTTGCTGATATTGAGCAAGGGCTCCACCAGATCCACCGCGGCGGTGCCGGAGACGCCGCCCGGATTGTCTGCATGGGTCAGGGTCGCCGTGTTCACCAGGTCATCATCAGCGCCCCCCTGGTTGAGGGCGTTGTCCACGACCAGCGCCACAACTTCAAAGACAATCTCATCATCCACACCACCGGCACCGCCGGGGGCGTTGGTGATGTCTCCAAGGTTCCACTGGGCCTGGTCACGGAAACTATCGCCGTTATCGTCGCAACCCGGCAGGCAGTCGTCACCGGCGGCACCCACAGTCGCTCCCGAACCAATGGCAAGTTGGGAACCGATGGAAACAATGCGGGAACTGACCACCTCCAGCACCACATCGGTAGTGGGGAGCTGATCGATCATTACCGCGTTGCGCGTCACCCCTTCCGGAATGGTGGCGACAAAGCGGTAGGTCACGGTTTCACCGATGGTCAGATCCGGCTCGGGACCATTGATACCTGTACCTGTTGACGCTTCCGAAGTAGCGAAAACGCTTTTCAGCAAGCCGGCTTCCGTCACCGTAATCTGGTGATTGTCACTGACGCTGCCGCTGCGCTCGTTAGGATCGGCATCCGCTGGCAGGGAGTCCCAAGCAAGCTGGGCCTGGTTGGTGAGCACCGAACCGGGCGCAACGTCTGTGCGCAAGGTGGCCTGGAACTGAATGCTGCAAATATCGCCTACGGGCAGGTTATCGAAACTGGCATTGAGACCAACACCATACGGGTCGGCATCATTCAGAACCGGTGCTACGGCGCAGCTGGCCGCAGGCACGAAAATCAGGCTGGCGGGCACATAGTCAAACTGGGTATTGTCCACCACATCGCTCATCACCAAGTCAAAGGCTTCTGCGGATGATCCCGGCTGATGCTGGATAGCGATGGTGAAGATGATCAGATCTCCCGCATCTCCACTGGTTTCGTTTCCGCTCTTGTCCACCTGCAGCTGAGGCTCCACCACATCCACATCCACGCTGGCGGTAGCCGTCAGGCTGGGACCGAACTGCACCTGGGCGTTGTTGGTCAACTGGTTGCCATCGACGTTCCCCGCCACATCAACCAGTCTGGCGGTAAGCTCGATGATGATCCGGTCATCATCATCCGTAACGCCATCGGTGGCGCTGTTGGTTACCTGGCCAAAGTCCCAGACTATGGTGTCATCGATTCCGTCTCCGAGGTTGGCGTCGGAAATGACGCCGGCGGGCGCATTGGCGGTTGTCAGATTGGCTCCCGTAACAATGGAGTCGATGCTAACCACTTCCATCACGCCGGCGGCGCTGGCCGGCAGGGAATCGGTGATCACGATCTGTGAACTCACGCCTTCCGGCACCGTCACTACCAGCCGGTAGGTGGCGGTCTCACCGATGGTGAGATCTTCAACGCCCGGATTGTGTTCCCCTGCCCCGGTGCTGATCTCGGAGGTACTGATCAGGCTCTTGCCCATGACCGCCCCGGAGATGGGCAGGTTGACCGTACTCTCGGCATGATAGTCATTGCCGCTGCCACAGGCATTGGGATCTGTGGCGGCGGTGCGCTCACAGGAATCGGCGCTGTAACTGGAAAGCGGGCCGGAAACAGTTCCCGGCTGGCCTGTCCAGTCGACACCAGCGGTATTGGGCAGGCTCGAACCGGCCTGCACGGTGGTATTCAGGGTAACCTGGTACTGAATACGGCACTCTTCACCCACGGGGAACTGCACCCAGGTCGCCGAAAGCGTAGGCGCAGCGGCATCGTCCAGGGTCACGGCCGACGGGCAACCGCTACTGATGGCAAGACTTCCGCCAACATAGGTGGTTTCGGCATGCAGGGTGTCCGACAGCACCAGGTCATAGGCATCGCTGACATTGGCACCGGCGGGGTTGTTAACAAACCACTCATAGGTGACTGTATCTCCCGCATCGTAACTGCCACCACCGATGATGCTTTTTACCAGCTGGAGGTTGGGCTCTTCAACGGCGATATCCGTCGCCTGGGCCGTCAAATCCTGATTGCCACCATCGCGTATGTAGCGGAACCTGGCGCTGTTGTTCTTGGCGTCCCCGCGGTTACTGTCGGTATTGTTGAGCACCACGACATCATAGGCAATGGTGATGGTCTCGGGTGTTCCATCGACAGTATCACTGTTGGTGATGGCGCCGAAATCCAAATCCAGCGTTCTTCCACCATTGGTTACGCTGGCATTTGCCAGCACCCCGGCAAAACCACCTGCAACGCTGGTGGCCAGTCCGGCAGAAGCATTGATGCTGGCGTTCGTCCCCAGATCCACAAAGGCCAACCCGGGATCCAGCACATCATGCAGGGCAGCGCCATTGCTGACGCCTTCCGGCAGGGTGATAGTCAGGGTATAAGGGAACACATCCCCGATGGTGGCGCTGGCCGCCACCGTCGTCTTGGTAAAGGTTGGCTCGGCGACAGTTACGCTGGCCGTATCAGTGATGGCCGGAAACGCGGCGGCTCCGGGCTGGGAGGCCCAGGTCGCCGATCCGGTATTGGTGATCACCCTGCCCGGCTCCACACTGCCGGCAAGCGTACACTGCACCTGGATCAGGGCGGTATCCGCCCCATAGGGCGCGCCGATACTGCCATCATTGGCGGCCAGTGGATCGGTCAGCTGCAATGCACCGGCAAAGGCGCTGCCTACAGCAAGGGAGGAAGCCAGGCCATTGCCCGCTCCATCCGTCACGGATAGCAGAACACACCCCGTCAGAAGACCGGCTGGCTGGCCAAGGTCATCTGTCACGCTGATGTCATATGCCAGGGCACCACCGATATTTTCCACGGTAAACTGATAGACCACCTGATCACCGGCATCCGCGCCACTGAGATTCCCGTCTACCGGCAAGGTGGCGGGAGGCGGGGAAATGCTACCGTTGCTACTGATCGCAATCCCTTTGGTGAACGCCAGCTCCGGCGCCCGCACATTCAGCTCGACCAGGGTAAGATCCACCAAAGGCGCCAGCGGCGTGTTATTGGTGCTGGCCTGAAACAGGTTACTCAGATGCAGACCATCCGCAAAGGGATCATCCTGCACCACCATGTCGATATCCACCGCGACAATCTGGGGAGAATTGGTATTGACATCCGCCAGAGTCAAAGACAGGCTGTTGGCGGCAGAATCGATACTGATACCCGGGGTGATATTCATGGTATCTGTGGCCGCCTGGCGAATATCATTGCCATAGGTCAGATCCAGGGTATTCACATCGAACACCGGCAGCGGGAAGAAATCCTCGAACACGATATCGGAAGTATCACCCGATGGAATGCTCATGCTCAGGCGGAAAGTCACTATGTCTCCAGGCTGATACTGGGCCTGGGGATTGAGGATTTCCTTGGTGATGGCCGGGGCATTCACTACGGCGGTAGCGGCGCTTTGATTGGTGCAGCCGACAGCGCCGGCAACCAGGCCATAGGTAATTTCCACAGCATTGGTGAGTGGATCACGCGCCTTCACCGTATCGCCATTGTTGTAGAGATCGAGAACGAGCGCCGAGTAGGTAAGGGTCAAACTGGAGCCGGAAGCGATATTGCCACCAATTGCAGTGGTCACATCATAGACGACGGAAGTGGTTCCATTCGCATTGTTGGTTACTACCGGCGCGATGGCTACCGGCGCACCGTTGTAGCTCAAAGATCCGTGCGCAAAGCTGTCCAGACCATCGGGCAACAGATCACCAAGCAGCAAGGCGTTCACCGTACCGAAATCGCTGACCTGGATGTTCAGCGTATAGGTCAATGTATCCCCAGGCACCATCGCGGCGGGAGACACCGACTTCTGTACAGTTACATGCTCAGCGGAGATCACGGTGTTGTCCGTTTGCTGCGCAATACTGAGATAGCTGCCGGGATTGGCAGGTAAATCTTCCCGCTGTGCATCAAAAGTGGCTGCGTTGATCACATCGGATTGGCTACAGACAGACTCGTCCAGTATGTCGGTAATGTAGGCCTGATAAGTGACCACTACATCATTGCTTGCGGTGGTGCCTGTGGCCTCGGTGCAGGAAACAGAAATATTGGGTAACGCTACAGTGGGAACACAGCCGCTGCCGCCGCTGATATTGATGGAGCCCACCACATATTGCAGAGCCGCCGGCAATGCATCGTTGAACTGCAGGTTGCGAATCGTACCGCCGTTGGCGATATCCGCATTCAGCGTATAAGTATAGGGCCAGGAAGCACCGGGAGGGCGCTCGGTTTCCGGTGTATCGTCAACTTTGGAAAAAATCACGATCACGGGGGTTACTGCTGCGGTGATTTCGGTGCCGGCAATGGGGCCATTGTCACCCGTGGCGGTGTCACCGAACTCATACATGGGCGTCATATGCACATCCAGAGGCACACCAATGGCCGCTGTCTGATCGATAGTGGCGCAAATATTGATGTTAATTGCCGGCGCGCCGGCTACCAGTGAGCCAACTGGCGGCTGCAGGGTGATAAAGGTATATCCTGCCGGCCCGGTAACCGTTTCATCGCTGATGGGATCGATCAGATCCGGCGGGAAAGTTCCCACCATCTGGGCGGTAACCCCGGCACCCAGGAAATCCGCAGAATCAAAGGAAATCCCGGATGGCAGCTTGAGGCGCAAATACGGCCCAAAGCCCGGCGTGCCAGCATTACTCAAGGGAGCATCAAAACAAAACTGTTCCCCGGCGAAGCTCTCTGCCGGCAGATTGTTCAGATCCGTAACCGGGGTGGCTGCGGCAGCAATCCCCGGCATCATCAGCGCCAGCAACAATAGTGCCTTGAGCAGCATGCGGTGTGCCATCAGGCTCCGCTGTGAAATACTGGAACTGCCATATGAATCCTTCATAAACCCCTAACCTTGCTTCTTTAAGTTTTTAGATAAACGCGCGTAAAACTACCCTTTCGCCCACAATATGCACACTTATTTCGTGGGAAAACCCAAAAAATCCCCAATATCTACCCAATATCTACCCATAACAACTGTGACGCACTTCTCAAATGCCCGCATGGCCTTCTGACGCAGCCGGTAGAAAAATCCTTGCCACAATTATTCCGGACTCACAGCCTAACTCAACACTGCCGCCATGCTCTTCCACAACGCGTTTGACCAATCCCAGGCCAAGACCAGTACCCCGCGCCTTGGTAGTAAAAAAGAAGTCGAACACATGATCCTGTACTTCCTGCTCCAATGCTTTTCCCTGGTTGCTGACCGTGAACACCAGTTTGCCGTCGACCGCCTCCAGGGAAACGTTGATTTCGCCCCCTTCTGGACTGGCTTCTCTGGCATTTTTCAACAGATTCAAGAAAACCTGCTGCATTTTTTCGCTATCCAGGCGCAATGCCGGGCACCGGGGACATTTGCTGCGGATCAACCGCAGGTTTTTTTCCGCCAGCAGCGCCTCTTCCAGGGCCAACACCTTGTCCAGCAAAGCATCCAGCGCCACTGGCTGCTCATCCCGGACAACAGGGTGAACGTATTCTAGCGTCTGACCAAGCATGCCCTCAAGGCGATCCACCTCTCCCACTACGAGATCAAGCCGCTGTCTTTCCCGGCTGCTGAACCCCTCACTGCGCCTTACCGCAGACAATGCGAGTTTGATCGACGCCAGAGGATTGCGCATTTCATGGGCCAGCACCGAAGCGGTCTGGCCGATGGTGGCAAGGCGCGCCTGATCGAGCAATCGCTCATGGGCCTGCTTCAGCTCCCGGGTGCGGGCTTCCACTTGCTGCTCCAAACCGGACTCATAGCGCCGCCCCACCCAGCGCAGCACCAAAAACCCCAGCAAGCCGATAAGCCCATAGGTAATTAGCAGCACCAGATCCAGATGCAAATGCAGCTCATCCATAAGAGCAAGCAAATCAGACAAATCACTGCTGACACCCAGACTCCATTGCTGAGCACTGCGTTCGGGCATGGTCAGAGGCTGCATAGACAACAATTCGGTAGTGCCGGAACCGCTACTGCGCCATCCGGTTCCACTCCAGTCACCCAGATCCGGAATGGGGCTGCCATCAAACTGATGTACCGGGCCACCCACCAGGCGAGATACGGGATAGGGAAGCATTTCCCTTGCCGAGCTGTCGGCAATCACCTCCCCCGCAGTACGATCAATCAGAAAAAGACGTATGCCAAAAGGCTCGGAATGCTCGATGAACTCCTGGAAGTTTGCAGTAATAGTCGCTGCCGGAACCCCATCCTGAAAACTGTGCTCCAGCAGTGGCCGCATCTCGGCAAGAACCTCCTGATTGTGATTGATGCCATGCTCTACCAGCTGTTCCTGTAGATAATCGATAATATGCCTGCCACCTACCAAACCAATGGTGACGACAACAGCCAGCATCAGCAAAAAACTGACAAGAGAAACCGTAAGGGGCTTCTGGTTTCGTATAAGACTTTTCAGGGACACTTGCGTACACTCAGCATCAATACCATAGGCACAATATAACACTACACCGGAGCAGTTTTTCCCATGGCAAGCATACTCGTCGTTGAAGATGATGAAGTCTTTTCCCAGTTGCTGACCATGCACCTCGAGGATCTGGGGCATATACCACTGGTCGCCCTTGATCTGGCACAAGCCAGAAAACAACTGCGCACCATCACCCCGGACGCCATCCTTCTCGACCAGCAATTACCTGATGGATACGGCATGGATTTGTTGCGAGAAATCAAGGCAGATCAGGATGCACCACCGGTGATCATGGTAACTGGCGTATCGGACAATGCGCTGGTCATCGAAGCCATGAAGGCAGGCGCCTATGACTTCGTGCGCAAGCCCATGGATGAACTGGAGCTTGACACTACCCTGAACAACGCCCTGCACAGCCACCGGCTATCGCGCAAGGTACACGCCATCAGCAAGGCCAATGACTATGAGATAGACATCAACCAGATTGTCGGCAAAAGCCCCGGCATCACCCGGCTGCTAAAAACCATCGGCAGCGTAGCTGCTAGCCACGCAAGCATCCTCATCACAGGGGAAAGCGGCACCGGCAAAGAGGTTGTCACCAGAGCCATCCATCACCACTCGGAACGGCCGGGACTGTTCCTGCCAGTCAATTGCTCGGCCATTGTGGAAAACCTGCTGGAAAGTGAGCTGTTCGGCCATGAAAAAGGCAGCTTCACCGGTGCTGACCGGCGCAAACCAGGCAAATTTGAACTGGCAGCCGACGGCACGCTTTTTCTGGATGAGCTGGGAGAACTGCCCCTGAACCTCCAGGCCAAGCTGTTACGGGTGTTGCAGGAGGGCACGTTCGAGCGGGTTGGCGGCACAGAAACCCTGCACACCTCCGCCCGCATCATCACCGCCACCAACCGTGACCTGGAAAGCATGGTAAAGGAAGGGAGTTTCCGCGAAGATCTGTATTACCGTCTGAATGTGGTAAATATCGCCCTGCCAGCATTGCGTGAGCGCATGGAAGACCTGCCACTGTTAACAGAACACCTGCTGCATAAAATTAACCAGAGGCTACATACACAGGTAAAAAACTTCTCAGAAGCCGCCTGGAGCCGCATGATGGGCTATCAATGGCCTGGCAATGTCCGGGAGTTAGAGAACATCCTCACCCGTGCAGCGGTGCTGTGCCGCGATGACACAATTACCCCCGACCTGCTGGGAATCGACGACTCCACTTCCAGCCAGAGCATTCTCAAGCCCGCAGAAAGCAAGAATCCCGAGCTGGAACTTATTAGCCTGGACGAAATAGAAGAACGGCATGTAAAGAAAATTCTGGAATACACCCGCTGGCACAAAGGCAAGGCTTGCGACATCCTGGGAATCTCCCGTCCCGCACTGGAACGCCGAATCAAGAAGTACAGTTTTAATGAATCGTAGAATATTTTAACGTCCCGGTTTCCCCCTCACCTCTTTCACAAAAAAATCATGCGTGAAAAATAATGTATCTCATTGTTTAACAAACATAATAAATATTTTCTCCACTATTGGCACGCGAACTGCAGCGTACAAGGCAGTCGTTCACAAAGACCGGCCACATTGCAAACAAACCGTGTACATCAAACAGGAGAAACACCATGAACAAACTGATCACTATCGCAGCCATCGCCATCCTCGGCACTACCACTGCCGCTTGGGCACATGACAAGCATTTCAGCGGCAACCCGGACATGTATGCATCACCATTGATGGATCATGGCAAGGGCGCCCCCAGTGGTGAAGCAATGAAAGGTGAGGGAGACCTCTACGGCAGCCACATTGCCAACCCGGAAGACGTTGCCATCAACCCCAATGCCAAACCGGAGATGGCCACCGGACGGGACGCCTTGCATGATCAGGACCCGGAAGGCTACGGCATCAAGTAATGTTGCTGACATTCCCTGCCAGAGCTGTTTCTGGCAGGGCAAACAGCGTACTGTATCGGAGACAACCCAATGAAACTTCCCAACATAATTGCTGCAACCGCAGTCGCCACAGCCATCTCCATTCCCGCAATTGCGGGCACCGGTATGGCCATGAATCATGACAGCAAACAGATGATGAAAGGAACCATGGCACACAATGGCGGCATGGGCGCAATGACCCCGGAAATGATGCAGCAAAAACAGGAAATGATGAAAAAGCATATGGCGAACATGGAAAAACGCCTGGCGAATATCGAAGCCCTGCTTCAGGAACTGATGGAATTGCAGAAGAAAAAACCCCTTTGAACAACAAACCTCCTTCTGGTGAATCATTCGGGCTCTCCGGAGCCCTTTTTTTTCAAGCATTCAAATGGAGATACGGAGTGAAACCATGAACAAATTGAAAACCAGCATTCTGCTTCCGGCGCTTTTTTTCGCCGCAGATGCCATTGCCCATTCCCCTGGAGAGGATGCGAGGGTCTATTTCAAAAACCTGAAAGATGGCGATACCATCAGCACTTCATACAAAGTCAAATTCGGCATCGAAGGCTACGGCATTGTACCCGCCGGAACCAAAGACAAACGACGGCACACTGCCGGCCATCACCATCTGCTTGTCAATCACCCCGGCAATCCTGTAATGGATGAACCCCTGCCCCACGACAAAAACTATATACATTTCGATGCAGGTGAAACAGAAACCGTATTGACGCTTCCCCCCGGAAAACACACATTGCAGTTACTGCTGGGTGATGAGACCCACGAGCCTCTGGAACCGCCCCTGATATCAGAAAAAATCACCATTACCGTGCAGGATCAGAGGCGCTCCGGCAAGCCCGAATAGCGGTTCACATTACGCTGCACCGCTTTTTTCCAGATTGCTTCACTGGCCCGGATCATCAGCTCCTTTTTTGCACGGGTGATGCCCGTATACAGCAGTTCTCTGGAGTTCAGGGGCAGATCATTTTCCGGAAGCAGCAGCGCCACCCGCTCAAATTCAGAACCCTGGGTTTTATGCACGGTCATTGCATAAACGGCTTCCAGAGAAGGGAGACGGAGGGGGCTCAAATAGCGCAGCTCATCTCCTTTTGCAAACGCTACCCGCAGCTTTCCGTCATGTTGTACAAGCAGGCCGGTATCTCCATTGTACAAATCCAGTTCATAGTGATTGCGCGTCACCATCACGGGGCAGCCAGGATGCCATTTTTCATCGGTACAGATCAGGCCGGTTCGGCGCAACTGCGCCTCGATATACTCATTGACCTGCTCCGCACCCTGGGGGCCGCTGCGGGTAACACAGAGGATGCGAAACATTCCCAGCAACACAAAGGCCTGCTGTACATCACCGGTCTGCAACAGCGGTTGGTAATAGGTTTCTATCCAGCCATCCAGCCAGGAATGCAAATCGCCCTCTTTCTGCAGCTGCAAACCCGGAATCTTGCTGTCGAGAATATCCCAGCTTTTCTCCGCCTCACCCGCAATAACCGCAGCACCAAGCCGGCCTATCCCGCTCTTTTCGGCAAAGCGCCGGCTATCGGTCAGCAGACTCAGGTAGTCAGCATCCTTCCCGGATGCCATCGGTGCTGAACTCCCCACCAATTGCTGCAACCATTGCTGCCTTGCCGCACTGTAACCCGGGTGAGGCCTTGGGGTCAGATCGGCGAGCACACTGCCTGCAGAAACCGAAGGCAGCTGGTCAGGATCACCCAGCAGGATCAGGCTTGCCTCATGGGGCAAAGCCTGCAGCAGCCGGTACATCATGGGCAGATCGACCATGGACGCCTCATCCACCAGCAACAAATCAAACATCAGAGGATTGGCGGCATTATGACGAAACTCATGCCGCCCCGGAATGACGCCTAGACACCGATGCAAGGTAGCTGCATTTTGCGGAATACCCTGCAGATCTTCCGGGGCAAGCACCCCCTGCTTTTGCAGGATAGCCTTGGCGGCCGCCACCGATTCATTCAGGCGCTGCGCGGCTTTGCCGGTAGGCGCCACCATGGCAATACGCAATTGGTGATTGTTCAGGCGCTGCAGGGCGGCAAGCAGCTTGGTGACAGTAAAGGTTTTCCCGGTTCCGGGGCCGCCGGAAATCACCGAGAACCCGCTCCCCATGGCATTGGCAACAGCAAGGCGCTGCTGGTCATCCGGCTGCCCGTCGGGAAACAGCTGTCCCGCCACCTCAATAGCCAGATCCCGGTCAGGGAAAAAAGAACGGGCCATCAGTTTCTTCAGCCTGTCCGCCACGCCTTTTTCAAAAGCCCAGTAACGTCGCAAGTACAGACGTTCATATTCAAACACCAGGGGCTGGTTGTCCCGGGGTTCAAGGGCGGTTTCCCGAAGAGTATTCCGCCATTGCACGAAGGCGGGAAAATGATAACCGCCCTTTCTCTCTTCATCCCGCCAATGCCATTGCCCTGCTTCCGCCTGCAGTTTCAGGCAGCCGTGTCCCTCTCTCAGCAGAGAAGAAACAAGCATGATGCTGTGAAACAACAGAGATGCATCCTGCGCCTGCAAATGCCTGCACAGAGAATCGGCAAGATAATAATCTATTGCCTCCACACCATGCAGTTGCGTCCGGCAGTGACTGTAACTGCTATACATCTTCATTCCGCCCAAACAGGGCGTCCAGCTGCGTCAGCAACAGCTCCTGAACAGGTTTGTAATACACGCCGTTTCCCGTGTCCGCTGACATGCCACGCAGATAAAGGTAATACACTCCACCAAAATGCTCTGCAGGCCGATAGTTTTCCAGCTTGGCCTGCAAGTAGCGATGCAGGGCCAGGCTGTAAAGCAGGTACTGCAAATCATAGAACGCCTGCCGCATGCTGCGTTCGATCATCTGCCAGCTGTAATCACTCAATTGCGTGCCCAGAAAATTGGACTTGTAGTCCGCCACATAATAGCGTCCCCGCCACTCGAAAATCAGGTCGATATAGCCATGCATCATGCCTTGCAGTTTGCGTTTTATCGGCAGCTCAATAGCTTCTTCCTGCCCTCTGTGCTGTGCGATGATGTTTCCCAGCTGATGCACATTTCCCTTGACCATGGGAAAATAGAAGGCCGTCTCCCGCAGGGTTTGGGGCCAATCCAGTTGAGACAGGGCCAGCCCCCGGGACAAGGGCGTGTGCAGCACTTCCTGCAGCCACGCCACCAGATCCGATTGCGCAAATCCTTGCGGCAGGGAACCAAACCGCGCCAGAGGGCGCTGCAACGCCCGTTTCCAGTCTGGCCGCGAAAAATCCAAATCCTCGAAAATCTCATGCAGCAGATTCCCCGCTGCGGCACCTGCCGGGAGTGCAAAACGCAGTTGGCTGGCATTCTGTTGGTACATTTGCCCAGCCTGATCCCGGTCTGGCGGGGTGATGCCGCCATGACGCAGATTGCGCGTCAGCGCGGAAAAGGAACTCAGCCACCAATCGCGTTGAATGCAACCATGGAAAGACGCAGCCGCCAGCTGGCCACCATGCCCGGTTGCCAGCTGGCCGGCGTGCGCCGGAAAACTGTCGTCTGCCACCAGGGAAAGCGCAATATCCGGCATGCCGGCCGCCAATGAGCCCAGGGCTGGAGCCAGCTCCCCGCCCCCTGGCAAACCCAGAAGCTGTCCCAGCGGCGACCGTTCGTGTTCCGGAAACGGCGTACTGCCAATGTAGCAACGGTGAATTGCGCGGGTAACCGCCACGTACAGCAAACGCACTGATTCCGCATGGCCTTCTTCCCTGGCCAGGTCTGCTGCCTCTTCATCCCATCCCAGTTGAGTGACAGGCTCCAGGGTATTCCTGTCATGAAAGCTGAATATCTCGATATTGCGGCCACCCGATTTGAGCGGGTTCCTGTAACGGCTGGCGAAAGGGATGAATACCACCGGATACTCCAACCCCTTGGCGCCATGCTGGGTCTGGATGCGCAGTAAATCCGCATCTGTTTCCAGGCGTAGTTCTGCTTCCAGGTTTTCCCCTTCCCCGCGAATCTGTTCACCCAGCCAGTTCAGCAATTCCCGGGGGCGGGTATGGCGCTGACTGGCCTGTTGCAACAATTCCATCAGATGCAGGCTGTTGGTCAGGGCACGCTCCCGCTCCCTGGCGGGCGGTTGGTAATGATGGTGAAGCAAGGCCAGCGCTATAGCGACAAACCCCTGCTCCCGCCATAGCTTGCGCAGCTGCCGAAGGCGCGAATGTTGCTGTTCCCAGGAATCCTCATTTTCGTTCATGCTTCGCAGTTGCTGCGCATTTCCTCCGAGGCAGGCACTGGCCAAAGCAGCCCGCGCCAGGCGCTCGTTTTCCAATTCCAGGATGCCCAGCAACGCCTGGTGCAGATCAATGGCCTGCTCGCTGGCAAACAGCTTGTTATGCAGGCTCAGGTAAACCGACGGCAGCGCAGCGGCAGCCAGTGCCGTTTTGATCACTTCCGCCTCGGCACGATCCCGCACCAGCACCACGATATCCTTGGCTTGAAGCGGCGCCTCACCCAGCAACACTTTGCCACCCAGCAAGCGGGCGATTTCGGCAGCGCACCACTGCGCCATCACGCCCCGAAAGTCTCCCTTGTTATGGCCGGAACGGTTCCCATAATCCTCATGAACGGGGAAATGCACCAGTTGCAGCGCGGCGGCCTTTTCATCATCCTGCAAGGCAAGCTCATCACCTTTGCCCGATGCCTTTACTATTTGGTATTCAATGCCCAGACCAAACACATCTGCCGGCGGCTGATCCAACGGCGCACCATGAAACAAGCGGTTGCAGGCACGGATCATGGCAGTGGAAGAGCGCCAGTTGGTATCCATATGCCATTGCAGATCCACATCCGAGCGGGCGCACAAATAGGCAAATACATCACCACCACGAAATGCATAGATCGCCTGCTTCGGATCACCAATAAGATAAAGCGCTGTTTCCTGCCCTCTGGCGGGGGTGTAGATCCGTTGCAGGATCTGATACTGGGACGGGTCGGTATCCTGGAATTCATCGACCAGCGCTGCCGGATATTCCTGCGCCAGCACCTCCGCCAACCCTTGTCCAGATGTTCCATCGAGTGCTGCCGAGAGCCGCTCCACCAGGTCATCGAAACCCAGGATCCGCTGCGCCTGCTTGGCCTGAAGGATGGATTGCTCCATGGCTGCCAGAGCTTCCGTTACGAGACCGTAGGCTGCCGCTTTGTGCAGGCGCTGCTGCAGATCTTCTCCCTCTTTTTTCAGCGCCTTTGCAATTTTCAGCCAGGTACTGAGTCCTTCCCCGGTGGGCAGGATTCGCAAACGGTTGCCATGAAGAAAAGCCACTGCCTCCCGAGGCATGGGAGTATCATCACCCTGGTTCAGCCATTCCATAAGCAGCTGCCATTCCCGGCTACGCTTGTCGCTGTCTTTCCTGCCATTTACCAACAGGGCAAACAGTTGTTCCTGCTGCCGTTGCAGTTGACTCCTGCAGGCCTGCTTGCGTTCCTGCCATGCCTGTAGCAGTTGAACGGAGTCCACAACGGCAAGCGGAACCGGTTTTTCCAGCAGATTGCCAAAAGTCTGAAAGAAACTTTCCGGATCCGGCCAGTAGCGGGCTATCAGGCGGTAATCCTCTTCTCGCACCGCCAGACAACGATACCAGTCCCGCACTGCCTGGAGATGAAGATCAGCCAGTTCCTGCTCGATGCCCATATCAAAATCCATCCCCGTGGCAAAGGCATGGCGCTCCAGCACCTGGCGACAGAAGCTGTGGATGGTGAATACCGGAGCCTCATCCAGATACAACAGGGCGCGATGCAGCAGTGGGCGTGCCTGCTCCCTGGAGAAACGCCTGTTCATCTCCCGATAGAAGTCATCTGCAACACCGGGGGTTCCCCAGCTATCCAGGGCATGACGCAACTCCCCGGCGATGCGGCCACGCAGCTCTTCGGTGGCCGCCCGGGTAAACGTCATCACCAGGATATTGCGTACATCAAGCTGTTTTTCCAACAACAAACGTAGGTAGATACGGGTAATGCTGAAGGTTTTGCCGGTACCGGCGCTGGCCTCGATAAGCTGGCGTCCGTGCAATGGCAGAGCAGTGACATCCAGCGGCTGCATGCTCACAAGTCTTCTTCCTGGCGATGCCGATACAAGGGGGCGTAGATCTGCTCCAGAAGCTTTGCCGGGAGCGCTTGCACCTCCGGCGCTTCCGGCCAAAACCAGCGATAATAGGGATCATAGCCAGGGCCGCGCCGGTTGAAATCATCTGCCCAGAACGACGAAAACTTTTCGGGGTTTTCCGCCAGTGTCTCTACCCATTTCCTGCCCAGATCCACCCCGCAAAGAAGAGGCTGCCGCATGCCTTCCCGCCACACATCCAGAAGCTGTTGCAACACTTCCGGCGCATTTTCCACCGGTGAAAACATTATCTGGCGAAACTTCTCCACCCTGGTTCCATGGCGGAATATGCCCCGGGTCACCAGCCTCTCACCCCCCGGCAGGCACTGGGCAAGCAGATGGTGCAGCCACAGGCGCATGTCATCTTTTCCCTTTGCGCTGGCAAGACGGTAAAACAGCAGCCCGTCACCAGCCCGGGGAAGGCTCACCAACAGCGTTTGCCCCTGCAGTTCGATCTCTGCATTCTCTACAACAAGCCCGGCCCCACCCCGCATGGCAACCTGTTTGGCGAAATCACTGGCCTGTTGCGCCCAACCCTCCAGCACCTCGTCGATCACGGGGGTTTCCGGCAGCTGGCCACCGAGTCTGGCCCGCTGCAATATTTCCTTGTCACTTCCACCTTCCAGATGGCTTCGCACCAGCTGCTCCTGAAGCAGATAGCGATCCAGATGGCTGGCCGAAAAAGGCTCCTGATCCTCTGGGCCTCCCGGGTTGTCCGCTCCCAGGTACAAGCCCAACTGCCGCTGGGCAAAATAACGGGGAGGATGCGAAAAGAACTGCAGCAGCGTTTCCAGCTGCAACTCCGTTCCGCCATCCTCAACCGGCGGCAGGTGTATCTGGTTTCGTGCTCCCCGGCTTTGCAGCAAGGACAACCATCCGGAATCAAACGAGTGAAAAGCCGATTCCCTGCCGGTCTTCTCCATATAGTTTTCCGCACTGAAAGGCTGCAGCGGCAGCTGCATCAGATCCGCAGCAGTCTCGGACATAAACCAGCTGTAGCCCTGCTGCAAGTAGTCCATCAGTTCCTTCAGCACCAGGGATGGCTCTCGCACCAGATTGGTTTTGATGTCCTTCCCCTGATAGCTAAGGTACAGTTTTTCTCTGGCGGAAATCAGGGTCTCAAGAAACAAATAGCGATCATCCCCTCGCCGGGAACGATCCCCGACACGGGGAGTTCCCTGGGCCATCAGGTCAAACCCCCGGGGAGGTCGCTGACGGGGAAATTCACCGGTGTTAAGCCCCAGCACGGCAATGATGCGGAACGGCACGCTGCGCATGGGAATCATGGAACAGAAGCTCACCTGCCCCAGTAGAAACTGCCGCCCCGGTTCGGGACGGGAGAAACCGTCCCGCAGCCAATCACGAATCACGGGCAGGGGTATTTCCTGGTCAAAACCGGCTGCCTGGGTGTATTCCCCCAGTTCGTCAATGGCGGTGACAACCAGCTGCTGCGCCTGTTCCTCCTCGGCGTCGATCCCGAACAGCCAGCCCTGCATTTCCAGCAACAGCGTTTGCCAGGCAGCTGCCTTGCACGGGAGGCGCAGCTTGTGCGCATAGTGCTTCAACCCTTCGATAAGCTGCAGCAGCTTTCCCAACAGCAGGGCTTCTTCCCCTTCCACATCCGGAAGCAACAAGCGGTCGTCATAGATTACAGGTTCATGCCCCCAGGCAAATCCCTGGAGCAAACGCTCCAAGCCCTGCTTCCAGGTAAAGCTTTCGCTGTGACTTTCCATCCCCAGTATCTGCTGCCTGTGCCTGCCGTCCAGGCCCCAGTGCACCGCCGCCTGTTCCAGCCAGCCCTCGATAGCAGGCAGATTCTCATCCAAAATAGCAAACTGTTTTTGCACTGCTGGCAATCGCATCAGGCCCAGTATCTGCGATACCTGAAAGCGACTGTCCGGCAGATCCAGCAGTTCTGCAAACGCCGCCACCAGGGGTTCTTCATCCCGTAGCGCCCGGTCTGCAATGGAGCAGGGAAGTCTTGGGGATTGTGCATCACCTCGCTTCCAGATATTGCCAAAAACCGCCTGTACCGCCGGGGCGTAGTCTTCTATTTGCGGACAGGTCACCAGCACATCCGCCGGAACGAGGCTGTCATCCTGATTGAACTGGTGCAGCAACCAGTCGTGCAGCGCCTGCACTTCCCGCAACGCCGAGTGCGCTGACACCAGGGTGATGCTGTCATCATGCAGGTCAAAAGGATGTCGACGCGCATCGTCCAGGCTGAAAATATCCATTTGCAGGTGATGCAGCAGGCTGTCCGGCGCATCCGTTTGCAATGGCGGGTCGAAGACGGGAAATTCCGTCGTGGGCTGTTCTTGCAGCAGGGAAAAAAATTCCCGCCCCTGTGCGCCCAGATTTCCCAGCAGGGGATTGATATCCATGCTGCTCTCGTCACTTTCCAGCCAGCGGCTCAGTTGCTTTTCGCTGCGCACGTCCCCCCAATACTCGACACAGGGGTTCAGGTGAAACAAATGCACCTGGGCATAGCCGCCGAGAGTTCCCAGAAAATCCAACCACAGGGGCGCCAGGGCATTGATGCCGAACACAAACAGGCGCTGCGGCAGCCTGTGGGTTGCCTGCGGCATTTCCCTTGCCGCCCGTTGTAATAGTTTGAGTGGGTGGTCAGGAACTCCGGCCACCAGCTGCTGCCAGACAAATGCCTGCCAGTGCGGGGTCTCTCCCCTGTCCCAGGCCCTGATCCAGTCCGGCCGGTAGATCAAATACTGTTCGAACAGGTCCGCCAGTTCTCTGGCCAGCTGAAAACGCAGGCTGCGGGGGTCGTCCTGGGCATTCTGCCAGTAATTGCCTGGTTCCCGGCACAGGGGATTCTCCGTGACGACAGCATCCGCCAGCAGGTCATACAGGCGCCAGCACAATACCTCACGGGAGTACGGAGAAAGATCCGGAACCGACTCCCTGCCCAAAATCTCACGGATGATCTGCCAGAAAAAACTCGCCGGAAGGCGAAAATCCAGGTTCATGCTAATGCCGCGCTGCTGCGCCAGGCGCAAATTCAGCCAGTGCTGCATGCCGCCGTTTTGCACCAGTACAATATCCGGCTGCAGCAGATTGGCCTTGGGCGTATGCAGCACCGCATCCAGCAGTTGCGCCAGATCTTCCAGCCGGTTGGACGGGTAGACATTCAGCATTGCTCAATCCATTTTTCGTCCTGCATTTTCTGCATGGGTCGCCGTACTTCAAGGGGTCGGAATACAGATTTGTAGGCCATTTTGCGGCAATCCGGAATCCAGTATCCCAGATATAACCAGCTCTTTCCCAAACCACGGGCCTGGACAATCTGCTGCAAAACGGCGTAGTTTCCCAGAGAGCGCCTGCCCATGTCCGGGCGGAAAAAAGTGTACACCGCCGACAGGCTCTGTGGCTGAAAATCCGTTACCGCCACCGCCAGCAACTCCCGGTTCAGGCGCATCTCCAGGAAACGCACATCGCTCCAACCTGCAAGCAGAAAGGCTTCGGTTTCCGCAAAGCTACTGCCCGCCATGGAGCTGCCGGCATGACGATGATCCTGATAGGACAAATACAACGCATGCTGTTCCTCCGTCAGTTCTCCCGGGCGCCAGCTCACATCCAGGTCCTGATTGGTTTTCCCGCAGCGACGCTGGCTACGGCTGGGATGAAAGCGTCTTACGGGCACACGCACCGCATGGCATTGCCTGCAGTCATCGCACCAGGGACGGTAGACATATTCCCCGCTGCGGCGATAACCGTGGGCAAGCAGGGCGTCATAAACCTGGGGGGAAAGCAGCGCTTCATCCATCACCATCAGGGAGCGGGACATCTTCTGCTGCAGATAACTGCAATGATGCTCCTGGCTCAAGCCGAGATTCATGCGCACGATACATCTGCCGGAAAGCGTTGTGGACCATCCACAGCACCGCCAATCAGGGACAGGAACTCATCCCGGGGAATCAAACGCGCCCCCAGGGATTGCAGATGCGGCGTATATACCTGACAGTCAACCAGCTGGAAGCCCGCACGCTTGAGACTGCGAACCAGGCAGACAAAGGCCATCTTGGATGCATTCGGCATATGCGTAAACATGGACTCCCCGAAAAACACACTTCCAAGAGCGTTTCCGTAGAGCCCCCCAACCAGCGCGCTCTCTTGCCATGCTTCTACAGAATGCGCAATCCCCTGTTGATGCAAGATCCGATAGGCCGCAATCATTTCCGGCATCAGCCAGGTGCCATCATCCCTTTCCCGCGGCTGTGCACATGCCTCGATTACCCGGTCGAACGCCTGGTCAAAAGTGATCTGAAAGCGCTCTTTGCGCATTTCCCTGGCCAGGCTGCGGCTGACATGCAGTTCATCCGGAAAAAGCACCATGCGCGGATCCGGGCTCCACCACAAAAGTGGCTGGGAGTCCCCGTACCAGGGAAAAATTCCCTGGCGATAGGCCTGGACAATACGTTCGGTGGACAGATCGCCTCCCACGGCCAGCAGGCCGTCAGGGTCTGTTTCCGCCAATGAAGGGTCGGGAAAAGGTTCGCCCGGTTGGGTATCATCCAGGGAGAACAGCAAGTATCACTTCTCCAGGGCGTCGAGGTACTTCTCGGCATCCAGGGCGGCCATGCAGCCGCTGGCGGCGGAAGTGACCGCCTGCTGATAGACGTGATCGGCCACATCACCAGCAGCATATACACCTTCGATGGAGGTTGCAGTAGCATTGCCTTCAGTGCCGCTTTTTACTTTCAGATAGCCGTTGTCCATCTCCAGCTGGCCTTCGAACAGGCTGGTATTGGGGCTGTGGCCGATTGCAATGAACACGCCTTGCAGCTCAATATCCTGGGTGGAATCATCCTTCACGTTGCGGATGCGCATGCCGGTAACGCCACTGTCGTCACCAAGCACTTCTTCCAGGACGCTGTCCCACAGGATGGTGATATTGCCGTTTTCGGCCTTGTCCAGAATCTGTTTTTGCAGGATCTTTTCCGCCCGCAGCTCGTCGCGGCGATGCACCAGAACCACTTCCGAGGCGATATTGGAGAGATACAACGCCTCTTCCACGGCGGCATTGCCACCGCCAATAACGGCGACTTTCTGCCCCCGGTAGAAAAAACCATCACAGGTGGCGCAGGCGGACACGCCTTTTCCTTTGTACTTCTCTTCCGAAGGCAGGCCCAGGTAGCGGGCCGACGCGCCGGTGCAGATGATCAGGGCGTCACAGGTATAGCTGCCCGCATCGCCGGTCAGGGTGAATGGCCGCCGGGTCAACTCGGCAGTGTGGATATGGTCGAAAATAATCTCGGTCTCAAAGCGCTCTGCATGCATTTTCATGCGTTCCATGAGATCCGGCCCCTGCACGCCGTCATTGTCACCGGGCCAGTTGTCCACATCAGTGGTGGTCATGAGCTGCCCTCCCTGTTCCATACCGGTAATCAGTACCGGATGCAGATTGGCGCGGGCAGCATAGATGGCTGCGGTATATCCGGCAGGACCGGAGCCCAAAATCAGCAATGGGCAATGTCTGGTTTCACTCACGGGAAAACTCCTTGGTTTATAATCAGCATTTATTTATGCGGCAAATCCTAACACATGAGAATTGGCATACCCAAAGAGATCAAACCCCTTGAGGGCAGAGTCGCCCTGATTCCCGATGCGGCAGCTGACCTGGCGCGTGCCGGGCATGAGGTCTATATCCAGGCGGGCGCAGGCAAGGCCAGCGGCTTTTCCGATGAAGAGTATGTCCATGCCGGCGTACGAATATTGCCCGACGCAGCGGCGGTCTACGAAAAAGGACAGCTCATCATCAAGGTCAAGGAGCCCGTTGGCGAGGAACTGGATCTGCTGCGCAGGGATCACCAGCTGTTCAGTTTTCTGCATCTCGCCGCCTTGCCGGATCTCACAAAGAAACTATGCGATATCGGACTGACTGCCATTGCCTTTGAAACCGTGCAGGATCGACACGGACTCCCCATTCTCGCCCCCATGAGCAATATCGCGGGCCGCATTGCTGTCCAGGCGGGCACCCACTACCTGCACAGCCCGTCCGGAGGAAAGGGACTGATGCTGGGCGGGCTTCCCGGCGTGGAGCGGGGCAAGGTGGTCATTCTTGGCGCCGGTAATGCAGGGAGCAATGCCGCCAGTCTTGCCGCCGGCATGGGGGCGGAAGTTGTTGTTTTCGACAAGCAGGCGCACAAACTCGATGCCATGATGAACATGGCGAGCAATATCACGGCGCTGTATCCCTACCAGGAGGCGCTCTCCTGCCATGTGCAACAGGCTGACCTCCTTATCGGAGCAGTGCTCATACCCGGTGCCAAAGCACCGAAAATCATCAGCCGGGAACAGGTTTGTTCCATGCAGGCCGGCAGCGTCATCGTGGACATCGCCGTGGATCAGGGAGGGTGCATCGAAACCACCAGACCCACCACCTACACAACGCCCGTATACACGGAATGCGGCGCATTGCATTTCTGTGTAACCAATATCCCCGGAGCAGTGCCGAAAACAGCTTCCATTGCCTTGTCGGCAAGCCTCCTGCCCTACTCCCTTAGTCTGGCAAACGGAAAGTGGAAAGACAATGCCGTACTGAACGCTGCAGTGAATGTGGAAAACGGCTCCATTGTGCATCCGGCCCTGATCCATCACTAGTGTACTGCTAACAGGTTCTAAGCTGCGGTCATCCTCTTGACGGTTTCTGCGATTTCATTGGCCAGCTGTGTGACCAGAGGCGCATCTTTCCCCTCCACCATCACCCGGATCAAAGGCTCTGTCCCCGACGGGCGCAGCAATACACGCCCGTCATTGCCCAGGGTCACTTCCGCCGCCTTGACGGATTTTTGCACCTGGTCATTCTCCATGATCACTGCCGGCAGGGTTTTTCCCAGATCCACGTTCACCAGGATCTGCGGCAGGCGCTGCATGCCCATGCTCAGGTCACGCAGGCTGGAGTCACTCATTACCATTGCCGCCAGCACTTGCAATGCGGCAACAATGCCATCCCCGGTCGAGGTGCGATCCCGGCAAATGATATGCCCGGAAGGCTCGCCCCCCAATACCCACTTGTTGGCGTCCAGGGCAGCCAGAATATAGCGGTCTCCCACATCGGTGCGCTGCAATTCCACGCCCAGTTCCTTCAGCGCCAGCTCCAGCCCCAAATTGCTCATGGTAGTGCCTACCACCGGCCCCTTGAGTCCATCAGGATGCGCCATGCGCGAGCGGGCAATGATGTACAGAATGCCGTCACCATCAACAATCGCACCAGTATGGTCAACCATGATCAAACGATCCCCATCACCATCCAGGGCGATGCCCACATCCGCCTGATTCTGCAATACTGCCTGCTGCAATGCCTCCGGGTGTGTCGAGCCGATTTCCCGATTGATATTGAAGCCATCCGGCTCGGCGCCGATAACCGTAACCTGCGCACCAAGTTCTTCCAGCACTGGGGGTGCAATGTGGTAGGTGGCGCCATTGGCGCAATCGACTACGATCTTGAGACCGGATAGATCCAGATGATGGGGTACGGTACTCTTGCAGAATTCTATATAGCGGCCCGCAGCGTCCTCCACCCGGACAGCCTTGCCCAGATTCGCGGAATCCACTGTCACCAGGGGCTTTTCCAGCTCGGCCTCGATGGCCTTTTCCATTTCATCCGGCAGCTTGGTGCCGGAGGAGGAGAAGAACTTGATGCCATTGTCATAGTAGGGGTTGTGAGAGGCACTGATGACAATACCAGCCGATGCATGCAGGGTGCGCGTCAGGTAGGCGATGCCTGGTGTGGGCATGGGCCCGAGCAGGCGAATATCCATGCCTGCTGCCACCAATCCCGCTTCCAGCGCCGCTTCGAACAGATAGCCGGAGATGCGCGTGTCCTTGCCAATGAGCACCTTTCCTGAATCACCGTTGCCCAGGACCCTGCCAGCAGCCCAGCCCAGTTTGAGCACGAATTCCGGATTGATCTTGCCTTCACCGACCCGGCCGCGTATGCCATCGGTTCCAAAATATTTTCTTGTTTTCATCAGCTAAGACTCCCTTGTTACTGCTTCCAGTATTTTCAATGCATCCACGGTTTCCGCCACATCATGCACACGCACGATACTCGCTCCCCTTTCCACCGCAAGAATCGCCGCAGCAACGCTGGCCGCAACCCTATGCGCCGGCTCCCGGCCCGTGAGTGTGCCAAGCATGGTCTTGCGTGACAAGCCCACCAGCAGCGGACAATTCAGCTCTTCAAGCGCATCAAGATGGCGAAGCAGCTCAAGATTGTGCTCCAGAGTCTTGCCAAAACCAAACCCGGGATCAATCAGTATGCGCTGCCGTGCAATCCCATGATCTACGCAAGCTGCAATACGTTGCGCAAGAAAGGCTTTCACCTCCTCCAGTACACTACGGTATGCTGGCGCCTGCTGCATGGTTCGGGGCTGGCCCTGCATATGCATGAGGCATACGGGAACGCCCAACTGCACCGCCTGCTGCAAGGCTCCCTCCCCCCGCAATGCATTCACATCGTTGATCAGGCCAGCACCTGCCTGTACGGCATCGCGCATCACTTCCGCCTTGCTGGTGTCGATGGAAACCGGGATCTCCAACCGGGCCACCAGCGCTTCGATCACGGGAATGACCCGATCCAGTTCTTCCTGAACCGACACAGGTGCGGCCCCCGGCCTGGTGGATTCGCCGCCTACATCGACAATGGCAGCGCCGACTTCTGCCATCTGCAAGGCCTGGGCGACGGCGACCTCGGGGCGCAGGTGTTTTCCGCCATCGGAGAACGAATCAGGGGTGACGTTGAGTATCCCCATAACGCCGGGGCTGCCCAGATCCAGTATCTTGCCGTTGCAATCCATTCTCATAGCCATTGAAAAAGGCGGAGCTCCCTGGGGAAACTCCGCCTGCAACCAACCGCAAATCAGTGCTGGCCGGCAGGATCCGGATCGATCACCGGATCATCTTTCTTGCTTTCCCGGGGAGCCTCATCCGCCACAACGGCACTACCACCAGAGCTTGTGGATGAGTCATCATCCCAGTCTGCCGGCGGGCGCGGCTTGCGGCCCGCCATAATGTCTTCGATCTGCTGGGCATCGATGGTTTCGTACTTGATCAGCGCTTCCGCCATGGCGTGCAGCTTGTCGATATTTTCCTTCAGAATGCGCCGGGAGCGATCATAGTTGCGATCGATGATGTTGCGGATCTCCTCATCGATGATATGCGCCGTCTCATCCGAAACATTCTTGTGCTGGGTAACCGAACGCCCGAGAAAGACCTCTTCCTCTTCTTCGCCATAGGCCAGGGGGCCGAGGCGGTCCGATAGCCCCCAGCGGGTGACCATGTTGCGCGCAATCTCTGTGGCGCGTTTGATGTCGTTGGATGCGCCGGTGGTGACATGATCATCGCCAAACACCAGCTCCTCGGCTATACGCCCACCATAGAGGCTGGAGATCTGGCTCTCCAGCAATTCGCGGCTCTGGCTGTATCTGTCCTCTTCGGGCAGGAACATGGTGACGCCGAGCGCCCGTCCCCGCGGGATGATGCTAACCTTGTATACAGGGTCATGAGAAGGCACTTTCAAGCCGACGATGGCATGGCCTGCTTCGTGATAGGCGGTCTGTTTCTTCTCTTCATCCTTCATCACCATGGAGCGGCGCTCCGCGCCCATCATGATCTTGTCTTTGGCTGCCTCGAAGTGCGTCATGCGCACATCCTTGCTGTTCTCGCGGGCGGCCATGAGCGCCGCCTCATTCACCAGATTGGCAAGATCAGCGCCGGAAAATCCTGGTGTGCCCCGGGCAATCAGTGACGGTTTGACATCATCGGCCAGGGGAACCTTGCGCATATGCACCTTGAGAATCTGCTCGCGACCACGCACATCCGGCAATGGCACGGTAACTTGGCGATCGAACCGGCCCGGGCGCAGCAAGGCGGGATCCAGCACATCCGGGCGGTTGGTGGCGGCAATGACAATGACGCCCTCGGTGCCTTCGAAGCCATCCATTTCCACCAGCAGCTGGTTCAGGGTTTGTTCGCGCTCATCATGCCCGCCACCCAGGCCCGCACCACGATGGCGGCCCACCGCGTCGATCTCGTCGATGAAGATGATACAGGGGGCATGTTTCTTCGCGGTTTCAAACATGTCCCGCACTCTCGAGGCGCCCACGCCGACAAACATTTCCACGAAATCCGAACCGGAGATAGTGAAAAACGGCACTTTGGCCTCGCCGGCAATCGCCTTGGCCAGCAGGGTTTTACCCGTACCCGGCGCCCCCACCATGAGCACGCCCTTGGGAATCTTGCCACCGAGACGCTGAAATTTGGAAGGATCCTTGAGGAACTCCACCACTTCCTGCACTTCTTCCTTGGCTTCTTCCACCCCGGCCACATCGGCGAAGGTCACCTTGACCTGATCTTCGCTGAGCAAGCGCGCCTTGCTCTTGCCGAATGACATGGCACCACGACCACCAGCACCGCCTTGCATCTGGCGCATGAAAAATATCCACAACCCAATGATGACGATCAGGGGGAACCAGTTGATCAGAATGAGCTTGAGCAGGGACGGTTGCTCCGGCGGCTGGGCGCGAATATCCACGCCGGCCTTGAGCAAATCACCCACCAGACCGGGATCCTGGGGGCTTTCGGTGATGAAAGTGCTGCCGGAAGAGGTCGTGCCCTCGATTTTCCCGCTTTCGTGCATGACCACGCTGGTCACATTTCCCTGCTTCACCTGCTCCAGAAACTGGGTATAGGAAATCGCCGGGGCGCGGTTTTTTTGTCCGTTGAAGCTGTTGAACACCGTCATCAATACGATGGCGATCACAACCCACAGGACAATGTTTTTTGCCATATCGTTCAAAACAAGATTCCTCAAATATTCCCCTGCCGTACCTTCACTGAGACATCGGCCAAGGATTTACGTTCTTTCCAGTATTGGAAAATATCAGGATTTATAGCCCGTTGCTACCACGTACACTTCGCGGCTTTTCGGCCGGGAGGATTTTGGCTTGCGGGTTAGCACCCGCGTAAAGCTGCTGCGGGCATCACGAATATAGCCATCAAAACCCTCACCCTGAAAGATTTTGGTGACAAAACTACCGCCGGGTTTGAGCGTATTCCGGGCAAAATCCAACGCCAGTTCACACAAATACATGGAACGCGGCTGATCCACTACCCTCACCCCGCTGGTATTTGGTGCGATATCGGAAAGCACCACATCCACCTCGCGCCCTTCCAGCAGGCTGATCAGCGCTTCCAGCACTGCTTGCTCCCGAAAATCACCCTGAAGGAAATCCACGCCATGAATCGCTTCCATTTCCAGGATATCCATGGCCAGCACCTTTCCTTGGTCACCAACGATACCGGCCGCCACCTGGCTCCAGCCACCCGGGGCTGCCCCCAGGTCCACAACCACCTGCCCAGGCTTGAGGATTTTGTCCTTCTCCTGCAGTTCGAGCAGCTTGTAGCTGGCGCGTGAGCGATAACCGTCACGCCGGGCACGCTGTACATATTCGTCATTCACATGGCGCTGCATCCATTGATGACTGCTTTTTGATCGTGCCATTGGTGAAGATGTGTGGCAATAAAGGCTTGATTATACCCGTTTTTTGCCTGGGAAAAATGTTTTCACCCCAACAAGGGGGGAAGGAGTAGAATAAGCGCCCGACAACCTGCCCCGAACATGGAGTCTTTTGTGTCCCTTTCCAACCCCCAGATCCGCCATTTGCGCGGCCTTGCCCATTCCCTGAAGCCAGTGGTCATGATCGGCCAGCACGGGTTGCGGGAATCCGTGCTGGAAGAAATCGGCATTGCCCTGGATTTCCATGAGCTCATCAAAATCAAGGTAAGTGCAGGTGATCGGGACGAAAGAGATAAAATCATCCAGGAAATCATAACCGAAACCCGTGCCAAGCTGGTGCAGCGGATTGGCAATATGGCAGTGCTATTTCGGCGCAATAGCAAAAAACCCAAGATTGTGCTGCCCTGATCACAGAATTCCCTTGCCAACTGGTGGGACAATCGTCCCATGCGGCGATTCTCTCCCACCAGAAACAACCCGGCGACTGTCTTTTCCGCGGTATTACTGCTCTGCCTGATTGCACTTTCCCTGTTGCAGCCGGCTTCCGCAGCCAACAGCATGGCCAATATCGACATTCTCGGCTATTCGACCATCCATTCCATTGGGCTGGAGCTGCGCATGGACGGCGACGACAATCACAACGCCAGCTGCAAACTCAGATACCGTCCTCTGGGTTCCCAGGAATGGAAAACCGGTCTCGACCTGTTTCGCGTCGATTACACGCCACCAGATCCCAAAGGCGGCCAGACAGATCATTTCAATGGATTCGCGGGAAGCATCTTCTTCCTTTCCCCCGGGCAGACCTACGAGCTATCCCTGGAAATCAGCGACCCGGATGGCGGCAACACCACACGATCCCTGCAGATAAGCACCCGCCCCCAGCCACAAAAACCTATGGGAGGCAGGATCTTTCATGTGCAGCCCGGCAACGGTGGTGGTGACGGTTCTCCGGCTGCGCCTTTTCTGGGTATAGCGGAAGCACAGGCCCATGCCCGACCCGGCGACACTTTTCTGCTGCACAACGGGATCTATTCCGGTTTTGACAGCGGTGGCGAAGTACAGCTCAATGTTTCCGGCGCCAGGGGCAATTATATCGTCTGGCAGGCGCTGAACGGGGGCGAGGCTATCCTGGACAGCCCCTTGCGCATCGCCGCCAGCCATCTATGGGTCGAGGGACTGCATATCCGTGGGCATGCAAATGTGGATAACGAGTATGGTCTGAGAACCTATAATGCCCCCGATGACGTGGTGATCATGGAAAACCTGTTTACGGATTTCTATTACAGCATCGCGCTCAACCATGGTGGCTCGAACTGGCTGATCAGCGACAACACCATTATCGGGGACAAGGACATCAACACACCGGACGGGCCTGCAAGCTGGGGCGGTGAAGGCATAGAACTCCAGTTTACCAGCGGGCATACCGTTGCCTGGAATCGCATTTCCCTGGTGGCCGATGGCATTTCTTCTTCGCAGCGCAACACCGATATTTTCAGAAACGAGATCTTCGACGTCACCGACGACGGCATCGAACCGGACTATGGCTACGCCAACATCCGCGTGTGGGAGAACCGCATCTCCAATGCGCGTCACAACGGCTTCAGCTTTCAGCCCATGAACCGTGGTCCCTGGTATTTCATCCGCAATCAGGTTGCAGCACCCATGGAGTCCACGCTAAAAATCCGCAGCACCAGCCGGGTGCTCCTCGCCCACAACGTCTTTGTGGGCTGGAACAATGCGCTGGGTAATGCCTCGCCAAACGATGTGCCAGGCATCCTCACATTCCATTCCAGCAACAACATCTGGGTCAGTGCCGACAATGGCTACGCCTGGCAGCACAACGCCGGCGGGCATGCCCCAAGCTGGCGCACCAGTCTGGATTACGATGGCTTTGACTGGGGATCTTTCACCTACGCCGCCAAATGGGGCGGCGTTCGCTATCCCACAATCGAAGATTTTTCCCTGGCTACGGGGCTACAGACCAATGCTGTTCGCATCGACCGGAATATCTGTTTTGAACAGTTCGATATCCCCCTGCCCCCACCAGCCTCCATGCCTTTCCAGCATTTCTCCCTGAAGGCAGGCTGCAACGCGATTGATGCCGGCATCGTTCTGGCTAACATCAATGAAGACCATAGGGGAGTGGCCCCTGATCTGGGGCCGTATGAACGGGGCAAACCCCTGCCGCGATATGGCCCAAGGGGAGATATCTTCAGTGACGGGTTTGAGACCCCTTAGGGAGCCTCAGATCCCAGGCATCTATCCAGCCGGTCCAGGTAGGCACAAGGCCAAACTCCGAAACCAGACGCCTGCCAATATCCCGCATGTGGGCGGCGCCATAGAAAATTGCCAGCTTTTGCTTGCCGGTGGCAATTTCCCGGCGCAGCACTTTCAGTGCCTTTTTATTGCGCTCAGCGACCAGGGTGCTGCCTTCCGGACCTTCGATAGCATCTCCCAGCCCGATACTTTGCACCATTTGCTCTGCCGTAAATATTTTTAACGCCAGATCCCGATTACCGGATAACAGGTTTTTGAACAGCCTCATTTCACTGAGAACAGCTTTGGCGGAATATTGCTGACCCATGCCGGCGATCCAGGCCTTGCCAATCAGCCCGGCAACGGATTCATTACGATCTTTCATGCTGTCACTGAATTCTTCCGGCGAAAAGTCTGCATGCACCAGGTTGGGGGCACTGTAATCCACCTCTTCCAGTTGCATGCTCATGCCCAGAACATGACGCATCCAGCTCTGCAACCCGGAAACAATGCCCTTTCGCTCATTGCCGCCTTTGGGGATGCGTGTCCCCTGGGGCGCCACCAGCTCATACAACACTGCATCATAATGAGGAAACAAGGCGTTAATGGTTTGGTAATAGGCAGACTCACCGATATGAACTGCGGAAATCAGATCAACATGTTGCAGGGAGCGGCTCTTATCACGGGGAACAAAGCGCACCACAGCCACCTGCAAGGATACCGGGGTCTTGTTTTGATCGAGCTTCAGGCGCACGAACTCGGGTATGCTGGCATCCGCTTCGACACTCTGCAACGCGCCAGACACGGAAACAGCCGTCACCGTGGACGGCTGCGCCGGAAGGACAGGGGAAAGCAGCACGAGGACCAACAGGCACAGGTTTCTCAGAAGCATCGTGGAACGCCTCCCTGGCGCTTTGTATCAAATATAGCGAACTTCCAGGATTTCAAACTGCCGCAGGCCACCAGGCACCTGTATCTCCACTTCATCGCCTTCGGTCTTGCCAATCAGCGCCCGGGCGATGGGGGAAGTCACAGAAATTCTGGAGTGGCGGATATCCGCTTCATCTTCGCCAACAATCTGGTAGGTATGCTCTTCATCGGTTTCCAGATCCAGCACATCCACAGTGGCGCCAAAAACAACCCTGCCGTCTGCGTTGAGGGTACTGACATCGATAATTTGGGCATTGGACAGCTTGCCCTCGATATCCTTGATCCGCCCCTCGATAAAGCTTTGCTGTTCACGCGCTGCGTGGTATTCCGCATTTTCCTTCAGATCACCGTGGGCGCGTGCCTCTGAAATCGCCGCGATAACCCTAGGCCGCGCAACCGTCTTCAGTTCATTGAGTTCCTGCCGCAAGGCTTCCGCGCCCTGCACTGTCATTGGTGTCTTGTTCATAAGCAGTGTGATCCAGATGCCACAGGAACAAGAGCCCCTGCCGGTTTTCCTGCGCCTTTCATTTCATTGGTTATAGCGGGATAGTTTACAGCTTCAGGCTACTGGTGCAATTCCTGCAGACTGACAACCACAGGTTCTCCCTGATACTGGATGGCCATGACGATAGCCTCTCCGCCCGACATGGTGGTGGTGTAGCTGATCTTGTGCTGCAATGCCGCCCTTCGTATGGAGGCAGAATCCAGCATCGCCTGTTTGCCTTCCGTGGTATTGATAATCAGATCAAAATCATCATTCTTGATCCTGTCCACAATATGCGGACGGCCTTCCATTACCTTGTTTACCCGCTCACAATCCACGCCAGCAGACAGGATTGCGTCACAGGTGCCGCCCGTGGCACAGAGTTCGAAGCCCAGGGCGGCGAGATCCTTCGCCACCAGCTTGACGCGCTGCTTGTCGGCTTCACGCACGGACAACAGCGCCCTGCCTCCCGTTGGCAGCTTGGTGCTTCCGCCTTCATTGGCCTTGCCATAGGCTTCGCCAAAGGTACTGCCTACACCCATGACCTCGCCGGTAGATTTCATCTCCGGCCCGAGCACGGAGTCTACCCCGGGAAATTTCACAAACGGAAAGACAGCTTCCTTGACAAAATAGTGCTTGGGAATGATTTCCACCGTTGCGTTCTGATCCTGCAATGACTGTCCTGCCATGCAACGCGCGGCGATCTTTGCGAGGGGGCGCCCGATCGCCTTGGAAACAAAAGGCACGGTGCGTGAAGCCCTTGGGTTCACTTCGAGTATGTAAATGTCGTCGCCCTTGATGGCGAACTGGGTGTTCATCAGCCCCACAACACCCAGCTCCAGAGCCATATCACGAATGTGGCTGCGCATGCGATCCTGCACTTCCTGGCTGAGCGTATAAGGTGGCAGGGAACAGGCAGAATCCCCGGAATGCACACCTGCCTCCTCAATGTGTTCCATGATGCCACCAACAAGCACATCATGCCCGTCACAGATCGCATCCACATCCACTTCAATGGCGTCGTTCAGAAAGCGATCCAGCAGCACCGGAGAATTGTTGGAGACACTGACAGCTTCACGCATATAACGGCTCAGGTCCTCTTCGTTATACACGATTTCCATGGCGCGCCCTCCCAATACATAGGAGGGGCGCACTACCAAGGGGTAGCCAATCTCCTCGGCCAGCTTCACCGCAGTCTCGGGGTCGGTAGCAGTACGATTGGGCGGCTGCAGGATACCCAGTTTCTTGATCATTTTCTGGAAGCGTTCCCTGTCTTCCGCCGCATCGATAGAATCCGGGCTGGTGCCGATAATAGGCGCACCCGCCTTCTCCAGATCCCGCGCGAGCTTCAGCGGCGTCTGTCCACCGTATTGCACGATGACACCGGCCGGATTTTCCTTATGGATGATTTCCAACACATCTTCCAGAGTCAATGGTTCGAAATACAGCCGGTCGGAGGTGTCGTAATCTGTGGATACGGTTTCCGGATTGCAGTTGACCATGATGGTTTCATAGCCATCTTCCCGCATGGCGAAGGCCGCATGTACGCAGCAGTAATCGAATTCGATGCCCTGGCCGATGCGGTTGGGACCACCCCCAAGCACCATGATTTTCTGCCGGTCTGTAGGCTGAGCCTCACATTCTTCCTCATAGGTGGAATACATGTAGGCCGTGCTGGAGGCGAACTCTGCGGCGCAGGAATCCACGCGCTTGTACACCGGGCGAATACCATAGCCATGGCGCAGCTTGCGGATCTTCTTTTCCTTAACACCGAGGACATCCGCCAGGCGCTTGTCGGAAAACCCCTTGCGCTTGAGATTGCGCAGGCGTCTTTTCCCCAAGGCATCCAGTCCCTCTTCGCCAACTCTGGTTTCTTCCTGAACGATGTCCTGAATCTGCACCAGAAACCAGGGATCAATAGCAGTGGCTTCAAACACTTCTTCCATGCTCATGCCGATACGAAAAGCATCAGCGACATACCAGAGCCGCTCGGCCCGGGGCTGGCGAATTTCCGCGAGAATTCTGGAGCGGGCATCTTCCGCATTCGGATCAATCACCGGATCCAGCCCGGACTTGCCGGTTTCCAGCCCCCGCAACGCCTTTTGCAGGGATTCCTGCAGGGTGCGGCCAATGGCCATGACTTCACCCACAGATTTCATTTGCGTGGTCAGGCGATCATCCGCCAGGGGAAACTTCTCGAAGGGAAAACGGGGGATCTTGGTGACAACATAGTCGATGCTTGGCTCGAAGGAGGCCGGAGTCACGCCACCGGTAATCTCGTTGCGCAGCTCGTCGAGGGTGTAGCCCACAGCCAGCTTTGCCGCCACCTTGGCGATGGGAAAACCGGTCGCCTTGGAGGCCAACGCCGAAGAGCGGGATACCCGCGGGTTCATCTCGATGATGATCATGCGCCCGTTTTCAGGGTTGATGGCAAACTGCACGTTGGAACCGCCGGTGTCCACGCCGATCTCCCGCAGCACAGCCAGGGAGGCATCGCGCATGATCTGGTATTCCTTGTCCGTCAGGGTCTGAGCCGGAGCCACGGTAATGGAATCGCCGGTGTGTACACCCATGGGATCAAGATTTTCGATGGCGCAGATAATGATGCAGTTGTCCTTGTGATCACGCACCACCTCCATTTCAAATTCTTTCCAGCCGAGAATGGACTCTTCGACAAGTAGCTCTTTCGTCGGCGAAAGATCCAGGCCGCGCTCACAAATCTCGACAAATTCTTCCTTGTTGTAAGCAATGCCGCCACCGGAACCGCCCATGGTGAAAGACGGACGAATAACGGTGGGGAATCCCACCTGTACCTGCACCTGCAGCGCCTCCTCCATGGAGTGCGCAATGGCGGATTTAGGCATGTCCAGGCCAATCTTGCGCATGGCCTGGCGGAACAGATCACGATCCTCGGCCTTGTCGATGGCCTCACGGGAGGCGCCGATCATTTCCACCCCGTATTTTTCCAACACCCCTTCGCGCACCAGATCCAGGGCGCAATTCAGGGCGGTCTGCCCTCCCATGGTGGGCAACAGCGCTTCCGGGCGCTCTTTTTCGATGATGCGTTCCACGGTTTGCCAGGTGATAGGCTCGATGTAGACAGCGTCCGCCGACTCGGGGTCGGTCATGATGGTGGCGGGGTTGGAATTGACCAGCACCACTCGATAACCTTCCTCACGCAATGCCTTGCAGGCCTGTGCGCCAGAGTAGTCGAACTCACAGGCCTGGCCGATGACAATCGGGCCGGCACCAATGATGAGAATCGTATTCAGATCTGTTCTTTTCGGCATTTTATTTCTATCTGCGCAAGTGGGGTGAGTTCATCACGTGGTTCGACTGGAATCCGAAGCAGCCTGCATCAGTTCGATGAAGTGATCGAAAACCGGAGCTACATCATGGGGCCCCGGGCTGGCTTCCGGGTGCCCCTGGAAGCCAAAAGCGGGCTTATCCGTGCGATGGATACCCTGTAATGAATCATCGAACAAGGATTTGTGTGTGGCTTGCAGATGCTCCGGCAGACTGTCTTCATCTACAGCAAAACCATGATTCTGGCTGGAAATCATCACCGCACCTGTTTCCAGATCCTGTACCGGATGATTGGCGCCATGATGGCCAAACTTCATCTTCACCGTGCGCGCCCCGCTGGCCAACCCCAGGAGTTGATGTCCCAGGCAGATACCAAAGGTGGGAATGTTTTGTTCCAGCACCTCCTGAATCGCAGCAATAGCGTAGTCACAGGGCTCCGGATCACCCGGGCCGTTGGACAGAAAAACGCCATCCGGGTTCATGGCCAGCACTTCACTGGCCGGGGTTTGGGCGGGCACCACGGTGATGCGGCAGCCGCGGTCACGCAACATGCGCAGGATATTGGTTTTGATGCCGTAATCGTAGGCAACCACATGCAGGTCATCATCGGCATCTTCCCTGGCAACATAGCCTTCCTCCAGATCCCAGGTTCCTTCTTTCCAGGAATAGGGTTTGTCCGTGGTGACTTCCCTGGCCAGATCCATGCCTTTGAGACCAGGAAAAACTTCTGCGGCGGCCCGAGCAACGGCTTCATCCAGATGCGAACCAGCCTGTATGCAGCCGCTCTGGGCGCCTTTTTCACGCAAAATGCGCGTCAGCTTGCGGGTATCAATATCGGCGATGGCGATGACCCCGTTTTCCCGAAGATAGTTCTCCAGGGACTGCTCACTGCGCCAGTTGCTCGCCAGCAGGGGCAGATCCCGGATTACCAGGCCTGCGGCATGCACGGAGGAAGACTCTGCATCCTCTTGATTTACACCGGTATTTCCAATGTGTGGGTAGGTCAGGGTAACGATCTGCCGCAAATAGGAGGGATCGGTGAGGATCTCCTGATAGCCGGTCATGGCGGTGTTGAAAACCACCTCTCCGGCCGTCTGTCCTTCTGCACCAATGGAACGACCGTGGAACACCGTGCCATCTTCCAATACCAGAATTGCTGAATTAGTCATTTACGCGCACACAAAAGGGACTGACTCTGTGTGGGAGTCGTCCGGTACAAACAAATAAAAGAGAGTTGGGGTCAGACCCGAATGGCGCTTACTTAACCTTAAGCAAAAAACCATGGTCATCCCGGCGCAGGCCGGGATCCAGGACGGCCGCTTATTCCCGAAATCCTGGATTCCGGCCTGCGCCGGAATGACGAATAACGAGATCCTTGGCTTAAGTTAAGTGCCATTCGGGTCAGACCCCTGTTGAGATGGAAATTTTACGGGAGATGCCGGGCAGTGTCTATGGAAATCGTCGGGGATTTGGCGGCTATCCCCAGGGTTGCCCCTGTTCCCAGGTAAGCCGGCAACTACAGTTGCCGGCTTACCCAGGACACGATGCCCTGTGCATCCAGGGCTCCAGACACACGATCAAATTCCTGCCCGTTTTTAAAGAGAATCATTGTAGGGATACTACGAATCCCCAGCTGTCCGGCAAGCTGTTGATGTTGCTCGGTATTCAGCTTGAGCAGACGCACATCCGGCTCCAGTGGGGCAGTTGCCCGGGCAAACGCCGGCGCCATCATCTTGCAGGGGCCGCACCAGGGAGCCCAAAAATCCACCACCACGGGAATGTCATTGCGCTGAATCTGCTTCTGCAGCATGGCATCATCCACTTCTGCGGGCTTTCCCTGAAACAATGCTTGCTTGCATTTCCCGCATATTGGATTCTTCCCCAAGCGCTCCCGGGGAATACGGTTCACCCCCCCGCAGTGCGTACAAACCACATGCAAGCTGTCTGACATTGTGCGCTCCATTCAGTAGATATTGGATAGGATGAAATATTAGGCCAAAACCACCCAATTCAAGTCAAGGGCATCTCTAATTATTAATTCTGTTTGTGCAGATATGTGCTTGAGAGACCCAAGAACACGGCGAAGATCACAGCAAACGCCCCAGGGCGTCTTCTCTTGTGCAAGCACAATTCACCTTGTAGGGTGCTATTTGTGAGATTTTCAAAGCTTCCGCTCACATCCCTGAATGATGCCCCTGATTTGCTGACCTATTTCAGCACTGCTTCGACAGCGATCACAGTAGCCACATCACCTTCCACCTGCCAGCGCACATCGCAGTTTCCCAGATGGATGCCGTAGACACGGTCGGAGGCTGTATTTCTTTGGTACGCAGGCCTTGGATCCAGGGCCACAAGTTGTTCGATCAGATTCTTCTGCATTTCCCCGGGAGACAGGCATTGCAACTGCTTCTCTGCAGATACTGAAAACACCACATCCAGCCGGACTTCCGGCCGGTCAGGCGCAAATCCAGCCACAGCAGCTTCGACCCTGTCCACATAGGGAAGGTAGGGTTTGATATCCACCACCGGTGTGCCATCGAGCAAATCCACACCACGCACATGCAGGAAAACCCTGCCCTGATCAACCACAATCCTGTCCAGCCGGACTACTGACAAGCCCAGATGGTTGGGGCGAAACGGCGAGCGGGTGGCAAATACCCCCTTGCTCTGATTGCCACCCAGTCGTGGCGGGCGAACCCGCTCCCGCCAGCCCTGGTCGATGCATTGATGGAAAACGAAGGAAATCCAGATATGGCTGAAGGCCTCCAGCCCTTCAAAGAGCTCTGGCTTGTCAAAACCGGGCTGCATTTCCACCACCCCGGGAACATCTACCAGTCCGGGCTGGCGGGGAATACCAAATTTCTCACGAAACGGCGTTCTGATATAGCCAATAGGTGTTAGTGGATAAGCAGATGTCACGCATTTCCAGGGGGATGGCCGAGAGATTGGCCAATTATGTCAGGAAGAGGATCGGCAGGCCAGCACCCCTGAACCCAATGGATTCAGGAGGTTGCTGACCTTACATGCCCAATCAGCCGTTCTCGCCGGGGGCATCCTTGCGCGTGGACTGCATATTCTTACCAGGCAGCTTCCGGCAATACCCGGCAATGGCGCGGCCATCAGAGCGCTCATAACCTTTTACCCAGCGGCAGCTGCTGGAAGCCGTACAATCAGGTTTTTCCATTCCCTTGCATATACCATCCGCACTACTGTAACCAGAGGTGAATGAAAGAATAATGGCAGCAGTTAGTGTCGATATCATCATATTGGCTTTCTTCATGGCAAACATTCCTTTGTACAATTACAGAAAGCCAGGCAACTCCCTGCCTGGCAATGCCAGTGTAGGAAGTTTGCGAATATGTGTATGTAGGAGCAGGCCTACATTGCTATAAGAGGTTTCCCGCTTTTCCATTATTTTTCACATAGCCACCTGCAGGCATTTTGCTCCCCAGTTACCCGGGCGGGCATCGAAAACACCAGGAATCTTCTCCCCACAGCTGGCACAATGGCCTTTTTCATCCAGTCCCCATTTCCCGAGCACATACCAGTCCCGCTCAATGAGCAATTCTCCACATTGATGGCACCAGGTGCTACCGCCAGCACTGTCATGGACATTGCCAGTGTAGACATAATGCAACCCATGCTCCATGGCGATTTGCCGCGCCCGGGTAAGCGCTTGCGGTGAAGTCGGGGGCACGTCACGCATTTTGTAGTCTGGGTGAAAGGCGCTGAAATGCAGCGGAACATCCGAACCCAGCTCGGAAGCAATCCAGTCCACCATGCGCTTGAGTTCGTCCGCCGAATCATTGTGCCCCGGAATCAGCAAATTGGTGATTTCCAGCCAGACATCGGTTTCATGCTTCAGGTACTTCAAGGTATCCAGCACCGGCTGCAAATGCCCACCGGTCAGCTTGCGATAAAAATCTTCGCTAAACCCTTTCAAATCCACATTGGCAGCATCCATGCAGGAAAAAAACTCTTCTCTGGCTCCCGGAGAAATATAGCCGGCAGTCACCGCAACACTTTTGATGTCCTGCTCATGGCAGGCCTTGGCCGTATCAACGGCATATTCAAGAAAAATCACGGGATCATTGTAGGTATAGGCAACGCTGCGGCAACCCAGCTTCCGGGCCGTGTTGGCAATGTGTTCTGGCGTCGCCTGATTGGCCAGGATATCCATTTCCCGGGACTTGCTCATATCCCAGTTCTGGCAGTATTTGCAGGAAAGATTACAACCCGCTGTACCAAACGAGAATACAGGCGTTCCCGGAAAAAAATGGTTCAGTGGTTTCTTTTCGATAGGATCCACACAGAAACCGCTGGAGCGGCCATAGGTGGTCAACACCACTTTGTCATTTTCCCGCATACGCACAAAACACAATCCGCGTTGCCCCTCTTTCAGGTGACATGCCCTCGGGCACAGGTCACACTGCACCCGCCCATCCTCCAGTTGGTGCCAATAATCTGTAGCAAAATTCTGCAGCCCGGCCATCTTGATATTTCCTCCACATGAACCCATCTGTTAATTAGATCGGGCTGAACAACAGGATTTCAAGATGAGCAGCGTATTACTTCCCTCCGTGGCTGGTATGTTCTACCCGGAACATGCTGGTGAGCTGAGGCGGCAGGTTGATAATTTTCTGGCGCAGGCCGAGTCAGATGATGCTCCACCGCCAAAAGCGCTGATTGTGCCCCATGCCGGTTATGTGTATTCCGGGCCGGTTGCCGCCAGTGCCTACCGCAGGCTGTTGCCCGCCGCAGACAGTATTCAGCAAGTGGTCATCCTCGCTCCGGCACACCAGGTGCCTTTTCATGGCCTGGCGACCACCTCAGCCGATTACCTGCGCACCCCCTTGGGCGATATTCCTGTAGACCGGAAAGCGGTGTCCAGGGCGCTGACCCTGCCCCAGGTGCAGGAATATGACCAGGCCTTTGAAGGCGAGCATGCACTGGAAGTGCAGCTTCCCTTTTTGCAGCGGACGCTCAATAACTTCCATATCGTGCCATTTATCGTTGGACAGGCAAATGCCCAAGATGCCAGCGAGGTGCTGGATCTTCTTTGGGGCGGCAGCGAAACCCTGATCGTCATCAGCTCTGATCTGAGTCACTTTCTGGACTATCACAGCGCAAGGGAAAAAGATCTGCGCACAACAGAAGCCATAGAGGCTCTTTCTCCGAATGCCATCGGTTTTGATGACGCCTGTGGCCGGGTGCCGGTCAGCGGGCTGCTACTCTCCGCCCGGGAGCATGGCCTGCAGGCCAGAGCCGTGGATTTGCGCAATTCCGGCGATACCGCTGGCGACAAAAACCGGGTGGTAGGATATGGTGCCTATGTCTTCAACTAAGCAGATACTGAATGAGCAACAGCGCCTTGTGCTGCTGCAAACGGCTCGTGCTTCCATACACACGGGATTGCTCGAGGGACATTCCCTTCAGGTGGAACCAGCCGATTTCGAGCCGGCCTTACAGGCGCAAAGGGCGACTTTCGTAACCCTGCACAAACACGGGGAGCTGCGCGGCTGCATCGGCCATCTGGAAGCCATGCAGCCGTTGATCAGGGATGTGGCGGACAATGCCTTCAGCGCCGCATTTCAGGACAGTCGTTTTCCTCCCCTGCACCAAAGCGAATTCGACCAAATTGCAATTCACATATCGGTGCTGAGTCCGCCCGAGCCGCTGTCCTTTGTGTCCGAACAGGATTTGCTGCAACAGATCCACCCGGGAACAGATGGACTGATTCTGCAAGATGGCCGTTATCGTGGCACTTTTCTGCCTTCGGTATGGGAACAACTTCCCACCCGGGAAGAATTTCTTGCCCACCTGAAGATCAAGGCCGGGCTGCCCGCAAACTTCTGGTCAGACACGCTGGAGGTATTCCGTTACACTACGGAATCCTTTGGCGAGACAGAATAGATATCCTCTATGAAGCAAGCCGAAATCCGTCGCCAGCTGGTCTGGAGCAAAACCCTGCGCTGGTGCCACTGGGGCATGACCCTCGCCGTACTGGCGCTGATTCTTACCGGCTGGCTGATTTCCTGGGTGCCGGAAAGAGCCACGAGTCTTGATGAGATCCATTATGTAGCGGCAGCAATACTCATCGCCGTACTCGTCATTCGTTTCTGGCTGCTGATTTTCAGCCGGGGCAATGATCTGCTGAAAAGCCTGTTGCCCAACCGCCACCAGCTGCAACAGGCCTGGGAGGTATTGCGCGCCTATCTCTCCCTGGGAAAGATCCCCCTGCCCAAATGGTATGCACACAATCCCCTGTGGGCTCCTTTGTATCTGTTCCTGTTTGCCGTGCTGTCCATACAGATCGTGAGCGGTTTGCTGCTGCTCAATCAAATCACCTTGCTCGGTGAGCTCAGCCTGCGCCAGGTACATGTGCTGGGCTTTCAGGTCATCACAGCGTTTGCCCTGCTGCATATCCTGGCCAGCTTCTTTCACGAAGCCAAGGGCAGCGGCTCAGACATTTCGGCCATGATCAACGGCCATCGGATTTTCATTGTCGCCCCGCCCCAAAGCAAGTCAGCCAGCAGCAAGCCCGTTATTGTCCCGTTGGACAGCCTGCGCAAAAGCGGCGACCACACCGCCGGGGAGTAATTTAATCAGGATGTTGAAAAAATCCTTCCATGGCTTTTTTTAACCCGGAAAGGAAAAAATGTGATTTTATCTTTCCTCCATTTCCAGTGACTTATGGTCATTGAAAATGGCCGCACGTCCTTGTGCGGTGTGCAGACTGTTATGCAAGGAAGGCTGCAATCCGCTCCACCCCCAGCTTGAGCCTTTCCAGGTCGGTGGTATAGGCAAACCGAACAAATTTGTCGGCACGAAAATTACCGAAGTCCCGCCCGGGCGTGATAGCCACCGCAGCCTGGTCAAGCAATCTTCCGGCAAACTCAAAGCTGTCGTCAGAGAAAGCGCTTACATCAGCGTAGAGGTAGAAAGCCCCTTCGGGCTTGCCTTGTATGCGAAATCCAAGATTTACCAGGGCATCATACAAATAATCTCTGCGCTCCTGAAACACCTTGCGGCGTTGCTCGAGAATTCTCTGGGTCTCTGGCTGAAATGCCGCCAATGCCGCGTACTGCGCCACGGTAGGGGCCGCCAGGAAGATATTCTGCGCCAGACGATCCAGCGCCGACACATACTCCGGCGGTGCCACTACCCAGCCCAGGCGCCAGCCGGTCATGCCAAAGAATTTGGAAAAGCTGTTCACCACGAAAAGATTGTCCTGTCCCAACTTCAGCGCGGTTTCCACCGGCTGGTCATACACCAGCCCCTGGTAGATCTCATCGACAATTAACATGCCATCCGGGGCACGCACGGCTTCATACAGGAATTGCAGCTGGCGCAGACTGAGCAATCTACCGGTAGGATTGGCAGGCGTTGCCACCATCAGTGCTTTTGTGCGCCTGTCCCAGTGGCGAATCACCTGATCATTGGCCAGGGTGAAGTCATGGGATGCCTTGACTCCCAGGAGCATCGCCTCACCGCCGAACAGGCGCACCATATGCCGGTTACAGGGGTAGCCTGGATCAGCCATGAGCACCTTGTCCCCAGGATTGACCAACGCCCCCAGAATTAGCTGCAGGGCACCCGATGCTCCTGGCGTGATGACAATCCTGGAGCTGTCCACCTGTACCTGGAAGCGGGACAGATAGTAATCGCTGATCGCCTGGCGCAGTGCGGGAAGCCCCAGCGCCGGAGTGTAATGGGTTTTTCCCTGTTGCAGAGACTGTATACCCATGTCGATAACCGGCTGCGGGCTGGGAAAGTCAGGCTCCCCCACTTCCATGTGCACCACATTCCTGCCCCGGGCATCCATCTCCCGCGCTTGCGCCAGGATATCCATCACATGGAAGGGTTCGATACCCGCCATGCGGTCGGACAATACGGGTTTATTTCCAGGCATACTGGTGAATGCGCCGCAGGGCGCCAAGATCCACCTGATCGCCGATCAGATCAGGACCGGCCAGCACCTTGCAGGGCTGTTCTTTGCTGCCAAGATGGTCAACAACCAGGGTTGCATCACCGAAATCCTGGTTGCGAGTGTAATCATTTACCGTAACCAGCAGGGAGCGAATACCGGAACCGATCACGGATTTCACGCCGTTGTCTGAATCCTCGATCGCCATGCAGCTTTCCGGAGGCAGTTTCAACTGCTCCAGCGCCCAGACAAAAATATCCGGTGCAGGCTTTTTCGCTGGCACAACGTCGCCCGCCGCAATCACCTCAAACCAGTCTTCCGCATCATCCGCCAAGCTGTTGCGCAGCAACGCTGTCACGTTGGCCGGTGTAGTCGTGGTAGCAATGGCCAGACGCACTCCAGCTTCCCTGGCTTCACGCAGCAGGCGCTCGACTCCCGGTCGCAAAGGCAATCCGGGATCGACCATCAAGGTCTTGTAGTATTCAGTTTTGGCGGCATGCAGATCAGCGACAAAGGCATCAAGCTCACCTTCGGGCCGGAAATCCGGCAGGTAGCGCTGCAAGAAGTATTTGATGCGTTCCTTGCCACCGGTAACGGTCAGCAAATCACCATAGACTTCAACCGTCCAGTCCCAATCCAGCCCTGCACTTGCAAATGCCTTGTTAAAGGCCGCGAGATGCCCATCACGCTCGGTATCTGCCAGTGTGCCATCGACATCAAAGATCAGTGCTTCAAGAGTAGCCATAAACAGTTCCACGACTAAATAGTTCCGAAAAAAGCGAAGAATACGCGAACCCGGGCAGATCGGGAAGTGAAACAAGCCGACATGCACCCAGGAACACAAACCTATATTGGGCAAGGGTCTGAGAGCAACCCTGGCAGGCTGTACGCCGTACAAGAACGTACGGCCATTTTCAATGACCATAAATCGTTGAAAATGGAGGAAAGACAAAATCACATTTTTGTCTTTCCGGGTTGAAAAAAGCCATGGAAGGATTTTTTCAACATCCTGCTAATAATTCATTTACGCTGGCATCCATGCACAAGAACAGATTGGTTTTACTTTGCCGGCAGGCGAATGAAAGAATCGCACTGCATGGAGGTGACCGGCACTCAACAAATTTTGTCATTGAATTGGCAGATAATGACCCGATTTAGTGCTCATTCCGCCACGAAAGTCTGTTGAAAATTTGCTCCAAACGCTCTGGTCTGATACTTTCCCCTACCTGAAAAAAATACCTGAGCAGAACAGCCAAACCAGGGTGCACAGATAATCTTGCATACATCCAGCTCCATAGCAGAATTTTCATGCCAGGTTTCAATACCTTACATGCAGCTCATGGAGCCACTGGCATTCAGGTATCATTTTAACACCTGAATCCCCGGGCTCAGGTCAACAAATCAAACGACAAGCTGTCAGGTAACTGCCCATGGCGAAAAAGTCTACAAGTATTGATCCCCTTTCCTTCGAGCCTTACAAGGTAAAACGGGGTGAGGAATACATGAACGAAAAGCAGGAAGCGCATTTTCGTACCATTCTGGAAAAATGGCGTACATCGCTGATGGAAGAGGTGGATCGCACAGTGCACCATATGAAAGACGATGCCGCCAACTTTCCCGACCCCAATGACCGCGCCAGCCAGGAAACGGAATTCAGCATCGAGCTTCGCACCCGGGATCGTGAGCGCAAACTACTGAAAAAAATAAATGAAGCACTGGATGCCATCGATGCCCATGAGTATGGCTTTTGCGAATCCTGTGGCGCAGAAATTGGCATCCGCCGCCTGGAAGCTCGCCCTACAGCCAACCTCTGCATTGAATGCAAGACCCTGGAGGAAATCCGGGAGAAGAATTACGGCTGAAATGACTGCTGCTGTTTCCATCTGCAAAAGCCGGTGCCGACACACCGGCTTTGCTATTTCTGATGTTCCATAACCTGGATTACCACGGGCGATTCGCCCCCTCTCCCACTGGCTCTCTGCATTTTGGCTCCCTGGTTGCCGCCGTTGCCAGCTATGCAGATGCCCTGCACCACCAGGGCAGCTGGCTGGTGCGCATGGAGGATGTGGACGAAGGCCGCACCGTCAAAGGCAGTGCAGATGAAATACTGCGCACTCTGGAAGCATTTGGCTTCGAATGGGATCAGCCGGTTCTACTCCAGAGCCAGCGCAAGCCCCGCTACAGGGAAATACTCGATCAGCTGCAGCAGCAAAGGCTTGCCTACACCTGCTCCTGCTCCCGCAGCGAAGTTGCCGTACATGCACGCATGGGAGTGGAGGGCCCGGTTTATCCAGGCACTTGCCGGAAAACCGCCACGGATAAGATCCTGGGAAAAGCCATACGCATTCGCACCAACAGGGAAGAAATCTGTTTTGAAGACCGCATCCAGAACAGGCACTGCCAAGTGCTGGAGAGAGATGTCGGCGATTTTATCATCCACCGGGCAGACGGATATACTGCCTATCAACTGGCAGTAGTTGTCGATGATGCCGACCAGGGAATCACCCAGATAGTACGTGGAGCAGACTTGCTGCTTTCCACTCCCCGGCAGATCTACCTGCAAAAACACTTGGGATTCTCCCGGCCAGCCTATGCCCATGTTCCCCTGGTGACGGACATCCAGGGACGGAAATTGAGCAAGCAGGATCTGGCACACCCCGTATCTGCCGGCAAGCCCCTTTCCAGCCTGAAATCCGCCTGGGCATTTCTTCAACAACCCCCGGCGCCCGAAGAACCGGGCAGTGTTCAGGAGTTCTGGCAATGGGCCGCATCAATCTGGGACATTGGCAGAATCACTACCGGGCACCTCTAGCAGGAGGTTGAAAAACGCCATGGAAGGTTTTTTTCAACACCCTGTTAGGTGCCCTACTGTTGATCCGGCAAGCGAATGCTTGTACCCGAGAACCGCAATTGATGGCAGGTCTTGGCTGTACATTCAGCCCGCAAGAGGGTGCATGTTCCTCAGTTGTGCAAGAAAAGAGCTTTCCTTGTGACTGGTGACCAGCAGCATTTCTGTCGAACGGGTCATGGCGACATACAGCAGCTTGGCTTCCGAGACCGGGGCAGCAGTCCTGGCCGGCATACTGCCGATACCCGACACCGCAACTACCGGAAATTCCAGCCCCTTGCTGCTGTGCATGGTCATGAGCTTTACGCGTTCATCTGCCGGACTGAAGCATTTCTTCGATGCAGAATCACCCAGCCAGTGCCGGGGGACAGCTTCCGCGGCAAAGCATTTGTCCAGTGTTTTTCCCATCCAGTTCGCACGATACGTCACGCACATTTGTGACCAGGGAATGTCTTTTTCCTCATGCAGGCGGCGGAATAGTTGCGCAATGTAATCAGCTTCCCGTTCATAGCTGCCAAACACCTTAATCACGGGTTTGGGGCCATGGCGGCCTGACGATACAGGTTTAATCAGGGGCGCATGGTCTTCATCCTTGTCATCAGGCTGCAGATACTGGCTGGCAAACCGATAGGCAAAATTCAGAATCTCATCGGTATTGCGGTAGTTCAGCTTGAGGATGGTGGTACGCCCCCTGGCTTGCACTCCGACGCTGGAAAGACTGAAATCCAGGGCTTTCTTGTTGCCGTAGATGGATTGGGCGTCGTCATACAACAACAGCAGGGAGTTGCTATCCGGATCCACCATCTTCACCACCAGCTTCAACCATTCGGGTGCGAAGTCATGACCCTCATCAATCATCACCGCCCCGTATTGCGCCGCGGGGATCATTCCCCGGCCACAGGCATTGATGACCGCTTCCACCAGACGGTCGAAATACGCCTCTCCCGTGGCGGGACGATCGATGTGATAAAGACGTAGCTGCTCACCACACCAATCATGAAAATGGTAGATCTGCACCTTGTCGCTGATGCCCCGATCAACAATCAGTTCCCGCAACCGTGCCGCCAGGGGAATGTTGTAGCAGAGCACCAATATGGGCTTGTGCAGCAGTTTGGCAAGATGCAAACAACGATAACCCAGGATCAGGGTCTTTCCAGACCCGGCGACGCCATGAATTACCCGGTGACCTTCCCCGAGACTGCGAGCCAGCAGCTCCTGCTGCATATCCATTACCCTGACGATATCGGGCAACAGTGTTTCTGCAGACTCTTCCTCCGAAGGGAAGAGATCACCCTGGTTATCCGTATCGATGCGAATCTCGGGAAACAGATGCCAGCGAATACGGTCGATCTGGGGCAAGGTCAGTGGCTGGGGGAACTGCACATTGAACATGTTCCACAAGCGCTCCTGAAAGACTTCCAGGTCGGTGCTTTCCACCATCTCATCCTTGCAAATGATCTGATGCGCAGGCAGTACCTCACCCAGATCGGTGGACGCAAACTGCCTGCGGGTGATATTGCTCAACACCACTCCATAACCATACGGGAAAACCAGATTCCCCCGATAACGACCCGAGGGAGTAACCAGCTGCGGGTCTTTTTGCAGGCGATCGATCAGCTGGTAGGTACACTGGCGCACCTGTTCCAGGGGATTGCTGACTGTCTTGAGTCCTTGTGGAGTAACAATGGTGGCGGACGCCTTGTCCATAGCCTTTATGGTATCAAGCTTCCAGTCCTTGACTTCCAGCAGCAACAAACCACGATGGGGGTGCAAAACGATGAAATCAGAATAGCGCTGACGCCTGCCCACCGGCAGTTCATACCAGCACAAATAGTCATTTTCCAGGTGCGACTCCAGGCGCCGGGCAAAGCGCTTTTCTCCCGCCTGCATACGCGACAGACAACTATTGAGGGCGGGGATCAGCTTGGCCATATCTGCTTGGGGAAGCTGTAGATCGTTGGCATACACTCTGATCGAACAGGGATTCCCCGACCTTTTTCTTTGGTGTTCTTGCCATTTATTGACTGCCCTTTTGTTTGGAATTGTACAACCGCTACCAGTATCAGGTCAGTAGTGATGCTGCTGATTTACTGTAACATATTGCAAAAACCACGCTGAGGAGCCAGCCACGGCAGTCCCAAAGAAAAAGGCCTACGCTAGCGATAGCGTAGGCCTTTATTTTATTATGGTGGGCCGTGGGCGATTCGAACGCCCGACCAATTGATTAAAAGTCAACTGCTCTACCGGCTGAGCTAACGGCCCCGGGAGAGCGCGCATTATACAGCGAAGAACGTATCTCTCAAATACTTTTTTTCCACCCAAGATCCGGGATTGATTGTGGATGCAGGAGCCAAGAAAGATCAAAAGCTTGTGCTATGCGCTGCTATCCAATCGCGGGGCTTGGGTTCTACTTTGTCACGCGTTGCGGTAAGGGGTGGGATCAGCGATCTCGGCTTCGGCAAAGCCCTGTGCGCGCAGGCGGCAGGAATCACACTTTCCACAGGCTCGGCCTTGTTCATCTGCTTGATAACAAGACACGGTGAGGGCGTAATTCACCCCGAGTTTTGCACCAGTACGAATAATTTCCGCCTTGCTCATTTTGATCAGCGGCGCCTGAATATGGAATTGCGCACCTTCCACCCCGGCTTTGGTTGCAAAATTCGCCAGTTGTTCAAAAGCCTGGATGAATTCCGGTCGACAATCCGGATAGCCGGAGTAATCCACGGCATTTACGCCGATAAAAATATCCCTGGCTTCCAGAACCTCTGCCCAAGCAAGCGCCAGAGAAAGGAATACCGTATTGCGCGCAGGCACATAGGTAACCGGTATGCCGTCAGCCCGCTGTTCGGGAACGGCAATAGCCGTATCGGTAAGGGCTGAACCTCCAATGCCACCCAGATCCAGACATAGGATCTTGTGGTCAACCACTTTCATGGCTCCGGCCAGCCGGCGCGATGCCTGCAGCTCCGCATTGTGACGCTGGCCATAATCGAAACTCAGCGCATGGCAGGCATAGCCCTGTTGCCTGGCGATGGCCAGTACGGTGGCGGAATCCAGCCCGCCGGAAAGCAGCACCACTGCTTTTCTGGCAAGGCCGTTCATCGCCCTGCCTCATCTCCCCACAGGATTTTGTGTAACTGCAGCTGAAACCTTACCGGAAGGTTGTCCTGAAGAATCCAGTCAGCTAGCATTGCAGGTGCCAGGCACGCCTGCGCCGGGGAAAAAAGCACTTCACATCGACCGGGTAGTTCACGTTCCTGCATCTGTAGCTTTGCCCAGTCATAATCTTCACGATCACAGATCACAAATTTGATCTGGTCTTTGGAGGAAAGCTGTTGCAGGTTGTCCCAGCGGTTTTTTTCGGCCTCTCCGGAACCCGGCGTTTTGATATCCATCACGATAATTACGCGTGGATCCACGCCATGCAAATCCAGGCTGCCGCTGGTTTCCAGGGAAACTTCATAATCGGCATCACAAAGCCGGATCAACAGCGGCAGCGCTTCTTTTTGCGCCAGAGGCTCGCCGCCGGTGACGGTAACATAGCGTGGCTGGTAAGCCACCACCCGGTCGCATATGTCCTGGATATCCATCCATTCACCACCTTTGAAAGCGTAGCTGGTATCACAATATCCACAGCGCAGGGGGCAGCCGGTCAGACGTACAAATACCGTAGGGAACCCTGCGCTGCGACTTTCTCCCTGCAATGAATAAAAAATTTCACTGATACGCAGTCGGGACACTACCGGGATGATCTCATGTGCTTGAGACGTGCCTTGGCCATGCGGGCTACGGAAGACGAAGGGTATTTGTCCAGCACCTGCTGCAGCATTTTGCGCGCGGCATCCCGCTTGCCCATAGCAGCCAGAATATAGCCTTTCTTCAATAACGCACCCGGCACTTTGTCACTATCAGGAAACTCCTTCAGCAATCGATCAAAGGATGCCAGCGCAGACTTGTTTTCCTGGTTCACATAGTAGCTTTCACCCAACCAGTAGAGCGCATTATCGGCAAGATCGCTTCGTGGATATTTGACCAGGAATGCCTTGAAGCCGGCAATGGCATCCTTGTAGCGCCGTTTGGAAGGGTGCAACCAGGCATAGGCGGCATCATAGTCAGCCTGTTCCCGGGCTGGATCTGCCGACGGGGAAACAGGAGCGCCGGGAGTGGTTTCGCCATAGGCGCTTCCCGATACAGAAGTATCAGGCTGGCTTTCTGCTGGCTGCGCTTCAGGCACAGAAGCCGCTGCGGCCGCTCCTCCGCTCTGCAAGCGCCCCAGACGTTCATCCAGATCAAGATACAGCTCACGCTGCTTTTTGCGCATGCGCTCCAGGGCATGTTGCTGTTCTTCGACCTGCCCCTGCAATTCCCGGTTGGTGCGCTTGAGAGCCTGCACTTCCAGCATCAGCTCTGTAATATGCCCGACCCGCCGCTCCAGGCGCTGCAAGCGTTGCTCCAGAGCCCCGTCTGCACCATAAACCACCGCCCCATGAGGCAACAGCAAGGCACACAGAGACATTACCAGCAGCCTGTTTTTCTTCATGATTGCACTCTATTTTGCGGACAAGGGGTTCAGATACCATTAAACCCCTTGATCCATGTTTACTGATAGACCAGTTCACCACGGCGGTTTTTGGCCCAAGCTTCCTCATTGTGCCCAAGATCCACCGGGCGCTCTTCGCCATAGCTTACGGTTTCGAGCTGCACCGGACTCACGCCTTCCGCTTCGAGGAAACGCTTCACCGCCTCTGCCCGGCGTTCGCCGAGGGCAATATTGTATTCCCGCGAGCCGCGCTCGTCGCAATGCCCTTCGATAACCAGTCGCGCAGCAGGTGAGTTCACCAGATATTCCGCATGGGCACGCAAGGTGGGAACATACTCGGGACGAATCTCGGCAGTGTCAAAATCGAAATACACCACTTTCTCGTACAAGGGACTGTTGGGATCTTCCAGGGGGGAGCCTGTCCAGGCACCACCGCCGCCGGCAGCGGAAGTATCGGCTCCACCAGCCCCGCTCCCATCACCCACTTGTGTACCAGCGCCTTCACCATCCTGGGGGCCGCCGGTAGAGGTACAGCCTGAAAGCAATGCCATGCTGAAAACCAGCGTCAACAATAAAACCATCGTTTTTTTCATCATTTATAACTCCTATTTGTAATATGGAGACCACACGGGATCCCGAACATCACCTGATTGCAATGCTAATCTCTGTTTGACGCGACCATCCGTCGATACCGCAGCCAGCACTCCCTTCCCTTTGTACCTGGTTGCATAGATGATCATGCTGCCATTGGGCGCAAAACTGGGAGACTCATCCAGTCTGCCATCTGTCAGCACAGTAATGGAACCCGTGCCCAGATCCAGTACACCAATCCGGTACTGACTTCCCACCCGAGTGATGAGGGTAATAGATTTTCCATCCGGCGCATAGGATGCACGGGCATTATATTTATTCTCGAAGGTGAGGCGCTTCACGTCGCCACCAGTGACGGAAACCTGATAAATTTGCGGCGACCCACCCCGATCCGAGGTAAACAGCAGCGTTCGGCCGTCCGGCGACCAGGAGGGCTCGGTTTCTATGGCCCAGTGCCGCACCAACCGGCGCAGCTTGCGCCGCGACAGATCCATAATGTAGATGTCCGGGTTCCCGTCCTTGGACAGGGCCATGGCCAGGTAATGCCCATCCGGCGACCAGGCGGGGGCACCGTTGATGCCTTTAAAGCTGGTGATTTTTTCCCGTTTTCCGGTAAAAACCTCCTGGATCCAGATGGAAGGCCGGCCGTTCTCGAAAGAAACATAGGCCAGTTTGCGTCCATCCGGCGACCAGGCGGGCGACATCAGCGGTTCTTTGGAGGAAACAATGGTCTGGGCGCCATGGCCATCGGAATCCGCAATCCGCAGGGAAATAGTCGGTGACTTCGCCGATCCTTGCGAAACCACATAGGCGATACGTGTGGCAAACGCCCCCTTGGTCCCGGTAAGGGTTTCATAGACCAGATCAGCGATGTGGTGCGCAATGGCGCGCAAGTCCTTGGCGGTAGTGGAAAAGCTATAGCCGATCAGCTGCTCGCCCTGGTATACGTCAAACAGCTGAAAACGCACCTTGTAGCCCCCGGGGCCATTGGGTTCAATACGGCCAATTACCAGATTGTCCTGGCGCAGCGCCCGCCAGTCGCGAAAATCCACTTCCGTCATGGCCGACGGGCGGTTCAGCATCTGCACCTCTTCCAGTGTTTTGAAATAGCCGCTACGCTGCAGGTCTGCGGCGATGATTTTCCCTACGGCTTCCGGCGGCGGAGTGGCTGCATCGCCCATCCATTGGAACGGAACCACAGCAATAGGCAATGCCCCTTCGACTCCTTCGGTAATTTCGATCACCAATTTCGCCTGTGCCTGCATTGCAAACAATAGCAGCAGGCTGATGATGATTCCTGTCAGTTTCTTCATTTGGTTGGCCTGAATATAAAGGTAAATTCTCTGAACTCCGAGAGCAAGGTTGGTGATTTTGGCATGGGCAAAGGATCAGCTTTATTGACCGCTGCAACAACCGAACGGTCAAAGGCGCTGTTGCCACTGGATTTTAGCACCTGTACCAGCAATACCGAACCATTGTCATTCAAACGCACCCGCACAGTGGCCTGCAAATCGGCATCGGAGGCTGTGGGCGGGCGCAACCAGCTGTTTTGCACCTTGCGCTTGATGGCCGCAGTCACGCTGGCGCGCTCCCTGCCATCTTTTTCGGCCACCCATTGTGCCTGCAACTCTTCTTCCCGTGCTTTTTGTTCAGCGATACGCTTTGCCTCTGCCTTGCGCTTGCGCTCGGCTTCTTTCTTGCGCTTTTCTTCGGCTTTCTTTTTCGCCTCCGCCTTTTTCCTGGCTTCGGCTTTCTTTTTGGCTTCAGCTTTCTTGCGTGCTTCTTCTTTCTTGTCCTTCTCTTGTTCGAGCTTCTTTTTCCGCTCCAGTTCCAGCTTTTTTTTCTTTTCCTCTTCTTTTTTCTTCAAGGCGAGTTTGCGTTTTTTCTCAGCCTCGGCTTTTTTTCGCTGTTCTTCCCGCTTTTTCTTTTCGGCTTTCTTCTTTTGCTCTTCCTGTTTCTTTACTTCCAGTTGCTGCTTGCGTTCCGTCTCGCGGCGGCGCTGCTGCTCTTTTTTCTTTTGTTCTTCCAGTTTGCGCTTCTTTACTGCCTGCTCTGTTTCTTTTGCCTGGGCGAGCTGCTTGGTATCCACCAGGCGTGCCTGCACCACCTGCCCTGTGGGCTGCTGTATTTTGGGCGGATTGATCCAGTCCAGGCCGAAAACCATCAACGCAACCAGAGCCAGGTGCATAAGCACTGCCAGAAAAAACCCCAGGGGATGGCGGCGTATGATGTCCAGCATTATTCAGACGGATCGGTGAGCAGGCCAATATTCGGGGCTCCGGCTTCCTGCAACAACACCATGGCCTGGATGACTTGGCCGTAATCCACGCTCCGGTCGCCCTTCACCAGCACCGGAATTCCCGGATTGGCCTGGATAATGGCCGCAGCCTGGCGTTGCAGTTCTCCAGCATCCACCACCTGGGTACGGTCGTCATCATAGGTAATATGATACTGCCCTTCCTTGTCTACACTCACTACCAGAGGACGTTTGGCGTCTTCCTCCAGGGGATTGGCATCCGCCTGGGGCAGATCCACCTTTACACCCTGGGTCAGCAGAGGGGCGGTGATCATGAAGATCACCAGCAGCACCAGCATCACATCAATGTAGGGCACTACATTGATTTCCGCCATGGGACGCAGTTTTCTGCCCCGCCGCGACATTATTTTTTCCCGAGCAGCATGTGCGCCTGACGCTGGAGGATGTTGGAGAACTCTTCAGCAAAGTCCTCGTAGCGGCTTTCCAGGCGCTGCACTGCATCTGCGTACTTGTTGTAGGCGACAACGGCGGGAATGGCGGCAAACAGACCCATAGCGGTAGCGATGAGGGCCTCGGCGATGCCGGGGGCAACCAGGTTCAGGCTGGCTTGTTTGACACTGCCCAATGCGATAAAGGAATTCATGATGCCCCATACGGTGCCGAACAACCCCACATAGGGACTGGTGGAACCGACGGTGGCGAGAAAGGACAAATGCCGCTCCAAGCTGTCCATTTCACGGCTCATGGCAACATGCATGGCGCGGCGGGCGCCTTCCACCACGGCCATGGGTTCCATGTTGGACGAGTCCTTGAGACGGGCAAATTCCCGAAAACCCGCGTGAAACACCATCGCCATGCCCTGAATTTCATCGGGATGGCGATCCAGCCCCCGGTACAGATCCCCCAGATCACCACCAGACCAAAACTTGTCTTCGAAATCATCCGCAACGCGTTGGGCGCTGCGCAAGGTTCGAGAGCGATCGAAAATCGCTGTCCAGGAAAGCACGGATGCGAGTAACAAGCTGGCCATGACCAGCTGCACCAGCGGACTGGCATCCAGCACCAGCTGCAGGAAGGAAAGCTCATTCTGCATATTTCAGTTTCTCCAATATGGCCGCCGGTATGGGGCTGGGCCGGAACGATTCGATATCCACGCTGACAATGCCGACTTCCCCCTTGCACAGCAGCTTGTCATCTTCCTGGCGATAGATGTTCTGCCGGATGGTCATGGCGGTGCGGCTGTGGCCAAGCAGCTCTCCGGTCACCCACAACAGATCGTTGAATTTTGCCGGCACCAGATACTCGGCAGCCGCGCTACGCACCACGAAAACCACGCCGTATTCCTGGCGTACCCTGTCCTGCTCGAAGCCCAGTTCACGCAACCATTCGGTGCGGGCTCTTTCCATGAAACGAAAATAGTTGGCGTAGTATACGATGCCGGCTGCATCGGTATCTTCGTAATAGACCCGCACGGGGAAGCGATAGTTCAACCGAGAATCCTCTGATGGCCACTCCGCGCCAGTACGGCCTGAAAGACAGGGCGCAAGCCGGCATTCACGACTCGTCCCCGAAAAGATCGGCCAGTTGCGAATCCTGGCGGGGGCGGAAGCCAAAGTATTCGAATGCCCGACGGGTCGCCACCCTTCCCCTTGGGGTACGCATCAAAAATCCCTGCTGGATGAGAAAAGGCTCCAGCACGTCTTCGATGGTGCCCCGCTCTTCACCAATGGCCGCAGCCAGGCTATCCACGCCAACCGGGCCACCATCGAACTTTTCCAGCACCGCTTTGAGCAGGCGGCGATCCATGTGGTCGATGCCGTTGGCATCTACCTTGAGCATGGACAGGGCTGCATCTGCAATCTCCATGGTGATGTGACCGTCGCCTTTCACCTGGGCATAGTCGCGCACCCGGCGCAGCAGACGATTGGCGATACGCGGTGTGCCCCGGGAGCGCCGGGCGATTTCCAACGCCCCTTCCGCCTCGATTTCCATGGTCAGAATAGCAGCGGAGCGGCGGATGATGTGGGTCAGATCGTCCACACTGTAGAACTCCAGGCGCTGCACGATGCCAAAGCGATCCCGCAGAGGGGAAGTCAGCAGCCCTGCCCTGGTGGTGGCGCCCACCAGGGTGAATGGCGGCAGATCCACCTTGATGGAGCGCGCCGCCGGCCCTTCGCCAATCATGATATCCAGCTGGTAGTCTTCCATTCCCGGATACAGCACTTCCTCCACCACCGGGCTGAGGCGGTGAATTTCATCCACGAACAACACATCATGGGGCTCCAGGTTAGTCAGCAAGGCAGCCAGATCCCCCGCCCGCTCCAGCACCGGACCGGACGTCTGATGCAAATGCACCCCCATTTCATTGGCGATGATATGTGCCAGGGTGGTCTTGCCCAGACCGGGTGGGCCGAAGATCAGCACATGATCCAAAGCCTCGTTGCGCTGCCGGGCGGCGGGAATGAATATCTCCATTTGCTCGCACACGGCAGGCTGACCGACATATTCTTCCAGGGTGCGGGGACGAATGGCGCGATCTACCGCCACGTCATCCTGCACCGCAGCCGGATCGATAATCCTGTTGTTTTCATCCATGGTGATAATCTACCCCTTGGCCTTGTTTTGCAGGGCCATGCGGATCACGGTTTCCGTGTCCATATCCGCCTGAAATACGACGCTCACCATGCGGCTGGCTTCGGGAGGCTTGTAGCCCAGGGCTACCAGTGCGCTGACTGCATCAGCATCCGCCGACCTGCCCTGCCCGGCACCTGTGATTTTCGTGGCCAGGGAGTTTTCTTCCATCTTGTCCAGCCGGTCGCGCATCTCGATGATCAGGCGCTCTGCAGTCTTCTTTCCCACGCCAGGCAGACGGCAAAGCGCTTTTACATCGCCGGATTGTATGAACAGGGCGAATTCATCAGTACTCATGCCGGACAGAATCGCCAGCGCCATTTTCCCCCCCACGCCATTCACCCTGAGCAAACTGCGAAACAGAGCCCGGTCTGCTTCCCGGAGAAAGCCGAACAGGCTGTGCGCGTCATCTCGCACCATCATATGGGTGTAGAGGACGATTTCCTGGTCGCCGTCGGGAAGGTCATAGAATGTGGACATGGGCGCTTCCACTTCGTAACCCACGCCGTTTACTTCCAGCAGCAGCGATGGAGGTTGCTTGAGCAGAATCTTGCCTCGCAGCAGGCCAATCATCCCCGGCCCCGCAACTTTGCACTGGTGCTTGCGTTGTGCGCATGGCACAGTGCTACCGCCAGCGCATCAGATTCATCCAGAGTCATGCGCTGGCGCACCCCCAGCAATAAGCGAATCATATGTTGCACCTGCTCCTTTTCCGCCGCACCCGTTCCCACCAGCGCCAGCTTGACGGCCCGGGGGGTGTACTCGAATACGGGAAGTTTCGCAATCACCGCCGCCGTGATCGCCGCACCGCGGGCATGGCCCAGCTTCAGGGCAGAGGAAGGGTTGGCGGCCATAAACACCTGCTCTACGGCGACCTGTTCCGGGGTATGTTCCTCCAGTACCGCATTGATTCCGGCGTAGATCTCACCCAGACGCATAGAGAAATCCTTGCTGGTGGTACGAATGCAACCGCTGAACACATGCCGGCTCTGGCGGCCATCGCTATCGATAACGCCAAAACCGGTTGCCCGGGATCCCGGATCAATGCCAAGAATTCTCAAACGTCCAGGGACTCCATGATTTCATCGGAAATATCCGCATTGGAATAGACTTCCTGAACGTCATCCAGGTCTTCCAGGGCATCCACCAGCCGCATGAGCTTTTCTGCGCCTTCCTGATCCATTTCCGCCTTGGTGCTGGCTTCGTAGCTGACTTCCGCATGATCCGCTTTCAGGCCCGCATCCTGCATTGCCTGTTTTACCGCAGAAAATTCTTCCGGTGTGGTAAAAACATCGATACTGCCGTCTTCGTTGGTCACCACATCGTCGGCACCGGCTTCCAAGGCCGCTTCCATGACCGCATCTTCATCCGCCCCCGGCGCATAACTGATAATTCCTTTCTTTTCAAACAGGTAAGCTACTGATCCATCTGTTCCCAGATTGCCGCCATGCTTGGTGAAGGCATGACGAACTTCAGAGGCTGTGCGGTTGCGGTTGTCCGTCATGCAATCCACCATGATTGCAGTTCCCCCGGGGCCGTAACCTTCGTAGCGGATTTCCTCATAATTGTCGCCATCCAATCCACCTGCACCCCGCTTTACTGCGCGGTCGATGGTGTCTTTTGGCATGTTTGCGCCCTGAGCCTTGTCAACCGCCAGACGCAAGCGCGGATTGGCGTCGATATCACCGCCTCCTTCCTTTGCCGCAACGGTTACTTCGCGTATCAGTTTTGACCAGAGTTTGCCGCGTTTCTTGTCATTCGCCGCTTTCTTGTGCTTGATGTTCGCCCATTTGCTGTGACCAGCCATCACCTACCTCTATTCAGAATAAATACCAGTTCCAGGCCCGTGGATTCAGGGCTTGCCGTCCCCGTGCGGCCCCAAGGCAGGCACCGGCACAGCAACCAGGATTCTCCCGGGATTCTAGCATGAGCGGCCAGCCAATCCCGCACTGAATGCCGGGATCAAACAATCCGGCCTGCCGACTGCACCATTCCTGCTACACTATCCGCTCCTTATTGGTAAGCGCCTTATTTTATCAAAGCCCATGCTGGAAATTGCAGCCATTGCGTTCACCACCTTTTTCGCCACGGTAGCCCCTGTGGACTCGGCCATTATGTTTGCTGCGCTGACCACGGAAAACACCCCGGCAGAACGCAAGAGCATGGCGATCCGCGGCGTCAGCATCGCCACGGGACTGCTGCTGCTTTTCGCCTTGTTCGGAGAAGCACTGCTGGCCCGCCTGGGCATTTCCCTGGCGGCCCTCACCACGGCAGGCGGCATACTGTTGCTGCTCATGGGGATCGATCTGGTGTTCGCCCGCTCTTCCGGCGCCATGTCCACTACCCGGGCGGAATCAAAAGAGGCGGAAGGTCGCCAGGATATTTCCGTATTTCCCCTGGCGACCCCCTTGCTCGCCGGCCCCGGCACCATGGGCGCAGTGATCCTGATCACCGCCAACACCCATGGCGACATCAAACAAATCGCCACCGTGGTCGCCATGCTGCTGCTGGTAATGGCGATCTCCCTGGTGCTGTTGCTGGTGGCCGGAAAACTGGAAAAAGTGCTGGGCGTCACCGGAATGCGGGTAATCAACCGGGTATTCGGTGTTCTGCTTTGTTCCTTGGCGGTGCAATTCATCTTCAACGGCATTCACAACAGCGGGCTGATTGCGGTTAACGCAACCACCTGAGCTGACAATTACCGAAACATCAATAGTAGCAGGCTGTACGCCGCACAAGGACGTGCGGCCATTTTCAACGGCTTATTGATCATTGAAAATGGAGGAAAGACAAAATCACATTTTTGTCTTTCCTGGTTGAAAAAAGCCATGGAAGGCTTTTTTAACATTGGGCTTTTCCTAGCTGGCCAACATCGCGCAAAGAGCGCGGTTGGTGAAAGATGCGGGGTTTGCAGTGCAGGGCAGTATTCACCTGGCTTTTATGCCAGATCCTGTAAAAATCCTTTCGCCGCTCCAGATCTCTTTTCCGACCATCGGCAATGGACACGATTCCGGCCTGCGTTTTTCGCCTGAGACAGCGCTCTGTCTGCAATATTGAACAGCTCCTCCCTGGTATGGTATTTCCCCGGAACAATGCCTGCACAACCGATACTGACCGTCAGCTGATATTTCCTGTCACCATCCCAGTAGTAAATCCCGAGATTCTGGATGCCATCCACAATTTCCTGGGCGTAGGCTTCCACATGCGCCAGATCCGGCTCGTCCATATTCAGCAGCACCGCGAACTCCTCCCCCCCGATCCTGCATGCCTGATCACCCGCACGGCGGGTTTTGCTTCCCAGGTATCCAGCAAGTTTTTTCAGCGCCTCATCTCCCTGCAAATGCCCGAGTGCATCATTGAAACGCTTGAAATGATCTACATCGATAATCAGCAGAAACAGCAGTCGCTTATGCCGTTCGCTCTGGCGCCACATGTTCTCAACATGTGTTTCGAACATTCTTCGGTTGCACAAACCTGTGAGGGGATCCCTGGCTGGACTTCGCTGTAAACCGCCAATACGCTTTCTGACAAGCAGGAAGCTGACCATGACCAACCCTGCCCAAACGGGCACGACCGGAAGCAGCAGTCCCGTAGCCATCACAACAGCTGGCAACAGCCCCGCAGAAACAATCAGGGCCAACAGTAATCGGCTGAAAACACAAGTGAAGCGGGCATATACTAAAATAGTGGCGGCAATCAGTGACAGGAGCAATAGTCCCAGCTGCCGAGGCAAACCCTGAGCGCTGGTTATCGATAGATCGTTTTGCAGGGCATTGAGGATATTGGCATGTATTTCAACACCACTCATTGCGCCTTCACTGGCGTCAGGAGTGGCAAACACCCGGCGGATGGCAGCCGCAGTGATGCCGACAAAAACGATCTTTCCCTGCAATACTTCAGCGCCAACCCTGCCTTCAACCACGTCCGCATAGGAAACCATCGGAAACGCTTCCGCCCCCCCGACATAGGGGAACAGTATCCTGCGGTCCCTGATCCAGCGCCCTTCATAAACGTATTTGCGGTCTGAAAAGTTTTCTCCAGGCAAATCAGCTACCCCGAACCTTCCGGACCTTCCGGAAATATGCAATGCAGCCAGGGCAAGTCCCGGCCAGCGCGCCGCAGCTGTTCCTGCAAGCAGGTAGGTGCTACGCACAATGCCATCCTTGCCAACAGCCATATCCGTATGGCCGATGCCTGCTGCAGCGTCTCCAAACATGGGCAGGGGCAACACCTCGGAAACCTCACCATCTTTCGGGTTTTCATCACTGGTCATAGCCAGTATGACCTGTCCATGCCGGGCAATGGCTGCGGCAAACCAGTGATCGCCAGTCGAATCGGTTTCGTTCGCTTCTGCAAACAGGATGTCAAAGGCGACCGTATCTGTTCCAGCCCGCATCAGTCGTTCGAGCAACTGCGCATGGATTTGTCTCGACCAGGGCCAGCGACCGAACTTGCGCAAGCTTTTTTCATCCACGGCAACAATGACAATGTTCTGTGGATCTTCCTGTGGCAGTAGCGATATCCCGGTGTCAGCTACCATTTGCTCGACACGCCAGGTAAGGCCGCTGGAATCAATCAACAACGCCAGCAACACAACCAGCAGCACCAGAGCCACAGGCTTTTCAGCCGCTCTGTCGAAAAAGGTTTTCATGGAAAATACATGGACACTCAAAGCAGCAACAATATTGATCCAATCACAAAGAACACCAGGGGCAGATAGCTTTCCGGTTCTACCTCAAAGCGCTGTGGGGTACTGAAAACGCCAACATAGCCTTCCGCATCAATGGATCGCAGACGAAAATAATAGTAGCCGGATGGAGGCCGTTGAACCTGCACCCAGGAGTCAGGAGTCTGCTTGTCCACGATCAGGTTCTGAAAATCCGCATCGGAGGCCAATTGCACGTGATAGCTCGCAATACCATCCACCTCCTGCCAGATCAAGCGCAAATGGTTCCCTTCCACAGCTGGTGGCTTGGTCTGCGGGACTGCAGGGACGGGCAACACCCGGATTCTTGTCGCCTTACCGGGAGGGCCCTTTCTGCCTTCTGCAGTCACCGAAGAGAGCCGGTAGAAGTATTCTCCGGCATCCCTGAATTCAACGCTGGTATCTGTACCATTCACTGATCTTTGCTCCAGCACACCTGTGAATTGGGCATCACGGGCAAGCTCGAACAGGTAGGTTTCCACATCCTTAACTTCTGCCCAGGAAAACCCTACAGGGCCGACATGCAACACGCTGTCAGACAGCGGCTCACGCAGCATCGGCGCTTCCGGGCGGGCTTCGATGCGGAACGCCTTGCTGGCATTGTTTCCTTCCAGCCCATTCCCATCCACGCCACGCACCCGCACAAAGTACGCGCCATCGTCCAGGTGCTGATCGACCATCATACGGCCCTTCACCACCCGATCCAGTGCGATCTTCCGGAAATCCTGATCCCGGGCAACCTGCACCCGGTAGTTTTGCGCCCGTTCAAGGCTGTTCAGGGGAACCACTGTGGGAAGATAACGTATCAGGGAGGGAAAACCCTCCAGATCAGGGGGTGGCAAAAGCTTGACCGGCTGCAGTGGCGGGCTGTTCTTCTGCGCCACTGTCCCGAAGTTCCCGGGAACATCTACAGTTCCATGAGCATTGCCAACACTGACAAGGCCATCCAGCACTTCGGTGCGTGAACTGTCTTTTTCCACACCGATGCGGAAACTGGTGCCTCTTATCGCAGAATTTGCAGAGGTCGTGAGGATTTCAAATCTGCTATCCGGTATCTTTTGGGGATTGGCATGCATTTTTATGCGCCCCCGGCGTATTTTCAGTTTGGCATCCATGCTCTTTTTTCTTTTCGCTCCAAGAGCGGTAAGGCGGGTGAATTCCAGCTCACTTTGCTCCTGCAGCAAGATACTGCTTTTGTCTTCCAGGGAAAAAAACACCGTGCTTTTCTCTCCGGTAATCACCCGGTCCCCGGCAGTCAGCGCCATTCCAGGCTTCAGTGGCAGTTTTCTACCATCATTTCCGAACACCACATCAGCTTTACCGTTAACGCTTTCAACCCGTACTTCAGATAGTTCTTCACGAACAATGTACAGGGGAATGGCGATTTTGGTGCCCGGCCGGATAGTGGCAGCATTGCTGATATTGTTGTGCCGCAGGATATCGTCCCAGTACCGCCAGTCCTTGAGCAATTTATGGCTGATGTCCCATACGGTGTCTCCGGGTTTAACGGTGTACAACCAGTCCTCCGCTGATGCGACAGAAGCAAGGCAGCACATGAGCACTGCAGCCCAAAACTTGCGGAACCTGTTATCCATTCAAACTCCCACCACGCATTGCCACAACAAACATTCCCGTAAACTTGGTGCCGGATCACCAGGGTGGCTTATACCCAAGACAGCGCGCCACCAGGCGACTCGAAGCCACCCTGTAAAACAGTCGACTCATAACCAGTAACTTTACCAAAAAAACGCCAACCCAACCCGATATTTCGGCAGTTACCATAACAACCCTTGGCGTTTGCGCCGCGAGCAGTATCATGCCAGCATTCAGTTCCTGTGAAACCACATGTAACCAGCAAGTCATGACTGATACCAACCACCCGCAGCCGGAAGAAATCAAGTTGCACCAGAAGTCCCGTCTTCTGAGCATCCGCTTTTCTGATGGTAAAACCTTCCGCCTTCCCTGCGAATATCTACGCGTCCATTCACCGGCAGCAGAAGAGACGACCAACGAGTTGCCGGTAGCCGGTAAAACGGATATCAATATAAAACACCTGGATCCACAGGGCTCTTATGCTCTGCGTATTGAATTCGATGATGGCCATGACACCGGCATTTACTCCTGGGAACGTCTGTATGACCTGGGTTTGCATCAGAAGAAATACTGGCAGGACTATCTGGAAAAACTAAAGGCAAACGGGCTAAGCCGCAACGAGCAAAGCGAAGCAACGGATGAGCCGAAAACCCTTACCCTGAAAATCATGTATTTCAATTATCTGGTCAACAAACTGGGCATACAGGAAGAAAGCATTTCCCTGCCGTCAAACAGGGTGAAAAATGTTCGGGACTTACTAGGGGCCCTGGCTTCGCGCAAGCTGGAGCGGGGCTATCTCCTCGCGGAAAGCGCCATCCAGGTCACTGTAAACCGCCAGTTTGCAGAGTTCTTCACCCGCCTGGAAGATGGCGATGAAATTGGCATTGTCCCCAATTCCCCCAATCCTCCGGCACCACCAGATAAATAACCTTCCGCCGCCATGCCACTTATTCAAAGCGCATACTCTCCGGCATGGTGGTTGCCTGGCCATCACCTGCCGACTCTCTGGCCCAGCCTCTTTCGCCAACGACCCGAGATTTCCCTGGCACGGGAGCGCGTGGAGCTGGCAGACGGAGATTTTCTCGACCTGAGCTGGTGTGGCAAGAAAGGCCGGCCGATTGTAATGCTGCTGCATGGGCTGGAAGGCAACCTGCACTCTCACTACGCGAAGCCTTTACTCAAGCTTCTCAGTGAATCCGGCTATCTGGCCTGCATGCTGCACTTTCGAGGCTGTAGCGGTGAGCCAAACCGCCTGCCACGTAGTTATCACAGCGGTGACAGCGCCGAACTGCAAACCATTGTCAAGCATATCGAAAACAGCAGGCAACAAGCGGTTTTTGGCATTGTGGGCTTTTCTTTGGGGGGTAACGTATTGCTCAAATGGCTTGGGGAGCAGGGTGAAAAAGCGGCAGTCGAGCGGACAATGGCTGTTTCTGTCCCCTTCCTGCTGAACGAAGCGGCTGATCGTCTTGACCAGGGATTTTCACGCCTTTATCAACAGCATTTACTTGGCAGTCTGAAACGGAAGTACAGGGAGAAGTTCAGCCACATCCCTTCTCCTTTACCTATCGATCTAGCCAGGATACGCACTTTCCGGCAATTTGATGAACAGGTCACCGCACCGCTTCACGGATTTTCCGGTGCGGATGACTACTATCAGCGTTGCAGCTGCCGCCAGTTTCTTCCTCACATCCGCAGGCCTACGCTGATCCTGCATGACCTGCATGACCCTTTCATGTGGACAAGCACATTGCCGCAGGAAAGTGAACTGCCGGCTGCGGTGGTGCTGGAGCTTGCCAAGAGCGGCGGCCATGCCGGTTTTGTCTATGGATCAACGCCTGCTGCCAGCAGGTACTGGACGGATAAGCGTCTGCTGGAATGGCTGGGAGGCGCACTCAAATAAACCTCTCTACATGCACCCCGCCTTGTCCTGGCGCTTTTGGGGGACGCTGAAAGAACCTTTAACTCCGACGCAATACACTAGAATATCATTCGAATCCATCACCAAATAACTCGGCTCCACCGGTAAGCCCCAAAGAAATCGAGCCGGTATAACCGGGGAAGACAACATCCAGATTCGGATTTTTCATGAAGTTCACCACAATATCCCCCAGCACTTCCCGGAAATCTGTAGTCACCCGCAAGTCGGTATTCAGGTAGAGATCATCATCTCCTATGCCCGGGAAGCTGCCGTACACGACGCCACCTTGCACCCTGCCACCCACTACTAGCATGGGATTGGCTGTGCCATGGTCAGTTCCCTGATTACCGTTTTCCCGAACCCTGCGACCAAACTCCGACTGCACCACCAGTACCACGTCATTATCCAGCCCATAGGAAGCCAGGTCAGTCATAAAAGCCTCGATGGCTTCCGACAATATCTGTACCCGCCCGGCAAAGTAGCCACCACCATCATTTCCCTGTCCGTTGTGGGTATCCCAACCGCCAAAATCAACGGCGGCTACCTGCAAACCAACATTCATCTTGATCATGCCAGAGATCAGGCCCAGGTCATCAGCCAAAGACGTATCCGGATAGAAATCCGGTACTTCCACATTGATCTGTCCCAGCATGTTGATGGTTTCGATAGATTGCGTTACCGCATAATCGAGGCTGGAGGTTCCTGTATAGATGTCTGCCAGCGCATCCAGGTGCTCATTGCCATAACGCCCGGCATTTGGATGAAAACCACTGACGCTATCCAGGGTCATGGCCGTGTTGTCCCCCAACAGGCTGGTTGGAGAAGATGAATTTGTTGACAGGGAGGGTATGGCAGCCTCTTCCACCAGTCCGGGGGTTGAAATCATATGGCGCGCCAGCCAACCCGTGGCGGTACTCAGGTCTCCGGGAGTACCCAGTTCATACATCTCCTGGGAGTCAAAGTGACTGCGGGAGCCTGTCCCTTCAGGCATGCCAACGGCATGCACCACCGCCAGCTTGCCGGCATCATACAAGGCCTTGAGTCCGTTGGCGCTGCCATGCAGTCCAAATTGGCCATTGAGATTGTGCATGGCACCATCCCCAGATACGGGCACCTGGATATTTGGCCGTTTCATTTCATACTCTGATCTATGGGTGCCAGTACGGGGAATCACCAGATTCAGGCCATCGATCCCGCCACGCAAAAACAGATAGACCAGGGTCTTGCCCCTGCTGCCTGCAGGCAATGCCGCTTGTGCAAATCCCATCTGCAACCCGCTCGCTGTTGCCAGTACCGATGCGCTTCCCCCAATAAACTTGCGTCTGCTAAATTTCACAATAATACTCCTGCGCTCAGCGCTGCATAAACTCTGGGGTGGCAAATATCAGCTTGACGAGGCCGCGCACACGTTCGTTCCAGTAGTACGGATAGGAATTCCTGCCAATGTCCTCAGGCGGAATCGGGTAGTCGGCCGGCCATGTTGATGGATCAGTTTCATAATCTGGCCGCTTGGACATGAATTCACTCAATGTCCCATGCAAGGGTGTTCCGATCCAGCCTCCCACAGGCTCCCATTTCAGCAGCTGCTTTAACCAGAATTCTACAACCGAGTTTGGTGTGTATTCGCTCAGACCGCTGGCGGCCATGATGTCCGTAACAGGCATCAAATCCGGGTCATCTCTACCGACGTTTTCATCCACCAGCCAATCCAGGGTACGCCAGGTATTGACCAGCGATGCGCCACCTTCCCAGAAGGTACGTTTGTCCGGATAGCCATCCGGCCCTCGCCAGTAAAATGGTCGTTGCCCGGTACGCTGCATGTAGTAGCCCAGGTACCTGCTTTCCGTATCATCCGGACGGACAGTAAAGTTCCCGTCACAAGCACGCAAGGCGGAAACAACCACTTCAAACGGACGCTTCAGTTTATTGCCCCAAGTCGAGGTATCCTTGAATTCATCAGACAGCAGCAAGGTCCGATACGTCTGCTCCAGTTGATCTGGATCATGCCGGGTGTCGTAAAAAGTCTGCTTGACCTTGTCCACCAGGCTCTGTGGTGGCGTATCATTGAGGAAACGCGTACAGAGCTTCAACGCGATATGTTCCGCTGTACCCGGATGATAGGCCAGCAGATCCAGCATCCCATATACCTCGCTGATGCCACTATACGCCGACCAATGCACACCCAGGAGCTGCTTCTGCCCTCCATCATGCCAGTCCGGCCAAAAATACCATTCCCCGGTGTTCTCTTCCCCTGTTCCATTGGGGTTTCTACCATCTTTTACATTCCAGCCAGTAAGGAAGCGCATGGCCTCATATACATCGTCATCGGAATATTTATCGTTGAATCCGGCCGGAAAATCACTGTTGCTGATGGTGGAGATATCTCCCGGCTGCGGATCTGGCCCCGCATAGTTGATCGACCCAAGGGTATGTAGCTCAATAATTTCACGGGCATAGTTTTCATTGGGATCGGCTCTGCCATTTACATAATTATCAAGATAATAAATCATTGCCGGGTGCTTGGCGGTCAACTCCAGCATTTGCCGGAAATTACCCATCAAATGCCCATCCTCTAACCCGGCAGGGCGTGAGGAGCCGCTTACAGGAGGACGGATCACATCCCGATCCCAGGATGTCCAGGTTGGCGCCGCATAGGTGTCACGACCATAGATATTGAAGTGGTTGTGCCAGAAATCTGCAAGAAATTCCAGTAGCTGACGTTTGCTGTACACCGCCCGGAGATAGGCCAGGCGCTCGATTTCGTCCAGCGGTTCATAATAGCCAAAGCTGTTGGTTGGATCCCGCCGGTAATCCTCCCAGAGCTGAGCAAGGGACTTATTCAGAGTGGTGTAGCCGGCGCCGGCAACCCGCGCATCCAGCTCAGTATCGGCAATGCTGCTCCAGTTCAACTGTTGTTCTACATATGCCTGAAGACGAGCATCATCATTGCCACCCAGGGCATTAAAAGCGGCGACGTCATTCCCCCGCGAGCCAAAGCCCATTCTGTCCAGAACGACATTGGCAAAAGGCGGAATCGCTGTGACATCAGCCTGACTGGCAGCAACTTTCGTTCGCTTGTCATTCTGCGCCGTTTTCTGCATACCGGATACGGGGGCATCCATCATTACCGAAGCGACCCCCGCCCCTGAAGCCAGGGTAGCGCTGCTCAAGGCGGAAAAAAGAAATTTTCTGCGTGTCTGATCTGACATATAATTGATCCCGTAATTTTTTCGGTAGATGCATATCATATTGGCAATGCCAGCAAATACTGTGACGCGGTACCAATTGCAGCGCATGACCGCAAACCGGAATCACCGCACAAAGCCGATTGAGAACCATGCCTCAGTTTACACAGAATTATTGCCTTACAGTCTCGCTTGTCAAATGCAGAGAGGTTTTTGAGTATGAATCCAAAAAACACCTTCGGCGCCGCCATCCGGTCACTTGCCGTAATATCCGGCATCTTTCTACTCCAGCAAGGTCAGGCGCTGGCTTGCTCTACCCAGGCCTGGGACGACAGCAACGTGGGAAGTATAGTCACGGCTGAAGCCGCCGCCGTCTACGAGGGTAGTTGCGGATTGAGGCTCAACCTTAACGGCACATCCACCGGCTGGGTAAAGGATCCCACGCCAGGCACCGTTCCTGCGGTTACCGAATATGTTGCACGTTTCTACGCCTACATTGATGAAGCGCAACTCACCAATGGTCAGGGATTCACCCTGTTCAATGCGGAAGACGCCGGTGCAAATGAATTGTTCGGCCTGGAAGTAAAAGGCAGCGCCAGCGGCCCCGTGTTGCATCTGTATGCCTGGGATGGCGCGGTGAAAGAAGCAGCGGGCGACGTATCTGTTCCCCCCGGATGGAGAGCGATCGTACTGCACTGGACTACCGGAGGCGGGAATGGCGCACTTAAACTGTCTATAGACAGAACCCAGGACATGCAAACCATCACCGGGCTTTCCAATGCCGGCCAGGCCATCGATTCCGTCAATCTGGGCGTGGTGATTAGCGACAGCACCGGGATCGGCGGCAACATCGATGTGGATGCATTCACTTCCCGCCGTACCGGACCAACCGGATTGATGATTACAAAAGGCTGCAGCGGGATGCCAGAGGTGAAAAATACAACCTTTCTCCCCGGAAGCATTACCTGCACTGCCTCAACAGCCCTGACATTTGGAAATAGAGTGGCATTTGACCCGGGTGCAAATGTTACAGTACAGGCGCAATCAGTAACCTTGAGCCAGGGAACAAGCATACCGGCAGGCGCGATTCTGGACGTTCAGATTCAGTAGTCTCCAGCCCCAGCTTTCCACTTCGCGCCAGCCCAGATTAGTATTTGGGCTGGCGTATTCGTTTTTCTCGACAGCGCTCACGCTGAATTCTGCATGAATCCCCGTCAACTCCAGCACTCCAGTCATACCCAGGTATAGCAGTAGCGCCAGGTATCACTTGTTAACCCGGCGACTGACGATGTCGCCCTCAGCCGCCGGCAGCGCATTGCAGCCTGGCTCGCATATGGTATTCTAAGCATCATCTGGATGGGCGCCGGGTTAGGAATATGACCCTGCCACAACAATCACAAGGTCACGGACATGAAACCTTTTCTACTACTCCTTTTCAGCCTCTTTTCTTTGCAGGCATTGGCAGCCCCCCAAGTTTCTGCACAGCGCTTCTTCACACACCCCTTGACAGGCGTAACCATTATCGGAGGAAAAATAACCCTCCCCAGCACCGGACAGTGGTCGGTTGCCAGGCATGACAACACCAGCAGCCTGGCTGAAGTTTTCCTTGTTCCCCCGGAGCTGATCAAAGAGCGCAGCAAAGGCCTGCGCACCCTGAAAAGCGAAGAGCGAAAGAAGCGCATCCAGGTAAGAAACCTGCTGTACCAGATCCACGGCCACCTCAATACATACGCACGCGAGCATCAGGGCATCGCTCCACCGACCCTTGATTTTCTGGCAGACAAGGGAAACATCTTTTCAGCAGAAACCCTGGCACAGATGTTTATCATCCCTTCCGTACAGATGCTGGGAAAAGACGGAGAGCGCTGGATTCAGATAAAAGGGCAGCCAACCCCACTGGTTCTCGAGCTGGCCCCGCGCATCGATGACGGCAAGCACTGGGTGCTCTACTCCAACGGGACAATCCAGCTGGAGCCGATCAATCCTGCCTTGCTGGAAAAATATGGCCTTCACATTACTCCCGGGCAGCCCCCCATAGAGCAAAGGCTTGCAGAAATTGCTGTGGCTGCCGATTATGAGATCATCGCCAGGCTGAAAGACCGCCCATCCCGGCAGCCACTGGAAATCCCCCTGAGAAACAGCGAAACCGGCGCCACCCTGAACATCGAATGGATGCCGGATATCACCAGCCAAGAGGATGAGACCCTGGTGCAGCGCTGGGCCGGCCACCGGCTAAACACATGGAGCCACATGCTTCTCAACGGAGAAGAAGGCTACCTCCCTTTTTGGCTGCGGGCGGGAATGAAGCAATATGACCTGCAGCAAAAAGACCTGGGCATTTTCGCAAGACGGGACAGGGGGCGCACTGGCGACCGTACAGATCTTTTCAACGTCCTTGGCGGCAGCGCAGCCATTACCGAGACCCTGCAACTGCAAGCCATTGGCAGTGAACGAAGCGGAAAAGGCAAATCCCAGATTCCCGTGAATTCCATCAAGGGCGTGGAAGTCAAAAGCCATCCTTTTGCCGAAATGCTGGCGGGCAAACCAGGAGGCTCCCTGGCAATGGCGGAACTGGTTCCTCACGACCGTTTCTTCGCCTGGTTCGCCCAGCCGCAGGCTTTGAGCGAATACCTCAAAGGCGGGAGTGATTTCATCTTCCACGGTAGCGCCGTTCTCTCCGGAACGAGTACAAACCATGACCTGCAGGCTCATTACCTGAAGAAACTGGGGGTCAGCGCCGATTGGGCACAACGCCTCCTCGACAGCGGCGCTATCGGCGAACTGGCGGTAGTGCTTCCCGATCTGTTCCTGGTGGACGGCACAGACATCACCCTGATCATGCGCCTGCAGCAGCCTCAGGCAGTTTCCGGTATGCTCAGCTTGTTGGGCATCGACATCTCAGACAAGGTATTTACCTTTACCCATAAGCGCGGAACAAGTTATTGGCAACTATTGGATGGCTTGCTGGCCGTCAGCACCCATCCTGAAGAACTGGCCCGCATACAAGCCCTGGCCACCGGAGATAAAACGGCCAGTCTCGGCCATAGCGCAGAGTTCCGCTACATGCTTACCCAACTGCCAGTCGAACAAAGAACCACAGGCTATTTCTATTTCTCCGATCCCTTTATACGCCGCCTGGTCAGTCCCCAGGTCAAGATTGCCCAGCTACGCAGACTCCAGGCCAGCGCCGAAATGCAGGCCGCTGCCGCCGCCTTGCTGCTGTACCGGGCAGATGGCCATAAAGGCATGCCCTCTTTGCAGGAACTGATCGAGAAAAAATACCTTTCACCGCCACGATTGGTCACCGATTTGCAACTGGCCGATGACGGCAGCGTTCGCTCAACGGAATGGGGCAACCCCACCACGCTCCCCACCCTGTTGCAACGGCCTGTTATTACCGCAACCAGGACAGAAGAACGCGCCTACAAGGACTATGTACGCAACTACAATCGTTTTTGGCGGCGCTTCTTTGACCCCATTGCCATTCGCCTGAACCGGATTTCCGGGCAGGAGATGGAGATTTCCACCTTTATATTGCCTCTCATCGACAACAGTATTTATCAGGGATTGAAACAGGTGCTGGTAGCAGAAGAAAATACCGGCAAACTCGCCATCCCCCGCCTGCATCCCGAACCCGTAGCGCAACTGTCCCTGAACCTGAACAAGGCGCTGTGGAATCAAGGCACGCTTTTGGCGCAGGATTTTCTGGTGAAATTCATTGGCATACCGACGAGAGTCATGGATTATTTCGGGCCGGATCTGCATCTCGCCCTGGCCGACAGCGATCCGGTCATCATCATGGGGAGCGGAGGACTCAGCAGCATCCTGGGCGTACTGGATAGCTCCAGCCGCACCAAGGAGGCCTTGAGTCTGTCACTGGCCGGCTCCTTGCTGACCCGCCCGACAGTATTGATGATCGGCCTGACCGATCCTGAAGCTGTAAAAGAACTGCTGCGCAGCATGCCCACCAATCCGGTAGGACGGTCTTCCATCATGGGAATGGAAGCGGGCACCCTGTATGGCATAGCGGGCAAGGACGCCTGGCGCTATGACCTCAATTTCGAAGGCCTGATCAATATGCGCTTCGGTTTTGAAATAAAAGGACGCTATCTGGCAATCAGCAACCAACCCCTGAGCTATGACCCGCAACTGATTGAAACAGATGCCCAGTTGAACAACGCCGCCGCACTTCACCTCTCCCCCGTCGCTGCCGTTCGTCAGCGCCCGGCGCTGTTTGCCTCAGCCAGCGACCAGCAGCGCAAGGCGGCCCTGTCAGGAATCAATCTGCTCTATCCCTTTATGATGGCCGGAACCGAGTCCGTGGAACAGGCAAAACAACGAATCAGGCAGCAGCTGGGGATTGAACCCGTGCATCCGGGAAAAGGACGTTGGCTATGGCAGGATGGTTTGCTCAGCAGCAGCATCTTCGGCAATGCAAACCAACAGTACCAAGCGGAATACCAGGAGGATGAGTCATTCGGCATCCTGCGCCAGATCCAGCGGGTACAGATGAACATGCAATTCGAAGATGATGGTCTGCGGGCGCAGGTTCGCTGGGAGCTTCACTGATCTTCCAGGAGCGGCAGATACGCCGCTCCCGGTATCGAAATCAAGAAGCTTCTTCTTTTTTCGGCACCCGCAAACGAATGGAAAGCTCCCGCAACTGCTCGGCGGAAACCTCGGAGGGCGCTTCGGTCAGCAGACAGGCGGCACTCTGGGTTTTCGGAAAGGCCATTACATCACGAATGCTGTGCGCGCCGGCCATGAGCATCACCAACCTGTCCAGGCCAAAGGCCAGACCGCCGTGGGGCGGGCAGCCATACTCCAGGGCGTTGAGAAGGAAACCAAATTTGTCCTGTGCTTCCTGTTCATCAATTCCCAGCAACTTCAGCACCTGGGCCTGCACGGCGGCCCGGTGGATACGCATGGAACCACCACCAACTTCCGTGCCGTTGAGCACCATGTCATAGGCGCGGGACAGGCAGGCGCCCGGATCGTTTTCCAGCAACGCCAGGTGCGCTTCCCGGGGCGCAGTAAACGGATGATGCAGGGAAGTCCAGCGTTTGGCAGTCGCATCCCATTCGAACATGGGGAAATCCACTACCCACAGCGGACGCCACTCGCCTTTCATGAGATCCAGATCCTCGCCCAGTTTGACCCGCAATGCACCCAGGGCTTCATTTACGACCTGGCTCTTGTCGGCACCGAAGAACACCAGGTCACCATCCATCGCTCCAGTGCGCTGCATAATGCCATCAACAGCTTCATCCGGCAGGAACTTGAGGATTGGCGACTGCAAACCATCGCGACCTTTGTCTGACCACTCATTGACCTTGATGTATGCCAGGCCACGGGCACCGTAGATACCGACAAACTTGGTGTAGCCGTCAATCTCCTTGCGGCTGAGCTTGCATCCCTGAGGCACCCGCAGCGCAGCGACACGACCGGCAGGATCTTTGGCTGGGCCGGAAAACACCTTGAAATCCACGGATTCCATAAGATCGGCCACATCCACCAGCTCCAGGGGGCAGCGCAGATCAGGACGATCCGAACCAAAACGATCCATGGCCTCCGCCCAGCTCATGCGAGGAAAAGGATTTGGCAGATCAACATCCAGCGTGCCTTTGAACACGCCGCGGATCATTTCTTCCATGAACTCCATGATCTGCTCTTCGCTCATGAAGGACATCTCGACATCCAGCTGGGTGAACTCCGGCTGCCGGTCGGCGCGCAAATCCTCATCCCGGAAACAGCGTACGATCTGATAGTAGCGATCCATGCCGGACATCATCAGTAGTTGCTTGAACAGCTGGGGAGACTGGGGCAAGGCAAAAAACTTGCCGGCATGGGTGCGGCTGGGAACCAGATAGTCCCGCGCGCCTTCAGGGGTGGCCTTGGTCAGCATGGGCGTTTCCATATCCAGAAAACCGTGGTTGTCCAGATATTCCCGCAGCAAGCGGGTAACATTGGAGCGCAGTTGCATGCGCCGCAACATTTCCGGGCGGCGCAAATCGATATAGCGGTAGCGCAGACGCAGCTCTTCCGAAACATCGTCATCGTCCAGCACAAATGGCGAAGTTTTGGCGGCGTTGAGAATTTCCAGCTCCTTGCCCAATACCTCGATCTCCCCTGTGGGAATATCCGGATTCACCGTGCCTTCCGGGCGGCGGCGCACCCGCCCCTTGACCCGCAACACATATTCGGTGCGCACTTTTTCCGCCATGGCGAACACATCTTCCACATCAGGGTCATACACCACCTGCACCATGCCGCTGCGATCCCGCAGGTCGATAAATATCACACCACCGTGGTCTCTACGGCGATTTACCCATCCACACAGTTCAACTGTTTCACCGACCTCGGCAATGCCAGGTTCCCCACAATAATGACTACGCATTCATTCAATCCCGAAAACAATGCCTGAACCCGGGATTCAGGCAATACACAACGAAAACACCCCGGAAAGCCGGGGTGTCACTACATTATATTAACCCGGCAACAATATATGTCATATTCAGCCGTCGTGTGCTGGTTCGCAGCAAGGCGGAAAAACGCCGCTGCAGCCATCCTGCAGCAAGTTTTGCCAACGCAGTCTGCGGGCCAGCACACGGCGGCCTGTCGTTACCTAATCAAATGGTTAAGGGCTTCAGGCATGAAAACGACATATACTGTTGCCGGGTTAATACTAACCCGGCGGTTTAATTTAGCCACAGCCGCATTTGCCACCACCGCATCCCCCGCCACCCGCAGCGGCGGATTTATCCTTGCTGGATTCCACCAGGTTCTTTTTCTTGCCGGACTTGAAATCCGTCTCATACCAGCCACCGCCCTTGAGGCGAAAGCCCGCTGCCGAAACCAGTTTTACCAGCTCCGGCTCGCCGCACTCCGGGCAATTCTGAAGAGGCGCATCGCTCATTTTCTGCATGGTCTCGAACTCGTGCTTGCAAGCCCCACAGCGATATTCATAAAAAGGCATGACAACCTCCTACACAATATTTTCCTGGAAAGTAAACCGGGGGATTTTAACACGAACGGGCGCTTATAGGGGAAACGGACATCGCGCCACTGCCCCCCGCCCGCGACAGCTTATTCCCTGGCGAAAAAAGAAGAATCGTCCGTCCCGGCGACATCCAGTTCGTGCATTTTTTCCAGTGCCAGGCGCAAGTTACTTAACTCTTTTTCCCCCATGCCAAAACGTACATAGTACTCGGCTTTTTTGCGCACATCCTCCAACATTTTGTTCCGCTCTTGCAGGTAAAGCAGCACATAGCCGAGCTTGTATTTGTCCCGGCCTTTCTCGCGCATGGCCTCTGCGAGTGTAGTGACCTTTTTCATTTCTTCTTCGTCGGGTTTTCTCAGGGGCATTTCAGACTCCAGCGTACAAGCCGCGTGAGCCAGCTTATATCTCAGATAGATTCAAGTAGAATATAGACCATTCTGTTACTTCCTGATACCCGCGCCCATGCCAAAATCGCCCCAACGCAGCATCCTCATCACCGGTTGTTCCAGCGGCATTGGCCGCCATGTGGCCCAGGGGCTGAAAATGCGTGGCTATCAGGTATTCGCCACAGCGCGCGCAGAGAAAGATGTGGAGTGCCTTCTCGCTGAGGGATTCGACAGCCTGCAGCTGGATCTGGATGACGAAAAAAGCATTGATTCCGCTGTTGCAAAAGTATTGAACCGCAGCGGGGGAAAACTGTACGCACTGTTCAACAACGGCGCCTATGGGCAGGCAGGCGCAGTGGAAGACCTGAGCCGCGCCACCCTGCGGGCGCAACTGGAAACCAATCTTCTGGGGTGGCACGACCTGACCCGCCACATCATTCCGGTCATGCGGAAACAGGGCGAGGGCCGCATCATCCAGAACAGCTCGGTATTGGGATTTGCAGCCATGCCCTATCGCGGGGCCTATAACTGCTCAAAGTTCGCCCTGGAAGGACTTACAGACACCTTGCGCCTGGAACTGGCGGGCAGCGGCATTCATGTCTCTCTGATCGAGCCCGGCCCCATTCGCAGCCGCTTCAGAAACAACGCCTACACCATGTTTATCAAGAATATCGACGTGGAACGCAGCCACCATGCCGAGCAATACCGCAGCCAGATTGAGCGATTGCAAAAAGAAGGGGATGCCGCACCCTTTACCCTGGGGCCGGAAGCGGTATTGAAAAGGGTTGTTCACGCACTGGAAAGCCCACACCCCAAACCACGTTACTATGTCACTTTTCCGACCTATCTTTTTGGCTATTTGAAAAGAATACTGTCTACACGCATACTGGACAAGCTGATACTAAAGGCATCAGGTGGCGGGAAACATTAGCGCCTGTTAACAGACCCTAGGAAACCTCTGATCAAGTTGTCATCCCAACCTGAGCCGGAATGACACAAGCGGCCTCAATCAGATCTGCCGGGAAAAATACCGCTGCAGGAAACTGTCCAGGCTTTCCTCATTATTCGCCTCGAGCTCCCGTTGTCGTTGCAGCGAGCGCAAACCAAGTTCCCGCATGTGGTCACGGAAGAATTCATCCAGCTCCTGTGAAGAAAAATACCGCCATTGCTCCAGAGAAAGGCGCCGGGCAAACGGATAGAAACCCTCACCATTCTCCCGCATTTCCTTCAGCATGCGCCCGGAAGGCGTAAGATCTGCATCTGCAATCTTCTGCCGTTGCTGATGCAGGGAATCGGCGTAACCGGGATCTCTTTTCTCTGTCGCCAGCCGTTGCGCCAAAGGCTGCATCGCATCGAGCAACTCACCCGCCCAGTGACGAAACAGAACCGCTTTTCCTCCCCGCTGCAGCTTCAGCAGGGGATCGCGGCCCTGATGCGCAACCCAGAGCAGATTGCGGTCGATTTCCTTGCGCTCGACGCTGCTGATGATCGGGCTGGGGCGAAGCAGGCAGTACAGCATGAAAGTATGCAGGAAACGCAACTGCTGGCTGTCAACACCCAGCGGCTGGTAGGCGTTTACGTCCAGGGAACGCAGTTCAACATATTGAATGCCTTTCTCCATCAGCGCCCGGCTGGGGGTTTCCATATCGACGGGAGGCTGCT
>Ga0256834_1000022_pt1 | contig 111956 bp, 105 predicted proteins | sample 4281140metaG_FD_190536 | JGI IMG/M metagenome (GOLD analysis project Ga0256834, IMG submission 190536) | Hydrothermal vent microbial communities from East Pacific Rise, Pacific Ocean - 4281-140 | ecosystem: Environmental > Aquatic > Marine > Hydrothermal vents | place: Pacific Ocean: East...
CCGGCTACGCTGGTCCATCTCTCAAGCTGGCGGCATAACCATGAGGGCTTTACACCTTAATCTCGCCGCCACCTGTCCGAACAACGAAGCCATCTCTGTATTCTCTGTTATTGGGCAGTTGTTGAACTCGGCATGACGGCAACGGCAGTTGGCAAGAAAATCGGTTTAACCCAACCTGCTGTGAGTCGAGCTGTGCAGCGAGGTGAGAAGTTGGCTCAAGAGGGTGGCTATAATTCCCCTGTAAAAGCATGAACTCATTGACGTCCCCTATCTATGAGTGAAATCATCAACAGCGAACAACTCCTGCAACAGGCCTGAATCTAAAATACACACGCTATCACAATCGAAAAAAGATAGTATCTGGTCATCTGTTTCAGGGTCGTTACAAAGCCATCCTGATTGACGCCGACAACTATCTGCTGCAGTTGATTCGCTACATCCACCTGAATCCAGTGCGAATCTCAATTGTTGGCAATTCTGAAGAACATCAGTGGAGCAGCCACCTTGCATATTAGCGGTAAGCTGCAGTTGCCACGGGTCACAACAGAGTGGGTCTATTCCCTGTTTGCCAAAAAACGCCAGCAAGCATTAACTCGGTACAAGACTTTTATCGAAGAGGTATTGCCGAAGGCTAACGAAAGGAGTTTCATAAAGGCGGCCAGGACGGGCGACTGCTGGGAGACGATGATTTCGCTGACGACGCCTTGACTAGATCCGGGCAGGGTTGTTGCTGGAGGGTTAGTACAGATGAGATTATTGCTTACGTAAGCGATGCTTATTCAATCTCACCAACAGATTTGGAAAAACCTGGAAAAGAAAGAAGTCTTTCAGAGGCCAGGAATCTGGCTGCCTTGATGATACGAGATTGTGAACATCTTTCATTGACGGAATTTGGCAGACGAGTCAACAGAGATATCAGCAGCTTGAGCCAAGGTGTCAGCCGTCTTCTGAAGCGAGCAGAGACTGACATGGATCTGAGTGAGAAGATAAAATTGACTCAATCTCAAATCAAACACCCCTAAGTCAAGCCTGACACCTTTTTCTAAGTCAAGCCTGACACCTTTTTCCTTTTTCAGAACGCTAACAGAGCCTTCTGCTTTTGACTTTTCGCGCTACCCGCTACAGAAGTGCGTTGGACGCAGCAGATCAAAGATCGTCTTGACCGGATTGAAAGCTTCTTGAGGAATCTCCACGAACAGGGTATGCCAGCCAGCCATACCGCCATTCCATAGGCCAGGTAACTCCAGAACTCTAATGTCTTTGCCGTCTTGCCTCTTGGACGCTATGATCACGGCGTCCTCGTCAATGAAACGGGTCAAATCGTAAGGTCTGCCACGCCAGTCACTGACACTGCAGATCATATCAACCGGGTTGAAATGGGTTGCGCTGCCCAGGATCTCGGCTTGCTCGGAATTCTCCTTGTCTATTTGCGCACTTTCAACAATTTGTCTCGTCACTCGCCCATGGGCATCGCGTACCCAGAAGGGGCCACCGCCGGGTTCGCCACTGTTTGGCACCATGCCACAGACTCTTAGAGGGCGATCAAGTCGGTCAATAAGGGTTTTGCTATCATCGGTCAGGAAGACTTCTGCCTGCAGGCGGTCGATCAGGAAACCTATCACCAGTTCGCGAATCACTGGATCGTCCGGCTGGTCATGCAGTGCCTTGAGCAAGGCGTGTTGTTCCTCCTGTACAGTAATGAGATAGCCGGTGAGTAATCTTGTCCAGAAGAGGTTGTCCGACTTGCGTGCATCAGGTACTACATTGTCTATATTACGGATCAGAATGATGTCACCGGCCAGGTCGTTAAGATTTTCGAGCAGGGCACCGTGGCCACCGGGACGCAGGATCAGTTGCCCGCCGACATCACGTAGCGGTTGTCCGGTTGCGTCCAAAGCCAGAGTATCGGTCGATGGTTTTTGCGTAGAGTAGGATACCTCGAAACGACAACCGTAAGTCTCTTTGAGGGCGTTGCGCCAGGCGGCAAGCTGCGCTTTGAATAGCGCCAGGTGCTCTTCGGAGACGGTAAAGTGCAGTGTGGCAACGCTATCCAGGCCGTTCAGGAATGCCGCTTCGGCCAGGTGTTCAATAAATGGTGTGCGCGCACCGTCAACGGCGGCATGAAAAGCCAGCAGGCCTTTGGGCAGATGGGAGTAACCAAGTCCACACTTTTCCAGCAGGTAACGGATGATCAGTCCCATGTCACGCTCTGCAATAGCTTGTGGCAGGTCGTGGCCATTCTCGGCCATGGTGATTTTCAAGTCCGGATAAAATGCGAAAGAGGCTAGTTCGTCAACGAAGCGGCGTAGATCAAGCTCGGACGAGCTTGCCTGCGAGTCAGGCTGTATCGAGCGGCAGGCTTCCAGCGTTGCTGTATCAGCATGAAGCTGACTGAACATACGCGATGCGGCACCTGAAGCAGGGACAAAGCGGGTCAATCTTCCGGCGGCAACGGTAGCGGCAAAAGATTTATTGAGGTAATCGTGTGCGTCTTCCGGGAGAGATATGATGCCGTCACCGAGGACACATGGTCGTTCTAGTTTGACATCAACCTGTCCGGTACGCAGTCGAGTAAGCTGGCGAACCGCTTTGGACGGTTCAATGCCGATCGCCTTGAGTTGTTTCAGGTCATTGGCAGAAAAGTTCATTATTGCGTGTGGGATATCAGAAGAGCAGGACCGGACAGCCAACATTGTGTAAAACGAAATTGGCCACAGAGCCAAATAGAACATCTCGTATCTCACCAGTACCTTCATGGCGACCAATCACCATGAGTTGGAATTTCTCATCGATAGCTATCGTGCATATGATCTGTCGCGGAGTCCCTAGCTCCAGGCGAGTTTGCACAGAAAACCCGGCCTTCTTGAGGATTGATGCTTTGGTGTCAAGAAGCTGTTGGCCGGCTTCGACAGCATTTTTCCGGATCATGTCGAGTTGAAAATCTGGAATCATACGATATGCGAGCTTGTCAATATCGACAACATGCAGCAATGTCAACTCGTTTGAGAAATGTACCTTTAGTGTAATGATTTTTTCGAGGGTACGGTCTGAAGTGACAGAGTTATCGACCGGAACCAAAGTTTTCATTTCCATTGCAACCTCCCTGAGGGCTGATCTCATTAATTTTGCAAGTATTCAGTATAACAAAAAGATGTCATTCCCGAGGGTGTAATCGGCAATCCAGACTTTAAAGCATGGATCTCCGATAGAATCATTCGAGGATGACAGACATTTTTGCGAATCGTTCAAATTTTGTTGAATAATTACTTATGATTTGCATTCTATATTAGTCTGCTGACGGATTATACGGACTGCAGCGAAAAATTGAAAGCGTGAGATCCAATTTTGCGGTCAACCAGGAAATTGCGACAAGCTGACAGGCAGAGAGATCTGCACCAGCAAGCCACCTGCGGGAAGGTTTCTGGCACTGATGCTGCCAGCGTGCAAACGTATTGCCTGTTCAGCAATAGCCAGACCGATACCAGTGCCGCCGCTCTGCCGATCGCGGGCATCAGCCACCCTGAAGAAAGGCTCAAACAGTTTTTCCAGCGCCTCATCAGGCACTCCGGGACCCTGGTCGAAAATTCTGATCAGAGTCATTTCTGGTTTACAGCTGAGTTCGACACTGACCTGAGTGCCATCCCTGGTGTATCTGATCCCGTTGCGGATGATATTCTCCAAGGCCCTTGCCAGCAGTTCTTCATAGCCACGAATAACCGCCGTCTCAGGGCCGTTGAAAGTAACTTTGACGGTTCGGCTCCTGGCTTCAAAACCGGCATCTTGAACCAGGTTAGCAAGTAGCGCACAAAGGTCGAAATCAACCTGCGGTAGTTCACTGACGCCATTCCCCAGACGGGTCAGACTAAGCAGTTGTCCGATCATATCATTCATCCGCTGAGCCTCCAGTTCAATCCGGCCAAGAGCCTTCTGGCGCGATTCCTGGCTGCTGTCCTGACGCGCTAGTTCCAACGCTACTCCCAATCGAGCTAACGGTGAACGCAATTCGTGAGAGATGTCCCGTAACAGGCGTTTTTGGGTATCAACAAGATTCTCGATTTTCCCGGCCATCTCGTCAAAATCGCCCGCCAAAGCTGCGAGTTCATTCTTCCCTTTGACCTGGTGACCGACCCGGGTCGACAAGTCACCAGCAGCGAACTGACGAGTGGCTTGACGCAAACGACGGATCGGAGAGGTCAGTGAACGGGCCAACCAGAAGCAGACAGCAGCTGTGACCAGCAGCAGAAGCAACAAACGCCAGCCGAGAAAACCGTTGGCCAGCCCCTTGAACAGGTGCTCCACTGGAGGCTGGTCCGGTAGACCAAGGGCAACGATATAGGTTTTCCCCGCTCCGTTCTGGATCGGGCTGGCCAACCAGTTGCGTTGCCCCATCATTGGGTAAACGACTTCACCACTGCGCAATACTCGTTTAGATAGATGCAACATCCGCCGCGGTACCCGCTGCCGGGTCAGTGGCCGACCGTCTGCGTTGAACAGGATGATGTGGATCCCGGCATCAGCTTTGAGTTGCCGGGCAAAGGCATCAACCTCAGTGATGCCCTTATCTTCAAAAGCCTTAATTGCCTGACGACCATATTCGGTAATAGCGTGCTTGGCAAAAGTCTGGTGAGCTAAGGGTGGGAATTGCTGGTCGCGAAGATAGGTAAGCAAAATTCCGATGGAAGTGACCAGGATGATAATCAGTAGAAAATAGAGAAATATTTTAACAAACAGACTACGCATCAGCTGGAACCTTCCGGGAGAGAATAGAGGTAACCAACGCCGCGGATGGTCTTGATCCTCTCCGAGTTGCCGCTGTAATGCCCGAGTTTTTTACGCAGGGCGCTGACATGAACGTCGATACTGCGATCATAAGCGGACAGACGCCGGCCGAGGGCTTTTTCAACCAACTCTTCACGACTGATCACTTGGCCCGCCTGCCGCAGCAGCACTTCGAGGAGGGTAAATTCAACCGAGGTCAATTCGATCAGTTCGCCATCACGCTTAACGCTGCGACAGGCGCTATTGAGCATGACATCGCCGACGCTCACTTCACTCGAATAGGGTGTTGCACCCGCTGGTGTTGAGACCATCATCTCGGTGCGTCGTTGAATCGCCCGCACTCGCGCGACCAGCTCCCGCGGGTTGAACGGTTTCGGCAGATAATCATCGGCCCCCAATTCGAGACCAACAATCCGGTCGATATCGTCGCCACGGGCGGTCAGCATGATCACTGGCAATTTACTGCTTTCTCGGATTTTGCGTAATACATCAAAACCATTCATCCCTGGCAGCATAATATCTAGTACCACTAGCACATATTCTCCAGCCAGTGCCTGCTGCGCACCATGCTCACCATGATTGACGGTTTCAACAGCAAAGCCTTCGCTACCCAGGTAATCGCTCAGCAGTTCGCAGAGTTCAATATCATCATCAATAACCAGAATTCGATTCATCATGACCCTCCAATCGCCTCATGTTATTACAGATTATAGCGAAAATCCTTCTGCGGGGTTGTAAAGAAATGTAAACCTGAAATAATATAGTTTCATAGGGAGCATGTGTTGCCAGGAGCTTGTCCAACAATCCATGATCGGCTGCAGGCTTTACAAAACTTTACTCAAACACAACAGCTCTTAACCCACCCTTTAGATTCTTTTCTCTATAGTGGAACCACGAAAACGAAAGGCACACCCACTTACAGGAAAGAGGAGATTAATCATGAAAAAAAGATTTTTGATACCAACCTTGGTTATCGGCGTGCTGTTAACTGGAAGTCTGGCCCTCGCAGGTCCTGGCAAATGTGGCAACAGCTGCAATGGCGGTTGTGACGGCAAAAGACCGGGAGTAATGAGCTACGAGCAGCACGAAGAACGTATGGGGCAACGACTGGAGACGATGGGCACTATTCTCGATCTTACCGAAGAGCAGAAAAATCAGTTTGAGACCCTGTTCAACAAGCAATGGCAGGAAAAGCAGCCGCTGCGCGAGCAGATGCAAGCCAGCCGTGACGAACTGTACGAAGCCCAAACCACAGCGAACTTCAACGAAGCGGACTTCCGCGCCAAAGCGGCCAGGCATGCCGAGCTAAAAACCGAAATGATGGTAGCGCGCGCCAAAATGAAGCAAGAAATACGTGCCCTGCTTACTCCTGAGCAGCAGGAAAAAGCTGACAAGCTTGGCGGGATGATGGGTGGTTGTAACAAAGGTCGTCATGGTGGGCAGAAACACAACTTCTAGGCACCTGGGCAGCCAAAATCAAAAGGAGACCTCTCAATAATCGCGAGGTCTCTTTTTTATTCTACATCCCCCGATTTTTCGAGAGTGTCCGCATCACCCTGGAAGCAGGCGGCCAGTTCACGCAGCTGTTCGGCCAGGGCTTCCAGAGCATTTATTTCATCAATGATGATACGTGCTTTTTCAGCATTCCCAGATAAACGCTTTTCGGAGCGCCCAAAGTGTGTAAAGATTTTTTCTACCGTCTCCATCTGAAAGCGGGTGGCTTCAAAAATCGATTGAATTTGCTCTTCTCGAGCCACCAGACTACGGTCAAATTCATGATTTGCCTTCACCTGCTCATCAAAACCTCTAGCAATCTGATCTGCTGCCGACTTCATTTCATCGACACCGGAGTCTATGCGGTTAATCGCGGCGTTCTGCTGTTCCATAGTTGCCACGATCGTCCGCACCGAACGCAGGCTGCTGCCCGCCTGTTCGATCAGACCACGCGCTCGCAATCCCTGTTCGGCTGTTTGCTGTGAGAGTTCATGAGAATCTGCCGCCGCCTGACTGGAGCTCTCAACGATCTTGTTCAAGGCGTTTCCGGTCGAATGTGACAGCTCCTTGCCGCGGCCGATGAAGTGCCCGGTCGACTTGACGGATGCGTTGACTTGTTCGGTGTCTTTGCGAATCGATTTAATAATGGTTTCAATCTCATCGGCGCTGGTGGTAGTGCGATCGGCCAGATCGCGAATCTCTTCGGCGACCACTGAAAAACCACGTCCTTCTGCACCGGCCTTGGCCGCAATAATGGCGGCATTGAAAGCGAGCAGTTCCGTATCGGAGACCAGATCCTTGATTACCTCTATAATCTTAGTGACTTCAACTGTCTGGCGACTCAAGCGCTGCATGGCGGTAATCGCCTTCTGACCTTCTTCGTCTATACGCTCCATTTCCACCGCAAAGGTCTGCACGACCTTGACACCTTGTTCAGCATCTTTTTTGACGGCGGCGGAACTCTCAGCGTTACCGGTTACCCCAGCACGCAAACGATCAAGGGCTTCGCCAATCTGATCCAGGTCACAAGCGGTACTCTCTGTGATATGTGCCATCTGTTCCGCCTGGGAGGTGGCGTTCTGAATGGAACTGACCATTTCATCCACATCGTGGGTTGTTTCAAGGAACTTCCGGGTAGAATGCTCCAGAGCGCCAGCCATCTCCTCAAGAGAGGCTGATAGCTCTCTGGAGAGAGCCGCTTCATCTTGCGAACTGTTGTTAAGATTTTCAACCTGACCGATCACTGTTTGTTGCTTCTGATGCATGTTATCGACGTCGGCACGGGCTATTTGTGCCGCTTGTATGCCATCTTCCGCTCGTGCTGAAAGGTAGTGACTGGCGTCAGCCAGAGCCTGGTAGTGGGGAACGAACTCGTCCACAGTCTTATAAAGATGGTCGAGCAGGTTGCGGACTTTGCTGACCGTGTTGTTAACTGCGGCAAAAAGATCCTCAACAGTTTGTCCTGAATTGTTATGTTTATCCTCACCAAGAAGGTCATGGAGTGCCTGGAGTTGTTGCTTAAGTTGCTTTTTCAGGGTCAAGCTGACAAACCAGAACGAGGCTGCCCCCAGGCAGAAGCCGGCAAGCAGGCAGATCAGGAAAAAAGGCAGTGTCAGAGCACTTTCCCCCAGCATCAGGTAAGCGACAAAAGAGAAACAGGCTCCAATTATCAGGCCAGCGCCATGATTAAACAGAAACAGCTTGCGTATATAAGTGGAACCGCCTTGTGTATCACTCTGCATGCATGCCTCCCCAACAAATCCTTTGAGAGAAGAAACCGATATTAACTATCCACGACTATCACAAGCAGGTGAAAATCGGCAAGGCAAATTCGCAGAGAAATTTGCAGTTGCCCACAACTGATTGTGGTAGGATTTGCAGATCGTGACAAGTTATATTGATACTCATATCCACCTGGATCTCCTGACGACACCTGGAATCCTGCTCGAAGAAGCTCGGAGTTCCGGAGTAGGAGCCTGGGTTGTACCAGGAGTCTCTTCCCAGCGATGGCCAGAGCTGATGGCAATCACTGAGAGGCATGCGGGCGTTTATGCCGCACCAGGTATCCATCCCCAGGCTTCTGCCGTCTGTCCAGAATCAAGCCTTGAAGAATTGCGTCACCTTCTCGATCGTCCCAAGGCTGTTGCGCTTGGTGAAGTAGGGCTTGATCGGCAGGTTGACACGCCTTGGCAAATTCAGGAAGAGATTTTTATCCGCATGATTCAATTGGCGTATGAGATGGACAAACCTCTGTTGATCCATACGCGGCGAAGTACAGACCGTATTCTGGAGCTCCTGCAGCGACACGGGGCCAATCGGCTTGGCGGAATTTTTCATGCTTTTTCCGGTAGCGTGGCAATCGCTCATAAAATTATCGACATGGGCTTTGTCCTTGGTCTCGGTGGTGTGCTAACCTTCCCGGCCGCCAGACGGTTGCCTGAAGTTGTACGAGAGGTTCCTGCCGAGTCGCTGGTGCTTGAGACCGATGCTCCTGACATGACGCCCCACCCGCATCGTGGTCACCCGAACCGTCCGGTTTATCTAAGTCTGATTGCCGAGAAGGTTGCCGCCTTGCGTGGTTGGAGTCTGGAAGATACGGCGCGGATAACCACGGCAAATGCCATCCGCATTCTGAGATTGCCGTTGTCGGATAAAAAGTAAACTCAGGATAGTCACTAAACTCCTGATAGATACTAAACTTAAGGGGTGCATAATGAACAACCCTGATCGCTTTGACCGACTCGGTCTATTGCTTAGCACCACCGGTATGGCCCGTCTGCAACAGGCCTCGGTGGCTGTATTCGGTGTGGGGGGGGTCGGTAGTTATGCTGTCGAAGCCCTGGTGCGCGGTGGTATCGGGCGTCTGACGCTTATCGACTTCGATGACATCTGTCTAACCAATATAAATCGCCAGATCCACGCACTCGACGACACCGTTGGCAAGCCGAAAGTGCAGGTAATGGCGGAACGCTGTCGAGCCATCAATCCAAACATCCAGGTCGAACCGGTCAAGGTTTTTTTCAGCGCCGAAAATGCCGATGAACTGCTCGATCGAGGCTACGACTTTGTGCTCGACTGCATCGACCACATAACCGCCAAACTCCACCTTATAGAGCACTGCTTTAAAAACAAGATACCAATCATTGCTTCTATGGGAGCTGCCAACAAGCTGGATCCTACCAAGATCGTTGTGGCTGATCTGGCTCAAACCGAGAAATGTCGTCTGGCCCGTGTCATACGCAGAGAACTGCGCCGTCGTGGAATCAGTACCGGTGTACCGGTGGTTTATTCTACCGAGGAGTTCCACCAACTGAGCGATCAAAGTGCAACTTGTAACGACAATTGTATCTGTCCCAACAAAAACGATCATCAGTGGCGCTGCACGGATCGCCGCGTTATTCTCGGCAGTTCCTCATATATCCCACCTATCTTCGGGCTGACTATGGCTGGTGAAGTTATTCGCAAACTATCAGAAACGAAGGTGATGTAATGGATCCATATCTTTGGCAGGTTCCGGTGTTGGTTCTGGTTGGTGTCGTCGCCGGCTTCCTCAATGTTCTGGCTGGCGGTGGTTCTTTGATGACATTACCCTTACTGATTTTTTTCGGTCTGCCGGTTGCAACAGCCAACGGCACCAACCGCATCGCCATCTTCTGTCAGAATATTTTTGCCATTACCGGTTTCAAACGTCAGGGAATTTTCCCCATTCGCATCGCCCTTATTTGCATCCCACCCGCCCTGGTCGGTAGCTATATCGGTGCCAATATGGCAATCACAGTTGATGAAGAGGTCTTCCGCCGGCTACTTGCCGTGATCATGATCGGCGTTTTGATCTTCATGGTCATCGACCCACTGAAACGCTTGCAGGTATCGGAAATGCCGATGACACCGATACGGCTTGCGGTGCTGATAATCAGCTTTTTTGGTGTTGGTATTTATGGAGGCTTCGTCCAGGCTGGAGTAGGCTTCATAATTATTGCCGGGCTGCTGGTACATGGTCTTGATCTGGTGCGTATCAACGCCATCAAGGTTCTGGTTATTTTTGCCTTCACCTTTGTGGCTCTGGGAGTTTTTATTGTTCATGGTCAGGTTGATTACGTTCTGGGTTTTGCGTTAGCAGCAGGGAATTCTCTGGGTGGCTGGTTCGCAACCCACATGGCCGTGAAAAAAGGCCACGAATGGATCAAACGCTTTGTCATTGTAACCGTATTGATTCTGGCTCTGCGCCTGTTATTGACTTAATGGAAATTTTGCACGCAGAGATATATGTGTTACCCTTAAGACTTGGAATTTAATTGAGTAATCTTATGTAATGGACGAGGCTATGTCTGAACCAAATTCTTCTGTCCCTCAGGAAACAATCCCGAAGCTTCCCGTCGCCCAACCACGGCCAGACCTCGAGAATGGCGATAATATTGCACGACTGCTGGTAGAGCAAAGCCTGATAACCACAGAGCAGCTGATCTATGCCAAGCGGGTTAAGGGCAAGTTGATCTCTGATCGCTCCCTGATTGAAATTCTCAAAGAGTTGCGTCTGTTGACCAACCAGCAACTCAACCAGGTGCTCAAGCAGCAACAATTGAATATCCGTATCGGTGCTCTGTTGGTTGAACTGGGACATATCCGCCAAAGCGAACTGGATGCCGCTCTGGCCATTCAGGCTGAAAACAGACAACAGAAAATCGGTGATATCCTGGTCGAGTATGGCTTTATTGATGAACACCGGCTGATGGAAATCCTGGCCTCGAAGCTCGGCTACCCTTTTGTTGAGCCAGTTTTTGCTGATATCGACTACGATCTGCTCTCCCAAGTACCGGTCAAGATGTTCACTCAACACTCTTTTGTGCCTGTTAAAAAGGACAATGATCAGGTCATCATAGCTTTTGCAGATCCCCTTGATCTTGAAGACCACGAAGCCGCCGATAGAATCTTCGGTCGCAAAATCATTGCTGCAATCGGTCCCCGCCAGGCAATCCGTGAAGTCATTGAACTCTATCGCCGGGGAGCCCAACGTGGCACCGTAGAAGAAGCGGATGACTCAACTATCATCGGTATCGTCAACAGCCTGTTAGATGACGCAATGCAACAGGGTGCCAGTGATATCCATGTCGAACCAATGAGGGACCGGCTGAGAATTCGCTTCCGCCGTGACGGAGTTCTTGGGGTTCATAAAGAGATGAACCTGGACTTGGCTGCAGCGGTAACCACGCGTCTGAAGGTTATGGCGGAGGCCGATATCGCCGAACGTCGTCGTCACCAGGACGGCCGTATCCTCTATGAAAGTACCGCCACCGGCATGACCCTTGACCTGCGCGTCTCTTTCTACATCACCGTCCATGGCGAAAAGATCGTTTTGCGATTGATGAACACAAAGGCTGAGCTGCTTGCTCTCGACGATATCGGTATGGCACCACGCATGCTGCAGAAACTTCGCGACGAGGCCCTTACTGCATCGAGCGGTATCATCTTTGTAACCGGTCCAACTGGTGCCGGAAAAACCACTACTCTCTACAGTTGCGTCAATCACCTCAATGACCTTGAGTCGAGCATTATCACGGCTGAAGAGCCAGTGGAGTACGTCGTTGACGGTATTTCCCAGTGTTCAATCAATCCTAAAATCGGTTTAACCTTTACCGAAACCCTGCGTCATATCGTTCGTCAGGATCCGGATATCATCGTTTTGGGCGAGGTCCGGGACACCTTCTCTGCAGAGACGGCGATTCAGGCTGCCTTGACTGGTCACCAGGTGCTGACGACCTTCCATACCGAAGATACGGTCGGTGGCCTGTTGAGGCTTTTGAATATGGGCGTCGAGGCCTTTTTGATCGCGTCAACAATTACCTGCATGCTGGCACAGCGCCTGCTGCGAAGAATCTGTCCTAATTGTGCGACGGCCTACATCCCAACCCCCGAAGAATACCGTCGGCTCGGTTACACTCATGGCGATTTGGCCGGAGCTGACCTGCAGATAGGACGCGGTTGTGCCGCTTGCCGATTTACCGGATACAAGGGCCGAGTTGGTATCTTTGAACTCTTGACCCTCAATGACAATGTCAAAGAAGCAGTTCTGACCAGGCAGACGGTACAGGAAATCCGCCGCATCAGTATCGAAAGTTCCGGGATGGTTGCCTTGGTGGAAGATGGCATTGCCAAGGCGGCGAGGGGGCATGTTTCTCTTCCGGAAGTTATACGGCGTTTGCCACGCACGGTAAAACCTCGTCCTCTCCATGAATTACGCCGTCTGTTGGGAGAATAGCCTTGGCCAATAAGTCACTGGCAGAAATGATCAAGGAAATGGTCGATGCCGACCGGGTAAGGATGCCGGTTCATCCCAGGCTTGCCCGGCAGGTCACTATGTGCCTGGAAGCTGAAGGCCCCGAGTCAAAACAGTTATGGTCTCTGGTTAGCTATGACCCGGCTCTGCTCTGCAACCTCTTCCGGGCCGCTAATTCATCATTCTTTGCAGGTTTACAGAAAACCCTTTCTATACAAGACGCTGTGACCCGGCTCGGCAGTAACAAAGCTGCCCAGATTGTTGAACGGGTCTGTCGGGAGAGTGAGAGCTGTCTTCAGGGAGAGTTACTGTCACGCTATATGCCGAGCCTGTGGCAGCACGCCCAAGGCTGTGCACTTGGTGTCAGGTGGCTGGCGAACCGTTGCGGCCACCAGGAGATTGCTAATCAAGCTTATTTGGCTGGCTTGCTGCACGATATTGGTAAACAGTTTCTGCTGGCGGCTTTAGAGGAGATTGCGAGTTGTGATGAGTTTGGCATGACACTTTCCAATCAATTGGTTCAGGAAGTTCTGACTACCAAGCACGTTGAGCAAGGTCTGCGACTTTTCGAAGACTGGAATCTTCCCGATACCTATAAAGAAGTGGTCGCCGACCACCATGTTGAGGAACTGGACACAAAAAACAGTATGATTGCCCTGGTTAACCTGGCCAATAAGGGTTGCCGCAAATTAGGTCTTGGTTTAACGAAACAGCCAGACATTATTTTACCAACCACCGGCGAAGCACAATATCTTGGCATTGACGAGATTACTTTAGCCGAGTTTGAGATCATGCTCGAAGACCGGTTTCTTGGTGGCCAATAGGTTCACGTAAAGGTTTTGTTATGTTAGGCGGCTACATGTCGGCAGCTTTTGTTTGTAGTGTTTTTTTGCTAGAATCATAAATCATCCATTACTGCTTAACGGGGAGCGGCTATGTCAAAATCTATTGCTCAAATATTGAAACTTAAAGGAAGTGATGTCTGGAGTATCGGTTCAGAGGCCAGAGTTTATGATGCCTTGGTACTGATGGCTGAAAAAGGTGTCGGGGCTCTTGTGGTCATAGACCAGGAGCAGGTAGTCGGCATCTTTACCGAGCGCGATCATGCCCGCAAGGTTGACCTGGAAGGACGCTGTTCTCAAAAATCTTTCGTTCGTCAGGTTATGTCTGAGGACATCTGTTATGTAGCACCTCAGGTTTCCGTTGATGAAGCCATGGCAATCATGACTGACAAGCGTTGTCGCCACCTGCCAGTTATGGAGAATGAACAGCTGGTCGGTCTGGCATCTATCGGTGACCTGGTCAAGGCTTCGTTAGACGAGAAGGATTTCGAAATCAAGCAGCTCAAAAAGTATATCAAGGGCGAATGATAGAATATCCTCCTCCCGATCAAGCGCAGAGCTTCCGGGGACAAAGAAAAGAACCTACAACCCAAAACGCTTCAAAACCTCATTGGGAGCCTTATCGTAATGGCTGAACTCCATAGTAAAAGAGCCACGCCCCTGGGTGGCGCTGCGCAGTTCAGTCATGTAGCCAAACAGCTCTGAAAGGGGCACATGAGCATGGATGATATCAACCACATCACGAGATTCCATGCCTTCAATGCGGCCACTCTTTTGCTGCAAAGTACCAAGAACCTTGCCTGAGAATTCGTTTGGCAAAGTAATCTCCAGGGCCATCACCGGTTCAAGCAGGATAGGCTTTGCCGCGCGAACCGCTAAGGTTAGACCACGTTGCGCGGCAGCACGTACCCCGAGAGCAGTGGTCACGCCAGGAGTAATTGGAATCTGCTCAACAACGACACTCAAGTCAACCATCGGGTAACCAACCTGCACACCGGCCTGAACGGACATCTGTATGGTTTCATCGAGCGCGGCAAGAATATCTGTACTCAAGCTTGATGCTTCCAGCGAAGGCAACAGGATCTCAGTGCCAGCACCACGTTCACGCGAAGTGACCCGCAGGGTGACCTCACCTCGTTGCAATTTGCCGTCTATCTCCCGCTCAAAAATTTCTCTATGGACAGCCTCGCCAGAGATGCTCTCGCGGTAAACAACTTGTGGCCGACCGGCGTTGACAGCGACGCCAAAATCGTCAACCAAGCGTCGCAGCACCACCTCGAGATGCAACTCGCCCATACCAGTCAGAACCGTCTGGCCAGTATCTTCATCTTCTCGTACACGGAAGGTCGGATCTTCCCATTGCAGTTTTTCCAGCGACAGGAGCAACTTGTCACGATCCTGGATCTGCTTTGGCTCGACCGCCAGAGATACGACCGGTTCGGGGATCTCAAGACCGGCGAGCAGTAAAGGTTTTTCAGGAGAGCAGAGGGTGTCGCCAGTCAAGGCGTCTTTGAGACCTGCAGCGGCAACAATATCGCCAGCATAGGCAATATCGATCCGTGCACGCTTATGAGCGTGCATGCGAAAGAGTCGCGCAGCACGCTCCTGAACGTTACGGGTGGTGTTCAGCAGGGTGTCACCTGCTTTTAACTCACCAGAATAGATACGCAGGTAAGTTAACTTGCGACCATCATCGGAAAGAACCTTGAAAGCCAGGGCACAAAGCGGGCCCTTTTTGTCACATGGGAGTAGGAGGTCCTCTTCACCAGGCTGATGCGCCGGAACCGACGGCAAGTCAAGGGGCGAGGGCAGAAGCTCTGTGACCGCATCAAGGAGCGGTTGAATCCCCTTGTTGCGCAATGCCGAGCCTAGGAACACCGGAAACAGCTGGCCGGCCAGGATTCCCTTGCGCAGTGCCGGGCGAATTCGTTCTGCGGCAATCTCCTGACCGTCCAGAAAATCTGCGAGCAATTCATCATCCCAGTCAGCCGCAGCTTCAATCAGGATTTCACGAGCTTCGGCAATAGACGCTTTGAGTTCATCGGCAACAGGTACACAGACAACGGCCGCACCGAATTCACCTTCATCAAAGGTGAGTTCGCACCCCTCGAGAAGGTCGACAACGCTGTGAAAGTTACCCTCTTCCCCCACCGGTAGCTGCATCAGGACCGGGCGGGCTCCAAGGCGCTTCTGCATCTGTTCGATGACCGCCTTGTAGTCTGCTCCGACTCGGTCCATCTTGTTGATCAGGCAGATACGTGGCACGCTATAACGATCGGCCTGGTGCCAGACCAATTCACTTTGTGGTTGTACACCCTCGACGGCACTGAAGACCGCAATTGCACCGTCTAGAACTCTTAGAGAACGTTCCACCTCGATGGTAAAATCGATATGCCCCGGGGTATCAATCAGGTTGATCCAGGTATCCTGCCAGTGACAGGTGGTGCTGGTAGCGGTGATGGTGATACCACGATCCTGTTCCTGGACCATCCAGTCCATGGTCGCCATACCATCGTGGACCTCACCCAGTTTGTGAATCTCGCCACAGTAGTAGAGGATGCGTTCGGAAATCGTCGTCTTGCCAGCATCGATATGCGAGATAATGCCGATATTGCGTATCTGATTGGGGGTTGGCTGATTCATAGGAATTTCGCAATCCAGAAGATGTCGAGTTCAGGCGGCGTAACCTTTGCGGATCAGGTAGAGGTCGTCCATGTTGAGGTTGTTGAGTTCAAAATATTCTCGTTCAAGCTCCTCAACATAAAAACGGTCCAGACCGCTGTTGTCGAGAAAATCCTCGCGCAGGCCAGTGTCACGTTCAGAAATGATCTTGGGCAGTAGATCGTGGATGTAAATCGCTTCCTTCTTGATGTTCACCACTACATTATGGAACTGGGCCAGTGGAATGTCGCCTGTGTAGAGCCCCTTGCCGTAAAGCTCGTCAGCCACTTCAATCAGCAACATTTCCTGTTCAACCCGGGTATTATATTTGGAGTAAAAGTTACGGATACGCTCTTTGACATGGGCCAACAGGATCATATGGAGACGCTCGGCCTTCTCAAGGATGCGCAATTGATCAGCCAGGGCTTTGATGGTCAAGCGATTATCTTCGATCAGCGCCAGTCCTTTTTGCAAGCAGACAACTTTTTTACGCCCGAACTGGCCAAGGTACTTGTTGTCAAACACCTGCTTGAAAAAGAGCCTTGTCCAGAGTTTCTGATCAAGCTCATCAAAAGCCTTCTTGTTGCCCAACAGACTGCGGATCTGCTCTTCACCGAAATGCACATTCTCCATGAAGGCCAGCTGGTTAATTACCGCAGCAGTATTATCGTAACGATCAAAATAGGTAATAATGTAGGAGAAATGCTCCAGCAGGGTGAGATCGGCGCCCTCGTGGATCTTCTCATCGCAGGCTTTGCCGGTCTCCAGCAAAATATGTTCAAAGGTATGATCACGGTTTTCACTCGCCTGGTGTTTGGCATGCAGCAGCAGCGACATATCCTCGGAGTTGATGCTGGCATCGATCTGGGCTTCGGTAAAGAAAATCCCCTCAAGCACCTGCCGGGTTTCCGCCAGATAGTCCTGTTCATCAAGATCGACCATCTTATCGTGCTTAAGCATCTTGTCTAGGGTATAGAAGAGCGCTGAAGGAATTTTGTTACGTACCGACAGGGTTTTCAGGCGGGTCAGACGGGCGTTTTCCAACTGGTTGATACTTCCTTTCAGGTTACACTCGATCAAGATATTCTTGTACTCGTCAACGATTCTCTGATTGTCAGGGTGCTTGTACATGACATCGATACGTATGCGTTCCTGCTGGTACCTGTCAATCTTAAGCTCATCAGCCAGCTCCTGCAACGTTTCAAATTCATAGTCCGGGATCGTCTTGTATTCGAAATAGAGTTCCCTGAAAGCGTCGTGGTACTGCTTGTGGTTTTTGTGGATCAGCTTGACCAGGTAGAGGGAACTGCGATGGCCGAGCATACTGAATATCTCATCGAGTAGTTCTGAATCGTCACCAAGCCCGACATTAGCTGAACGTTTGAGGGTTTTACCGAGCAAGCGGGCGATATTCTCCTGCTGCTCCTGCAACTTTCCAGAAACCGACCCGGTCATGAAGAAGAAATAATTGACCGTAGCGTTGCCCTCAAAAAAAACCTGCTCATAGCTGGTTTGTCCATCGGTTTTCGCCGTAAAATCCAACTTACTGCCGTCGCCCTGGTAAAAAGCACCATAGAGAACCAGACGGTTACGTACATCTGTCTTTGCCAGATCGGACAACGGCTGGTCGACACCGAACATGTATTCGCAGAAAGCCCCGCCGTTACCACAATGAGTGATCTGTTCGGGCCCAAGGATGAATTCGTTCCCGGGTGAAAAAAAGCGCAGATCGTCGCTGGCCGCTTCAAAAAAATAGCGGCTGTAAGCATCACGGGCCGCCGCCATCGCGAAGTATTCGATGGTATCGTCAAGATGCCCGTGCAGGCGTATTTCCTGGTGATTCGACATATATTCCTATCGTTCTTATAACCCTGATAACGGCAGCGTTACGGTCTGACCATCATAGGCAAACTCAACACCTTCAGGGAGTCCTGTGGAGTGCCGCGCATAATCAACATCATGGGTGAGATGCGTCAGCAGAGTTTTCTGGACCCGTAATTTTCTGGCCACATCTATGGCTTCATTGATGCTGAAGTGGGCATTATGCTCGCGAAACCGCAAAGCATCGATAACCAGCACTTCCAATCCTTCCAGCAGGGTCCAGGACGATTCGGGAATCGCACTGCAATCGACCACATAAGCCAGATTGCCGACCCGGTAACCAAGGGATTCACCCGAACCATGTGCCAGGGGGATCGGCGTGACTTTCTGCCCGAGGAGATCGAAGGTTCCGGTGACCTCATTAACCTGTAGGCGTGGCCGGTAACCAGATACCTCCGCCTCACTGAAAGCATAGCTGAACAACACCTGAATTCGGTCGAGCACATCACGTGCAGCATAAACCGGAATCGCATTGCCGGTCCTCAGTGTGAAGGTCCGCAGGTCATCGATGCCGTGGACGTGGTCGGCATGCGCATGGGTGTAGAGGACACTGTCAATCTGCTCAATACCTTCACGCAGTGCCTGTTGTCGAAAATCAGTGGCCGTATCAATGAGAACTTTATGGCCAGCCCATTCGAGCAGCACACTGCAACGGGTTCTGTTATTGCGCGGCTCCGACGATGAGCAAACATCACAATGACAGCCGAGAACAGGCACACCGGTACTGGTCCCTGAGCCCAGGATTGTCAGTTTGAGGGTCATATCTTGAAGACCCCGACCTCCTCTTCCAAAGCCGTGGTCAACCGCGTAAGCGTATCAACTACATGGTCCAGCTCAGCGGTACGACTGGCGTTGCTCTCGGCAACCTTGTGGACGCTACCGACAGCATCAACGACGTCTCGGCTACGCCTGGTCAACTCACGAGTCGCATCATCTATAATCGAGATCATTGAACGGATCTGCTCCATGCTCTCGTTGATCTGCCGACTACCCTTGGCCTGTTCACTGGTGCTCTGCTTGCCGTGGGCAGCAATATCACGCATTGACTCGGCCCCTTCGGCAAGTTGGCGTGCCCCCGAAGTTTGCTGGTTGATTGCCGAGGCAATCTGCTGCAGCATGGCGGCAACCTGGTTCATAGAATCGGTCACTTGACGACTGCCTCTGGATTGCTCCCCGGTCGCCCGGACGATGCCGTTAACCTGTTCCATTGCTTTCAGCGTGCTGCTACGGATTTTTTCCAAAGCCACCCGAGAATCTTTGGAGCGTTTAACCTCTTCATAGACCTGCTCACTTCCAGCTTTCATAGCGACAACCGCTTCCTGGGTTCCATCCTGAAGATTGGTGATAATCGTGCCGATCTCACGGGTGGAAACCGCAGTACGCTCGGCCAACTCTCTTATCTCGTCAGCAACCACGGCAAACCCCCTGCCGTGCTCACCAGCCTGGGCAGCGATAATTGCTGCGTTCAGAGCGAGCAGGCTGGTCTGGTCTGCCACTTCATCAATAACGGTGAGTATTTTACCAATATTGCTCGATTGGTCACCAAGTTCCATAATCGCCTCGCTGGCCCGATCGACTGTTTGTCTGATTGATTCGATGCCTTTGATCGTCTCTTCAACCGTCTGCATGCCGCGCTGGGCATCCTCTGCCGCCTCACTGGAAAGCTTACTGGTTTGTGTGGCATTTTCCTCGATCTCCTTAATCGAAGCATCCATCTCCAGCATCGAGGAAACGGTCACTTCGGTCGAAGAGGCAAGGATACCAACATTTTCTGCAACCTCCTGACTGGCCACCGACATTTCATTAATTGAACTGGAGATTTCATCGACAGTGGCAAAGAGCTTCTCCATCTGGGACGCAATCTCTTCGATCGTTGCGCCAAGTTCCAGGGTTGCCGATGAACTCTCCTCGGCAGAACTGACCAAGTTACCGGTACTCTCAGCAATCCCGCCAGCAGCTTCGTCGATCCCTTCAATCGCCCGAGAAGACTCTTTCAAAGCTTGTGACTGGCTCACCGCACCCTCCATGACTTCGTGTGAGGCGTCGCGAATCTTCTCGTTTGCTGTGGTCAGGTCTTCGGCTACATAGCGAATACGGCCAACCATCTCGCGCTGGCGGGTCAGGAAAGCATTGAAACATGCCGAGAGTTCACCAACTTCATCACCGCTACGGACTTTTAATTCCTGGGTCAGGTCACCGCCGTCGGCAGAAATTGCGCGCAGGTTTGCAACAACCTCCCGCAGGGGACGAACGATGCCGGTTGCCATAAGCAGGCCGACAAAGACAGAAATCGCGCTGACAATAATGCCGGTTGCCAACAGGGATTGTTGCAAGCGGTTCTCGGCGGTAGTGAGAGCGGCTATATCCATGGCCATCAGCACACCGCTACTTTTGCCAACGATAGAATTGTAAAGAATATGATGCTTACTACTTTTGATCCTTGCATCATAGCTGGGTGACGTGAGAATGGCTGTCAGGTCAAGCTGGGCCAACTCTGGAGTGGTAGAGGCAAAGATTCCGTTTTCATCAAAGAAAGCAATCTCCATGCGGCTGAGTGCTTTTAAACGTGTTGCAAGATTTATATCGAAGTAGCTGACCCCTACCAGATATCCGATTGGGTCGCCGTTCATGCTGATTGGTGCGGCAGCAGTAATTGCCATACGGCCATCAAATAGGCCGTTATTCGCGTAGGCTTCACCTTCCATGCTGGCTTTAATAACCGGATGCCCAGTACCGGAAGTAGCGGGGAGTTCTTCGTTACCATTGATAAAACCCCGATAAAGTCGCTGCCCTTCTCCGTTTAGAACCTGGACTTGATCAAAAGGCAGGTTCTCCAGATCAGCAAACACGTGGACTAATTGGGTGTTGCCACCAGTCACTCCATCGGAGTAGACAGCATTGACCATATTGGAGTTGCTGGCCAACATCTGCACCAGCGTCAGCTTCTCCGTTGAGATGCTGGTGATGGTATGCTCGATAAAATTAGCCGAATCCCGATCACGCAACTGCATCTGGATCTCAAGCTCGCTGTCAACCATGCCACCGACCATCCAGAGAGAAAGTACCAGTGGGATGACACTCACCGAAACCAATGCCAAGAGTATTTTAGACCGCAACTTCATAGACTCAAGACCCTTCCTTAATAACTGCTATGGTCTGTCCTTTGCCATTATCCCCCCTCATCATATACTAATGAAGGAGAACTACTTTGCCGGGACGAAACTTTTCTGCAAGACGGCTCTGCCTTGCTGACTATTTACCAGCGCCATAAAACGGGCCAGATCGCCCTGCGGCTCACCCCTGGTTACCAGGGTCAATGGTTTGGCCAACAGATAATTCCCCTCGGCAATATTGGCTGCTGTAGGAGCAACACCATCAACCTTGATCGTCTTAACGTGGTCGGCATCGAGCATACTGCGACTCAATGCTGTAATCCCTACCGGGAACATACTGACCTGCTGGTCGGACGCAGCGACAATTGCCGAAACAATCTCCCGAGAAAGGTAATTTTTATTTTTCAAGATTAATTTTTTGACGGCACTACGCATCCCGGAGCCCTTCGGGCAGGTCACCACAACAATTGGGTTGGCAGAACCACCAACCTCTTGCCAATTGGTGATCTCTCCAGAAAAAATGCCCTGGAGCTGGTTGAGCGTCAGATCCTCCAGAGGGTTCTTCTCGTGCACAATAATTGCCAGCACATCCCAGCCAAGAAAATGCTCAACCAGCCCCTGGTTTTTCTCTGCCTCCGTCAACAGGCGCCCGGCACCAGCCATATCAACCTTACCATTCAAAAGAGCGCTGATCCCGGGGCCGGTGTTGCCGCCTTCAATCTGCACCCGGATTGCAGTGTCTCCGGTAAAAATACGGGCAATCTCGGGCATAAAAAACCGCTGTAACGTGGTCGCTCCAGCATAGCGCAAGCTCTCTGCAGCACTGGCACTTCCTAGCATAGACAGTGTAATAATTGTTACAATTCCAAACTGCCACAGAAAACCCATGACCTGTCTCCTTAAATGATAGCCGACGGAAAACCGACAAAGAGTTAAGATCAACAAAAAGGCTGAGTAGAACCTAACAATCAATAGGAAGATTAACATCTTACAATACCTCAGCACGTAAGAACAGGCAACTCTTAATGCAGGGTAGGGTGACAAGCTGCCAGCGGCCTTATTGCTCAAATAGATGCCTTGCGTTATCCTTATGTGGACAGCATTACCTGAACCTTACGGTTATTCTTTGTCAATACCCGATGAATTCAGATAGCATAGGGAGTTCAGATAACATGGAAACTTATTAAAGGATAGGAGACAGACCGATGACCGAGACCCTGGATGGTCTGCTGCGTAAAGGTGATCATGCTCTGCAATCTGGCGACACGCTGGTAGCACTGCTGCAATTCGAGATGGCTCATGCAATTGAGCCGCGACCTGGTCTCAAAGCAAAGCTGGCTTACTGCCTGGCGAAGGAGCGTCGCCAATATCAGCAAGCCATGAATCTCTGCCGGGAAGCTCTCCAGGCAGAGCCCGATAACCCGGACCATTATTATCAACTCAGTCGAATTTACATGGTCGCAGGTCAGAAGCGCCATGCGATCAAGTCTTTACGCAAAGGGCTCAAATTTAAACGCCATCAACCGATTATAGATGAGCTCAACCGGCTTGGTGCCCGTAAGGATCCGGTCTTTTCATCCTTACCACGGGAGCATATTATTAATCGCAGCGCCGGTGTTCTGCTCGCAAAGCTTGGCTCACGCTGACAACTTAATGAGTTGCACTTGACTGGCTGATGGGTTAAGTTTACCGATTCTCCACACAAGACTGAACACGGGACACTTATGACTGAAGACAAGATATCAACCTTTGCTGAATTGGGGCTCGCGCCGGCAATCCACCGCGTGATTGATGAAGTCGGCTACGAGACACCTTCGCCGATTCAATCCAGCAGTATTCCGCCGCTTCTCGAGGGCCGTGACCTGCTGGGACAAGCCCAGACCGGTACCGGCAAAACAGCAGCCTTTGCACTACCTCTCTTGAGCAGGCTCGATCTTAAGAAAAAAAGGCCACAAATTCTGGTACTCACCCCCACCCGCGAACTCGCTCTGCAGGTCTCTGAAGCAATCCGCACCTATGCTCGGCATCTGAAGGGATTCCAGGTTCTGCCAGTCTACGGCGGTCAGAGCATGAGTCAGCAACTGCGACAATTGCATCGTGGCGTCCACGCGGTGGTCGGCACCCCCGGACGAATCCAGGATCACTTGCGTCGTGGCACTCTGAACCTGACAAACCTCATGTGTGTTGTCCTTGATGAGGCTGATGAAATGCTACGCATGGGCTTTGTCGCTGATGTTGAGGAGATTCTCAAGGACACCCCGGAAGAACGACAGACCGCACTTTTTTCGGCGACCATGCCGAAAGAGGTTCTGAGTATTGCCCGGCGGCACCTGAAGGATCCAGTAGAGATTCGCATCAAGGCAAAGACGTCAACGGTTGAAACCATTTCTCAGCGCTTCTGGCAGGTTAAAGGTTTGCACAAACTGGATGCCCTGACACGGATCCTCGAAGCGGAAGAGATTGAGGGGATGCTGGTTTTTGTACGCACCAAGATAGCAACGGTTGAACTCTCGGAAAAACTTGAGTCGCGCGGCTTCTCCTGCGCTCCATTGAACGGTGATATGACCCAGGCGCTGCGAGAGAAAACCGTGGAGCGATTGAAGGCAGGTACTCTTGACATCGTGGTCGCCACGGATGTCGCCGCTCGCGGACTTGATGTGAAACGTATCAGTCATGTCGTCAACTACGATATCCCTTACGATACAGAATCTTATATACACCGCATCGGCCGGACTGGCCGCGCTGGTCGCGAAGGCCAGGCTATTCTTTTTGTCGCCCCCCGGGAAAGGCGTATGCTTGCAGCCATCGAACGAGCGACTCGCCAGCCGATCACAGCAATGAGCCTGCCGAGCCGCAAGGACATCTCCAACCGGCGCACCGGTCTCTTTAAGGAACAGATTGCCGAAGCGATGGAGTCTCAGGATCTGGAGTTTTTCGAGGAACTGATCGACAGTTATCAGCATCAGTATGATGTCGGTCTGCGCAGGATTGCCGCAACCCTCGCCTATCTGGTGCAAAAGGACAAGCCGCTACAAATGGACGATGGCGCTGCGGAAGAGCTGACGGTTCCTGACGAAATCCCAGCACATTCCAAGCGCAGCCGCAGTGCCTCCGACACCCACCTCAGGAGATACAGGATAGAAGTCGGCCGAACTCACGGCGTGGAACCGAAGCATATTGTCGGTGCGATTGCCAATGAGGCAAATATTAATAGTCGCGACATTGGTCAAATCAAAATCAACAATGATCACTGTCTCGTTGATCTCCCGCAAAACATGCCCTCGGCAACCTTTCGACAGCTGCAAAAAGTCTGGGTTTGCGGACAGCAACTGCAGATTAGTCCGGCCGACGATGGTCACCAGGCACAAAGTGGTAAAGCGAAACGCAAGTTCAGCACAAAAAGTGGCGAGAGAAAAACTTTCAAGCCGAGTGGCAAGAAGCCGCCACGCAACCGACGTGGAAGCTACAAAGACTAATGATCGAATTCGACCTGGATGAGCATGATTATATCGAATTGCATAGTCTGTTGAAAGTGACCGGGCTCTGCGATAGCGGCGGTGTCGCCAAGCTTTTGATTGCCGATGGCCTGGCTAAAGTCGAGGGTGTTGTAGAATTACGTAAGCGTTGCAAAATCCGCACAGGTCAGATGGTCGAATTCAATGATCAGCAGGTTCTCATCCGCTGATCACTTGGACTCAACCAAAACGGGGGAATGTTTGTGGCTCCTTACTTCTTCTATGCCTTTCTGGCGATGGCAGTACTCAACCTTGTCTGTTCGGTCCTCGTTTTGCGCGGCGTGGCTGCCGCTGGCATCAAGGTCAGTTTCTTTGAGATTCGCTGGCAGGTTCACAAACATCTGAAAACCTACCGTAAGATCACCCTGGAAAGAAGTGGCAAGGCGGCTTGGCCCTACTACGGTTACCAGGGCTCACTGGCGGGGATGATTGGCTTTGTGCTGCTCACTTTGCTATTCCTCAAATAGTAATTAGACGAAAAACACGACCGATTAAAACCGGTTGACACTCTATGGCCCCTGTGCTATCTAAGTGAGTCTTAAATTCCAGGATATAATATGGCCGACGACAAGCGCCAACTCATAAAATCCCTGAGCTTTTTATCGAGCCTCGGAATATCTATGGTAGCGGCTTCGTTTATCGGCCTGTTCATTGGCATCTACCTGGATAAGTGGTTGGGAACATCCCCGTGGATGACCCTGATCTGGCTCGGCATCGGCATTATCTCGGGCTTCCGCAATATCTTCATCCTGACCCGGCGCGCACTGCGCGATATTGAGCAGGACGAGGAACAGGATCAGAAGGATGACGGACCAGATTGAACAGCTGCCCGCGCAACTTACCCGGCGCAACTGGATTGTTCTGGTCTTGCTTCTTCTCGGCAGCTTGCCTTTTGGCAATCTTGCCTTAAGCGTTGGGGTTCTGCTCGGCGGCCTGGTCGCAATCGGCGGATTTTTCTGGATGCGGCGCTCTTTGAGTAACCTTCTGGAACAACCGACTGGTGGTGCGCAATTTCGCTATCAGTTTGGCTATATCGTCAGGCTGGCCGCACTAGCGGTGATTCTGGCTGTTTTGATCGCAATTGTAAAAGTCCACCCCGTTGGCCTGGTTGTTGGCCTCTCGGTGGTAATTATCAACCTGTTCTGGATAACAGTACAACATGCCTTTAAGTAAGAGGAGGCTTCTAGCGCCATGACACATCCGTTTATTTTCCTTGGCTGGATCGAACAACAACTGGATCTTCACCTCGGCAACCATGTCACCCACACCTGGCTGGTCATGGCAATGCTGATTCTCGTTGCGGTTCTGGTCAAACGCAATATTAAAATGGTGCCAACCGGTCTGCAGAATTTCTTCGAGCCAGCCATCGCTGGCATCGAGGGTATGATCGAAGAAACGATGGGGCCAAAGGGGAAGGCCTACTTTCCTCTGATCGCGACCCTCGCTTTTTTCATCCTGGCTTCCAACCTGATTGCCCTGGTTCCCGGTTTTTACCCGCCAACAGCTAACCTGAACACCAACGCTGCCATGGCCCTGACGGTCTTCGCCATGACGCACATAATCGGCGTCAAAGAGCACGGCATCGGCTATTTCAAACACTTCTGTGGTCCAGTAATCTGGTTGGCACCTCTGATTGTACCAATTGAGATCGTAGGCCACCTGGCTCGTCCCTTGTCGTTGACTCTGCGTCTCTTCGGCAACATGTACGGTCATGAAATTGTTCTGATGATTTTTTTCGGTCTGGTCCCTTTCATCGTGCCTCTGCCGATGATGCTGATGGGCGTTTTGGTCGCCTTCATCCAGACTTTTGTTTTCATGCTGTTGTCGATGATCTACATCGCCGGCTCACTTGAGGAAGCCCACTAAGCCTGTTTGAGGCTTGACGTCCTATACAGTATAGGAATATCCAATTTAGGAAAGGAGTAGAAAAATGGAATTTTTCGCATGGTGTGTATTAGCTGCCGGTATCGGCATGGGTATTGGTTCTTTCGGAACGGGTATCGGCCAGGGTCTGGCCATCCAAAAAGCTGTTGAGGGTGTTGCTCGTAACCCCGGTGCAAGTGGTAAGATCATGACGATCATGTTGATCGGTCTGGCAATGATCGAGTCCCTGGCAATCTACGTTTTCGTTGTTGCCATGATCATCCTCTTCGCCAACCCCTTCACCGACACTGTTGTGCAGTTGATCAGCAAGTAAGTTGGTCGTTACAGTAAAAATTAAAGGGAGCAGCTAATGGCTGCTCCCTTTTTCTGTGCTTATTCGTAACTATTTAACACCTGAGCCTCTTGCAAAAGTCGTCATCCTCGCGAATGCGGGGATCCAGAATTTTGACAACCCCAGTAAATCACTGGATTCCCGCCTTCGCGGGAATGACGATAAATGGACTTTGCGGAGTTTTGCAAGAACCTCACCTTAAAGAAAAACGTCATTCCCGAGGGTGCAATCGGGAATCCAGACTTTAAAGTTACTAAAACCCTGGATCCCCGATAGAATCATTCGAGGATGACGGATGTTTCTGCCAACTGTTCAGGTTGTACTGAATGGTTACATTTATTCACTGGTAATTAATCAGGCTATGCCACGGTTGCGTATAATTCGCATGATCAAAACACCCATGACGGAGAGAAAAATACCAATGCCAAAGGCCATATAGCCAATACCGCGAGCCTCACCCCAACCCCAGAGATCCTGAGCGCCAAGAACTCCGATCATGACCAGCCCAGCCATGATCAGCAGACCACCAAAGATATATAAACTTAGGGCAAGTCCAGCCCAAACCCAGCTTCGCCAACCACTCATCTTTCGTCAACTCCTTAACATCTTCATCGCTCACGGCATAGTAATCCCTCCAAATCCAGCTTACAAGGGTTTAAACTATTTTACAAAATATTTTCTTAGTATATTTTCACGATTGACTTTTAATCTTTCCCATGTTAAATACTTTTTAATCTTATACTGTATACATGGTGATACCTTACAACATCACTAATTTACTCGTTTTTTTATCTTTCTCACATGTAGTAAGTATCACATTTTTGACCATTTCGGTATGTTTCCGAACTGAATCAAAAGAAGATTATCAGGAGGTCAACTTATGAATTGCAGATTCTTTGCCTTTGCGCTGCTGGCAATCACCCTGCTGGTTACATCCGCACCCGTTCAGGCAGAAAATGGCATGGCTATCGCCCCGGAGATTTGCCTGGAGTGCCATGATGATGTGGTCACTCCTCTTGCTTATGGCGGCTCCGTACATGGCCAGAATGCCTGCACCAGCTGCCATACAGATATCACCTCCGAAACTCTGGATGCACACATGGAAGGTGACCTCACCCCCGAGGAACCTAAATGCGTGCGTTGCCACAAGAAAGAGACCCGCGAGCATTACTCAAGCGTTCATATGTTGAATGACGTTACCTGTGCAGATTGCCATGATGACATCCATACTCATACATACTGGAAGGGCGACAAAACCAAAGTTATCGCCAAATGCACTAGTTGTCATGATGATCATGAAGACTACATCGAATCCGTTCACGGTAAGGCGGTTATGGCTGGTAACCAGGATGCTGCCGCCTGCAACGATTGTCACAACCTGCACAAGATAGAGCAGTTGGGCGATCCGAGCAGTCATATTAACCGTGAATTTCACACCAAGGTCTGCTTGAAGTGCCATGCTGACGAGGAGATGATGAAGCGTAACGGCGTGTTCGGTGTGGCCGTAGAAACCTACATGAACAGCTACCACGGTAAAAATTTCCGGCTCGGTTCGCCAGACAAGGTTGCCGGTTGCGCCGATTGTCACACCGCGCATAATGTACTGCCCAAAGAGGACCCGGCGTCCAGTGTCAACGAAGCCAACCTGGTTGGAACTTGCGCCCAGTGTCACCCCAATGCCACACCATTGTTCGTCAAGTTTAATTCTCATGACGACATGCACGACCGTGACAACTACCCGATCAGCTACTGGACCTTTGTCAGTATGACTGGCCTGCTGGTTGGTACTTTTGCCGTCTTCTGGCTTCACACTTTGCTCTGGATGATCCGTGGTTTTGTTGAAAACCGTCAGAAACTGGCGGAACAACATCTGGGTAAGGAGGAAGGACACCACATCAGCGAGCCGCACAAGCAGTACAGACGTTTTAAAGCACGGCATATTTTCCTGCACCTGATCGTCATCACCAGTTTCCTCGGCTTGACTCTGACTGGAATACCGCTCAAGTTTGCCGACCAGCACTGGGCTATGACGATGATGGAGTTTTATGGCGGCACCTACTATGCCGGCTTGATCCATCGTGGTTGCGCGATCCTGACTTTCTACTATTTCGCATCGACCCTTATTCTGAGCTTCGACTTTCTTTTCCTGAGCAAGAAAAAGCATCCAGGCGACATGTGGCTGACACGCCTGTTCGGGCCGGACTCACTCTGTCCGAACTTGCGTGACGTTCGTGACGTCGTCGCCATGGTGCGCTGGTTTCTCTTCCTGGGACCGAAACCAACCTTCGAACGTTGGACTTACTGGGAAAAATTCGACTTTCTTGCAGTCTTCTGGGGTATGTTCGCCATCGGCGGCTCAGGTCTAATGCTCTGGTTCCCTGAATTCTTTGGCTACTTCTTGCCGGGCTGGATGTTCAATGTCGCCACAATTATACATTCTGACGAGGCTCTGCTGGCGACTGGCTTTATCTTCACCGTACACTTCTACAATACTCACGGCCGGCCGGAGAAGTTCCCCATGGACTTCGTCATCTTCAATGGTCAAATGGCCAAGGAAGAGTTTATTGAAGAGCGTGGCGACCAGTGGCGGCGCTACGAGGAAGAAGGAACTACTGAAGAGTTCGCTTGCAAAAAAGTCAGTGGACCTTTCTACGACTTCTGTCTTAAGACTTTTGGTTACCTCGCGCTGTTCACAGGAATTGTTTGCCTCCTTCTGATGATCTTTGCCTTTATGGCTGGCGGCGGTCACTAATCTAACCTGTTAATATCTCATCATTTTTATAGGGGCTGCCAATTGGCAGCCCCTGTTTTGGTCTGTTGACTCACACCCTGTATAACCAGCTAAGAGGACTTCTGTATTTAACCTTTTTATTGCATTCATTTTCAGAGTGTGTATTATACGGTGATTTTTATGGATTAAATATTGGGAGTTGCTAATATTGAAGGCATTTCCACAGAGGTACTAAGAGTATGCTGAAAAATATATTTGACTGGTGCAAGCGACATATTGTCATCTTTACCATTCTTTCGGTGGTGTTTGTCGTGGTGTTCGGCTTTATTAATATTCAGATTCTGCATATGACTTCGGAACCAGAATTCTGCCATCTCTGCCATCCCGCGCAAGGTTTCGGTCCTCTGGCTGAAGTTGATTCCTGGGAACACTCGGCTCACGGTGATGCGGGCGTTTCGTGCCTCGACTGCCACGGTCGCCCCGGCGTAATTGGTTACATGAAAGCCAAACTAGGTGGCCTTAAGGACACCTATCTACAGCTGACCATCTCCAAAGAAGAAAAGCTGGAGATTCTGTCGAACCCACACGAAGACCTGGTTCCATCCTGGCACTGCCTTTACTGCCATTCCGACGAAGGTAACGAGACGGTTCGCAAGAACACAAGAGGTCCGATGAAGCTCGTCAACATGCGCATGCTGGACGATGTGGTTAACCCGGCATTTCGTGAGCGCAAAGGTCTGGCAGACATTATGACTGAAGATTTTGTCGGTGGTATTCACTTCGACCACAGCCTGCATATTGAAGATTTTGACCTGACTTGCCGTGATTGCCATTTTGGTGTTGTTCATAATCCGGCAACGGCAACAGACCGAATGAACTTCTGTATCGCTTGTCATGCCGATGTTGGCGATGATGCCCCTCAGATGAATGATTGCAATGTTTGCCACGAAGCTCAAGTTGTCATGAACGAAGGCGTCGGCATTGAAGGCCTGGAAGACACTCCCAGTATGATGTACGGTGAGGCTGCGGACATGACTTGCACCGATTGCCATACCGGTGTTACCAAAGGCGTCTATCGTCCTTCTTCTGAAACTTGTATGGACTGCCATGAAGATGAAGTATACAAGGAGATCTTTGACGAGTGGGCTGGCACGACTGAAGCTCGCATTAATGAACTCAAAGAGACCCGCATCGAAGTAGAAGCGGCCTTGCTTGATGCTGATGCGGCAAAACGTGACACGGCTGAGGTTTGGAAAACTTACGAAAGAGCGCTTCGTAACCTCAAGTTTGTACGTAACGATGGCACTCATGGTGTCCATAATAACGAATATGCCATGGCCATTCTCGACGCTGTCAGGGCCGATTTCAAGAAGGCTATGAAACAGCTTGATTCCGTCTGGTAAATTGGTTATTTGATGATCTAAGAAAAAAGGCACTCGCTGATACGGGTGCCTTTTTTATGCTGTCAAAGACAGTCAACTATATTGATTAGCTTATGATTAAAGATTTTCATTCCCGAAGGTGTTATCGGGAATACAGACCATAAAATATGGATCCCCGATAAAATCATTCGGGGATGACGTACATTGGCCAATAATTCAGACCCTCAATTCCCCCTGTTTTACAGGGGGGCAGCTAGTTCAACGAGCAGGGGGGTGTTCTTAATGGTTTAAGTGTCTGGGCGGAAGTTACATTTCATATAGCATAAATCAACTTGAGCCTTGATCAACTGTACTCTTGGTACCTGAATCAACAGACTTATTCCAGCGACCTAGAACAAATGATGCCAGTGCTGCAACCAAGCCAAAAGTAAAGACACTGATCATCAACGGCATGCCCTTCAACTGCACCATATCCATCAAGAACACCTTGCCGGCTCCGATCACGGTTATCACTATCGCCACATTACGCAACTCCTTGTTGCGCCGCATCAGACTCAGCCACAGCAGAACCGCTGCAGTTACGTTGATCAAAACCGATTGAGCACCACCGAAAGCGCTGTGGGTTGCAGTGTGCAGAAAATCGAGAACCTGATATAGGCCAACCCGCATGGTGAAAAACCCGCTGGTCAGCGCCGCTATCAGAAGCAGGCTCGCACCACGATCATTTTTGTTGAGCTTATTTATGAAGGTTTCGCCGGTAACAGGAGGATGTCGACGTGCCCAAAAATAATGTAAAAAAGCAATGATTGCCAACAATCCGGAAGAGAGCGCACTGACAATCGATGGCTTGGTGCCATCAGTTGTCCACAGCAGGCCAACCAAAGCAGAACAGGCGTAGAGCTGCAGGAGATAGGAAGACAGTCTCAGCCCTATGCTGCTGCGCCGCACAGAAACCCAGGCCATGCCAACAGCAAGTACGGCGACAAGGGCTGTGGCAATCACCGCGTGACCAATGGCCATAGGTGCCGCAAAGGCCAAGAGCAAACCGCCTGCTAGGGCAAAAGAAGTTGTTCCCAAAGCCCCTTTTTCTGCCCGATGGGCCAGCCACCAGGCAATTCCCAGATGGGCCAGTGCCGCAATCATTGCCGCCCAGCCAAAAATAAACGGCGTTGTTAACCCTTGACCAATCGCATAACTTGCCGCCAGGTAGATCCAACAGACGTTAATAATTGGCAAGCCAACATCAAACTTGGAGATTTTCTCCTGCACCTTACCTAGAACCCCAAGGAGGGCAATGCCGACAAAGACCATCCCCAGAAAAGCGATCGACGGCAATAACCCCCGGACAGAGAATTCGAGGCTTGCAGGGCTCATTTTACTGAGGTAGATAGATAGCTTCAGATCCCATATCTGGATCATGAAGAGAGTCAGGACAAGCAGCAACCAACGCAGCCAGGAAGCCCTCAGAAGACGCGTTGCATAGGTGGCAAAAATATTTGCTAATCCTAAGATGATGACCAGATAAGGGAAAACCGGGCTGGGATAATTGAGCGCAAAACTGCCGAAACTCATGCCAAGGGTGCCGACAAAAACCGGTAAAGCCACATGATGGTTGCGACTGATGACAGTCGCAACCAGACCAGTGACAGCCATGGCCACATAGGCCATTTCGGTCGGCACCGTGGCAAAGACTCGATGCGCCTCGACAACCACGCTGCACATAACAATAACGCCCCAGAGAGTAAATACAGGCGCTTGAATGCTCTTTTCTTTATATGCGAACCAGCCGTAAACAAGTAGTCCCAGAGCATAGAGCATGCCGATAAAGGAACCAAGCTGCAGGTCTACAATGCCGTTGTCTGAAGCGGTGCGTAATGCTAGAGCGACAGCGACAATGAAGCTGGTCGTTGCAACACGTGACAAAATGTACGATTTGTCGACCCAGGAAAGGATCTCCTCAGAAGTTTCACCTTTAGCTAAAATTTTGCGCGGCGCTTTTTCCTTTGTTGCAGACTTATCAGTTAACGACTTACTTGTGGTCTGCTCTCGAATTATCTGTAATTCGTTGACCGATGCCACCAAGGAAGCGACTTGTGCTTCGAGGTCAACAACACGTTTTTCAAGCTCGGTAGGTTGATCCACCATAACACCTCGCATTTGTTCGCATTATTACGACAAGAGCTGCTCCCAACAGAACTTGAGCGCTTCTACCCCTTATTAATGGTCAAGCAGGACAGAAGGTTCTCTGTACCCGACCCGTTCAATGTAGTATTGACAATAAAACACTATTTTATCTGTTTCAATATGTCAAGATCTCCAGGCCAATCAAAGATTAAAACGGTTCACACTAATAAAATTTAATGTGTTGCATGGTTATGCATGGAATCAACAGATTATCTTAATGGCTATATTTTCGATAGAATCACTGTTTGAACGATTGACAGAGGTCATTTGTCATGATAAAAACAAAACCTCGTTTTACTGGATTTAACGAATTTTTGCATTAATAGTAAGGAGACGCCTGTGAAAAACCATGTTTGGCGACCGCTATTCGTGGTCATTGTCATCGTTATCGGTATTTTGGTGTTCAGAGCGTTCTACGTACCCTCTGATTTTGGTGTACAGGAGCGTGGTTACACTTTTGGTTATCATCGTCTGAGTAATGAACAGGAGTGGAAAGATTACCCTGCAAAGCACAAAGGTAACGACTATTGCAACGAATGTCATGACGACAAGATTGAGGAGCTCGAAAGTGCACAACACGGCATAATCCCTTGTGAGAATTGTCATGGCGCAGCATTCGATCATCCCAATGACCCTGAGAAATTGACCATAGACAGGAGTAGGGGCCTTTGTCTTCGCTGTCATGCAGAACTTATCATGCCGTCCAGTGGTCGGAATGATATTCCCGGCATAGATCCGGTCGAGCACAATAAAGGTGAGGAGTGTAGCGAATGCCACAATCCGCACAATCCCAGCCTGGAGGATATGTGATCATGAAAAGACGTGACTTCTTAAAAAACACTGCGGTTTTTGTTGCCGGCGCATCGGTCTCGGTAGCCGCCCTTGATTTCATAGATCCTAAGGAGCTTTTAGCAGCGAATCCAGAATTAAAATGGGGCTTCCTGGTTGACACCTACAAGTGTGTAGGCTGCGGCTTCTGCGTCAAAGCCTGTAAAACTGAAAGTGACATTCCCTTTGAAGCCAACGTAACCCGCACCTGGGTTGAACGCTACGTCATCAAGAGGGATGGCGATGTTGTCATGGATTGCCCGAAAGGGGCTCGTGACGGCTACACAACCAAGTTGCTCGATGAGAACCGCTCTGGCATGGTAGAGGTGCCTGATGAAGAAATTGCCCAGGCTTTTTTCGTTCCGAAGCTCTGTAATCATTGCACAACCCCGGCATGTGTACAGGTCTGCCCGGTCGGAGCAACCTACCAGACTGCAGACGGCGTTGTTCTGGTCGATTGGACCTGGTGTATCGGCTGCGGTTATTGCATCATGGGCTGTCCTTACGGAGTTCGCTTCTTCCATCCGGTGGAACGTGTCGCCGACAAGTGCACCTTCTGCTACCACCGCATCAGCAAGGGTGGCAATACAGCCTGCGCACAAGCCTGTCCCTTTGGTGCCCGCCAAATAGGTAACCTCAAGGATCCGAATGATCCGGTTGCACAAGCGATAATGACCCAGCGCGTTGGCATATTACGTGATGAATATGGAACCAAGCCAAACGTCTATTACATCGGCTTGAACAAGGAGGTACGCTAGTCATGGTTGAACAAGTTGCCCAAATGGTCGTTCACGGTGAAGCATGGACCATCAAAGACCTCTTTGTCCTCCCCAACGAATACGTTTACTGGTCAATCCAGATCGTCCTGTATCCTTACATGACGGGTTTGGTCGCCGGTGCCTTTGTGCTTTCATCTCTCTATCACGTCTTCAATGTTGAAAAGTTAAAGGAGATCGCCCGCTATGCTCTGGTCTTCTCCTTTGCCTTACTGCCGGTAGCGATGATGCCACTCATGCTGCACCTTATGCAGCCGTTCCGCGGCATTAATGTCTTGATGACACCACATTTTACTTCGGCAATTTCAGCCTTTGGTATTGTCTTCATGACATATGCCTTCATTGTCGCTGCTGAGATCTGGTTTGTTTACCGCAAGTTCATTGTCGAATCAATTTACCGCCTCACTGAAAAGCAAGATTGCACCAGACTGGAAAGGCTCCTGTTACCTATCTATAAAGTCATTTCACTTGGCGCTATGGACATATCTGACAAGGCTCTTAACTCTGACCATAAGGCTATTAAGTTTTTGGCAGCACTCGGTATTCCGGTTGCCTGCTTCCTGCACGGTTATGCCGGATTTATTTTCGGGTCAGTTAAAGCCAATGCGCTCTGGATGACTCCACTCATGCCGGTTATCTTTATTTGTTCGGCGGTTGTTTCCGGGATTGCGCTCTGTATTGTCAGTTATTATCTTTTCATGGAGATACGTAAATGGGCTGCCAAACGTGGTAAAAACTGGTTGCTTCCAGACGCCCTGGCTCAAGGTGGCACGGCGATTCCTGTCGAACAACTGCGTAGCATTCAGGAGCATGAAGTCAAGATAACCTCAAAGTACCTTCTGATCTTCATGACCGCAGCACTCACGCTTGAAATTCTAGATATGATTTTCCGTGGTTATACTGCTGTCAAGTCGTGGGATGCCCTGCGTATGGTTATCTACGAACATGATTTTATGAAGATTTTCGTCTACCAGTACGGAATTGGCAACTTCCTGCCATTTTTGATGTTACTGCTGCCAGGCCTGACAACCAGGCGCGCGGTTATCGCCAGTTCACTGGTTCTCTTCGGTGTCTTCATGATGCGTTGGAATGTTGTCATTGGCGGACAGGCTTTCTCTCTTACCTTTGCGGGCTTCATGGAATATAGCATGCCAATTATCCCCCACGATATCGAAACCTTCAAAGAAGGGTTGGGAGGAATGTTGTCAGTCATTGTGACCCCTTTTATTATCTTTTATTTCCTCAACATGATTTTCCCAGCGTTTATGACTGATAATGAATCTCATTGATTAGATAGATAAATCACCAAACTTCAAAAAAGGCCACTCTCAGATTGAGAGTGGCCTTTTTATTTATTTCAGGGTCGGAGTTGCCTCCAGCCATAGATTTTAGTTGAACATCTTGGCGCCGAGATAAGCAAGTGCCGGCCAGGCGATCAGAACGGCTGAGATGAAAGCAAAGACGCCGAGAGCGGCAATGATCAAAACCAGGTAACTGCTTTTTACGGTATCCATAAAGTTAGTTTGAGTTTTCATAACGACCTCCTGTTGATTTGTTTGTAATTTGTTCCTTCCTCTTGGTTAAAGTTTTAACATTAAGATAATCTCATGTCAACAATAAAAGTTAAAGATTTCTCATGTTAATCTTTGGAAGTTCTAACCACGCCTTTTCTCTTGTGTTTTTTGTGCTTGTTTGATAAGTAATCGCCAATTAATCTTTTTTATTAATCTGACGGTTTTTAAATAATCAACATTCAATACAGTTTTATTAAGAGCTACACCGGCCGTCAATTCAGGAACAACAGGAGCGTTTCATGGCACAGTTTGAGATGGTTAAGGACTTCTTCCTTGGCATCAAACGCAGTCGCATCTCTTTCGTCGGCGGCATGCTCGTCACTATCACTACCCCTTTCCTGCTCGCCTACATGTTGGCCGACACGATCTGGTATATTAAAAACCCCTATTCTGGAGCGGCTGTTTATCTTGCCTTGGGTCCAATTTTTCTTCTTGGACTGGTAATGATCTTTGTTGGCGCTTTCTTTTTTCGTGGTGACCGGGATGCCCATCTCTTTACCCTTGAATATCTACGCGAGTATTTCACAGAGCCTGGCATGTTCCATCGCCTGCGTAAGAATATTTTCCTGATCGTCCTGCTGACCTCTATCAATGTTGCGGTGTTCAGCATGTTTCTTTACCGAGCTTACCACTATATGGAATCAACCCAGTTCTGTGGCCAATTCTGCCATACTGTCATGCAGCCTGAGCATACTGCCTATCAGAACTCACCACATTCACGCGTCGCCTGTGTCGAATGTCATATCGGCTCTGGAGCCGACTGGTTTGTAAAATCTAAAATCTCAGGTGCACGACAGTTGCTGGCCGTAGTCGCTGATACTTACCCAACGCCGATAGAGACTCCGGTACATGGCCTACGCCCGGCACGAGACACCTGCGAGGAGTGCCACCGGCCTGAACTTTTCCACGGTGACAAGTTGAGAATTACCAAACGTTTTCTTCCAGATGAACAAAACACCGCAGTACACGATGTTCTGTTAATGAAGATCGGCAGTGCCGGAGATCGAGCAAAAAGTTCGCATGGTATACACTGGCATGTTGCACCGGAGAACAAAATCACCTATCGGTCCACGGATCACAGTCGCATGGTGATCCCGGAAGTTACCCTGACCGAAGCTGACGGCACACAAACAATCTTTCGCACTGCAGACGCAGATGAGTTGTTACAAAATGCTGCAAAGGCCGGAGAATCTCGTGAAATGGATTGTATTGATTGCCACAACCGGCCATCACACATCTACCTTCTGCCTGATGATGCTCTGGATCTCTTGCTTGCTGAAGGTGACATTCCTCTGAGCCTTCCGTATATCAAGGCACAGGCGATGGAAGCGATCACGCCAATTTACGCAAGCTTGGACCAGGCGAAAGAAGCCATCACCAGCAAACTCACCAACTGGTACAAGGAGAACTATCCTGACCTGGTGAAAGCAAAACCAGAGTTACTTCAACTCGCCATAAAGGGTGTCATTACCGCTTACTCCAACAATGTTTTTCCGGAAATGAAGGTTGAATGGGGCACCTACGTGAACCACATCAGCCACGGTCCCAATTTTGATATTGGTTGCTTCCGCTGCCACGATGACATGCACGAAAGTCCTGATGGCAAAACCATCTCTGCGGATTGTGATACCTGTCACACCCTGCTGGCTATTGAAGAACAGGATCCACCTATATTAAGAACCTTGCAGGGAAAAAAACTTAAGAAATAATTTTCAACCAAAAAAAAGGGGGCGGACTCAATGAGTTCGCCCCCTTTTTTATTTAGCCCAATCCATGAATCAACAAAAACCGCTCATATCAGACCATGCAACGCTCCACCAGCAGCCCCTAGAGTATCGATTCGGCGCTCAACATCCTGATCATCTTCAAGAGGTGGGGCATGAAAACTCTTTTGTCTGGCATCAATCACCAAGCTGCCACGACAGCCCCAATGTTTAACCTGGGTGAAAGACTCAATCCCATCCATATCACTGGCAGGAGCCGACCTGGTAAAGGTCACCCAGAGTAAGTTCTGCAGGTTCCGCGCAGAAAACTCGGCATCATCAACAATTACAATCAATGGGAAATCATTGATTTCATCGTCCTGGGTGTAGGAACGGCAGAAGGCAATGAGATCTGTAGCCGGAACGCCACGCTCTCCCTGCCAGGTCTCACCCTGTAAAACAAGCACACCAGGGATGGCAACCTGAGGCATGGAGAACCCTGCCGGCAAGCGCAGTCCCCCGGGGCTTGCGGCTGGCAGAGTACGTCGCACCGGACCCGAGGCCGCGATAACAACCTTCGATCCAGCGTTCAAGGCTGATCCGGAATAATCAAGTGTGTCTATCGTGGTACGTGTTTGGAAATGCAGGTCTCGTCGCCAATCGATCCGAGACAACAGAGATTTAAAGAACTCACCGATATCGTGAATATCCAGCTCCGGTTGATCAGCTTCGTTGACAATCAGCAAGTACTTGGCCAGCGACAACTGGCCTTGACCAAGCAGTGCATTGGCCTGGGTGAGCAGTTCTTGCGGTTCGTTATTTTCTATATAAGGGAGATAACGCTCACTGCCTATCGCCAGCAGGAGAGGGTGCACACCGGCAACATCAACAGCGTGAACAGCACGGACGCCAGGGATCAGATCCGGAATTGCCGCGCCTGTCATTTCATGAATAAGGGCACCGAAGGTTGTGTCCTCCTGGGGAGGGCGGCCGACAGTAGTAAAGGGCCAGATTGCGTTGGGGCGGTGGAAAACGTGGGTCACTTTCATAACCGGAAAATCATGAGCCAGACTGTAGTAGCCCAGGTGGTCGCCGAAAGGACCTTCCGGGCTGGTCTTCCCGGGAATAATATGGCCACACAGACAGAAGTCCGCTTCAGCCGGGGCCAGCAGGCCATTAGGTGTCTTCACTACCGGCAGACGATGGCCGCCAAGCAGGCCGGCAAAGGCCAGCTCCGGCATGCCCTCTGGCAGCGGCATGACTGCAGCCAGAGCCAGACTCGGTGGACCGCCAACAAAAACATTAACTGGCAAGGGCTGACCCTTTGCCAGCGCCGCCGTATGATGCACGCCGATACCGCGGTGCAGCTGGTAGTGCATTCCAGCTTCATCAGACGCATATTCGCCACCAGAAATTTGCACACGGTACATGCCAAGATTGGATCCACGCCAACCAGCCTTATCTGGGGCCTCTGTATAAACTTGTGGAAGCGTAATGAACGCGCCGCCATCCTGAGGCCAGGAGATCAACTGCGGAAGCTGTGCAAGAGTCGTGGTGTTCTCCAGCAAAGGTCCTTTACTCACATTCTTCGGCAACAGGTGCCAGGCATGCCGGCCAAGACCGAGAGACGCACCAATCTCACGAAACGCCAATCCCGGATCGACTTTCAGTTCAACCAGACGTTCAATGGCTGGCAAGGTGTCCTGAAACAGGTAACGGGCTCGTTCGAGAGTTCCGAACAGGTTGGCGAGCATCGGGAAATTGCAGCCTTTGACCCGGGTAAAGAGCAGAGCGGGGCCACCCGTTGCATAAACCCGGCGCTGAATTGCACCGATTTCAAGTAATGGGTCAACTTCGACTTCGATGCGCTTTAACTGTGCTGTTCTTTCAAGGTCAGCGACAGTGTCATTTAGGTTGCGATAACCCATGGTGAATAGATGATCTCAAACAAGGTTGGCAAAAAGAGGGGGAACCCTTGTACCCGCAAGCACATGTACCCAGAGACTCATTGTACCCAGACTTTCAGGGGAAGACAAAAGTTTTATGGAGATCACGGCACTCTGGCAAAAAGCGAGCAAATTTCGTATACTGACAAACTATGAACAGTGAATGGCAGAATCTAATAAAAACCCCCTCCGAAACCGGTCTGAAAAGGCTGGTGATGGTCGTTTACGCCCTACAGGCGGCCAGCCTTTTTACCGGCACTCTGACTCTCTTCGCCGGCATTATCATCAACTATGTTCGCAAAGAAGATGTTCAGGGAAGTTGGCTTGAAAGCCACTTCCGCTGGCAAATACAAACTTTCTGGTACACACTCCTCTGGATGGTGATCGGTGCGATCACCACCATTTTTCTAATTGGCTGGGCCATTCTGCTGGCTGGCACAGTCTGGATGATCTACCGTTTCATCAAGGGCTGGCTTTACCTCAGTGAAAACCGACCCATGAACATCTCAACAAATAAACAATAATAATCAAACAACCGCAACCGTAGGGTTTGCAAACAGCCCCACCGTTTGCGAACGCGGAACCCAACCAGAAAAAACCACCTCCCCCAAAAAAGACCTGTGGAAGATGCTGTCAAGTTAACTTATAGTTTATTCGTCAATAATGGCGACATAAAGGCTTTTCTCTGCTATAATTCGACAGAGATGACGATAAGAAAATATTTTTCATAATTACATATCTCGTCTTTTTTGTCGAATTAAATTACAATAACGACTGTAAGTCGTCAAAGGAGGCGATATACATAATGAAAAATATGATAAGTGACAAAGCCGTTCTGGAAGAAATCGGCCATCGCTTGAGCCGTTTTCGCATAGAGCGGGGGGGGCACTCAAGCCAAGCTGGCCATAGAGTCTGGAGTCTCAAAACGCACAGTCGAGCGGATAGAAGCTGGCGAGTCAACGCAGAGCTCAACCCTGATACGCGTCATGAGAGCTCTCGACATTCCTGATTCTCTTTATGCGGCAATTCCAAGCTCAGGGCCGCAGCCAATGGATCTGCTTAAATTGCATGGCAAGGAACGGCAACGTGCCTCGACAAAGACTCAGAGAAGCCAGGTTGACGGCAAATGGCAATGGGAGGATGAAGAGTGAGTACTGTTGCTGAAGTTAAACTCTGGGGACGTACTATAGGGGCGGTTGCCTTGGAAAACGGTGCGGAAGCAGTGACTTTTGAATACGCCTCAGACTTCGCTCGTAGTGGCATAGAAGTTGCTCCATTGACTATGCCCCTCGATCGCAAAGTGTACTCTTTCCCCGCCTTAGGGAAAGACGCCTTTCACGGCTTGCCTGGTTTGCTTGCTGATTCGCTACCTGACAAATTTGGCAACGCTTTAATCAATGCCTGGCTGGCAACACAAGGTAGAAGCTCAGGTTCTTTTAACGCTGTTGAGCGATTGTGCTACACAGGTGCGTGTGGTATGGGGGCGTTGGAATACACTCCTGTGCTTGGTCCAAAAGCCAGAAAAGCCTGGCACATAGAAATTGATAAACTGGTTGATCTCGTGTCTGAGATGCTGATTCATCGTAATGACTTGCAGGTCTCTTTCGGCGGTGACGGGAACAGGAAGAATGCGTTAAGAGACATTTTGCGTGTCGGCACTTCGGCGGGAGGAGCACGGGCCAAAGCAGTTATTGCCTGGAACGCCTCAACCAATGAGGTCCGGTCAAGTTAATACAGACCCTGGCTTCGAGCACTGGCTACTCAAATTTGATGGCGTTGCTGGCAACAAAGACAAGGAACTGGAAGACCCCAAAGGCTACGGTGTTACGGAGTACACATATTATAAAATGGCGATCGATGCAGGCATCAGCATGAGTGAATGCAGGTTGCTAGAGGAGAACGGTCGGAGACATTTTATGACCCGTCGTTTTGACAGACAGGAGGGCGGCGAAAAAATACATATGCAATCTCTCGGCGCTTTGGCTCACTTTGATTACAACGTGGGTGGAACCTACGCCTACGAACAGGCCCTTCTGGCAATTCGTCAGCTTGACCTGCCGATGACCTCTATCGAAGAGCAGTTTCGGCGGATGGCTTTTAATGTAATTGCTCGCAATCAGGACGATCACGTCAAAAAAATTGCATTTTTGATGGATAAGGCAGGCTCTTGGTCTCTTGCTCCGGCTTTTGACATAACATACAGTTTTCAGCCGACAGGAAAACATACATCGATGCATCAGATGACGCTGAATGGAAAGAGGGACCATTTTACCTTGGAGGATTTCCGGACTTGTGCCGAAGCAGTATCAATGAAGCGCGGCCGAGCTGAGACGATAATTGATGAAGTTCGCAATGTGGTGTCTCGCTGGCAGGAGTATGCGGAGGAGACAAAAGTTTCTGCCGACTCACGAGACAAAGTCGCTAAGACACTTCGCCTTGAAAGGTTCCCAAAAAACTGGCACCTAATTGGCGACCGCTAGTGTCCCGTGCGGTTAATCGTGACGTATAATTCTGAGACATTTTGGTTGCTGTCAAGGCGTGCTGATGAAGGCCTAGCGTGCGTTAAGCCAAAGAGGCGCAACGCAGACAGCGGGCAAAAGGGCCATAATTAAAGGATAGGATTAGCCGCACGGGACACTAGCAGCCTATCGGACATGTAAAACAGCTGGTCAGGAAAAGAAAAACCGACAGACAGAAAAACTGTCTGGCCGGCTGTGATGGTTAAACGGGGTAATGTTAAGGATGAGTCAGCATCAAGAGAGAGCTTGCAGCGATGCTGAACTGTCGATGAGAGGACCAGGTTTTCGCCAGGCATAGCCTCTCCTTCCGGCCGCCGGTGAAAACCGAATCAGATCAACCGATTTTTTCCTGACGCTCCTGCTCGGTCTTGCACTCGATACACAAGGTGGTTACCGGCCGCGCCTTTAAGCGTGCTTCACCGATCATATCACCGCAATCCTCGCACTCACCGAATTCGCCGGTTTCAATGCGATCCAGAGCCTCGCGGATCTTGGAAATCAACTTGCGTTCACGATCACGGATGCGCAACTCGAAGTTGCGATCAGACTCCAGTGAAGCCCGGTCTGTCGGGTCAGGAAAGTTGGTCTTTTCATCAGTCATTTCGGACACCGTCTTACCGGCCTCGCGTAGCAACTGATCCATCTGTTCCTGAAGAAGTTGACGAAACTCCTCCAATTTAGCTTTTTTCATAAAAAACTCCTCAGACTTGAACTGACATAAGTTAAATAAAATCTACCGACAAGTCAACTTAAACCTGAATCCTGAGTCCTTATACATTAATCCGAATGTATATCAGCCGGATCAAGTTCTGAACTGGGCTATCAATACATAGATCATGGCGATCAGCGCAAACCACACGGTAAAGGTATCCGCTTGCCGGCGAGGTGGCAGCTTTGCCAATTGTTGTGTTTCTTCTGTGACTGTCCCTTCCGGGACTGCAGCAATCAGGCATTCCAGCAAGGCGGGAAAATCCCCATAAGAATTTGAAATAATCAAAAAGTCATCCGGGCCAGCCTCCAATGTCAGGAAAACCCGGTTACGCACTCGCACCGATTCCAAACCAGTCACATCGGCAAAACGCACCTGCCGTTGACGGAATAGTCTAAACGCCGTAACGCCATCCTGATCGATAACCACTCGACGAAAAGCACTTTCAGCAAAGAGCGCAGCAAGCGGTAGCAGAGAAATCGCCAGAATAATTACCTTGGCAAGCGGCTGACCTTGAAAAATGGTGACGGCAAGCAGAGAGATTGTCAAAACCAGCAAAAGGCCCATCGGCACGACAAAGGTCCGACGAATAACAAATGTACGTATCTGGTTCACTTATCTGTCCCCCGAGAGGCAATGAAGTGCCCACTACGACCGCCCATTTTTTCCACCAGATGAACATTGCCGAAGCTCATGGTTTTGTCCACAGCCTTGCACATGTCATAGATGGTCAGGGCAGCAACTGAGACCGCCGTCAAGGCCTCCATCTCCACTCCGGTCTGACCGTTGACCTTGACAGTCGCTTCGATCTCCACGCAGGCATTGTCAGAATCAGGTGAAAACTCTACAGTAATACTGTTGAGCAACAAGGGATGGCAGAGGGGGATCAGATCAGACGTCTTCTTGGCCGCCATAATCCCGGCCAAGCGAGCCACAGCGAAAACGTCACCTTTTTTCACCCGGTTATCAAGAATGCGTGCAAGAGTCTCGGGCTGCATCTTCATATTGGCACGTGCCACGGCAACCCTGCGGGTGCTTTCCTTGCCGCCTACATCCACCATGATCGCCTTGCCATCTGCATCGAAATGGGTCAAATCTGTCATCGTTTCTTCCTCGTTGCAGCGCCACGCGCCACCTCAGTTAAACAAGTATTCTAACGCCTCGGCTGCGCTGCGCACACCAACAAACTTCATACCTTCAGGCTGATCAAGATTTTTCAGATTTCCCGCCGGCAGCAGGCAGCAATTAAAACCAAGCCGAGCCGCTTCATTCACCCGCATCTCCGGGCGAGATACGGCACGAACTTCACCAGTCAGGCCGACTTCACCGAAGAGTACGGTGCGTTCGTCGACCGGTCGATTAAGATGGCTGGAAGCCAACGCGGCAACCACACCGAGGTCCACAGCCGGTTCGGAGAGACGCACACCACCGGCGACATTAACAAAAATATCCTGGGCCAGCAGTGAATAGCCAACCTTCTTCTCCAGCACGGCGACCAGCAGTGAAATCCGGTTGGAATCAATGCCCATGGCGGTACGACGCGGATTGCCATGGGCGGTCCCGGAAACCAAAGCCTGGATTTCCACCAGAATCGGACGGGTGCCCTCAATAGACGGCACGACAACACTTCCGGCAGCATCCTCAGGTCGCTCGGCCAGAAACAGCTCCGAAGGGTTCGGCACTTCGCTCAAGCCGACGTCTTTCATCTCGAACACGCCGATTTCATTGGTCGAACCGAAGCGGTTCTTGACCGCGCGCAGAATCCGGTAAGGGTGTCCGGCATCGCCTTCAAAGTAAAGCACGGTGTCCACCATATGTTCCAGCATACGCGGCCCGGCGATCGAGCCATCTTTGGTGACATGCCCAACGATAAAGGTCGGTATATCTTCTCCCTTGGCAAGATGCATGAGACGCCCGGCACACTCACGAACCTGGCTGACACTGCCCGGAGCCGATTCGAGGGCAGCGGTAAAAACCGTCTGGATCGAATCGATCACCAGAAAAGCTGGCTTTAATTCTTTGACCCGTTCGAGAATCCCCTCCAGTGAGGTTTCCGCCAGCAGATAAAGATCTTCCGCAACGACGTCAAGGCGTCCGGCGCGCAATTTGACCTGACGGGTCGATTCCTCTGCGGTGGCGTACAGCACCGGGCCGATCCTGGCCCAACTACCGGCAGCCTGCAGCAGCAGGGTCGACTTACCGATACCTGGATCGCCGCCAATCAGGGTAAAAGAACCGGGAACCACTCCACCACCGAGCACCCGATCAAATTCAGCAATACCACAATGCAAACGATCTTCGTCAGTGGCCGAAACCTCAGACAAGCGTACCGGGCTGCTCTCTGAACGCAGAGGAACTGTTCGACCGCCCTTTTTCACCACGGTCACGGTCTCTTCGACCAGGGAATTCCATTGGTTGCAATCAGGGCATTTGCCAAGCCATTTGGGGCTTTGCAAGCCACACTGCTGGCAGCTATAGATAGTCTTTTGTTTCAATGGAAACCTCAACCTTTGCAAAAAAGTTATCTTAGGCTTAGCTGATGAGAGTGTCAACGATAGTTGCCATTGGTTTCCATATCAAAAACAAAGTCCGCCTCCACACACAAAACCAGAACAAGACCATTCAAGCATAGACTTGCACTGTAATACCGAGACAGCCTACAATGGACTGTTAGCACTAAAAGGAGACGTTTTGAGTAAAATATCGTTGAAATACGGCTCAGTAACTTTAGCCATAGAGCTAAAAGCGCAAGTCCTCACCAGTCCACCGCCACAAAACCTACCAGACCCAGCGGAGGAAATCCATCGAGCACTGGCTAACCCGATCGCCTCGCCACCGCTGGCAGAAATTGTCGCTCCCGGCGAACACGTTGTCATTATCACCTCGGATATCACCCGCTACACCGGCAGTGAAATTTATCTACCGATCCTGGTGGAGGAACTGAATCGCTGCGGCATTCCCGACCACAACATTGAAATCATCATCGCCCTAGGTATCCACCGCAAACAATCGCGCGAAGAACAGCGTAAAATCCTCGGAGGCATCTACGGTCGAATCACTGTCCATGATCACGAATGTGATGATCCGGAACAGCTGGTTGACCTCGGCCAGACATCATCAGGTCTGCCAGTTCAGATCAACCAGCGGGTCGTGGCCGCCGACCGGGTGATCGTCACAGGTACTATTGGTTTGCATTACTTTGCTGGCTACGGCGGTGGCCGCAAAAGTCTGGTTCCTGGCGTTGCCAGTCGCACCACCTGTATGGCAACCCACTTCGCCATCTTTAACCCACCGGACCAGGGCGGTCGTAATGCAAAAGCCTGCACGGCAAATCTGCATGGCAACCCGGTGCATCATGCAATCCTCGAAGCAGCGCAAATGATCAAGCCGGACTTTTTGCTGAACACCGTACTGACGACCGGCAAACAGATAGCCAAGGTTTTTTGCGGCGAACTGGAACAAGCACATCTAGCGGGTTGCGAACTGGCGCAGGCACTATATACTGCCCCTTTGGGGAAACCAGTAGACATGGCGATCGTTTCCTGCGGAGGGCATCCCAAAGACATCAACTTCATCCAGGCACATAAAGCTCTCGATTACGGAGCGCAAGCCGTTCATCCGGGTGGTACCGTAATCCTGTTGGCCGCCTGCCCGGACGGTTTCGGCAATGCCACATTTTTCGACTGGTTCAACTACCAGGACCTGGCGATTTTTGAAAAAGCCCTGCGCAGCCGCTATGAAATCAATGGTCAAACGGCCTGGTCGACCCTGAGCAAGGCCCGTAGCTGGCGTGTTATCATGATCAGTGAACTCAATCGTGAACAGACCGAGAAAATGGGCATGGAAAAAGCCGACAACCTTGACCAGGCCTTGCAGATGGCTTACAAACAGCTGCCGGAGAATCCAGAGATTGTGGTGATTCCGGATGGCGGCACTATTTTGCCGGTAATACAACAGCATAGATAAGTAAAGGCAAAGAACATGCTTTCTGAACAAATCATAAGTGAACTACAAACCATAGTCGGCCCAAATAATGTTTCAACCGTAAAAGCCGACCGCATCTGCTACTCCTACGATGCCACCCAGCAGAGTTTTCTCCCTGAAGCGGTCGTGCATCCCAAATCAGCAGAGGAGATCAGCCGCATTATGAAGCTGGCCAATCGTGAGCGAATTCCGGTCTTCCCTCGCGGTGCAGGCAGTGGTTTTACCGGCGGTTCTCTGCCTACCAAAGGCGGCATTGTTCTCTGTACTGAACAGATGGACCGGATTCTTGAAATTGACGAAGACAACCTGGTCGCCACAGTGGAGCCAGGCGTGATCACTGAGCAGTTCCAGAAAGCGGTGGAAAAGGTCGGGCTCTTCTATCCCCCTGATCCGGCCTCGCTGAAATTTTCGACTCTGGGCGGCAATGTTGCTGAATGCGCCGGTGGCCCGCGTTGCGTCAAGTACGGGGTCACCAAAGACTTCATTATCGGCCTCGAAGTGGTCACTCCGATCGGAGACATTATCACCACCGGCGGGCCGACCATGAAAGGCGTGGTCGGCTATGACTTGACCAAACTGCTCTGCGGTTCTGAAGGAACCCTCGGCATAATTACCCGCATTGTCATCAAGCTGCTGCCACTACCGGAAGCGAAGAAAACCATGCTGGTACTGTTCGACTCAATCGACGGTGCTGCTCAGGCGGTTTCTGCAATCATCGGCGACAAGATTATCCCGACCACCCTCGAGTTCATGGACGGTCGCACCCTCGACTGTGTCCGTCAGGCCACCGATCTCGACGTTCCGGATCAGGCCCGGGCGGTCCTGATTATCGAAGTTGATGGCGATCGCGAGTTTCTTGATAAACAGGCCAACCGCATCAGTGAAATCATCCAACCTCTAGGCGTGGTTGAGACCCGCATTGCCACCACACCGGAAGAAAGTGAAGCCATCTGGCAGATCCGTCGTTCCGTATCCGCCTCGCTGCGCAAGGTCAATCCGGACAAGTTCAATGAAGATATCTGCGTGCCACGTAGTAAGGTTCCGGAAATGATTCGTAAAGTGGATGCAATTGCCGACAAGTACCAAATACCGATTGTCAACTTCGGTCATGCCGGAGACGGCAACATTCATGTCAACATCATGATCAATAAGAAGATTGCCGGAGATCTCCTTAAAGCCGAAGGAGCTATCAAAGATGTATTCAAGGCGGCCCTTGAACTCGGTGGCACCATGAGCGGTGAACACGGTGTCGGTATCGCCAAGGCTCCCTATATCCCCCTGGAGATAACCCCGGTCACAGCCGATTATATGAAGGCGATCAAGCGATCACTAGATCCTAATAATATCCTCAATCCAGGGAAAATTTTTTTAGACTCGCCTAAGCATTAACCACGAAGTACACGAAGATTACGAAAAACGGATATCGTTCTTCAATTTATTACCTTATTAATTTGATCTTCGTGTACTTCGTGCGCTTCGTGGTAAGAAAGACAAGATAAGACCATGGCCAAACTAAAAAACCTCGAAGATTATCGTGAAGAGATGGAACAGTGCGTCAAGTGCGGTGCCTGCCGTGCCCACTGCCCGGTGTTCGGTGCCGAAAAGCGTGAGGGCAGAGTTGCCCGCGGCAAGATTGCTCTGGCCCACTCGGTGCTGGAAGGTGAAATTGACCTGGAGGCCAAGGTCCTCGAGGACCTGAGCCAGTGTCTGCTCTGCGGCAGTTGCTGCACGGGGTGTCCCAACGACGTCCACACTGAGGACATCGTTGCTGCGGCCAGACGCCGCATTGCCGAACAGAAAGGGCTCTCCACCTTTGGCAAGGGCGTAGCTGCCGTTCTCAGCCGACCGAAATTGATGAATATGCTGGCCAAATCGGGCGGCACCCTGTCATCTCTGCTCTTTAAGAAGCTTCCGGAGAACAGTGGTCTGCGCCTGCGTTTCCCGGCCCCTTACCTCGAATCGGATCGCACTCTGCCACCCCTTACCGCCAAACCCTTCAGAGAAAGAGTGCCGGAGATCATCCCCGGTGACCCGCAACAACCAAGCATAATCTTTTTTACCGGCTGCGGCATCAACTACATGTATCCGGCTGTCGGTGAGGCTTTTCTCAAAGCACTGAAATTTCTTGGTGTGACAGTCATTATTCCCAAGGATCAAGCCTGTTGCGGTTTGCCCGCAGTCAGCGCCGGAGCCACGCAAACAGTTGAGAAACTGGCCGAGCAGAATCTCGCGGCACTCAGCCGTCACCAAGCAGATCATATCGTCACGGCTTGTGCCTCTTGTAATGCTGGCCTCAGCAGCATCTATGCAGAGATGGGCAATGAGTTTGATGAACTGACAGCAAAGACCATGGACATCTTCGTCTTTCTGGCCAATCATGGCCTCGTGGAAAAGCTGGAGGCTCTGCCGAAGGCCGAAAAGCGTATCAAGGTGACCTACCACGACCCCTGCCATTTGCGCAGCAAGGGCATCACCAGGGAACCGCGTCAAATTCTCAAAGCACTGCCACAGGTAGAATTTGTTGAGATGTTGGATGCCGGAACCTGCTGCGGTTTTGGTGGCACCTATTCAGTTTATCACCCGGAGAACAGCAAAAGGATTGGCGCCAAAAAAGCTGCCAACATTACTGATAGTGGCGCCGAACTGGTCGCAACCGACTGCCCAGGCTGCATCATGCAACTACAGGACAACATCAATCACGCTGAGGGAGGTCAACGCTCGGTGCATATTCTCGAACTCCTGGCTGACGCCCTGCATGATTATCCGTGACAAGGTGATAATTGCAATTGTCTGTTTGCAGTCTCCAGGCAACCTGTTAAAATAGCTCTAATTACATAATGTTCCCAAGTTTCTTAAGGAGGAAAGATTTATGCAAAGGCTAGCCATTCTGATCGTGACCGTCCTGTTTGTCAGCTCCAGTGTTGTCCTGGCTGTTCCGGCAAAGAAGACCCTTACATTCGACAAAAGCCCTATGGGTGTCGTAACCTTCTCCGGCACTGTGCATAAGGATGCCGGTGTCAAATGCAAGGAATGCCACAACAAAGATATGTTTCCAAAAATGAAGCAGGGAACGGTTAAAATCAGTATGGATGCTATCTATGCCAGCAAGCTATGTGGGGTCTGTCACAATGGTGGAAGAGCTTTTGACGCTAAAGGCAACTGTGGCCGGTGTCATGTAAAGAAGTAGCCGTAGCGCGTGGTGTGAAGCAAGATAAGCAAAGGCCCGCTGGATTCTTCCTGCGGGCCTTATTATTTCAATCGACAACGTAGGGTTTGCAAACAGCCCCACCGTTTGCGAACGCGGAACCCAACAAACCCCAACCACCACATATTGATCCATCAGCATACAATTGTGTCACACATAGACAATCGGTCAATCAGCAAAAAAATCAATGAGCCGCTGGGCTTTGCCTAAGCCGCTGGGCTTTGCCCTGGTCCTTATCGGCGTGCGCATGGTGGGGCTATGCGCACCCTACCGTGATTCTACCGTGATGCTGTTTTTCTTGGCATGGAGAATATTGAATGTCTTGTAAGCTGATTTTTATCATCCTCCAATACCATGCATACGCCGATTTGGCGTCGTAAAATCTTTACCGTTGATCTGGTGTTTCTCCGGCTTGGCGCAAGCGGCCGCCAGGAGAAGATCTTCCAAAGCCTGGTCGTCGCCACCGTCACGCAGAATCGATTTAAGATCGGTCTCATGATTGTCAAACAGGCAACCGCGCACCCGGCCATCAGCCATCACCCGCAGACGATTGCAATCACCGCAGAAGTGCCCTGATACCGAAGGGATCAGGCCAATCCGGCCTTTGGCTCCAGGCAGGCGATACATATGGGCCGGGCCAGAGGTCCTCTGGTACGGGAGTGCTACCAATGCCCCGAGCGTGGTGCGTAGACGTGCCTCGACAGCATCCATTGACAAACCGTCTCTGGATGCGTAGTCCAGGTCAGAACTAATCGGCATGAATTCGATAAAACGGACATCCCATGGATGCTCCAGAGTCAGCCTGGCAAAATCAACAATCTCGTCGTCATTGAAATCCACAAAAGGAATGACGTTGAGTTTTATTGGCAGCAGCCCCACCTTTTCAGCGGCTTCAATCCCTGCCAGAACCTGTTCAAGACCAGACCGGAGGGTGATCTCCTTAAAGCGCTCCGGACGCATGGTATCCAGGCTGACATTGACACGCGACAAACCAGCGGCCTTGAGAGCCTCTGCCTGCTCCGCCAGAAGCATTCCGTTGGTGGTCAGGGTAATTTCCGGTTTTTCCGGCAAGGCAGCCAGTTGAGCGATAAAGTTGACAATACCACGTCGTACCAGTGGCTCGCCACCGGTCACACGAACCTTGCGAATCCCCAGTCGACAGGCAGCAGCAGCAACCCGCAGCATTTCCTCATAACGCAGGACATCACTATGAGAGAGACCGGTCACCCCCTCTTCAGGCATGCAGTAACGGCAGCGCAGGTTACAGCGATCGGTCACTGAGAGACGTAGATATTCAATTGTCCGTCCAAATTGATCTTGCATGAGAACCCTTTGACCAGTTGCTATTATCGCTCCATTGTAGCATCGGCCAAACTGGCAGGGCAATACAAGAGAGGTGTTATATAATTAACGTTTCTCCGCCGGGAGGAATTGTTCAAAAGCCTTTTTGTCCATGGCACAACGATATGCTTCCTCACCGTTAATGTGCTCGGCCTTTAGCAGCTCCATGATGTGTTGATCCATCATCTGCATCCCTTCACCTTTTGTCGTCTGCATAATTGACGGCACCTGGAAGGTCTTACCTTCACGGATCAGGTTGGAGACCGCGGTGTTGCAGATCAGAATTTCCAGAGCTGCCGCACGACCTTTGCCATCGGCCTTCCGCAGCAACTGCTGGCAAATAACTCCTTTAAGACTTTCGCCGAGCATAGCGCGTACCTGCTCCTGGCCATCTTTGGGAAAGGCGTCTATGATGCGGTCGATGGTTTTCGGTGCCGAGTTGGTATGCAGAGTGCCGAACACCAGGTGCCCGGTTTCCGCAGCGGTCATTGCCAGGGAGATGGTCTCCAGGTCACGCATCTCACCAACCAGAATGACATCAGGATCCTCACGCAGGGCGGCACGCAGAGCGTTGGTAAACGACTTCGAATGCTGACCAATCTGACGCTGATTGAGGAGCGACAATTGATTTTCATGAATAAATTCGAGGGGATCTTCGAGAGTCAGGATGTGTTCGCGACGAGTCTTGTTGATCAGGTCGATCATCGCTGCCAGGGTGGTCGACTTGCCGCTGCCGGTTGGCCCGGTCACCAGCACCAACCCCTTCTTCAGCTTGGTCAGCTTACGGACACATTCGGGGAGACCGAGTTCATCTGCAGTTAGAATCTTGCTCGGAATAATACGAAAAACGGCGGCAATACCCCGATGGGTCTCCATCAAATTGCCACGGAAACGTGCTACCTCCGGCAAGGAATAGGCAAAGTCGAGATCAAGGTTCTCTTCAAATTCTTCACGTTGCTCCGTTGTCAGGATCTCAAAAACCAGCCCCCGGGACTGTTGATCAGTCAAGGGGGGATAATTGAGTTTTTCCATCTCACCATGCAGACGGAAGAGAGGTGGCGCACCGGTGGAAATATGCAGGTCACTGGCACCCTGTTGCTTCATCATCTTAAAGAGTGAATCAATTTTTGCCATTTTTGCCTCGGGGTTATTAATCCTCTGTAAATCGCGGCTCATTCTGGCAGATGGGCCTTTTCTTTGTCAAGCTGAATGCCTGACTGAATCCCCGCTGAAACAAACTGGATTCAGACTTGATGTTCAGGGTAATATCATGGTATCAACCCCGGTTCAAGCAGCGTACTAAGCAATACGGAGAAACTATTTATGAGTAAAGCCCTGGGACTCCTCTCGGGAGGACTTGACAGCAGCCTGGCCGCCCTGTGTCTGAAGCGTCAGGGAGTAGAAGTCACTGCCATTTCCTTCGTCACGCCGTTCTTCGGCAGCAGCAAAGCAGAACGCATGGCCCGTCAAATAGAGATTCCACTGATTGTCGAAGACATCAGCAAAATTCATCTGGACATGGTTAAGGAACCACATTACGGATACGGCAAGAATATGAATCCATGCATAGACTGCCATGCCATGATGTTTCGTCTTGCCGGTGAAATCATGGCTGAGCAGGGTTTTGACTTTCTCTTTTCCGGCGAAGTCCTCGGTCAGCGGCCGATGAGCCAGAATGCCAATGCGCTGCGTTCGGTGGCCAACTATTCCGGGCACCCGGACCGAATCCTGAGACCAATGAGCGCCAAACTCCTGCCGATCACTCCCATGGAAGAGCAGGGGCTGGTTAACCGGGAAAAACTCCTCGACATCCAGGGCCGTTCACGCAAACCTCAGGAAGCACTCGCCAAGGAATGGTGTTTAACGGATTTCCCCTCCTCGGGCGGCGGCTGTTTGCTCACAGAGATCCATTTTTCTGACCGACTGCGTGACCTGTTCGACCATCAGCCCGATTGCGCAGTCGAAGATGTTGAACTGCTCAAAATTGGTCGCCAGTTCCGCCTTTCGGAGCAGAGCAAGTTGACCCTTGGCAGACATCAAAAGGATAACGATTCCATCCGCGAAGCCGCTGATGAAACACATATCGTCTTACGTGCTCTCGGAGTATCAGGGCCACTGGGGCTGATTTCCGGGCAACCCTCCGCAGAAGACTTGCAGGTCGCAGGAGCTATTGTTGCCTCATACGGCAAGGGCAAGGATCAGGAAGAGGTTGACATCCTGGCTGAGACCCCGGAAGGTGAGCAAAATTTCAACGTCACTCCCTTGCCAAGGAGTGCCTCGAAAGAAATGGCGGTCTGAAAGGGTAGAGGCCGGGGATTGGCTCTGAAAACCTGTCACTCTCAATCCTCCCCCTTATCATAATAAAAAAAGCTCCCCGGTTTCCCGGAGAGCTTTTTTGTATCTGTAGCTGTTTGGACAAGCGTTACATCATACCACCCATGCCGCCCATGCCACCCATGCCGCCCATGCCACCCATATCGGGCATGCCACCAGGCATAGCATCATCTTTGCTAGGCTTGTCGGCAATGCAGGCTTCGGTAGTCAGCATCAAGCCAGCAACCGAGGCCGCATTCTGCAGAGCAGAGCGAACCACTTTGGTCGGGTCAATGATACCAGCTTTAACCATGTCGGTGTACTCATCGGTAGCAGCATCGAAACCGTAAGCACCTTTGTTATTCTTGACCTCGTTGAGCACGACAGCACCTTCTTGGCCTGCGTTGGCAACGATCTGGCGCAGCGGCTCTTCAAGAGCGCGCTTGATGATATTTACACCGAAAACCTGCTCACCATTGACCTTAACAGCAGCAACCGCATCAATGGCACGAACCAAAGCCACACCGCCACCAGGGACGATACCCTCTTCAACCGCAGCACGGGTTGCATGCAGAGCATCTTCAACGCGAGCTTTTTTCTCTTTCATCTCGGTTTCGGTTGCAGCACCAACCTTGACGACAGCAACACCGCCGATCAGCTTGGCGAGACGCTCCTGCAGTTTTTCACGGTCGTAGTCACTGCTGGTTTCTTCAATCTGAGCGCGAATCTGCTTAACACGACCGGCGATCTCTGACTCAGCGCCAGCACCATCAATAATCGTGGTGTTGTCTTTGTCGACGACAAGACGCTTGGCGGTACCAAGCATATCGAGAGTCGCAGTCTCCAAGTTGAAACCGACTTCCTCGGAGATCACGCGACCACCGGTGAGAACAGCAATATCTTCAAGCATCGCCTTGCGACGATCACCAAAGCCAGGAGCCTTGACGGCGGCAATGTTAAGGGTGCCACGCAGTTTGTTGACCACGAGGGTGGCCAGGGCTTCGCCGTCAATATCTTCTGCGATAATGAACAGTGGCTTACCCTGCTTGGCAACCGGCTCAAGAATCGGCAGCAGGTCGCGCATGTTGCTGATCTTCTTGTCATGGATCAGAATCAGTGCATCTTCCATAACCGTTTCCATACGCTCGGGATCAGTCACGAAATAAGGGGAGAGGTAACCGCGGTCAAACTGCATGCCTTCGACAGTCTCAAGAGAGGTATCCATCGACTTGGCTTCCTCGACAGTGATAACACCTTCCTTGCCGACCTTTTCCATCGCCTCGGCAATAATGTTACCGATGGTTTCATCGCTGTTGGCCGAAATGGTGCCAACCTGAGCAATCTCAGTGTGATCCTTGACTGGCTTGGACATTTTCTCCAAGGCAGCGACAGCTGCAATAACAGCCTTGTCAACACCGCGCTTGATTTCCATCGGGTTGTGACCAGCCGTAACCAGCTTGACACCCTCATGATAGATGACCTGAGCCAGAACTGTAGCAGTGGTGGTACCGTCACCGGCAACATCGGAAGTCTTGGAAGCAACTTCCTTGACCAGCTGGGCGCCCATGTTCTCGAACTTGCCGTCGAGTTCGATCTCTTTGGCAACGGTCACACCGTCTTTAGTGATCAGCGGTGCACCAAAGCTTTTGTCGATAACCACATTGCGACCCTTGGGGCCCAGAGTAACTTTTACTGCGTTGGCAAGGGCATTAACCCCTTCCAGAATTGCGCCACGGGCTTCTTGCCCGAATTTAATTTCTTTACCAGCCATATCGTTTTATTCTCCTTATCGGTCTTGGTGATAATGTCTTATTCAACAACGCCGAGGACATCATCCTCACGCATCATCAGATACTCATTGCCTTCAATTTTGATATCGGTACCGGAATACTTGCCGAACAACACCTTGTCGCCAACTTTGACGTCCAGTGGCAGAACCTTGCCGTCTTCTGTCACCTTGCCCTTACCAACAGCAATAACGGTCCCTTCCTGAGGCTTTTCCTTGGCAGAATCGGGGATGATAATACCGGAGGCTGTCATAGTCTCCTCCTCGATACGTTCTACGATGATCCGGTCATGCAACGGTCTGATGTTCATAGTTTTGTTCTCCTTTCCTGAAAAAATATTGGCGATTAAATTTCTCTTGTAAAACTGAATTCTGTGGTGAAGCAATCCCGTTAGCACTCATGACAGTCGAGTGCTAAAAGTTGGCCTAAATATAATCAGCCTCCTGAGATTGTCAAGGGTTTTCCAGAAAAATTTACAGAATAAAACAGAATTGTTTGCCGGGGGCCCTCCAGCCATTGCCTTGTGGGCTCAATTCAGGGTTAGCAGCATGTTGGACAATCAGGGCTGAAGCGAATTTGCAGCCCGTCTATTGATAGTCAACAGGCTGCTAGCAATCAATTCTGCAGGGCCTTGAGAAGTTCACTGGAGAGGGTCGCAGAGATATCATCAGAGAGTTTGGTGCGCTCAATATCGATGGTGGAACGGTCGCGGTCAAAAAAGCGTTTAACCGGGTACTCAAAATTAAAGGCAGGGACATTCTGATCGGGGCTACGGTAGGCCAGACGAGCCTTACTTCTCAGTTCCGTCCAATTACTACCGGAATCCTCTACATACGCATAAATTTCACCGATGACATACTTACGAACGGCCAACCATTCTGGCGTGACTTGCTGTAAACCTTTTTTGAGTATGACAAACTGCAGGCTGAGAGCCTCACCTTTCAGGTTGAGTGTGTCAACGAACTGATCAAAAATACGGGCACGTACTTCTTCAGGGACCATGACGGCAGCAAATGGCAAAACATAAACGATTCCCGGCTCCGGCTCCGATTCCGGCAAGAGTTTCGGCAGTTGGGCAGGATCGGTTTTCCTACGCGGCTCAGGTATGGACGCAACAAGCAGCTCATCCTCTGCAGCCGTGGTACGCCTTTTGATACGCCCTGGACGGATAACCGGAATACCAGGGGGACGCAGCTCGGGGGGGATATCCGGTTGGGCAACCACAGCAGCAACGGTGTCTTCGCCAAGGAGAGAGAGGATCTCATCGTCACTTAATGCGTTCTCATTCGCATCTATCACCGGCAGATTTCTTTCTTGCGGCTCGTGAGCGGGGACGACCTCTGCATAGGCCATGACTTCTTCGATAATTTTCTGTTGTTCATTATCGGCAACAGACTCAGATTCAAAGTCCGGCTCAACCGAAGTGTCCATGGGTAGCTCCGGCTCGCGGGGAATAACAGTCTCAACAAAAGAAGGCACTTCAGGTTGGTCCACATTTGGAAGCGCAACTGGTTCCGGGACAACCGCGGCCGGTGGCAATGGCGGTACGGCTGCCATCACAGGTTCATCTGGAACCGGCTCAGGAACAATTCTTTTAGGCATTACAACAGGGACGGCTGAAACTACAGGAGGCTCAACAGGCACAACAAGTTCCGGGACAACTGCGGCCTGTGGCAATGGCGGTGCTGCTGCCATCACAGGTTCATATGGAACCAGCTCAGGAACAATTCTTTTAGGTGTAACAACAGGGACGGCAGAAACGACAGGGGGCTCAACAGGCGCTGTCTTGAGAGCTGGTAGTGATGAATCAAGGCTAGACATCTCAGGCACTGGCAGAGCTGGAGTCGGCACATCGGTCTCCGGGAGCCTCGGCAGTGCTTTTACGATAACTTCCGACGGAGCCAGAGGCTTTATCAGCTCAGCATAGACAGGAGGAGACAAGCGTTTCTGAGGTTGGTCTATAACAGCAGGCTGAGCTACTACGGGGGCATGGCCCGAGACGCCATTCGGGACGAGAACTTCGCTGATTTTCAACCCTGCCAAAAGGGCCTGTCCTTCAGCGGTTAGTGCCATATCAAGGAAAACACGTTGCAGTTGTGTTTGTACTTCCTCAGCCTGACCACGCCGCACGACAACTAACTCTGCCGACTCCTCCCCCGGTCTATCAGTGCGAAAGAGTTTTACAACCGGCTGATAATCTCTACCCAGGTTTGCCTTGGCAATGGCAGGTGACAATACAGCAATATCAATCATACGATGACGCATAAACCATTCAGTGAAGGTTTCAATACGGGTAAAATCCCTGACCTTAACTGACACCGGAAGCACCTCCTCGAGATAAGCGACCAAAGACGCAGCCTGCTCTGAGGTTTGCAGCAAACCTCTTGGATCAGGGACCACGCCGAGAACCAGCTTTTTTAAAAGCGGCTCGTCGCTTGGCAGGATATCGCGGTATACTCTCTCTTCCTGCGGAGCCCACGCCCGACCAGGACGTAAGAGTGGTACATGCTGTGGTTCAGCCTGGCTGGCAATCACCTCGTCGATAGTTGTTGGCTTCAGCTCAACAGAAGGTGGACTTTCCTCCTCAACCTGTTTTGCCTGCGACTTAATTGTTGCAGACAATTTCCAGGGGACAAAACCAGACTCTCGGACAACTCTGGCGACCCGTTGCGGCAGATCCCCTTCGGCACCTCGCCGAGAGACCAGGTTGAACTTACCTTGTTCATCAACCGACCCAAGGAGAAGAAACTTGCCGCGATTACTCTCAATGGCTTTGGCAGAGAGCAGGGCCAGGTCAAGGGCGGCAAAACGATCAAGCCAATTAATCAAGGTGGCAGAATCAGACATCTCCTTGACAACAACCTTTTCCTGAAGTTTCTCTGCAAGCATGCTTGCCAGGGTACGGACCTGCTCTGAACTTATTTCACCGGAGGCTTCATCTGTACCGACTAACACACCAAGCGTAAGACGTGCCTCGGCCGGGCTGGAAACCAGCAGGCAGACCAGGAACAGGAGTATGAAAATAAAGTGTCTTTTCATGACAGGTTTAAGCCACCAGAGCCCCAGCGCAGGAAGAACCACAGCCAGCAGTGCAGCCGAAACAGTGTTCACCGGTAACTATGGCGCGACCCTGCAACTGGCCTGGCTCAAGTTCGTCAATATGGCCCGGCAAGTTCCCGGCAAGAGTGAGCCCCAAAGCACTGTTGAAGTCACAATCGGCCAGAGAGCCATCCCAGGAGATACATATCTGGTGTCGGCACATCAGCCCATCCAGAGTCTCCTGATTGAAACTCTCTTCGAGCAAAGACTGGTAGTTTTCCGCCTGGCCGTCGCGTTGCAAATCACTCAGGAAGCGCCCCATCGGCATATTGATAATTGTCAGCAGTCGCGTAAAATCTACGTTGAAACGATCTTTAAGCTCTTTCCGGTAAGTGTCTTCCAGTGTCATCTGGTCAGGAGGCAGAAAAGCCCCGCCAGGATTATAGACAAGATTCAATGGCAGTTCCTGCTGCAGGCCATAACCAAGGCTGTTCAACCGGCGTAGCGCAGCAATGCTACGTTTATAAACACCATTGCCACGCTGATTATCGACATTGTCGTCAAGATAACAGGGCAGCGAGGCAACCAGATGGACGCCTTGACTGGCCAGGAGTTCCGGGGTATCTGCCTGCCCGGCTTCGAAGAAAACCGTCAGGTTGGTTCGTACCTGTACCGGGTTGCCCATGTCACAGAGAGTGTTGACAAACTGCCTGAAAAATGGGTTTAGTTCAGGAGCGCCTCCGGTCAAGTCGATCCGGGCCCAGGGCATGGCTTCTGCCAGATGTAAAACACTCTGCATTGTTTCCCAGGTCATGACTTCCGTTCGCTGGGGAGAGCCCTCTACATGACAATGATGACAGCTCAGATTGCAAAGTAGACCAAGGTTGATCTGAATCGTCTGCACCGCGGAACTCGCCAACTCCTCCCCCAGAACCTGGCAGACAGATTGATTGAAGTTAGTCATAAATGCTCCGTACTTGACCTGACCGCTATACTGGTTCTAGCAGACTATGCAAACGGTTAAGTTCGGCAACCAACTTACCGAAACCATCACCCGTGAGGCTCTGTGCACCATCGCAGAGGGCCCGATCCGGGTCCGGATGGACCTCCACCATAATCCCGTGCGCACCGACCACAATCGCCGCCTTGGCCATTGGTCCGACCAGACTGCGTCGTCCGGTTGCATGGCTGGGATCGACAATAATCGGCAGATGACTCATTTCTCGAATCAGGGGGACAACGCTCAAGTCCAGGGTGTTACGAGTGGCTTTTTCAAAGGTCCGGATACCTCTTTCACAGAGAATGACGCGCGGATTACCTTCGGCAAGGATATACTCAGCAGCAGAAAGGAATTCCTCGATGGTGGCACACATACCCCGCTTGAGCAGAATTGGATGACCGCTCTTGCCCGCTTCCTTGAGTAGATCAAAGTTTTGCATGTTGCGAGCACCGATCTGTAAAACATCCGCATAACGGCAGATCGTTTCAAGCTGTTCAATCCGCATAACCTCGGTAATAACCGGGAGACCTTCCGCATCACCAGCCTGACGTAAGTATTTCAGCCCCTCAACACCCAGACCCTGGAAGCTATGCGGACCAGTACGCGGCTTGAAAGCTCCGCCACGCAGCATTTGCGCACCGTGTTCCTTAACCATCCGAGCAGCAGCCAGCATCTGCTCCTCGCTCTCCACCGAACAAGGACCGGCAATCAGCACTGGTGGATGACCATCACCAAACATGACACCGCCAGCGTCAACAACCGTAGGCTGGGGATGAAAGTCGCGTGAGACCAGCTTGTAGGGTTTACTGACATGGATAACTTCACGAACCCCGGGGAGTTCACGAATCGCGGTATCATCAACATACCCCTGGTTACCAAGGACGCCGATAGCAGTCCTTAAGCTACCGGGAATCGGTTCAGCGGTCAGGCCCATGGCTTCGACAGCATCAGTAACCGCCAGAACCTGTTCATCCGTCGCCGAATGATGCATAACTATCAGCATAAGAAAGACTCCTCAAGATCTTGTTTTTTCCTTAAAAGCTTACAGCCTACTTTGGCAAAGAGATGATTTCAAGCTCTTTCCCATTTTCCTGGCTTGGCGAACAGCTTAATTTTCGCTATGCTGTCCGCATAGAAGGAGAGAGACCCTTAAGAGGAATTTCAAGAATAACCAGGCAAATGGGACATAAGATGACACAACGAATTATTCCGATCCATTCCCCTAACTTTATTACAGACAAAACTCTGGACAGTCCCATGGACTGGACAGCCATCTTTGGTAACAGCCATCCCCTGGCCCTGGAAATTGGTTGTGGTATTGGCCACTTTGTCCTTGAGCAGGCCCTCAAGCAACCGGAGATCAACTTCCTGGCCATTGATATCTACAATAAGGGGTGCTTAAAAACCTGCGCCAAAATTGACGACGCAGGCTTAGACAATGTTCGTGTCATGCGCGTTGAAGCCCGTTGGCTGATGGCAAAGGGCCTACAACCGGAGAGTCTCGAAGCCGTCTATATCAACTGCCCGGACCCATGGCCGAAGAAGCGACATCGACGCAGGCGTCTGGTCAACCGGGATTTTCTCGAAACCCTGGCTCACTACCTGAAACCAGGCGGTGATTTCTTTTTCAGTACTGATTTTGATGATTATGCCGAAGATGTCGCTGCACAAATTTGTGGTTTGACCGGTTATCACAACAAGCTGCAATCAGACTGGGTACACACCATGCCCGGTTATCCGATTTCCAAATATATGCAGCGTTTTCTCGACAAGGGCCAGCATATCTATTTTATTCACCATCAACGTGATACGGCCGTATCACGCCACGAGCTGCCCGCAACATCTGTGCAACGCGGCTTTCGTGTCGACTGGCAAAAGGCGGAAAATGACTGACTTTCTCACCTCACAACTCCCAGGCACTGATGGCGTCATCCGCCAGCAACCAGAAGATTTTCAAGTAGAAGAGATCCCTCTTTACGAACCCTGCGGAGCAGGCGACCATCTCTATGTGAGCGTAGAAAAATGTGGGCTGACGACTTACGACTTGCTTCGCGAACTGGCCAATGCTCTCAACTGCAAGGAGCGCGACCTTGGTTATGCCGGGCTCAAAGACGCCAAGGCAATTACCCGGCAGACTGTCTCCGTGCCATTACGCAAACCTGATGACGTCAAAGGACTGGAGATACCCGGTGTAACTATCCTTTCAGCGTGCCTGCATCGCAATAAACTGCGCCCCGGCCACCTGGCGGGAAATCATTTCCGAATTCGCATCCATCAACCGAACCCGGATGGCCTGCAGCGTGCCAAAGCAATTCTCGACATGCTGGAGAAGGCAGGCGTCCCAAATCGCTTTGGCGATCAACGTTATGGCGCTCTGGGCAATTCCCACCTCATCGGCAGGGCGATCCTTCGTGACGATTACAGCGCTGCCATTGACGAAATTATTGGCGACCCGACAAAGATCATCCACGCTGGCTGGCAACAGGCGGCCGAAGCCTACCACAGTGGCGATATGGAGACAGCGATCACCAAACTTCCTCGTCACTGCAGACCGGAACGTCGTCTGCTCGAAATGATCAGTGGCGGTAAGAGCTCACGCAAGGCTGTCCGTGCCATGCCCCGCAAACTGCTGAGGCTCTATCTTTCGGCGTACCAGTCAAGCCTATTTGATCGTCTGGTCGATATGCGTCTGACCAACCTGAAACAGATCTTACTCGGTGACCTGGCGTACAAACATATCAATGGCGCCTGCTTTCTGGTAACCGATCCAGCGGTAGACCAGGCACGCGTCGAGAGCTTTGAAATCAGTCCAACCGCGCCTCTTTATGGCTATAAAACCAAACTTGCCGAAGGTCAAACCGGTTTGCTAGAGCAGAGTCTCCTCGACAAAGAACAACTCACTTTAGAGTCGTTCAATCTCTCTGGAGGATTGGCCATGGCAGGGGAACGGCGTCCTTTGCGGGTGCCGATACAAGCGCCGGAATGCATTATGGATGGAGATGATTTACAGCTCTCCTTTTCACTGCCGAAAGGCTGCTTCGCAACAACCGTGCTTGCTGAAGTTATGAAAACAGAGGCCCCTGCTTGAGATTGGCAAAGCCTTTGCGTTTAGTTTGCACTGATTAAAAGGGTTGCGCTAAACATTAAAGAGCCGTTCCCAGGTGTTAACTAATCAGGAGTTCAAGGTCATGTCGCAAACCAATGGACAGAAGCCCCTCAGCAGGGAAGATCTCCGCATAAACTTCTTCCGCCCACGTCCCGGTTTCATGCGTAGAGAGGTCATAATCATCTGGATCACTCTTGCTGCCTGGGCAATCATGATTTTCGGCATGCCGGTTTACCTGGCAATAACTTACAGCTACTCAGCCAGCACCCTGGCTGAAGTTTCTTACACCTTTGGCGTTCCATCCTATTTCTGGTTCAGTAGCCAATTTCTGATTCTCTGGTTTGTTTTCCTCTGTTTTTCTTTTAACGTCCTGATCGACTGGCTGAGCTCCAGTTACCGTAAACGACGCTAAATAATGATAGAATCCTCGTTTAAATACACACCGTTTTTCATGCTGATCGGTGCTCTCGTTATCTCTCTGGTTATTGGTATGCTTGCGCGACGGCACAATAAGGGTGGCTATGGTACCCAGGTGCGTTCGATCGGCCACGCCAAGATCGGTGCCGCAATTGCTTCAAACTGGATGAGCGCTGCATCCTTCCTCGGCATTGCCGGAGTCTTTTTCCTGCAAGGCTATTTTGCCTTCGCCTATATTCTCGGCTGGACAGGAGGCTATATTCTGTTGCTGGTTCTCATGGGCAGTCAGATCCGTCGGTTCGGCAAGTATACAGCTCCAGACTTTGTCGAGGCACGTTACGACTCTTCAGTGGCCCGGGTTTTTTCTGCCATTATCGCAATTGTCATCGCCCTGATCTACTGTGTTGCCCAATACAAAGGAATTGGTCTCATCTTCGCCTGGATGTTCGGTATCGACTACACCCAGGCTCTGCTTTTCGGCATCCTGGTAACATTTGTATTCATTACCGTTGCAGGAGCTTTAAAAGCTACACGCAATCTGCAGATGCACTACCTGGTCTTGATACTCTCTTTCGTCATTCCACTGATGCTGATCGCAAAAAAATTGGGTTACAACTGGTTGTTTCCCCAATTCAGCTACGGCAGGGCCCTGCAAGACCTGCCGGAGAAAATTTCCAGTGATTATCTTTTTCCCTGGACCTTCGGCACACCCTACGAGTGGATAGCACTCTGTTTCACTCTGATGGTCGGAACTGCGGGGCTGCCACATGTACTTTCACGTTTCTATACGGTCCCTAATAACCGTGACGCCCGCTGGGGTGTGGTCTGGGGGCTCTTCTTTATCGGCCTGCTCTACTGGAGCGCACCGGCTTTTGGAGCTTTCGCCCAAAGCTGGCTGGTGACATCTGGCACCACTCTTGATCCGACTGCAGCTAAGGCTCTGGCAGACATTATCGTCATCAAAACCGCCGAGTGGGTTGGACTCAACAGCATCCTGGTCAGCATTCTAGCCGTCGGCGGCGTCCTCGTGGCTATCAGTACAATTATTGGCTTACTGGTCTCAGCTGCCGGAGTAGTTTCCTATGATATCTATTATCGCTTGATCAATCCCAACGCCAGCGAACGCCGTCTGACGCTGGTCGCCAAAATCGTAACCCTGATTCTCGCTCTTCTGGTCCTGGTTATTGCCGTCAATCCTCCCGGATTGATCGCCCAGATCACAGCAGTCGCCTTTGCCCTGGCTGGCAACACCCTCTTTCCGGTATTCCTGCTGGGCATCTGGTGGGACAGGACCAACAAACACGGAGCCATTGCCGGCATGCTGGTTGGGACCATCATCACCTTTGCGCCAATTCTGCTCGGCAGTCTGATCCCAATACTACCCAAGGTGCTGCCGCCGACATCATCAGCTCTTATCGGTGCACCTGTTGTCATTCTGACAATGATTATTGTTTCCCGCCTGACACCGCCTCCACCAGAACATCTGAGGCGTTTCCTGGTTGAGAAGGTTCACAGCCCCTAAAGAGAAGCATGACCAGCATTGACCTCCATGTTGGCCTTGCTGTAACGTGCCGAAAAATTAAAATGACGTTTTATTGTAGCCTAGCAGCCTGCCGGACTATCAATAAACTGGCTGCAAATTCGTCTGTTTGGTCCATATTTCAGCTCCTTTTCGACCAATAGCTACGGCTATTATTCTCAAATGAGCCAAAATCTGACCTCAAACATGCAAATTTTCGCTTCAGCCCTGATTGTCCGACAGGCTGCTTGACGATTTTATAGAATGAAGTTGATCTTATCCGCAGGCAGTCTTTATACCTTACCGTCGACCCAGGTCTTTGAAATGGCCAGGAATGTCGGTTTTGACGGCATGGAAGTCATCATTAACCATGACTATGCCAGCTCGAAGCACCTCGAACACTTACAGGAGTTACAAAGCATCTTCCCGGTGCACTCCATTCATGCCCCTTTCTTTGATATCGTTGGTTGGGGCGACAAGATGGATCAGTTAAAACGGTGCGCAGAACTGGCGTTGAATGCTGAAGTTCCCCTGATCAACTTTCACCCGCCTAACTGGCTTTTTTTTGAATTCAAGTTCTGGAAATGGCTAAAAAAATCAAAGACTTCCAGTCTGAGATCGGCCAGGATGGTGTCCTGATTACCATTGAAAACATGCCGTGTCTGCCGCAGTTCATCAAAGTGAATCCCTACATGCTGGCAAAGATCGACAGCATGGTGCATTTCATGGAGGAACGAAACCTCTACATGACCTTTGATACCGCTCACAGCGGTTCGATGAATACCGATTTTCTCGGTGACTTCCACCAATATTATGACTCGGGCCGAATGCGCAATATACATTTCTCCGACTACGGCAACGGCCAGGAGCACCTTCTGCCAGGTCATGGCGCTCTCCCCCTGACCCGTTTTCTCAATCACCTGAAAGAAACCGGCTACAACCACGCACTGGTTCTGGAACTCTCACCTCACGAGTTCCCGGAAGAACCGGAAATGATCGAGGAAACCTTAATTGAAATCTTTGAATATCTATGCCAGGAGACCAGGCATCCTTCACCCATGAGGGGGAAAACGGCAGGATAAAGTTAAAGCTGAATCAACGAACTATATAGACAGAACAGTGGGCGTGCAGAGATATTTTTGTCGAAACACTCCCTAAAAGAGTACGCTTCACACGACCTTTTCCTGAAGAACCCACCACGATCACATCACAATTCTTTTCCTCTGCCATCAGTATCAACTCTTCAGCTGGGTCCCCATACACAACCAGTGATTCCACCCGGACACCAGCTTCTGTCGCGGCTTTTTCTACCACATAAAATATGCGGTCGCGCTTTGCTTGCCAACCGGGCATTTCAGTCGCAGGTTTTTCGGGGAAGAAATCGGTAAACGAAGGTGTTTTCATGCTCGGCAGAACCATAACAGCAAAAAGTTGGCTTTTGAACTTATGCCCAGACAGCGCGGCCATACGAACAGCCTCCTCAGCAGCCTTGTCGGATTGCGGTGAACCATCTATGGCGACAATAATTTTTTTGCTGAGTGTCAGCATACCGAACGACCATCCTGACAGTTTGTCTGACTATCTGAGCTGAAACGGGAATCCTTTAACTTGAATCTACCTGCCAGTTATCTATGTGTCAACCGCACATATTTAAGAAAAGACACTAATCTATTTGACTTCCATAAAACACTATTTTAAAATCAATAAGAAAGCTACAGGGGAAGGGGGGGAGAAATCTTAACGGCTCAACCACTTATCGCACAAAAAACCATTCCTTCTTGACGGCTTTCCGCGATTTCGCTATAAAATATGCCTTGCAAAAAAAGCATCTCAACTTATTACCCATTAAGGATTTTCAGACCATGGCCAAAAAAGAAAAGTCCGAATATATCATTCAGGCTGTCTCGCATGCTCTCGATTTGCTTGAGCAGTTCCATGATGATATCGATGAACTCGGCGTAACCGAACTCAGCAAACGCTTGAAGCTACACAAGAATAATGTTTTCCGCCTCCTGGCGACTCTAGAGTCACGTGGCTATATCGAGCAGAACAAAGCCACCGAAAACTATCGACTCGGGCTTAAGTCGCTGGAACTTGGCCAGACCTTTATCAAACAGATGGGTCTGTTGCGGCAGGCAAAGCCAACACTCGAAAAGATGGTTGCCGACTGCAACGAAACCTGCTACGTCGCTATTTTCAAAGAAGGCCATGCTGTCTACCTCGACATGGTGGAAACAGATATGACCGTACGCGTCGTCTCCCGAGTAGGCTCACGCCTGCCATCATACTGTACAGCCGCCGGGAAAGTTCATCTGGCCTTCATGTCTGAGGATGACATCAACGAGGTTCTACCGAAGGAAGAGTTGCAAGCGTACACTGACATGACCATTACATCCCGTAAGGCACTCAAGATGGAGCTAGAAAAGATTGCCGAGCAGGGTTATGCCATTGACAATGAGGAGCTAGACGTGGGTGTCAATTGTGTTGCGGCACCAATTCGTGATTACACTCGCAGGATTGTCGGCTCTATCAGCATCTCCGGTCCTACCATGCGCCTTGGTAAAGAGCGCATTGCCAAAGAACTGGTGCCATTGGTCATGCAAGCCTCCGAAGAGCTTTCAACCAGGCTTGGTTATCACAATTAATCTCCAAAGGAGGCTGTCGGACTATCCATGACCCGACTGCAAATTCGGCCCGTGTAGTCCGACAGCCTCCAATATTCTAATTCAAAGCCCCTGCACTTACCGCAGGGGCTTTTTTGTGACTTTAGATTCACCTATAGGATTGACACTAAGCACTCTAATGCTATGCTTACAAAATGATATTTTCCTGTGAATCAAAGGACTTAAGAGGTTACTGATGACGTCGACAAACCGTCATTTCGACTGCTCGGAAACAGATTCCGACTGCCGGACTATCCGTCACGACTCACGCAAAAGGGGAGTTACCGATCCAGAGGATTTACCTTTTATGCTCTGTCCGCCCGGAGCGAAAACTGCCGTACTGCTGGTACACGGATTCACGGCAACGCCTTGGGAGATGCGCCCCCTCGCAGAATTCCTTGCCGATGCAGGCGTTGCCAGCATAGCTGTCCGTCTGCCCGGGCACGGAACCTCGCCTGAAGATCTTGCCGATCGTTGCTGGGAAGAATGGTTTAGCGCTGTACTTTGTGGCTATCAGATTCTCAGTAAGAGATTTCAATCAATTTACGGGATGGGGATGAGTACCGGCTGTCTGTTATTACTGGCCCTGGCCAAAGACAACCCACTCGGCGGGTTAGTGCTTTTTTCCCCCTACCTGCGTGTTCTGCACAAGCTTGCACCCTACGCCAGATGGCTGAAGTGGATTCGGCCTTATCATGTGAAATCTGTGAATGAAGGATTGAATGAACGTTATTACAATCGCAGATCCGTTGCTGGCATCCACCAGATTAATCGGCTGATACAAACGGTTCGTAACCAACTGGCCCACATTGTCTGTCCGGTTATGGCTTTTAATGGCGAGGGGGATCAAACGGTGGATATCGACAGTGGTCGTCAACTGGTTGAGTTATTAGGTAGCTCGGTCAAGATTCATGTGCAACAGGGCCCAGATGTTCCACATGTCCTGACTCGCGAAGAGAATCCCTGTCGCTGGTCAATGTTTGTCCAGGCGACCAGATTTGTTCAGGAACTCGAGAATCCGGGAACAGCAACGCAGGTCAGGTAATCATGAAGGGCAGAAACCATGCAATGAGTCTGCTGCAAAGATCCGGAGTTATCGATCACGAAATCAGCTTTCTGGACTTTGTCTGCCTGAGGCCACTGGGCTGCAATACGTTGCCTCGCCTCCGTTTCGTTAAGATTATCCCGTTTCAAAAGCCTTGCCAACTGTATCGCTGGCTCGACTATGACCACCAGAATCTGATCAACCCGACTCTCTACTCCAGCCTCAAAAAGCAAAGGCACTTCATAAACGATCAAATCATGTGGTGAGCTTTTCAGTTCAGCCAGTCGGCTTTCGGCCAGATGCGCAATTGCCGGATGAGTGATCGATTCAAGTCGTCGCCTGGCGACAGGATCAGTAAAGACTTTTCTTGCCAGTGCCTCTCGATTCAAACTCCCCTCCGGCGTCAAGATATCCATGCCAAAGGACTTAACCAGTTCAGCCAGTGTCGGGCTGCCAGGATTGACAACCTCTCGGGCAAGGAGATCAGCACTGACCAGAATAGCTCCGCAGGCGACGAAACAGTCAGCAACAGAACTTTTACCAGAGGCGATACTTCCAGTAAGACCAAGAATCATGACAAAAAGCTCTCCTGTAGCCCCAATGGGTCGGGGCAGGTCTGATCAGATGTCGCTCTGCGAACCAGCAACAGCATCAATGTGCCAGTTTAGCATAGTGAAAGCCTGGCCGCGTGCCAGAATATCAATGAATCAGAAGTTTGTCCGACAATAAGGGTCGAAGCGAAAACCCAGAAGTTTGAGAACAGATTTTAGCTCGTTTGAGAGTAATAGCCATAGCTATTGGTCGAAAAGGAGCTAAAATATGGGTCAAACAGCTGGGTTTTCAGCCGATCATGGATTGTCGGACAAGCTCCTAGTCAAAGCGCATAAAATCATTTAGAATGTTGTGAGGTTTTGTATCTGTCATCAGATTGACATGACAGGCAAGCATCGGGACTCAGGACATGCAGAATTCCAGTGAACTTCATAATCTGATTGCTACCGCTCTCACCGGAGTGGTCAAACAGATTAAGGCCATCAGATATTATCCACCCAAGCACCCGGCCCTGCAGGCTACGGCAAAGGAATGTCTGCGCGGCTTCGAGCCAATCCTTGCCAGCGGCAATCAGCTCTCCCTTACGGTACGCAAAGAAGGCTTTCTCTTTGATGACAGCCAGGTCACCAAAAACAATCAAGTTCTAGTACAGCTTGCCAACTTCTGTTTTGCCCGAAGGATTCAGCACCTGACATTCCTTGCCGACCTCAACAGCAGTGATTTACACCATTTTGTTCATTACCTGCTGCTCGACCCACAAATTATCCAAAAGCAGGGTGGCATCCAGGTGATTCTGGAAAAAGCCCGTCTGACCACAATCTGGACTAATGTCCACGACCTGGATGAAATTCTGCAGCGCAGGAAAGAGATTGAAGGCCTGCCCAAGGACCCGGGTTTTGATCCGGCCGCAGTTCTCACCGAAAATGATGGTGCTGAAGAATCTCAAGTTGCTGCAATGGACCTGGAAACGCTCCTCACAAAAATGGAACATGAGAAGGATGATGCTCGTTTCCAGCACTCCACTCAGGAACTGATTCCCCTGCTGCGTTTGCAGCTCATAGAGAAACAACGCACATTAGTGTTACGGGCCTTTTTGCTTCTGTGTCGCTGCGCCACCGTCAAGCAGTATTCTGGAGAACGCAAACAAAGTGCTCTACAGGCTCTTGACCAGTTGTCAACTGACGACACGGCCAATTACTTGATTTCCTTCATGTTTGCAGAAGAAACCGAGCAGAAAACCCGTAAAACGCTGGCCAGGGTTCTTGCTTTCATAGGCAGCAAGATTGCTAACCAACTGATGGAGATACTAGCTAACGAGAGTGCGTCAGCAAAACGCAAGCTATTGAATGAAATCCTGGTACGAAGTGGCAAAACTATTCTACCGGTCGTCTATGAATATCTCGATGATGGTCGTTGGTATGTGGTGCGCAACGCAATTTCTATCCTAGGAGACATACGCAGCCAGGAATCCCTGGCGCAATTGACCCCCCTGTTGCAGCATGATGAAATCCGTGTACGTCGGGAAACGATTCGCGCCCTGACAAAAATCGGTGGCAAACGGGCTATTAAAATTTTGATTCAAACCGCAATTGCCGACGATCAGGAACTACGCCGCCAGGCTATCCTCTCTCTGGGTGCCATCCGCGCAAACAGCGCCGTGCCGGCCTTACTGACCATGCTGAAGAAATCGGACCGCAGCCAGCGTGGCATTGACCTCAAAAAAGACGTCATTCGCTCCCTCGGAGAGATTTGTGACCCTGAGGCCATCCCTGAGCTAGCAAAGATTGTCTTGAAAAAAAGCTGGCTACGCCGCAAGCTTAATGATGAACTTCGCATAGTAGCAGCGACATCATTGGGCGATATCGCCAATGAAAGCACGCGTAGCCTCCTGGAAAAAACCACCCATGACCGTACGGCAGCTGTTGCCAGAGCGGCAGCACAGGCCCTCAAGCAACTGGACAAGGCGAAAGAATGAATGTTGACGAAATAAAACAGGTTGTACAGGTCCTGGCAGCAGCCATCAAAGGTCTACGTCTCTATGCTGTTGACCATCCAGCCACAGCCAAGCAGGTTGAAACTCTACAGAATGGTTTGTTCGGCCTGTTACAACATAAGAAACTGATCAAGATGGGAGTTCTGGAGGGGACCCTTTTTGTCGAGGACCATCTTTTCATGCAGGAGTTTCCAGCTGCAGCTGAAATAGCCAAACTCTTGGAATCCCGCGAATTGGTTGGCTTTGAATTCATGACCGGACTCTCAGCTAACGAGATTCAAGCCCTGCTGCACCTCTTGCATTCCGGCGGTGGCAAGGGACAGGATTTTGCCGACAGCATGGCATCACAGGGAATCAAGAAAATTCGCGCAATTGCTGCTGAAAATGAAGACGATAACCAACAGCCACGCAAGGTATATCGCAAGGCACTCAAGGTCGTTGACCAGCTCTTCCAGGATGTCCGTATGGGAGAAATCCCTTCATCGACAGAAGCAATCAACGTTGTCAAGAGTATGGCCCATATGACCATGACGGAGCCCCATGCCATGATGGCCCTGTCAATGCTCAAAGATTACGACAACTACACATTCACTCACTCGGTTAATGTTTCGGTAATTGCTCTCGCCGTCGGTCGAGCCTGTAACCTTACAGAGCAACAGCTGAAAACTCTTGGGCTGGGCGGTTTGCTACACGATCTGGGGAAGTTGCGTGTTGACGTCGATATCATCACCAAACCGGGACGCCTGACTGACGCTGAATTTGATGCTATCAAGGAGCACCCAGGTTTTGGCGCTGATATTATTCGCGAGATGGAAGACGTCACCCCCGAAGTCATGCAGATTGTCATCGGCCACCACCTTCGTTATGACCGTTCCGGTTACCCGGCAAACGCGATTGGCGACAACATCTCACCGCTGGTGGATATGACAGCGATCGCCGACTCCTATGACGCCATGACGACATTGCGCTCTTACCAGCGGCCCTTTACTCCACGTAAGGCGATTGCAAGAATCAAGGAAATCTCCGGTTCCTCCCTGCATCCTGAATTTGTCATGCACTTCGTCGATTCCCTGGGGGCTTACCCGGTAGGCAGCCTGGTGCGTCTCGACAATAATGAAATCGGCCTGGTTACTAAAGTTGACACCCGCGACACCAGCCTGGTTGACATTAAGGTGATCTTCGATCCTGCCGGTGCCATCCTTAAAGAACCCTTTATGATGCAACTGCGACCTAATCAAGCACGCCGCATAGTTGCCGAAGTCGACCCACATACCAAGGGCATCGATGTCACAGACTTTTTTGATTTTTAAGCACCATAAGCGAAGGCCGGAAGATCTCTCTTCCGGCCTTTATTTATCTGTTTTTCTACCAGCCCTAGTCTCTAACCCCAGACCCCCAGCAGCCAGCCCCCGCCATTAACCTTTCAACGGCAACTCGCTCAACGCCTGCACAGCAGCAACACGAGCTGTAGCACGGTTATCTTTAGTCAGTTTTATCAGCGGTTCGACGCTGTCGGGAGAACCGATGGAACCAAGTGATCTGGCAGCACTGACCACAAGTTGTTCGTCATCGTCTTCAAGGAGAGCAACCAGGTAAGGAGCCAGACGCACATCAGCAAAATGGCCAAGGGCTTCGGCCGTATGCACACGCACTGCAGGAGAAGGATCCTTGAGATGCTTGACCAGATTATTAAGTGATTTTGGATGGGCTTTCACACCCAGAACCTGGATCGCCGCACCGCGGATATCTGCATCTGGGTCCTTGAGCAGGTTAACAAGATGCGGAAAGACTTCCGAAGACTTGACGCTTTCCATGGCGAAAATCGCCTTGACCCGCTGACCTCTCTTATCAGATTTGAGCTCACGGATAATTTGTGAAAGGTCCTGGAAAGATTCCAGACGCTCGAGCGCCGTGGCCGCAACGGCACGGACCTCCTCTTCGGAATCGTTCAGTAACTCAATAAGTAGATTGCGTCTTTGCTCGAGTGACATTAAAATCCCCCGAATTAAAACGGAATATCGTCATCCGGGTTGAATGGCGGTTGTTGCGAACTGGCAGAGGGTTCCTCAGACGGCATTGGTGGCCGACCACCGCCACCGCCACCACCGCCCTGATCACCAGAGCGACTGAGCATCTGCATCTCGTTAGCAACGATCTCGGAAATGTAACGCTTGTTACCATCACGATCATCGTAGGAACGGTTCTGAATGCGGCCCTCGATATAAATCTGCTTGCCCTTGGTCAGATACTTACCGCAAATCTCGGCGAGACCGGCCCAAACCACGATATTGTGCCACTCGGTACGTTCCTGCTGTTCACCCTGTTTGTTCTTGAAACGCTCGCTTGTCGCCAGCGTGAAGGTACAGACAGCTGTTCCTGATGGCGTGTAACGCAGCTCAGGATCTTTCCCCAGATTGCCGACCAGAATTGCTTTGTTGACGGACATGATGACACCTCCATTGCATAAGATTGAGTAGGCAGTCTAGCCGAATAAGTGAGACCTGTAAAGCACTCACGAAAATCCTAATCAAATACTAACAATTACGATATATTGTACATAACCTGTATCCATTTTGAGAGGACCAATGAGCAAAGAAAGAATCCTGGTCGTAGAGGACGAGGAAGATATCCTGGCGCTGGTGCATTACAACCTGGTGAAAGCCGGGTTTATTGTCGACACTGCGGTCAGCGGTGAAGAGGGTCTGCAGAAAGCTCTGCAAGCACGACCGGACCTGGTGGTTCTCGACCTGATGCTGCCCAACATCGACGGCCTGGAAGTTTGTCGACAATTACGCGCCAGCTCTAACCTCTCTGAAGTCGCCATTGTCATGATGACCGCCAAAGGAGAAGAAGAGGATATAGTCAAAGGACTGGAATATGGTGCAGATGATTATATCCCCAAGCCGTTTAGCCCTCAGGTCTTGATTGCCCGCATCAAAGCCGTGTTGCGCAGAAAAATGCCAGAAAAATGCGACCGAAACGAGACTCCGATTGTCGTTCATGACCTTACTATCGATCCGCGGCGTAACCGGGTGACTGCAGCCGGGAAAGATATTGATCTGACCGTCTCCGAATTCAAACTACTGAGCCAATTGGCTGCTAAACCAGGCTGGGTTTTTACACGCACACAGATAGTTGATGCCATCCATGGCGAAGGATATGCTGTCACCGACCGCGCCATAGATGTACAGGTGGTCGGGTTGCGTAAGAAGCTTGGCACCTGTGGCATTTACATCGAAACAGTTCGCGGAGTTGGTTACCGGTTTAAGGAATAAAGCCGGGACGCGGAGTGCAGGACGAGGGACGCAAAAACCAATCAAGACAGTGATAAGTTCCTGGCAGCTGTTGTTGTCTGAACTTGCATTTTTTCTTACATCTTACAACTTAAAGCTTAAAACTGGTTCTTATGTCTCATAAAAAACTCATCTGGCAGATATTCCCTCCTTTCCTGATCATTATTGTCTGTGCTCTGCTTGCTATCACCTGGACTATCTCCCGAGAGCTCAGCTCTTTTCAGCTTCGCCAGGCGACCAGCGATCTTGAAGCCAGGGCATTTCTTGCAAGCAAGCAACTTACCGGCAACATGACTCTGGCAAACCAGGCCACAGTCGATCGTCTTTGCAAAGAACTCGGCAAGAGCACAGCAACGCGATTGACCGTCATCCTCAACGACGGCACGGTCATTGGTGATTCGGAAAACTCGCCTGGACAGATGGATAATCATAGCAACCGTCCAGAGATTACTCAAGCTCTGCAAGGACATATCGGCACAGCAACCCGTTTCAGTCAGACCTTACGGCAAAATATGCTCTATGTAGCGATTCCAGTCTTTGAGCAGGACACAATTGTCGGCAGCATCCGCGCGGCCCTATCGATTGCCAAGCTTGAGCAGACTCTTTCGAAAATAACCCTGAAGCTTGTCCTCGGTGGCCTGATCGTTGCCTTGGTTGCGGCATTAGTTGCCCTGGCTGTGTCACGACGTATCAGTCGTCCGTTGGGGGAGTTGCAAAAAGGTGCAGAGCGCTTTGCCAAAGGCGACCTGGAGCAACCTCTGCCAGTCTCTGCAGTCACCGAAATCAGCGGTCTCGCAGAGGCAATGAACAGCATGGCAGCGCAACTGGACGAGCGTCTGCGCACGGCAATCCGACAACGCAACGAGCAAGAGGCAGTGCTGACCAGTATGATTGAGGGCGTTATCGCCGTCGATACCGACCAGGTGATACTGCGGATCAACGCTGCGGCAGCTCGCCTCTTCAATATCGACATTGACAATGCGGCTGGCAGGCATATTGGTGAGGTTACCCGCAAAGTAGACCTGCACCGTTTTATTGTAAGCACTTTGACCAGCAGCGACCCAATTGAAGCGGAACTGACCCTGCTGCATCAGGGAGAAGAGCGCTACCTGCAAGCTCATGGTGCTCCCCTGCGCGGTGCGTCAGGACAAAAGATCGGCGCTCTGGTCGTCGTCCACGATGTCACCCGCTTGCGCCGCCTGGAAAACCTGCGCCGCGACTTTGTCGCCAATGTCTCTCATGAATTAAAAACACCGATCACGGCCATCAAGGGTGCTGTAGAGACACTGCAGGGTGGCGCCGTGAATAATCCGCAGGACAGCCGACAGTTCCTTGGGATTGCCAGCAGGCAGATCGACCGGCTCAATGCCATCATCGAAGATCTGTTGGCCCTTTCTCGTCTTGAGCGAGATGCCGAAGCGGCAGAGATCGACTGTGCCCAAGAGAATCTCCAGCCTATACTTGCCTCTGCCCTGCAGTCCTGCGCGACTATCGCAGAGATGCGGGAGGTCCAGGTCAGTCTGTTCTGTGCAGAGGAGTTAACGGCCTGTGTCAATGCTCCGCTACTGGAACAGGCAATTATCAACCTGGTTGACAATGCCATCAAGTACAGTGACGCAGAGAGCGTGGTCACGGTCGAAGGGTGGCAAGATGATGATCAGCTCAAGATCAAGGTTCAGGACCGCGGCCAGGGCATCCCGGAAGAACACCTGCCACGGCTTTTCGAACGTTTCTACCGCGTCGATGCCGCTCGCAGTCGTGCCATTGGTGGCACTGGACTGGGGTTGGCGATTGTCAAGCATATCGTCCAGGCGCATAATGGTGAGGTGACGGTACACAGTACGCTCGGGGAAGGTACTGTATTCACCATCAGCCTTCCAAGGTTGCCGGTACGAGAAGATTCTAATAATGGGATTGTATGACAAACATATCCTGCCAAAGCTGTTACACCTGGCATGCACAAACCGCCCGGTCATGCGACGGCGAGAGAAAGTGGTCCCTCTTGCCCATGGTCGGGTGCTGGAAATCGGCCTCGGTTCAGGATTGAATCTCCCCTACTACGATGCCGACAAGGTGAGCAAGCTGTGGGGTCTTGACCCTTCTCCAGAGCTGCACAAAATGGCCAGAAAGAGCGCACTGTCGGTGGACTTTGACGTTGAATTCATCGGTTTGTCGGCTGAGGAGATCCCACTTGAGACAGATTGTGCCGATACTCGGGGGTATAAACTGCCAACAACTTTTATCTGAACTAATCCTCTTCTCACTCTCTCCTAACCGACTCCTAACAATAACCCGTCAAACTCGCCTCCAAACATAACCTGAAAGACAACCGAGGAGACGAATCACATGGACAAGAAACGCAACAATCTGTTTCACATCATCCTGATTGCCCTGACCGCACTATTAGTGAGCACAAGCCCTGCCCTTGCTGGAGTAACCATCAACGGTGCCGGGGCAACCTTCCCCTACCCTGTCTATGCCCAGTGGGCCTGGCTATACAATAAAGATACCGGCGTCAAACTGAATTATCAATCGATCGGCTCGGGTGGCGGCATTCGCCAGATCAAGGCCAAAACGGTTGATTTCGGAGCGTCCGACGCGCCATTGCAAGCAGCGCAACTAAACGAAGCTGGACTGTTGCAATTCCCGATGGTCATTGGCGGCGTGGTTCCGGTGATAAACGTGCCAGGGGTAACGGCCGGCAAACTGAAACTCTCCGCCACAACTCTGGCCGACATCTTCCTCGGCAAGATCAGTGCGTGGAATGACGCGGCCATCGTTAAGGAGAATCCTGGACTCGTTCTGCCGGACACGGCGATCACCGTAGTACACCGCGCCGACGGTTCGGGGACAACCTGGATTTTCACCAGCTATCTGAGCAAGGTCTCGGCTGAGTGGCGGAACTCGGCCGGTCACGCAAAATCAGTCAAGTGGCCCACAGGGGTCGGCGGCAAGGGCAATGCAGGTGTCGCCGCCTACGTGCAACGCATCAAGGGCGCGATCGGTTATGTCGAATATGCTTACGCCCTGCAGAACAAGCTGAACTACAGCTTACTGCAGAACCAGGCCGGCAAGTACGTTGCACCGACCATCGCAACATTCCAGGCTGCGGCAAGCAACGCTGACTGGGCCAAAGCAGATGGTTTTTACCTGGTACTGACCGACCAACCAGGGCAAGACAGCTGGCCGATTACCGGTGCCTCGTTCATCTTGGTTTACAAGGAACAGGCCAAGGCCGAAATGGCCAAAGAAGTTTTGAACTTCTTCGACTGGTGTTATCGCAAGGGTGATGAGACGGCAGAAAAACTCGACTATGTACCGATGCCGAAGAGTGTCGTCAGCCTGGTCGAAAAAGCCTGGCGTGAACAGATTAAGGTAGCTGGCAAGCCGGTTTGGCCGTAAGAGCAGGGACGCGGGACGAGAGAAGACCAAAGATGCAGACGAAATCTCACATTAACTTTGATCCGGCTTTCCGTTGGCTGACACTTGCCGGCGGCCTGGCCATTCTGTTCCTGGTAGGCAGCATCTGCTACACCCTGATCATTGGTGCCATGCCGGCACTGAAGAAGTTCGGTATCGGCTTCCTGTTCTCACAAAGCTGGGATCCGGCCTTTAAGGAATTTGGTGCTTTAAGCAGCGTCTACGGCACCCTGGTTTCAACCGCCATCGGCATGCTCATAGCCGTTCCTTTGAGCCTGGTGATTGCCCTCTTTCTGGTAGAACTTGCACCACCGGCAGTCAGCCGACTGGTCGGCGGTGCCATCGAACTCCTGGCTGCCATTCCGAGCATTATCTACGGCATGTGGGGGCTGTTTGTCTTCGCACCCTTTCTCGCCGACCATGTGCAACCCTGGCTGACAAGCGTCGCCCCTGGTTTGCCGCTATTCCAGGGGCCACCGATTGGCATCGGCATGCTCGCCGCCGGCATCATCCTCGCCCTGATGGTACTGCCCTTCATCACCTCGGTTACTCGTGACGTATTTCAGATGGTTCCGGAGGTGGTTAAGGAGTCAGCCTACGGCATGGGCAGCACCACCTGGGAAGTGACCCGCAAGGTAACCCTTCCCTATGGTATTCAAGGCGTTGTCGGTGCCTGTTTTCTCGGCCTTGGCCGCGCCATAGGCGAGACCATGGCGGTCACTTTCGTGATCGGCAATCGCCATGAAATTTCAGCGTCACTGTTTGCCGCTGGCAACAGTATCGCCTCGACCCTGGCCAATGAATTCACCGAGGCCTCTGATGACCTTTATCTGGCGGCCCTGATCGAACTGGGTCTGGTCCTGTTCGGCATCACCCTGGTTATACAGTTTATCGCCCGCTGGTGGCTGCGGCGCACCGCACGCAAGTTGGGAGCTGTTCGATGAAACCACGTAGCCTGACCTATCGTCGTGGCATTGACTTGAGCATTCGAGTCATCAGCAGCCTGGCCGCCCTGTTCGGTATCATCATGCTCGGCTGGATTCTCGGCACGGTCCTGTTTAAAGGTGCGGCAGCCATCAACTGGGCATTCTTCACTGAACTGCCTGCACCACCCGGGATGCCCGGAGGTGGCCTTGCCAACGCCATCCTCGGCACCCTGCTGATCACCCTGCTCTCTGTCCTGATCGGCGTCCCGGTCGGTCTTGCCGCCGGCGTCTGGCTGGCCGAGTTCGGCCAGGAGTCGAAACTGGCCGAAGTCATCCGCTTCGCCGCCAATCTGCTGATGAGCACGCCGTCGATCATTATCGGCGTATTCGTCTATGTGGTGATGGTACTAACCACCGGCAAGTTCTCCGGCACCGCCGGTGCCGTGACCCTGGCGATCATCATGCTGCCGGTGGTAGCTCGCACCGCCGAGGACATGCTGGCCCTGGTGCCAAGTGCGCTACGTGAAGCAGCCCTGGCCCTCGGCATGCCACGTTGGAAAGCTACTCTCGGCATCGTCTTCCGGGCGGCACAAACCGGCCTGTTGACTGGCACCCTGCTGGCCGTAGCCCGGGTCAGCGGCGAGACAGCACCACTACTCTTCACCGCACTCAACAGCCCTTACTGGCCAGAGTCGTTCAACGAACCGACCGCCAACCTGACCGTGACCATCTTCAATTACGCCATGTCTCCCTACGATGACTGGCAGACCTTGGCCTGGGGCGCGTCCCTGTTGATCACTGCTGGCGTTCTCGGCACGACCATCATTACGCGAGGATTTATCTGGTACAGGAGCAGGTAGGGCTAGGGGCTGGAGGCTGGAGAGAGGGACACTTAACTGATGAAGGACAATAAACTATGATGCAAACAGCAACGGCAACATTGCCACACCGACCACAAGTGCGACCCTTGCCGGTCTCGTCAGTAAAAACTGAGTCACAAGTGCATGCCGGACAAATCAAGATTGCTACTCGCGGGCTCAACTTTTACTACGCCGACCAACAGGCCCTGTTCGACAATGAGCTGGAGATTGCAGCCAACCAGGTCACGGCAATCATCGGCCCATCAGGGTGTGGTAAATCAACACACTTGCGCACCTACAACCGGATTTTCGAACTCTACCGAGGCCAACGGGTCAGTGGCGAGGTCCTTCTGGACGGGCAGAACATCCTTGATGGCGATTGTGATGTCCTGGAACTGCGACGCAAGATCGGCATGATCTTCCAGAAACCGACCCCCTTCCCGATGAGCGTCTTCGACAATATCGCCTACGGCCTCAAGCAGCACTACCACATCAACCGCAGCGAACTGCGCGACCGGGTCGAAACGGCCCTGCAGCAGGCAGCTCTCTGGGACGAGGTCAAGGACAAGCTGAACCATCCCGGCACAGCACTCTCCGGTGGCCAGCAGCAGCGACTCTGTATTGCCAGGGCAATCGCGATTGAACCGGAGATACTGCTGATGGATGAACCAACCTCAGCCGTTGACCCGATCGCTACAGCGCGTATCGAAGAGTTGATCGACACACTGAAGAAACGCTACACCATTGTCATCGTCACACATAACATGCAGCAGGCCGCCCGGATCTCCGATTACACGGCGTTTTTCTATCAGGGACGAATAGTCGAATTCGGTGCAACCGACAAGATTTTCACCAACCCGGACAATCAACAGACGGAAGATTACATCACCGGACGGTTCGGTTAGTTCGACATCCTCGCAGGAGAGCAGAAATGAAAAACTTATTGCAAAAAGAACTGGGGCAGCTTGAAAAGCAACTGCTGTCTCTAACCGCAGTCGTCGAAGAAAACGTGCAGATGTCTGTCAAGGCCCTGGCAGAAAGAGATGTTCCTCTGGCAGAAAGGATGATCAAGGCGGACGAAGAGGTCAACCGTCTGGAAGTGAATCTCGAGGAAGAGTGCCTCAAAATTCTGGCGTTACACCAACCTGTTGCCAACGATTTGCGCATGATCATCGCCATCCTCAAAATCAACAATACCCTGGAACGCATCGCCGATCAGGCCGTGAACATTTCGGAACGCGCGCTGGCCGTCGCCCGTTCACCGATCATCACTTGCCCGTTAAATCTGGACGGTATGGCCAAAAAAGTTATTTCCATGCTTGAGAAAGCACTGGACTCTCTGGTTAACGCTGATCTTCAACTAGCGCAAACCGTGCTCGACCTTGACGACGAAGTCGATGATCTGCACAGCACCAATTATCAGCTTTTCAAGGATTACATTCGTCAGAACCCTGCAGCTATCGACACGGTTCTCAACTTCCTGACCGTGTCCCGCCATCTTGAACGCATTGCTGACCTGGCCACCAACATTGCTGAGGATGTCATCTATCTGAATGAGGGTAGAATAGTACGGCATCTGACCAGCTAATCTCTTCCCACTCCGTTTCTTGTTGGGCAGTTCCTTCTTCTTGTGTAAGTAACCCAAGTAGGCTATGGTGTTGAGGCTGTCATTCTTGGGGGAACATATTGGCATCACTACAGTTTTTCAATATTCTGCGCCGCTGATATCCTGCTTGACAGGGTGCTGCGGCGTTTTGTTGTTTTCCCCATTGGAAGAAAACTTTTCCTGCACTGGAGAACCCTCTTTTGAGAGAACTTTTCACAAGCACTTGGTGCCTCCCGGATTTAGCGAAGAAATCAATATCTCCAGGGCAAAAGCAGCTCTGGAAAGCTGCCGACAAGTTGCGTAAAAACATCGATGCTGCCGAATACAAGCATGTGGTACTGGGGCTGATTTTTCTCAAATTTCTAAAAGGGAATACTGCGGATCTCACACCTGAGGAACAAAAAGGTCGTATTGATATTGGGTATCAAACCATTTCTGATGAACACGTAATCATCGAATTAAAAAGGGCCTCTGTGAGTATACCTGTTGACAAATTAATGGCACAAATAAGGAAGTATAGGAGTGGAGCGCAAAAGATACTGGCAACCAGTAATTACAAAGATTGGCCACTTAAAATAATTTGTCTACTTGGAAAGCAACCACCAGAATGGAACAACCCAAATGGACCAAAAGAAGTTGCCGATACACTAAAGACAATTGATGCACGCATTATCTACTACGATCAACTCGTCGATAATGCTCAACAAACATATGCCAGCTACCTTGAAGAACACAAAAAGAAAGACAAACTTTGGGGCGTGTTTAAATCAATTGATGACTTTGGAGTTGAGCCAAACCATTAAGGAACCCTGGTGAATTACCTCCAGACTGGACAATCTCATATTGTTGAAGAGCAGCATTACTCAGCTGAACAGCCGTAATTGCAGAAGAGTTGATTTGGCCGTAAAATGCATGTCTGAATCTCTCCGCGTCACTACGTGCTGCGACCAGGTCGTCTTGTAGAAGCGGATCTTCTATCCCGGCATATAATGATGACAGATTCCAACGAATTTCAGATGCAGCAAGGCTGTTCATAAGTGCTCCTTGACTTCTCTTTGAAGATGTAAAGCATTTCAACTTGCAGGCTATCCGCTGACAAGTTGACAACAAGACCCCCCCCTTAGTCTTTCAGACGAAGGGGGGTAAATGTCAGCTTTTTTCAACACTCATGGGGGCTGTCTATAGCTCTTACGCCAGCAGCATAAATTCAATCAAGAGCGTAGATGACAATAGCCGATCTGGCTTTGTTAAGGTACCCTTCATGCTTGAACTTGACCACCATCACCAAGTCATTTTTGCCATCGTTGTCGGCATCGGCCAGGACAAAGTCACCCAGGTAGCCTTGCTGGCTCGCTGTACGCCAACTTTCGTCCATCGAAAAACCGTTCCAGGTCAAGGCAACTAACCGACTTTTTTTATACTTGCGCCAACGTTGCATAAGTCGCTGACCGTCATTTTGGGCCACCAGTATCTCGTTATCAGAGGTTTTGAGCAACCTGGAGCGCATGCATGTTGGAAGTACAGAATCACCATCATTGCCTTTACGGTTGTCAAAACAGGTCTCTGATCCACCGAAATACTCTCCTGACGCCCAGAGCTCAACCCCAGCGGCAGAAACAACTCTAAGATAGTCACCCTGGGTCAGATAAGCATAATAAAGCAGGTTATTATCATCTGTGAACGGCACAAAACTGTACATATTAATGAGCCCGGGGAGGTCAATTTCTTCACCTCTCACGAGACTGTTACCTTTGAGATGAATATAAAAAGGGTTCCCAAAGAAGCTCTCTTTGCCCGAGCCCTTTCTTTGACCAATAAGCACCCGTCCCTCTCCTGGCAGTTCAACAGCGCGTAAATACCATTTAACTTTGTCGATGACGATATCATAAGCACTGCCAGTGTATTTAACCACAAAGGAGACCAGTTCATGGCTGACAGTGGCAGTCAGATAAAGCTCAGGGCTACCGTTTCTATCGAGATCAACTGCATCCAGGCTGAGGATTTGCACCCCTGCAGGAATCAGGACTTCTGCCTTTTCACTGTACTTCGCCTGGTTGATCTGGCCAATCAACAACTTATGATCCAGCGCAACAGCTGTTTCCTGAAGACCATCACCATCCAGATCCGCAACAGCTACGCCTACCGGGTTACCGCTGATGTTCGGACCCATCCAAATTCCACGCTTCTCTGCAGAGCCAGGGCGTATAATGCCAATATTTTCAGGCGAGAATGGATCATCATCTTTCAGGTTGAACACGTCTAAAAGACTGTCCGCAGCTTTCTTAAGGAGGCCGGGTTCTGGTTTCGTACTCTGAGAGACGTAAGACCGTCGTAGAGGTTCTGTTTTTGCGATCAGTTGTTGATTATCTGATACCTTATAACTATGAAGCAGGCTACCATCCGAGGTTTTTACAACGAGGGCATCGGGATTTAAGGTAAAGGTCAACAGAGGCACAGCACTATCACTCTCCTGCAACCACTTAAACTGAGGCAGATCCATCTTGATCTGTCGAGCAATTGCGCCGTCACCCGCTGTTTTATCAATAAAAAGAGTCGGTACTTGCTCAAAGCGACGCACCTCAGCACCATTTTTTGCTTCCGTATTAGCAGAGAGTAGCTTTGCGTAGGAGTAGCCTGAATTGATGCGAATCACCTGAAGAAAACCGGTCGGGATATCAACCGAGCCAAGAATTTCTTTGGTGACCGGATGGTAAATATTTGCCCCCTTTTTCACCAAAGTGAGGATATCACCGACATGAAGGTTATCGCTGGCATCAAGATCGACGATGTACTCGTCATTAATCGGCATAATGACATAACCACTCAAGACCACATAATCCAGTTCAATCTGCTTGGGCAGTTCAGCTAAAACAGAAACCGGGGTGAACAGAAATATGCAGAAAAATAGTTTAATGAGTAACTTCATGGGCAGACCTCTTATACAAGACTATAGATACGAACCTGTTAAAGCGAGACATGGTTAAAAATAGTTTGTATAGTAGCAACATTGAGCATAAATGGGAAGGCTGAACTGACTAAAACAGAGATTCACAATAATCGTAAGCACAATAAAGCTTGGTACAAAATCTTATTATTTTTATTTTCTGCAAGAGCTCTAAACACCATCAATTAATCACGGATCAAACCAGACACTTCCAACTCAAAAGCCTAAACCATAATCTTTACGAGCAACGTTCCTGAGCAGTTGCAGAAAGACAGGAGGGGTATCGGTAAGACCGATACCATCGTTTGTGATCTGCAACTCAACGAGACGTTCCACCTGATTGTAAGTGGAGTGGCTAGCGCCCCAACCAAAGCAATCGGCGAGAGCATCGCTGTCGGTTTGCAAGTTTTTATCTCTGGGATCGTAGAAGTTAATAACCCAAAAGCGGCCGTTACTGTCAACACTGGTGGCATCAGTCACCCGGTACTCGATATTTAAAAAAGGCAACGGCTCCTGGGCTTTTAAATCAGAACCGAAACAATGAGCGATTGGCGCCTCATTGACTTTGACCCCATGCTTGGTTTGCGGCAGTATTTCGCTGATTACTACTTCCAGCACCACCTCTCTTAGACCAGGTATCATCTGACCTGCCACCAGATAACCGCGCATACCTTCAGTTAATTCCGCCTCAACCGTTAGATAAACGTGATCACCGGCAAAAGCAATGGCCTCAAACCCCTGGAAACCATCAATGAGAGAAACAATTCCTGAGTTGATAAAGGGAATGGGCTGCGGTATCAGCGGTTCAGGATCAAGTGTAGCAAGATAGGCCTCGATATCAGCTTTAGGCAAGGTATAGAGATGACTGTCACCGTCGAAATCAGGGTATTGAGGCAGCAGAATCAAGATATCGCCATACTAGGCGAGACCTGAGATTTCCGCGTCTTGGTCAGCAAGCGGCCCAGTCAAAGAAATCTCAGTAGCTGGGTACTCAGGTATTATTTTGCTGTTCAATTCCGGAGTTTGTGTTACGACCTTCTGACCACAAGCCACTAAAAGAGACAACACAAACAACCACATGTATTTTTGATACATCGCTCACATCTTCCAAAACATCAAAACATCAAAACAGTCCGGCAATCCGCAGCATTATTTCCCACTCGGCAGCAAAAAATAAAGCCCGCTGCAAATACAGCGGGCTTTATTGACATACTGCGATCAGTCGAAACTTAGAACTTCACGACCAGACCGGAAATAAGCTGAAGGTAGTCATCTGTGTAATCATCATAGCCAGTATCAATATCTTCGCTATTATAATTGAGATGTGTAGTGAGTGTGGTGTTTTTCATCAATTTGTAAGCTAAACCAGCATTCAGAGTATAGCCATCAACGTCGGCAATATCATCATCTTCGGTCTGGTAAACCATACCAGCAAATTTCATGCTGAGTGCATCATTGACTTTAACATCAGCGTACAGTGAACCGGCAGTTACACCAGCACCAGCACCGGAAGGATCATAAATGTCGAATTCACGGACGAACTCACCACTCCAGTAACCGTAGCTTTCCGGATGCCAGTCAGCAAAAGTCCAGTTAACAAGACCGTCGTTGTTCATGTTGGTAACCTGCTGGTCACCACCATCCTGACCTTCTGCCCATAGAAACATTGCGCCAACACGCACGGTGTCTGTAGCTGCCATGGAGGCATCAAGGTACAACTGGTTGCCTTTGAGGTCTATGCTACCAGCTCTCTCACCGTCAAAGATATTGAGTTCACCCTTGAGGTAAACTGGACCGAGATTAGCAGAACCGGCGAGGCCAAAACCGAGCAGATCGTAATCGGTATAGTTGTCATCATAGTTGTAAGCAAGCATCGGGGTCAGAGCGAAGCCGTCACCCTTGTAGTCATACTTGAGAGCTGTCAGGCTGACATCACCATCATTATTGGGACGGGAGGTCAGGCTGATACTGGAAGAACCAAAGCTGTCGTTACCAGCGTTCTCATCCAGACGCTTGACATGACCAAGGTAGAAGCCTTTGTACTTTACGACGAAACCAGTACCAACGACGTCGAGCATGTCGCGGGTATGACCGAAGCCACCAAAGTAGAGTTGACCAGCCTGGAAGGTAACACCATTTTTCACCAACTGCAGATAGGCTTTGTCGAACTGGATGTCAGCACGACGTGAGCTGTACTGGTAAACAGAACCGCCAACATATGTACCTGCGGCATTATACTTGTTGCTGGAACCACCCCAAGCTACGTTATTGGAGGAGTTCTCGTCGCTCTCCGTTGCATCAAAGCGGAAGTGGACGCTGACGCCCTCAGCCACAGCGATCTTACCGGAAATACGCATACGTTGGTCATTCCAGGCACCACTGTCATCAAAGTTTGTTGACTCTTTGTCAACATCGTACATAAAAGCACGAACCCGCATTTGACCCGACAGACTGAAACGATCCTCCGCGATGACCGGAACGGCCATGGCTGCGATAACCAGCCCAATCACTAGAACTTTTAACAATTTCATTTTTTGCCTCCTGAATGTAAATTTAGTTTACAACCTTGTACCCACCACCACAGTGAGCCAAGCCCTCTAAACTTATGAATGTTTACTCGGTTGGTGCTTCAAACTCGTACCCACACGCCGGACACTTGACACGCACCTTTTGGTCACCTTTCGAGCCGACACACGCCGCCAGAGAAAGAAACATCAAGACCACCAGTGCGCAGGTGAAAACCTTCTTCAATTCACTACCTCCTTTCGTTAGTTCTTTTTACACCAATTTAGGTTTGACTGCATCAAACTCAAAAAAGCCTTGGAGCATCTAATAAAGCACTCTCCAGTGTCACATACCCACAGCCGCTTACCACTACACTAATGGTGCCAAGCTATCAGCCAATCACAAGATAACTAAAGAAGCATTATATTCCAAGCACTTTTTAACTTTTCGATAGAATAATGTTATATTTTTACTATCAACAGCCATCATTAAACTGTTGCCGGTATTCCACACTGTCGCAATTTTTCCACATTTCCAGACAACCAACCAAACAGAAGCTCATTTTTCAATAGCCGCTACGAAGAACCGCCAAGCTCGGGTGGACGACCGAAATCTTTAACCATAGAAATAATATCTGCAGCCAATACATTGCGACCGGCACTGTCAAAGCGGACGACCTGTTCGGCGTCGACCACCAGAAAGCGTGGGATCAGGTAAACGTTATAGGCTTTGTAGACCTGACCATCATCTAGCAGTGCGTGAAAAGTCATAGGAGGCTCAGCATCGCCCAGAAATTTTTCAATCATTTCCTTAGAGTCCTGAACAAAAACCTCGATAAGCACAACATCCTTCTCCTTGAGAAATTCTCCGACTTTCTCAATTTCTCCACTCAATTGCTTGCAGGTCGGGCACCAGGTAGTTGCAAGCTTAAGCAGAACCAAGCGACCCTTGAAGTCAGAGAGACTGACTTCCCCACCGGATAGAGACTTTAATTTAAAATCTGGTGCCGCTTCGCCAACCTCGATAGCAACAGCTGAGACTGGAGCCATACAGCAAAAGAGGATTAGAAAGAAGATGAAGGTGGATTTGTGCAATTTCATATATTCGTTGATACCTCTGGCAAATATTACAAATCTAAAACTGAAAACGACCATAAACTTAGTGGTAATCAGGCCTCTGTTCAGATTGTCCATGCCATCATTAAGATTATTTAGTAAAACAGCTTTCTACAGCGCAGTATAGAAATGCTGTTTTTGGTTTGTCAAGAACAAAAGCATGGCCCTGAAGGCAGAATCAAGACGAATGCTCACCTGACTGACAGAGTTCAGTCAGTACCCCACCACTAGCCTTGGGGTGCATAAAAGCGATTTGCGTCTTATGGGCTCCCATACGCGGACTCTCGTCTATCAAACGAATATCTTTAGCTTTGAGCTGTGCCAGACGCTGCTCAAGATCAGCAACTTCATAGGCAATGTGATGCACGCCGGGGCCATGCTTTTCCAGAAACTTTGCGACGGGTGAATCAGGCGCTGTAGGCTCCAGGAGTTCTATGCGGCTTTCACCGATAGCAAAGAAAGCTACTTTGACTTTCTGTTCGGCAACCACCTCGGTTCCTTCGAACTCCATGCTGAGGACATCCCGGTAAAAGGGAGCGGCTTCTTCTATACTGGTTACAGCTATACCAATATGGCTGATTTTTTCAGACATAACTACTAACCTCTTCTGTTAGGACAAGACCATTTAACGCAAAGGCGCAAAGACGCGGAGAGAGTCAAAAACTTTATTGTTAAAACCGTTAATGCTCTGGGCATCCGTTGACTACACGATGAATGCCATTTTTGAGATATTTATCACCAAAGTTTATGATCAAGCCAAGCTTAAAATTACCGAGCCTAAGGTATGTCAATAGTTGCGAAGCGTATAAAGGATTGAACTTTTCAACAGCTTTGACTTCAATGACAACCCTACCTGCCACCAACAGATCAATATAGAGAGGCTTCTTAAGCTCCACCCCCTTATAGACTACTGGCACAGGCCTCTGAAGCTGTACTTCAAGGCTGGCCGACTCCAGCTCAGATGTCAAAGCCTCTTCGTATACAGCCTCCAGAAGACCAGGCCCACCAAGCTCCCTGTGGACCTCAATGGCCGCACCAATAACCTGGTGACTTATATAGTTTTCCGTCACTGTCCCCCCCTAAAAACATTAGATATAAAGGCAAAAGAGTCTTTCTTTGCGTCTTAGCGCCTTTGCGTTAAGTCTTCTTGAATGACTCCAGCAAGCGCCGCGCAGCTGCACTCGGAGTCGTTACCCCCGTCGCCACCGCCTCCTGCACCTGCTCCAGCAACCCCTCGACATTGCGATCCCGCAGGAACATTTCTTTGAGGTCTTCCATCAGCAGAGTCCACATCCAGTCGTTGGCCTGCAGCTTACGTTTTTCTTCCAGTTCACCACTTTGCTGCATACGTGAGCGGAAATCTTTCACCATGCTCCAGACCTCGGTGATCCCCTCAACATGAAGGGCACTGCAGAGCAGGGCCGGAACCTGCCAGTTAAGGCTTTTCGGTTTAAGCATGTGCAGGGCATTGACATACTGCTGGCAGGCCAGTTCGGCGCGAGTGCGGTTGTCACCTTCAGCCTTGTTGACGACGATGGCATCGGCTATCTCCATGACGCCACGTTTGATCCCCTGCAGTTCGTCGCCGGCATTGGGGATCTGCAGTAACAGGAAGAAGTCGACCATTGAAGCGACGGCAATCTCGGACTGACCGACACCGACGGTCTCGACGATGATCACGTCATACCCGGCAGCTTCGCAGACCAACATGGTCTCTCGGGTCTTGCGGGCCACACCACCCAAGGTTTCGCCCGCTGGAGAGGGCCGTATGAAGGCGTTGGTTTCACGAGCCAACTCTTCCATGCGCGTCTTGTCACCGAGGATACTGCCACCGGAGAGCTGCGAAGACGGGTCGACAGCCAACACAGCCACCCTGTGCCCCAAGCTGAGCAGGTGCATGCCGAAGGCCTCGATAAAAGTGCTCTTACCAGCTCCCGGCACCCCGGAGATACCAATGCGAATCGAATTTCCGGTTGTCGGGAGAAGTTCATCGAGCAGCGTAGTCGCTGCCAAAGAATGGTCAAGGTTGCGGCTCTCGATCAGAGTAATCGCCTTGGCCAGGGCACGAACTTTACCGGCGCGAACACCATCTGCAATGTCGTGGATTTTGATCATAGAAGAGGCTGGTTGTTTGGTAGAGGAACAAAAGCGAACTTCAAAAACGAACTTCAATAACGCACAAGCGTATAAGCGTAACGCAAAGGAAAAGCATAAACGCAGGAATCATGGGGAAAAGCAAAACACAGAAGACCGAAAAAACAGGCATATAGGTTCTACACAAGCCTTAGTTTTTCTTTGCGCCTTTGCGTTACGCTTATACGCCTACCCTAATCAGTTCATTTCCACAATTATTTATGTTTTGCTTCAATCGCATCCAACGTCTCAGTAGCTGAGGTGACGATCGGCGTGCCCGGTCCGAAGATTCTGGCGGCACCGGCGGCAAACAGTTCGTCGTAATCCTGGCGCGGGATGACGCCACCACAAACAATGACGATATCATCGGCATCGAGCTTCTGCAATTCTGCGGCGAGCTGCGGCACGAGAGTCTTGTGTCCGGCAGCCAGACTGGAGACACCAACCACGTGGACATCGTTTTCTACTGCCATCTTGGCGGCTTCTTCGGGAGTCTGGAAGAGCGGACCGACATCAACGTCAAAGCCGGCGTCAGCGTACGCAGTCGCTACGACCTTGGCACCGCGATCATGACCATCCTGTCCCATCTTGGTGATCAAAATACGCGGCCGACGACCATCCTTGGCGAAGAAGGCGTCAATGCGTTGCTTCAGTTCTGCAAAATTGTCGTCGTTCTCTACCACGGACCCATAAGCTCCTGAGACCAGTTTAATTTCCGCCTTATGACGGCCAAAAACCTCTTCCATAGCATCAGATATCTCACCGACACTGGCCCTGAGGCGGGCGGCCTCAATACTGAGGCCAAGCAGGTTTCCTTCTTCATTCTTGCACGCAGCAGTAATCGCAGCAAGGGCCTTCTGGCAAGCCGCCTCGTCACGATCGGCACGCATCTTCTCAAGACGAGCAATTTGTGATTTGCGGACAACGGTATTATCGATATCAAGCACTTCAATTTGATCTTCTTCGGCGAGTTGATACTTATTAACACCGACGATGACATCACGGCCACTGTCGATAGCTGCCTGTTTCTTGGCGGCCGATTCCTCGATACGTAATTTCGGCATACCAGACTCGATCGCCTTGGTCATACCACCCAATTCGTCAATTTCATCAAGAATTTTCTGGGCCTCTTCGATCAACGATGCGGTCAAACTCTCCACATAATAGGAGCCGGCGAGTGGATCGACGACATTGGTGATACCAGATTCTTCCTGGATAACCAGCTGGGTATTACGGGCAATACGCGCCGAGTGATCAGTCGGCAATGCGATCGCCTCATCCAGTGCGTTCGTGTGTAACGATTGCGTACCACCCAACACTGCAGCCAGGGCTTCAAGAGTCGTGCGTATAACATTATTGTATGGGTCCTGCTCGGTAAGGCTCCAACCGGAAGTCTGGCAATGGGTGCGCAGCATCAGCGACTTCGGATTCTTCGGATCAAAACGCTTCATCATATGCGACCAGAGGTAGCGAGCCGCACGCAGCTTGGATGCCTCCATGAAGAAGTTCATACCAATGCCGAAGAAGAAGGACAAACGCGGCGCAAAAGTATCGACATCGAGGCCTTTATCAATTGCGGTTTTTACATATTCGATGCCATCTGCCAGCGTAAAGGCCAACTCCAGAGCGTTATTGGCCCCGGCCTCCTGGATGTGATAACCGGAAATCGAGATAGAGTTAAAACGTGGCATGTAGTTGCTGGTGTATTCGATAATATCAGCAATGATACGCATTGACGGTACCGGCGGATAGATATAGGTGTTGCGAACCATGAACTCTTTGAGAATATCGTTCTGGATGGTGCCAGCAAGCTGTTCCTGCGAAACGCCCTGTTCTTCAGCGGCGACGATATAATTGGCCATGATCGGCAGAACCGCGCCATTCATGGTCATCGACACTGAGACTTTATCAAGGGGGATATCGCCAAAGAGGATTTTCATATCCTCAACCGAATCAATCGCCACTCCGGCCTTACCAACATCACCGACCACACGCGGGTGATCGGAATCATAACCGCGATGGGTTGCCAGGTCGAAAGCGACCGACAAACCCTGCTGTCCGGCAGCCAGGTTGCGTTTGTAGAAAGCGTTCGATTCTTCGGCGGTTGAGAAGCCGGCATACTGACGTACGGTCCAGGGACGACCGGCATACATGGTTGCCATTGGGCCACGGGTGAAAGGCGCTAGGCCAGGAAAGGAATCAACTGTTTCCAATTTCTCCAGATCTTCCGCTGTATAGAGCGGCTTAACAGTGATCCCTTCCGGAGTCTCCCACTTGAAGTTTGAGAGATCGTCGGTCTTCTTTTCTTTCTTGGCCTGAGCCTGCCAATCGGCCAGGGTCTTCTTTTCAAAACAACTCATTATCTTCAATCCTTTTTTAAAATACTGGACCTAACGTGTAACAATCGCCAAAACTTGAACTTCCTCTTCACCACAAGCAAGCAAGCGATGTTTGAGGGTGGCATCAAAATAAACGGCATCTCCTTCTTCCAGAGGAATACGCTCATCGTCGAGGAGGATCTCCGCTTTGCCTTTGAGAATCAGGAGGAACTCTTCACCATCGTGGTTATACAGGGTTTCTTCTTCAGGGCGGCTTGCAACCGTAACCACAAACGGTTCCATCTTTTTGTTGCGTTTGCGAAAGGACAGGGCCTCATAAGTGTAACCATGACCCGTACCAGCCATAGAAATCACCCGACTGACTTCCCGGCGCTCATGTTTTCTGACCACCTCATATTTACAATCAACTTCATCTTCCTCGAAAAACAAACCGATCTTGACATCGAAGAAACGGGCAATTTTTGACAAGGTTGCTATTGGCGGAGAAACATTATTGTTTTCAATCTGGGAGATCAAGGCGGGCGAGAAACCTGTTTCACGAGCCACAGCCTGCAAGGTCAGCTTACGAGCCTTGCGGAGCTCCTTGATTTTTGAGCCGATATTGTATTCCACATTAACCTTCCCGACAAAACCGAAATAAGGACTTAGTTCCGTAACTATTCAGCCTACAATTAAAGATTGTCATTCCCGAGGGTGTAATCGGGAATCCAGACCTTCAAACATGGATCCCCGACAAAACCATTCGGGGATGACAGATATTTTACCAATAGTTCAGATTGTACTGATATAGTCACTTAATTCCTTTAATATATGGGCATCTTACCCATCCACAGTCCCGGACGGGTAAGATTCAAGCAATGGAGCATCTGCGATTAAAGCACGATTTCAAGATAGGCCGTTGTTGTTGCGCGCTGCTCACGTTCGATTTCCTTAGGATCAACTTCAACAAATTTCTCGTCCGGGGTCACCTTGAAGACTGGTTGCCCCTTCTTGACGATAACACCATCACCACCGTCAATGAGGATTTTATCGACGGTTCCGGAGAAAGGTGCCGGCACCTTATTGAACATCTTCATAACTTCAAGAATAAAGAGCGGCTGGCCCTTTTCAAAATGATCTCCCTCGTTGATAAACAGCGGCATGCCGGGGGCTTCTTGCGCATAATACATACCACCGCCCGGAGTGACGATCTCGTCGGCTTTGGTCGCCGGTGGCGGCACCAGAACCTTCCTCATTGCCGCCTGCAAGTCAGGATCATTGAGGTAATCAGGGATGGTAACTTCGAGGTCATCTTCAACCTTGAAAGCATAGAAATCAGTCTTTTCAGCAACCAGGAAAAGTAGACCGAAGAGTTCGTTGCCAACCTCATAGCCGAGATGGGACGCCTGGATCTCCGCCCAGATTTCTGCATCGAAGCCGCCTTGCGGCTTGTCTTTGTTGAGGATGTCATTGAGTTTGGCAAACTCTGCTTTATCCAGACTGAACTTCTCACGCAACTCCGCATAAAAAGCCAGGGCATTCTGCAGCAACTCGCGGTCGTGAGCCCAAATCACCTCGGCGGCCGGTGCCTCTTTCCGCCAGGTCATATTAAGGTATTCGTAGGTCTCCTCGACAATAACCAGAGGGTTGCGCAACCAAGTCAGCTTGCCAGACTCAAACTTGAAGTTATTCCGATTTGCGCTCAGCCATCCGGAAAGCAGATGCGGATCTCCCAGTAGTATTTCCATCGGCCGGGTCAGCAGAGTGCCCTTACGGTCGAGAGTCTCTGAAATAGCTTTCTTGATTTCGGCATCATCGCCATAAAGTTTGCCATAATGCTTTTTCATGGCAAAGAAGGCGAATACCACATCAAGCTTACTGGCTTCTTCCTTCAACTTGCCCATCAGAGTCAAGTAAGGCACCACGAAACGGGTGGTCGGCTTGGCCATGACATTCTGACCGAGGAACCAGTTGACCAGCCCGTAGTGGAACTCAAGGTTGGTTGCCAAGTCGGTGCCACGCAAAACGGTACAGCTAAGAACCTTGGAAAGTTGCTCATAGCTAGCGAGACGGTCATCCCCCTTGGTCAACAGCAGGGCGATGTTGGAATCGTAGGCTCCAGCGACCGTGTAACGCATAAACTGGCCGGTATCCGGGTTGACCATGCAGATCCCCTGATCGTCACGAATCTCACCTTCGATCGGTTTTGACCAGTAACGGATAATACCACCGGCACTCGGCGAGAGGGAACAATCGGTGGCATTGAGGCGGGCCTCAGCACCAGCACCGAAGCGTTGCAACCTCTCAGGGCGGGGCAGACGTTCTTTATGCCTGGCGAGCAGGGCCATTGCCTCAACCAGAGATTCGACAATGAAAAACTCCTTTTTGTTCTTCGGATTGGTGAACTTGAGGCTGTAAACCAGCTCAGTGACCCGGTGCTCGACCTGGATGCGGGTGTTGACCTCCATGAAATAGTGACGAGCACCGTCAACAATACATTCGAAAGTTGAGGCCGAGTCGAGACCAACGGCCATACCGAAACGCTCAGATTCCTCTTCCATACGTTTAAGAACTTTGAGATCAGAATCCAGGGCCTTGGCTTGAGCTTTGAGGCCAGCTTGTTTGGCTTTTTTGATTTCTTCGGCCAAAGCCTCCTGGGTTACCGAAATCTCAAGCAGTTTCTGCTCATGCATCTGCAGAGAGCAGTCACGGCCACCAAGGGCGATACACCATTCACCGTTGCCGAGTAACTGGATTTCATTATGGCGGGTCTGCTCGATGTTCAGTTCAATCAGGACGTTCTTGTTGTCACCAACACCGTTCGCCTTGACCTCAAGCAGAACTTCGCGAACCAGTTCCGGCGCCACAGTTGCCGCCTTTTTGACGTCGGCATCGGTCGGTTTCTTCTTGGTCAACAGTGCCCCGCCAAGGATACGCTGACCTTTACCGCCACCACCGCCGATCACTTTGAGACGGATTCTGGCACCGGGATAGCTCTTGAACATCCCCACACACTCTTTTTCAACCTGGCTGCAGAGTTCCTCGATGGAAAAGAGATCGATACCTTTTGTGTACGACGCCATCAGAATATGATCTGCCAGATCCTCGATGGCGAGATTTTTGTCGGCAAGAATGGCCTTGTCGCACTTGAGCCCTTCCGACTTGACCACCGCCAGTAACGCTTCACGGCTGGTGTGCTTGGCAACCAGGGTGCGAGCAGTGACATTGTCAATCCCCGGCGTGACCGAGACATCGACACTCAAAGCGGTGCGCTTCGCTTCATCCTTCTTGCCAGCCCCCCTCTGGGTGGCCGCACAAGGCCCGATAAACTTCAGACCGGCAGCCTCGATGGCAGCAACGAACTCATCATCTTCGGCCATGAAACCATAGCCGGAGAAGATCGCATCGTAACCGTTATCCTTGGCGATCTGGATGATCTGTCCGATCCGTTCAAGACGCTCTTCCTTGGAGGCACCAGTGTAATCAGGCACGCGATGGACACGACTGTTATCGGTCAACAAACGCAGTTCGGGCGACAAAGCATTAGGATAGACGATCGAGTCCTTCTCGGAGAGCAGGATGCCGTAGTTGCTGATGCCCATCTCTTCATAGACAGTCATTGCCTCCAGACGGATCGGACCACGACAGACGATCAGTGGCTTGAGGTCTTCACAAGAGAAGGTGCGGACCCATTCAGAGTCTGACTGGCTCAAGTGACGATCGCGGTGGATCAGTGGATTGTTAGTGTAGTAATTTTTCTGTGCCATTGTTTTTATCTCCAGATCTGCTTTAGCTCCAGATCGAAACCTTGATTCGCTTATATCAATAATAGCCTCAGTTATTAATGGAACTCGCGCTGGACGTCCTGCCAGCTTGACGGCTGGTAGTGCCGTAGCAGGAAGTTCAAGTTTTCACCGAGGACCTGTCGCAGATCGGTCGGCATAACCAACGAGGAGATAGAACCAAGGGCGAGGCCCTCTTTCGGGTTCATCAGTTCTTTTTCATAACGCAGGTTAAGCGCAGCTTCCTGAACCTTGAGCCAATCAGCCGCTTCAGCTTCGGCATCCTGCTTGGCATCAGCTCCGTCCATACCTGCCTTGATGCGTGTCTGGGTGCCATCAATAACCATCTTCTTGATCGATCCACGCATCTTGCGAACTTCTTTCTTGTAGACAAACTCCTTACCAGCTGGCCCCATGACTGCCAGCCGGGTGGTCGGCAGAGCCAGTACCAGGTCGGCCCCGGTCGGATAGTTATTGTAAGACGCATAAGCACCGCCATAGGCGTTGCGCAGGATCAGCAAGATACGTGGAGTACGCACATCGACGATCGAATCGAGCATGGTACGACCGGCCTGCACGATACCGCGGGCTTCCTGCTCGCGACCGGGCAGGAAACCGGTGGTATCTTCCATGAAGATCAACGGAATGTTGTAGATATTGCAGAAACGCACGAAACGGGCAATTTTGACCGCCGAGTCACAGTCGATCTGTCCGGAGGCCACGGCACTGTTGTTGGCAACAAAACCAACGACGTGGCCACCGAGACGACCAAAAGCGGTGATCGCTTCACGAGCCCGACTGGGCTGCATTTCGAAGTAGTCGCCATGGTCGCAGATCTGCTGGATGATGATCGAAACATCAAATGGCGTATTGAAACCGGTCGGAGAATTGAAGGCTTTTTTGAGCAGGGTATTGATCTCCCAGGTCTTGCGATCGAGGGGGTCACTGGTCTCCTGGAAGGGAGACATGCTGTAGTTGTTGTCAGGAACGTAGCTGATCAGGCGTACCGCAGTACGCAGAGCAGCCGTCTCATCAGCAACGGTAAGATCGGCAACACCGGTAGCACCATGGACCTTGGGACCACCAAGGTCTTCTGGGGTGATATCCTCACCTAGTACCGACTTGACCACACCTGGGCCAGTCAGTCCGAAGAAGGTGTCATTCGGCTGGATAACAAAACTGCCCTGGCGTGGCAGGTAGGAACCACCACCAGCATTAAAACCGAACATACACATAACTGTTGGCACGACACCGCTGATTTTGCGCAGGGCGGTAAAAGCTTCGGCGTAGCCGTCAAGACCGCCGACCCCGGCCGGAACAAAGGCACCGGCAGAGTCGTTCATGCCAATCAGAGGCAGGCCCTTCTCACCGCACATATTGAACATACGGGCCAGCTTGCTACCATTAGTGGCATCGATAGAACCGGCACGTACTGTAAAATCATGACCATAGATACCAACATCTCGACCGTTGATGTTGATGATACCGGTAACCAGGGAGGCACCATCGAGGTTCTTGCCCCAGTTCTGGAAAAGTATATTGGGGTCTTCCTGAGTCAAAACCTTGATGCGTTCCCATACCGTCATGCGCTTCTTGAAATGTTGTTTTTCTATCTGCCCAACAGGCACGGATTTGATCGGACGCTGGATCAGGTCGTAACCTTCCTGCATCACCTCTTCGTAGCCACCGCGTACGCCGGCGACTTCGCCAGGGATGGTGAACTCTACTTTTTCAGGTGGATCAAATGGATTTTTCAGTGACGGTATAATCGCTTTTTTGGCCATCTTTGAATTCCTCTGTCGGCTGGGGTTTTCAGCAAGCAGAGCATTTACTCTGCTGACCGATAGCTGTTAAAAACTCTTGGATTTATTATTCAACTCTAGGAGTCTGTCCGACAATCCATGATCGGCTGCAAACCCAGCTGTTTGGCCCATATTTCAGCTCCTTTTCGACCAATAGCTATGGCTATTAATCTCAAACGAGATAAAATCTGTTCTCAAACTTCTGGATTTTCGCTGCGACCCTTATTGTCGGACAAGCTCCTAGGATTAAAAAAGAGCTGAAAATCCTGCGAAAATCTCCACAGTAGAATAGGGTTTTACCCAATGCATGGATATAGCTCATGTGGGTCTTGATGTCAATGGAAATTTATTTTAGATAAAACCACTTTACTTATAGTAAACACCAGCTTAGCCAGGAGCCTGTCCGACAAGCTCTAGTGTCGCTATACTATTGACTTCACAAAGATGATTGCCGCATCATAAGGTAACCGGATAAATTATCCAACAGGTTGCCCAACTGGTTACCAAGCGAAAGAGGTCCTTCTTGCCCGATATTTTCAAAAACTTCCCGGTGGGTCTACAACTCTGGCCACAGGCTAAACGTCGAGCTCGCAACCTTAAGGAAGGCTATAACTTCTCTTTACTGGAAAACTCTAGCGACACCTACCATTTTTCAGTTTTGGCTGAGGCCTCGCGCGTACACATGGCCTTTAACGAGTTTGCCACCAAAATGCCAGCAGAAGCATTCTTCATTCTAGAGTTCTACACCACAGAACCGCAAGCAAATGACCAGGAACCACCAGACCCGACAATTCACTATTCACCTTACATGCCGGTCTCGGAAATCATCACAGCCATCGAGCCCTACTGGGATCGCCTGATGCATGACGGCTTCGTCGGTTTTGGCTTGGCCAACAATCGTTCCAGTCAGGAGATGTTCTACTCGGAAGAAAAGGTGCTGACCTTTTTCACCGACAACCATCTACGGCTCACCAACCAGCTTGCCAAGGCGGGGATTCCGCACCAGCCAAACCTGCTGTTACATACGGAACTCGGTCACGATCATCTGTCCCTGCTCTGCCTGGAACGTGAGAACCTTCCAGGCTGTTTGCAAGACTTCAGTGACCGCGATCTTGATTATGCTCACTTTTGCCGGGAACTGGTTGACTCTCTTGACATGTACCCGGTGGAGGAGAGCCTTTCTTTTTTCTTCTCCCGCAAGGAGCAGAAATTTATTGAGGAGATTCTTTGCCAACATCCAAGCTATAATGAATTTGCTGAAGATGATTTTGGTGCCCTACTCCTCGATTGGAACGATTTCGTTCAGGAGTGCTGTAACCATTTCGATGGGGATCTGTGGGAATATCGTATGGGCCTGCAGTTGCGTGACATGTTGTATCATGTCATTTCACGCTGTGAAAAACCGCTCAAGAACCGCATCCTTGAAGTTCTCAAAGATCCGGACGAGAAATTTCGGCAGCTCCTGATCAATAATCGCAAGCGACTTGATGATCCCGGCACCAACTCCTCGGATGAACACTTCTGGTACAACGGTGTAATCCGCAACGCGGGACACGAACTCCGTCGCGACCTGATACGCGATGGTTGGTATAAACCTTAATCCGGAACGTGGGACGCGGGACGAGGAACGCGATTTTCCTCGCCACACATCCCACGTCCATCGTCCTTGGTTTTATGATAGCTCTTCTTGCAGCAGTCCCCGAAGAAACCAACCTGATCAGACAAGCCCTTCAGGATGTTGAACAACGGCTCGTCAACGGCATCACGCTGATGACAGGCAAGCTCTATGGCAATAACATCTACTTGACACATAGTGGCATCGGCAAGGCGGCCGCAGCAGCAACCGCTATCACGCTGTTAAGCAACTGCCAACCAAAAGCTCTCTGGCTGTTCGGTTGCGGCGGCGCATACCTGAATTCAGGATTAACTATTGGTGACCTGGCCCTTGCTAACTCAGAAGTCTTCGGAGACGAGGGTGTTGCTACAGACAAAGGTTTCTGTGATTTTGCCGGGATGGGGATTCCTATGCGCCAGACTTCAGGTCAATTTTTCAATACCTGGCCGGTCAACCAGCAACTTCACAACTGGGCACAACCCCTACTGGAAAAACATGCAGAGAACACTGGTACAACCCTACGCAGCGGCACTTTTGTGACCCTGTCCACCTGTACAGGAACGACAGCAAAAGCAACAGAAATTGAAAATCGCACTGACGGCATCTGTGAAAACATGGAAGGTGCTGCAGTCGCCCTGGCTTGTCAGCAGCTAAAGGTGCCATTACTCGAGGTGCGCGGCATTTCCAACATGGTCGAGGATCGCGGTGCCAGCCGCTGGGATCTGCCCGCCGGTATGACTGCAGCACAGAAGGCTGCATTGGCCCTGTTCCAGGCCTGGCCTGGACAAATTTCATGACCATGATGAGAACCTTAAGTCTGGGCTACTCACCATGCCCCAATGACACCTATATTTTCTATGCCCTGACACATGGTAAAGTGGCGATTCCGGGCCATACGATAGCCGAGCGCCTTGAGGATGTAGAGACTCTCAATCAACTGGCTTTGGATGGCCTGCTCGATCTGACAAAAATTTCCTATCACGCATTCGGCCACCTGCGTGACCGTTATGCCCTGCTGTGCAGTGGCAGCGCACTCGGCCGCGGCTGTGGACCTTTGGTTATCTCTCCGGAAGCAACTGAGATGAAAAAACTGCGCGGTAAACGTATTGCGATCCCAGGCAAACTGACCACTGCCAACCTACTGCTACAACTCTATGGGACGGGTTACGAGGACCTGCTTATCCTACCCTTTGACCAGATTATGCCAGCACTCATGCGCAGTGAGGCCGATGCCGGAGTTATCATCCACGAATCACGTTTTACCTACCACCAAGCGGGTTTTTACGAAGTTATCGACCTGGGAGCATGGTGGGAAAAAGACAGTGGGTTGCCAATTCCACTTGGTGGGATTCTGGCCCGGCGGGACCTTGGCAAGGAAACAATTCAACTCATCGACCGGGCTATTCGTGCCAGCCTTGAATACGCCCAAGAGCATCCGCAGGAGCCTCGTGCCTACATCAAAAGCCACGCCCAAGAACTCAACGACGAGGTTATCGACGCGCACATCAACCTCTACGTTAATGACTTTTCACTTGATCTCGGCGAAGAGGGGATCGCCGCAGTCGAAACGCTTCTGGCCCGCGCCGAAGACCGTGGTTTGATACCAAAAAGCGGGGAACCGCTTTTTGGAGTAGCGCGGAACGCGGAACGCGGAACGCGAGAAGTCAGAAGCAAAGAGCAGACAAAATAAAAGGGAACACTTTATTAAAGTGTTCCCTTTTGCAAAAAGATTTCCGCGCTACGCGTCCCGCGCAACTCGCAACCTGCCCTTCGTCCCTAAGAAAGATACGCAACCTTCACAAAACTGGCACCAACGGCTTCAGTCAGTTTAGCCAGCGTCTTCTCATCAACCGGAGAGTCCACAGAGAAGACCACCATGGCCTCACCACCTTTAACCCGGCGACCAAGGCTCATAGCCCCTATATTGACCTCGGCCTCGCCGAGAATGGTGCCGATCTTGCCGATTGAACCGGGTCTATCTTTGTAGGTCAACACCAGCATATGCTCTTCAGGCGTAAAATCGATGTCAAAATCACGCATCTTGACGATCTTCGGCGTCCCTTCGAAAAGAGTCCCGGCGATCGTACGCTTTCCCTGAGGAGTCTCAAGGCTTAGAGTGATCAGATTAGAGAAAAATTCCGATTCGGTCGACCGACTCTGTTCAACAACCAGACCACGGCGTTCTGCCACCAAGTTGGCATTGACCATATTGACTTCCTGATCGGTGCAGCGATTAAGCAACGCGACCAACCCGGCCACTGTAATCGGCATACAGTCATGCGTGGCAAGCTTGCCGGTATAGTTAAACGTGACCTTACCCGGATTTTCCGGCGCCAGTTGCGAGATGAAATCACCTAGAACAGCCGCCAATTTCATAAAGGGACGCATCTGGGCCATAAGGTCCGAGTCAAAACGAGCTATATTCACAGCATTTTCCACCGGCTTGTCATCGAGCAGGTTAAGAATCTCCCTGCTGACATCAACCGCCACATTGGTTTGTGCCTCGAAAGTGTTGGCGCCCAAATGCGGTGTCACCACCATGCGAGGATGGGCAATCAATTTTTTCAGAGTTGCGTTATCAGGCGGCTCCTCGCTCCAGACATCGAATGCAGCGCCCGCGGCCTTGCCGCCTTCCAGAGCGTCCAACATAGCTGCTTCGTTGATAATTCCGCCTCGGGCACAGTTTACAATCAGTATGCCGTCTTTCATATTAACGAAGTGCTCTGCCGTGATCAGATCATGGGTCTCTTCATTCAGCGGTGTGTGCACCGAAATGACATCAGCCGTACTCACCAGTTCATCAAGTGAAACCAGACTAGTACCTAAGTCTGTCGCCCTTTTTTCACTGATATAGGGATCATAAACCAGCACATCCATTTCGAAGGCACGAGAGCGCAGCGCCACACGACCGCCAACTTTACCAAGGCCAATAATACCCATAGTCTTGTGTTTGAGTTCACAGCCGGTAAATGGAGCCCGCTGCCACTGACCGCTTTTCAGGCTGGCGTTGGCGTCCGGAACATTTCGGCACAGGGAGAGCAGAATCGCCATGGAATGCTCTGCGGCGGAGTTGGTGTTGCCGAAGGGTGCATTGACAACGATAATGCCACGTTCGCTGGCCGCCAGCACATCGACATTGTCGATACCAACCCCGGCCCTCGCGACCATTTTCAGCCTTGTGGCGTGGCTCAGAAGTTTCGCATCTACCTGAGTACCTGAGCGAGTGATGATTGCATCATAATCGCCGATAATTTGATATAGTTCGGTTTTCTCCAGCTCAAGGCGCACATCCAGTTGGATCCGTGGGTCGTTCTGCAGTAGTTCAAGGCCCTTCTCGGAGATTTCGTCTGTAACGATGACCTTCATCTCTATCAATCCTCAACTGGACTTTCGGCTGTTTTTAGATTTTCAGTGGCAATCTTGATACAGAGAGCTTCCCCTGTAGCGTAGACGACACCCTCCAGACTACTAACCTCACCGTGGATCATGATTTTACGACCCTGCACTGAAATCAGGCGAGTCTTGACCTGAACCACCGTCTGAATTGGCAGCAGTTGGCGGAAACTGATATTGAGGTTACCAACGACAACCGGATGGCCCGCCGCCCAGGCAGTCAAGCCAAGAACCTCGTCAAGCACAGCAGCAATGCTGCCACCATGGGCATGCTCAGGTGGCCCTTCCGTAACCGGACCAAACCAGACCCGTGCAACCAGATTTTGTCCCTGATCACGAAAATATTTCATCTTAAAGCGGTTACCAGTCTTGTCTCCCGAGACAAAGCGCAAGGTTTCACCAACCAGCGCCGGGGCATCAAAGGCCTCCCAGTTTGGATCACCATCAAGGTGAAGAAGAGCATTTTCTTTTGTTTTAGTACGCATCAGTTATCCCTTTGAGAAAATGGGGACACCTCCCATTTTGGAAGCGTCCCCATGCCTGGTTGAAATAATTAGTACAGATCAGCCATTCTTACTTGCAAATTCCTTCATGAACCCGGCCAGAGCTTCAACACCGGCCATCGGCATAGCATTGTAGATGGAGGCACGAATACCACCAACGCTACGATGACCTTTAAGTGCATACAATCCCTGTTCACCGGCTTCCTTGAGGAATTTAGCTTCCAGTTCTTCACTTGCCAGGTTGAAGCTGACATTCATGGTGCCACGATATTCAGGCTGAATCACACCGCGATAATAATCATTCGCATCGATGAGATCATAAAGCGTCGCTGCCTTCTGCTCATTGATCTTCTCGATGGCGGCGATGCCACCCTGCTCCTGTAACCACTCCAGCACCAGACCTGTCACATAGACAGCAAAGGTATTGGCGGTATTGGTCAGGGAATTGTCCTTGGCGCACTGCTCATAGTTGAGCAGCACAGGCGTCTCAGGGGAAGCATGGCCAAGCAGATCCTCACGAATAACGACCAGAGCGGTTCCTGAAGGGCCGAGGTTTTTCTGCAGACCGGCATAGATGCAGCCAAACTTGCTGTAATCAACCACCCGGGAAAGGATCTCCGAGGTCTGATCGGCAATCAAGGGCACATTGCCAACATCAGGAAACTGGCTGTAACGGGAGCCGTAAAGAGTATTGTTACTGGTGATATGCAGGTAAGCAGCATCCTGATCAATCATCTCTGGGGTAATCTTGGGCAAACGATCATAATTGGTCTCGGAACCACTGGCAATGACCTTGATGTCACCAAAAGCCCTGGCATCTTTATTGGCCAGTTTGGCAAAGTTGCCGGTTTCCACATAGAGACATTTTTTGCTCGGCGAGCGACCGGCCAGGTTCATCGGCAAGGCCGAGAACTGCATGCGTGCGCCACCATGAACAAAGAGAATCTTGTAGTTGTCTGGCAGATTGGTCAGCTGGCGAAAACGTTCTTGGGCACCGACCAATACGGATTCAAATTGCTTGGCACGGTGACTGATTTCGATGATGGAAACACCCATCGACTGAAAATCGAGGAATTCTTCACGAATTCTCTCCATAACAGAGACCGGCAACATCGCCGGACCGGCACCAAAATTATAGACCTGCTGAGACATAATATTCTCCTGTTAGCTTACTTAGCTTACTTGGCTTTTGAAAGAGTACGTACCTTGATAACACCGTCGATAGCTTCCAGAGCCTGAACCAGCTCATCAGACGGCTCACTTTCAACGTCAATGATATTGTAGGCCACTTCATTGCGGCTCTTGTTAATCATGTCTATGACATTCATTTCCTGCTCGGCCAGAATAGAAAGGACCTGGTTGAGCATCTTTGGCACATTGCGGTTGGAAAATACGATGCGATAACCACCATTGCGCTCCAGAGAGATATTCGGGAAGTTGACTGCGTTCCTGATATTACCGTTCTCGAGAAAATCAATCAATTGATCAGCCACCATAATGGCGCAATTCTCTTCGGCTTCTTCAGTGCTGGCACCAAGATGCGGAATCGGCACAACCTTGTCGTGACCCATAAGTTCCTGAACCGGGAAATCCGTCAGATACTTGCCAATCCGACCGCTCTCCAGACCACGCAGGATGGCCTCGGTATCAGCGACCTTTTCACGAGAGAGATTAATCAGAGTTGCACCTTGCTTGAAGCTGTCAATCAACTCCTTGTTGATCAGGTTACGGGTCGCTTCCAGAACCGGCAGATGCAGGGTGACGATGTCAGCTTTGGCGAGCAGCGACTGCATATTCTCCATGCGCTCGATATCACGGGAGAGTCGCCAGGCGGCTTCGACAGAAAGAGCCGGGTCATAACCAAGCACCTTCATGCCGAGCATCAGGCCGGTTTCGGCAACCTGAGAGCCGATAGCACCAAGGCCGACAACACCGAGGGTTTTACCTTTCAGCTCAGTACCACCATAGGCCTTCTTGCCACCTTCAACCAGTTTATGCAACTCTTCAGCATTCTTGCCCGGACCTTCTTTGCGAATAAATTCAATCGCACCGACAATATCGCGGGTTGATAGCAGCATTGCCGCAACCGCCAGCTCCTTAACAGCATTGGCATTGGCACCCGGTGTATTGAAGACCACGATGCCGCGTTCGGTGCAATTATCAACCGGAATATTATTGACTCCAGCACCGGCTCGACCGACCGCTTTTACAGAGGTTTCTATATCTTCAGGCTGCAGCACATGGCTGCGCAGCATAAGTGCGTCAGGAGCTCCCATTTCGCTGGCAATTTCATACTTGTCGAGAGGGAATTTCTCAAGACCTTTGACAGAGATCTTGTTGTAGGTGCGAACTTTATTCATTATTTGCTCCTGATAATACTAGGAGCCTGTCCGACAATCCATGATCGGCTGCAAATCCAGCTGTTTGGCCCTTATTGTCGGACAGGTTCCAAGATGGCTTGGAAACAAAAACCGCCGCACTTTGTAGTCGGCGATTCCTTTTTTCAGCAGACTCAAAAAAACCTACAGGAAGGCCGGTTTTACAACTTTTCCGGCAGGTTGTCAATGGGCTCAGCGGGTAATCCTGCGCGCCTCCAGATAGAAACGTTTTTCGTCGGCCTCACCCATAGAAAAGGTCTTGCGTGGCAAAGCTCCGTCACGGACGATAGTACGGAAAAGGTCGTGCTTGGAAATCGACGGCAGGTAGAAGCCGATACCTTGCTGACCACCGAGACGAGTTACAGCATCATCACCATGGATGTAATCGATCCGCGCTGCTGGCTGGCTTTGCAGGTAATCATCCAGAAAGTTCTGTAATGTCGCGACTTCGAGTGTTAACCTTGGGTCAGCAATCTTCAAAAGACCAAAACGGCTGGCAACAACAAAGGGAATCGCATGTGCAGCACCCGAAGATTCAGCCGCTGCGTTTGTAGCTGCAAGATCATCGTACCATTCAATGTGACAAGGGGTGCCCGCCTGACGATAGTAATCACCAGCTTTAATGAACAGGTCATCAACGTCAACACCAAAGATCACCCGATGAATCGCTTCGAATTCAAGACCTGGATCATGAACATTAACCAGTTCGACCAGGGCATAACGAGCCGGATGATCCATAACCTCAGCTGTATCAGTGGCTTCGGCTTTGAGAGTCTCCCAGATCGCCTTGGCAGTCGCGAAACTGTGATTGCCGTCACCCATGGCATAGAGCATGACTTCGTCATCATCAACTTCGTAACGATTTTGGAAGCGTTCTTTTTCTGCCAGACGTTCCAGGGCGGTGCCTATCTGTTCGAACAAACCCTGCTGGGTAACATTCCAACCGCGAAGATGACCACCGTTCTGCATCAACTCAAAGTCGTAGGCCTGTTCCAGATCAGCCTCAAATAACGGTTCGATTACTGTTTGTTCAGGATCATCAATCAGCACCATAATATGCGGCAGTTCAACCGCCGCATTTTGCCGAACCCGAATGCGCGGGGGCAATCGATCAACAATGGTTCCCTCAGTGGTGCGAATCATGGTTTTCGAGCCAGGTCGATAATCATAGGCCTCCAGGTCGAGCGCAACAACCAGGCCCTTGCGTGAAGGTGCGTGGCTGGTCTTGCGGTCGACCAGAAGGAACCCTTGATCCTGGGCGGTAAAAACTCCATCGGCAAGGTACTGATCCATACAGGCGTTGATGTCAGCAATTCGCGCATCACTCCCGTCATTTTCCAGATAAACCTCTGGAAAGACTAGGCGCAGCGTTGACGGTTGCCCGGCTGTCAGGCGATCAACTTTCGTCCAGTATTCCGGCTCGGAGGTGTATTGGTCGCAGGCAATCACCGCCCAGCGACTCAGATCAATCCCATCCTCAGGCAATAAGATAGTCGGAACTTGAAGAGCAAGTTTCGCGAGATTCATAATTAGTTTACCCTTTACGTAAAGTTAGTGCTGAAATTAGATCAAAGCTTTACTTAATAACCCGTAGATGCGGGCCCGAGCCACCACTATCAGGACCATTGAGTTCATCAGAGGGGTCTTTCCCCGTATCCCCCTGAACAACGTCTGTACAGGGCAAGCTGTTAGTCGCAACCATCTGTTGTATCCCATCCGCCACAGTCAAACACTGCTTTGTACAAACTTTACGCGCAGAACACATGCTGCAATCAGCCTCGCCGCCTGCCGCACGCAGAGCATGAATGACAAGATCAACACTCTCAATCTGGTTCAAAGGTATCAAAAACATAGAAGCTCCAACTGCGGATCCTAGGTTAAAAGATTTTTTACGTCCCTCATACCACGTCCCGCATCTTTGATTTTAAAGTTTTTTCCCCACAACACTAGCAAACTCCGCCAGTTTATCCATCATCGCCTTAAATTCAGCAGGACGTAACGATTGCGGTCCATCACTCGCGGCAATTTCCGGATGCGGATGAACCTCTACGATCAAACCATCGCAGCCAGCGGCAACCGACGCATAGCACATACTCGGCACCAGTGAAGAATGACCGGTTGCATGGGAAGGATCGATAATTATCGGCAGATGGGTCTGCTCTTGCAGAACAGGGATGGCCGAGATGTCAAGAGTATTCCGAGTCGCTGTTTCGAAGGTGCGAATACCTCTCTCACAAAGGATAACCCGTTGGTTACCTTCAGAAAGAATGTATTCGGCGCTCATTAAGAGCTCTTGGATGGTCGTCGACATACCGCGTTTGAGCAAGACCGGTTTGTCGATTTTACCGAGCATTTTGAGCAGGGCAAAATTCTGTACATTACGCGCTCCAACCTGCATCATATCCGCATATTTTGCAACCAGTTCAACGTCGCGGGGGTTGACAACTTCAGTCACAATCGGCAACCCGGTCTCCTCGCGAGCCATCGCCAGCAACTTAAGGCCCTCTTCTTCCATGCCCTGGAAAGAATAAGGACTGGAACGCGGCTTGAATGCACCACCACGCAGAACTGTAGCCCCGGCGGCCTTAACAGCCCAGGCCGTTTCAAGGATCTGCTCCTCGTTCTCTACCGCGCAGGGCCCGGCCATCACCACCAGCGTATCACCGCCCACAGCGACACCAGGAGCGATCTCAACTGTCGTCCGCTCCAGCTTAACTTCCTTGCTCGCCAGCTTGTAAGGCTTGAGAATCGGCACCACATTTTCCACTCCCGCCATCGATTCGAGCGACTGCAGTACCGATTTGCCACGTTCATCACCTACCGCGCCGATAACATCACGCGTATCACCATGAATCACATGAGGCTTGTAACCAAGCGCCTTGATGCACTTCTTGACTTCGGCCAGTTCATCATTACTTGCCCCTTTCTGCATAACAATAATCATTTGTACGTCTCCTCATTGGGAAAGTTCTGGTTAACAATAAAGGCCTGCAGGGCTTGCCCGGCGGCCTTCATCGCTTACTTCCCTGAAACGAAAAAACCACAGACGCCCTGATTGAGCCCGCCCGTGGTTTTTAAGTAGTCCTATCGACAATTGATCATCAACAGATTTCACCCCGGTCAGGCAAGCCCAAAAAGCTGCCGAACCAAAAGTAACTTTCTGTAAACAACCAACTCTGAGATTTCATGCCAACGCCACCATGATCGAATTTTGTGCTGTTTCTTGGTAACAAAAAGCACATAGGAAAGCAAGCAAAGAATCAGTCACAGCTTTTATCCTTGACATAAACCGCGCTTTTGGTTAAAAATCCCTTTTCTTGCCCAGGTAGCTCAGTCGGTAGAGCAGAGGACTGAAAATCCTCGTGTCGGCAGTTCGATTCTGTCCCTGGGCACCACAAGATGTAAGGCCTCGCAATCTACCGACTGCGGGGCCTTTTTCTTTCTTTAATCCTGGATCTGCCTAAGAGCAATATTTGCTTGCCCGATAATAGTCCTCACTATCTCAAGGTACACAGGATTCGCGCCATAGCGCTCAAGGAGTTCCCCGGCAATAACCTCAACACTTGCGAGAACTTTCTTGCTCAACCTCTCCACCGCTTTAAGTGTCGGCCTTGCAGAGCTATCGCCGATCTCTTGAGAAAACTTCTCCCAGGAATGTTTAGTGATATTTCGCGGATCAAATTCGCCTTCGATACTCATTGCAAGTTTTTGCGGGAGGCATGGATAAACAGCTGTGCAAACCAGATCATAAAATGGCGTAAGATCCGGACGAGTACCACCTATTGTACTGCAATGACGTGTATTTGGCGTGGCAATCCGTATTGCATATGAGGTAGCTGAATACAACCTGATCAACTAATTTGATACGATCTGCCAAAGGTTTTCTACATTCCTTAATTACATCAAAACAAGCTTTGTGTCCTGGCCCTACTCTATCCTCATATTTGAATCGATAACGTTGCTTGTCAGAAGTCTTCCTGATGAATGCAAATTATGGTGTTGTCTTTGTCTACAAACCGATCATAACGTTCAAACACATGGCTGATTTCATCAGCACGTTTCATCATAAAAGTCTCGGGCCATTAAGCGTAATGGCTTTAGCTATCGTCATACAGAACAGTTCATTTTCAACTAACGAACCGAAACGGTGGTTCTGTGTTTGGTTAAATCCTGTTACCGATGGGAATAAAAAAACGCCCGCCCCCAAGAGATGGGGCCGGGCAAATTCTTTAGTCATTTTACCAACTATACGGTCTCGTTACCAACTTAAACCGATGCCTGCATTAAGAGTTACATCATTACCAGGGTTCAGAGCAAGACCTGCAGAAACTCCGATCTGCTTGCTGACATGGGCCTTGAAACCAATAGCCACGGAATTCTCACCTTCATAATGACCAACTCCGGCACCAATAAGATAACGCATACCTGGCGCTGGCTCAGGAATAGCGGCCAATGCGGCAACAGATGCGATCCCGGCGTAGGCTTTCTCTCCAACATCATTCAAATCATTTCTAAGATCATCAACACTGCTTGAGACCTCTGACAATTGTCTGAAGTTGACGACATCCGTATCGTATACGCCATCTTCTACGTTGGTGATACGCCGTTCCGCACCAACAGCACCGACGGAAACTGTGTCAGCCTGATCAGCGACAGAACCATTGCCGATAGCAACACTATTTGCCGCAGTTGCTGATGAGTTATAACCGAAAGCGCTAGACTTGTAAGCACTGGCTACGCTGCCAGAGCCCACAGCCGTTGTTTCAACGCCGGTTGCTTGGACACTCTCTCCAATCGCTACAGAACTGCTGTTGGCTGCATAAGCATTGCTGCCAAGTGCGATGGAATTAGCTCCAACTGCTTCAGCCTGGTAGCCAAAGGCACTGGAGTTGTTGCCGGTTGAAACTGCCTGATAACCAAAGGCACTGGAGTTGTTGCCCGTTGAGGTTGCCTGGTAACCAGTTGCCGTTGACGCGTCACCCACTGCTTCTGAACGATAACCATAAGCATTGGAATAAGAGCCTGTTGCCATACTGTCCACACCAACTGCGCTAGAGCTGATTCCGGTTGCCAGGGCATTCGCCCCAATAGCCGCCGCATTTTCTTCATTAGCAATCGCTCCAGAGCCAATCGCCGTTGCATTGACATAGCTTGCGGTAGCACCAGAGCCGATTGCTACCGTATTGTTTCCTGTAGCTGCGGCAACGGAACCGATTGCAGTGGCGTCATCACCAACTGCGCTTGCGTAATCACCCATCACGTTATTACGACTTCCTGTTGCAGTGTTGTTATCACCGACTACGTTGTTATTGCTGCCAACGCTCACCGCGTTGTCATCACCAAAGATATTATTGTTATCTGTACCTATTGCGGTGTTGCCAGCACCAACAACTATGTTGCCGTCGGTATTTAGGCTGTTGTCATTACCGTAGACAAAGTTCGCATCACCTATGACCGTGTTGTCATTGCCAGTCACGGCATTATCAGTACCAGTTACCGTATTCGGATCGCCAGCAACGAAGTTATTCGAACCTGTCACCTGATGGCCATAGCCAAGCACCGTGTTCTGTGTACCACCAAGGATGTCGATATCGGCACCGACAGCCGTGTTCAGGCCACCATTACCCGTGGTCGTGTTGCGTCCAATTGAGATATCAGCTTCGCCACCAGCTGAAGTTGCATCACCAATTGCGGTGGCGCTCTGACCAGATGCAGCAGAAGCTGTACCAATGGCCACCGAGTCCGCTGCGCTAGCTGCGGAACCTGTACCGACCGCCGTTGCATTGGCGTCGCTGGCGGAAGCATTATCACCCAAGGCGTTGGCACTCTGACCAGATGCGGCAGAGGCTGTACCAATAGCCACCGAGTCCATTGCGCTAGCTGCGGAACCTGTACCGACCGCCGTTGCATTAGTGTTGTTGGCAACTGCTCCGTCACCAACTGCGTTAGCACTGTCTGCAAGGGCCTGAGCATTATCACCAATTGCGGTAGCACTGGCACTGTCAGCTATTGCATCACTACCGACGGCAATTGAATCCGTACCACTGGCAGCTGCAGCTGTACCCACTGCGGTAGCATTAACATCACTGGCGACTGCTCCGTCACCAACTGCGTTAGCACTGTCTGCAAGGGCCTGAGCATTATCGCCAATTGCGGTAGCACTGGCACTGTCAGCTATTGCATCACTACCGACGGCAATTGAATCCGTACCACTGGCAGCTGCAGCTGTACCCACTGCGGTAGCATTAACATCACTGGCGACTGCTCCGTCAC